>NNBT01001920.1_pt1 | contig 159800 bp, 126 predicted proteins | sample 1173831 | NCBI WGS metagenome assembly NNBT01 (sample SAMN07173936, study PRJNA388173) | plant metagenome | isolation source: symbiotic tissue sample KVJ10 | place: Norway: Troms, Kvaloya island | reverse complement strand
TCTCGCAGGCGAGCGCATCGCCTCGCCCGGCCAGAAGCGGGCGGCTTCCGTCCGCGCGCAGCTGCAATATGTCTATCAGGATCCCGGCGCCTCGCTCGATCCGCGCTGGACCTTGCGGCGCTCTTTGCACGAGCCCCTGATCATCCACACCGACTGGTCCCGCGCCAAGCGCGAGGAGCATGTCCACGCGATCGTACAGGCGGTCGGGCTGCCGCAGGCCCATCTCGACCTCTACCCCCACGAGATCAGCGGCGGCCAGCAGCGCCGCGTCGGTCTCGCCCGTATCCTCGTCCTCGGGCCGCAGCTGATCATCTTCGACGAGCCGACCTCGGGCCTCGACGTCTCCGTCCAGGCGACGGTGCTGGCGCTGTTTCGGGATCTGCGGCGCGAATTCGACCTGACCTATCTCTTCATCAGCCATGACCTCGCGGTGGTGCGCTCGATCTGCGACCGCGTCGTGGTGATGTATCTCGGCCGCATCGTCGAGATCGGCGCGACGGCTGATGTCTTCGGCGCCCCGCGCCACCCCTATACGCGGTCGCTGATGGCGGCCGCGCCGCGCATCGGCGGACCGCGCGTCACGGAGAACTTCGCGCTTCAGGGCGAACCGCCGGACCCTTCCAACGTGCCGTCGGGCTGTCGCTTCCGAACCCGCTGCCCGCTCGCGATCAAGGCCTGCGCCGAGATCGAGCCGCAGGTCGAGTTCGAACGGGATCATGGCGTCGCCTGCCTGCGCTGGCGCGAGCAGACCGCGTGAAGGCCTCGCGCGAGCAAGGATCTGCTGCAAGCGAGCCGGCATACAAGGGACCGTCCTGGCTGACCGCCCTGGTCACGATGGTCGCCGTGCAGATGGCGACGGCCTTCCTGTCGCGCATCCCGCCGACGCTGGCACCTGCGCTGGCGGTCGAGCGCGGCTGGTCGGATGCAGTGGTCGGCTATCTCGCCAGCATGAATACGCTGGGCTCGATCCTGTTCCTGGCGCTCGGCGCACCTTTCCTGCGCAGGCTGGGCTCTGTTCGCTCGCTGCAGGGCGGTCTGGTGCTCGGCATCCTAGGGCTCGCCCTGCTGCTGCCGCCCTTCTCCGCGACGGCGGCCATGGCGTCGCTGCTGATCGGGCTCGGTTACGGCCCGTCGTCGCCTGCCGGTAACGATGTCCTGCACCGGACAGCTCCGCCACAGCGCAGGGCGATGATCTTCTCGATCAAGCAGGCCGGCGTGCCGCTGGGCGGCATCATCGCCGGGCTCGTCCTGCCGCCGATCGTGGTGGCGTTTGGCTGGCAAGCCGCGCTGCTGGTGTCGGGCCTGTTCGTTCTCGCGATCATTCTGGCCGTTCAGCCAATGCGCACCGGCCTCGATTCCGGCCGGAAACGGGATCAAGCTCTCTCTCTGGGCGCGGTGTTCGCCCCCGCCAACATCGTGTCCTCGCTCGCGGCCGTCACGACATCCCCTTCGCTGGTCCGGCTTGCGTCAGCCGGCGCCTGCCTCGCCGTCGGCCAGGGCATCTGGTTCGCCTATCTGATCACCTTTGCGGTTTCCGTGCTGGGATACGACCTTAAGGCCGCAGGCATCGCCTTCGCGATCATGCAGGCGACGAGCGTTGGCGGGCGGATCCTGCTGGGCTGGCTCGCCGACCGCTACGGCTCGCCGCGACGAATGCTTGGCCTGTTGGGACTGGCGTCCGGGCTGTCGTCCCTAACCCTCGCCATCGTTGGGCCCGGCTGGAGCTTCCCGGCATTCTGCGCGCTTGCCGCGGTCGCTGGTGTCTGTGTGTCCAGCTGGAACGGCGTCCAACTCTCGGAGGTCGCGCGCGCCTGCCCTGGTCATCTCGTGCGGGAGGCGTCAGCCGGCGCAACCCTGATCATTTTTCTCGGCTACGTCGCCGCACCGGCCGGGTTCGCGCTCCTGCTGACGCTGACCGGGCGCTACGATATCGGATTTCTGGCTTGCACCGCGTTCGGTCTGCTTTGTTTTGCGATCATGCGCGATCGCCCTCCTGAACGGCCCCAGTGACGGCTCGCGCAAAGCGTCGGCGGAGGGCGACGGTTCGGAAACTCGTAGCCTGATTGCTCTTTCACACTGTCATCTGAGCAATACGCAGATGCAAAAGAGATCTTCGACGCAGACGGAATGGCTTTGTTCAGAACGCCGGGTCGTCAAGAATGACATCCGCGGTTTGCTGATAGTGACGCTCAAGGAGCGCGACTGCGCGGTCCGCCTCCCGGTCCATTACGGCCGTCATGATCGCCTGATGTTCATCCGCGACCTTGCGGCTGGGAAAGGCGCGACGGATCGAGACGCGACGGTAGCGGTAGAGCTGGTCGGCGAGGTGGTCGCAAAATCCGATCAGGGGCGTCGAGCCGCATTGACTGATCAGCGTGCGGTGAAAGATCCGGTGAAGCCGCTCCCAGTCCGGATTGTCCTCGAACTCCTCGGGGTTGAGCGAGCGCGGCGTGCGGCTGAGCCGATGATGGGCGACGACCAACGCCTCTTCCCAGGCCGGCGTCGCGGCTTCCATCGACTTGCGCAGGGCCAGCCCTTCGAGCCAGCAGCGCGTCATCGTCAACTCCTGCAGCTCAGACCGACTGACCGGAGACACCAGAAATCCGCGCTGCTCGCGCGCCTCGACCAGGCCTTCGGACGTCAAGCGGTTCAGCGCCTCGCGCAACGGCGTTTGCCCGGCCTGATACGCCTCCATGAGAAAGCGCATCTGCAGCTTCTGGCCCGGCTTCAGCGCGCCGGAGAGGAGATCCTCCCGCAGCTTGTCATAGAGGTCGAGCGTTCGGGTCGAGGGAGCAGGCGATGTCATGCGCGCGGTTTCGGCCTCCGTTGGACCGGCCATTGAGGTGATCCTCATGGCCATGATTCCAGAGGGTATCTGTACACGCGATGCCTCCCTGCAATAATTTATAAATTGCGCTTCCCAATCTCATATTACCCAATATAACAGACTCAAAGCAAGAACGTGCATTTTGGGGAATGGATGCCGATGGCGGCTGCTGGCAACGAGAAGCGGTATGTGTTGAGGCGCTGCGCATGCAGCGTCGATGTCCACGCCCATATCGTCCCGGCCAGCTTCCCTGCCTATCTGAAGGGGCCGCTCCCCACCGGCTGGCCCGCGATGGCTGAGGCGCAGCCGTGCCATCGCCATGTCGTGATCGACGGCCGCAACTACCGCACGGTGTCCGATCGCTGTTGGGACGTGCCCAAGCGACTGGACGACATGGAGCAGATGGGGCTGTCGCTGCAGGCGATCTCCGCCATGCCCGAACTGATGTCATACTGGATGGATGCGGCGCCGGCAGACGAGCTGCTGCGCTATATCAACGACCAGATCGCGCTGATGGTCGACGACTCCGCCGGACGGCTGGTCGGGCTCGGCGCCGTCCCTCTGCAGGATATGGACCTGGCGCTGGCCGAATTGCAGCGCTTGATGCGCAACCCCGGCTTCGCCGGTGTGCAGATCGGCAGCAACGTCAACGGCAAGCCGATCGGCGCGCGCGAGTTCGACCCCTTCTTCGAGGCGGCGGAGGCGCTGGGTGCGGCCGTCTTCATCCATGCGGTGCGCCCCGCCGGCCAGGACAGGCTGGTCGGCCCCGCCCAGCTCCAGCAGGTGCTGGCCTATCCCGGCGAAGTCGGCCTGGCGGCGGCGTCCGTGATCTGTTCGAACCTGATGCTGCGCCGGCCCGGGTTGCGCATCGCCTTCAGCCATGGCGGCGGCACGCTCGGTCTGCTGCTGCCGCGGCTGGAGGAAGGACGGCGGGTCTTCCCGGCCTTGCAGGAGAGCATCGCGACATCACCGACGGACCAGGCGCGGCGGCTGTTCTACGACGCGCTGGTCTATGACGAGCCGACGCTGCGGCACCTGACTGACCTGTTCGGCGAGACGCAGATCATGGTCGGCACGGACTATCCCTTTAATTTCCACGAGCGGTATCCCGTGGAGCGTATCGAGGCGGCCTTCGCCGACGAGGGCACGCGCAGGCGATTGCTGCACGAGAACGCCGCGACCTTCCTCGGCCGGAACGCGAGGGCCGCGACATGACCCGATTTCCGATCAGCGGCCTGCGCAGCGTCGACATCGGAACGCCCGACATCGCGCTGTCGGAGCGCTTCTATACGCAGGTCTGGGGTCTTTCCGTCGCCGCGCGACAGGACGGCGTCGTCTATCTGCGCGCGACCGGCGCGGACCACCATGTTCTCGCGCTTCATGCCTGCGAAGCCCCGGAGATCCTCTCGGTGACCTTCAGGGTCGACCCCGCCGGCGATCTTGGCGCCCTGGCCGAGCGCGCCGTCGCGCAGGGAGCGACAGTGCTCGCGGCCCCCGCCCCGAATGCCGGACCGGATGGTGGCACCATCGCCGCGCTCGCCGAACCGCAGGGAGGGGTCTATCGCCTTGTCCAGGGCGACCGCCTCCATGCCGATGCCGGCGAGGCGCGCGACCGGCCCTCGCGGCTCGCCCATGTCAATCTCAACAGCGTCGATGTCGACGCGCAGACAGCGTTCTACGAGACGGCACTGGGCTTTTCCCTGACCGACCGCTCGAAGCTGATGGCCTTCCTGCGCTGCAACAGCGACCATCACGCGGTGGTCCTCGCGCAGGCGAAGGCGAACGGCCTCAACCACATCGCTTTTCTGCTGCCGGACTGGGAGTCTGTGATGCGCGCCGCGGGCCGCCTCGTCGACGCCGGTCATCCGATCGCCTGGGGCGTCGGGCGGCACGGGCCCGGCGACAATGTCTTCGCCTATTTCATCGACCCGGTCGGCTTCGTGGTCGAGTTCACGGCCGAGGTGCTGCAGGTCGACGACGCCTATCGCGTTCGTGGCCCCGTGGAGTGGGTCTGGCCGCACGGCCGGACCGACCATTGGGGCATCGCGCCGCCCAAGGCCGACTCGGTCAAGGCCGCCCAGGCGGCGATCACCTATCGCCCGGCGGCAAGGCCGTCGGGCTCCCGATGAACGCGCGCCAAGGACCGTTGCACACGTGAGCGAGGCGGATATTCCAAACCCCGACCATTTTCAGGTCGTCGTCGTCGGCTTCGGCCCTAGCGGCGCCGTCGCAGCCAGCCTGCTCGGGCACCATGGCATCAAAAGCCTGGTGATCGACAAGCAGCGTGCGGTCTACGACAAGCCGCGCGCCATCGCGATCGACCATGAGATCATGCGGCTGCTCGACAATCTCGGCGTCGCCGACCAGGTCCTGCCGCATGTCGCGCCGTTCCATGCCTCGGAGCATTTCGGCGCCGAGGGCCAGTTGATCCGGCGCATCGATACGGTGCCGGAGCCCTATCCGCTGAGCTATGTGCCGACCATGGTCTTCACCCAGCCGCCGGTCGAGGCGGCGTTGCGCGCCCATGCGCAAGCCGATGACGGCATCGAGGTCTCGCTGGGGACCGAACTCGTCGATCTCACGCAGTCCGACCATGACGTGACCCTGACCCTGCGGGCGGAGGACGGCGCCCTGCGGACGGTCACCGCCGATTACGTCATAGGCTGCGATGGCGCCTCCAGCGGCATCCGCGAGCGCCTGGACATCGCGCTCGAGGACCTCGTCTTCGACGAGCCCTGGCTCGTGGTCGATGTCCTCGTCAACGATGCCGCTCTGGCGAAGCTGCCGCAGACGGCGGCGCAGTTCTGCGATCCGGCGCGGCCGACGAGCTTCATCATCGGCCCCGGCAACCACCGGCGCTGGGAAATCATGCTGCTCCCCGGAGAAGACCCGCGCGTGGCGCAGACGCCTGAGCGGGTCTGGGAATTGCTGGCGCGCTGGCTCACTCCCGAAGACGGCACGTTGTGGCGCGCCGCCAGCTACCGTTTCCACGCTCTGGTGGCGCAACGCTGGCGCAAGGGGCGCATCTTCATCGCGGGAGACGCAGCCCATCAGCAGCCGCCCTTCATCGGCCAGGGCATGTGCCAGGGCGTACGCGACGTCGCCAATCTCGTCTGGAAGCTCGCCCGTGTTCTGGAGGGCAGTTCGGGCGAGGCGCTGCTCGACAGCTATGAGACCGAGCGCAGCCGCCATGTGCGCGAGCTGACGACCCGGATCAAGGCGATCGGCCTGGTGATCTGCGAGCGCGATCCCGTCGCCGCACGCGCGCGTGACGCCCGCATCCTGGCCGAGGGCGGCGGACGGCCGCGCACGATCACGCGCCAGGAGATCGTCCCGCCGCTGGCGACCGGCCTGCTCGCGCAGGCGGATGATCCGGGCCGGGGCAAGCTGTTCCCGCAGCCTTGGGTGGAGACGCCGCAGGGACGCGCCCGGCTCGACACGGTCGCGGGGCTGGGCCTTCGGCTGGTGATAGAGGCCGCGCTGGCGGCGCGGCTGTCCAGCGGCATCATCGCGCGGGCCCGGGCCTGCGGCCTGCGGCTGATCGTGCTGTCGCAGCACGGCGAGACACCCGTGCCAGGCGCCGACGTCACGATTGAGGAATGCGACGGCGTGCTGCGCGACTGGTTCGAAGCCTGCGGGCGCGCGGCCGCGCTCATACGGCCCGATCACTACGTCTTCGGCATGGCTGCCGACGAAACCCAACTGGCTGCGCTCCTCGACGAATGCGAGCGCGGCCTCTTTCCCCTGCATCCAGCCCCGACCCGGGCCCCGAGCGCGTCAGCCCTCGTCTGAAAGGATCTGCCTCCATGCGTTTTGCGACTTTTCATCTTGTGGGCGTTCCGAGCTGGGGCCTGATCGACGGTGAGGAGGCGGTCGATCTCGGCGCCGTGCTGCGCGACCGCTATCCCGACCTCAAGAGCGTCATCGCCGCCGATGCCCTGGCCGAAGCCGCCAGGGCGGCCAACACGGCCCCGCGGCATCCGCTTTCGGCCATCGGCTGGCTGCCGGTCGTACCCAACCCCGACAAGATTATCTGCGTCGGGCTGAACTATGAGATGCACCGCAAGGAGACCGGCCGCGCCGAGGTCGAGAACCCGACCATCTTTGGGCGCTTCGCCAATTCGCAGATCGGCCATGCCACGGATCTCATTCGCCCGCGCGTCTCGCACGAGCTGGATTTCGAGGGCGAGCTTGCGATCATCATCGGCAAACCCGGCCGCTACATCACCCGCGCCGACGCCTTCTCCCATGTCGCGGGCTATGCCTGCTACAATGACGGCAGCATCCGCGACTTCCAGCGCCACACGCACCAGTTCACGCCGGGCAAGAACTTTCCCGGCACGGGGGCCTTCGGGCCCTGGATGATGACGCCCGATGAACTGGGCGAACTGCCCTCTCTGCGGCTTCAGACACGGGTGAACGGCCAGGTCGTGCAGGACGCGACCTTCGCGCAGATGATCTTCGATATCCCGCACATCATCGAATACTGCTCCTCCTTCACGCGGCTGGAGCCCGGCGACGTCATCGCCACCGGCACGCCGGGCGGCGTCGGCGCCAAGCGTACGCCGCCGCTCTGGCTGAAACCCGGCGATGTCGTCGAGGTCGAGATCGACCGCCTCGGGACGCTGCGCAACGGCGTCGCCGCAGAAATCTGAACACTCCGCTTTCGCCTGCAGCGCGGCTTCGAGGCTCACGAAGCGCGCAAGGCGAAAGCGCCCTCAATCCATCAAAAGAGCCCGGAGGAAACGATGTTCAAGCTCCCTTGTCTGGTTGTGCCGGCCGTGGCTGTGCTCCTGGCGGCGACTGGCGTACAGGCGCAGTCCTGGCCTACGCGCCCGATCGCGTTGGTGGTCCCGCAGGCCGCGGGCAACAGTCCCGACATTCTGGCGCGCGTTATCGCCGACAAGCTCTCGCGCAGCCTCGGCCAGCAGGTCTATGTCGAGAACCGCACCGGCGCCGCCAATATCGTCGGGACGCAGGCCGTGGCCCGCGCCACACCCGACGGCTACACGTTCCTGTTCGCGACCTCGGCCTCGCTGTCGACCAACCCGCACACCTTCAAGAAGCTGCCCTATGACCCGCTGAAGGATCTGGTGCCGGTGGCGCTCGCCGCGCGCAGCCATCACGTCTTGCTGGTCAACCCCAACCTCCCGATCAAATCGCTGGCCGAGCTGATCGCGCAGGAGAAGGCCAAGCCCGGCGAGATCAGCCTCGCAGTGGACAGCGAGCGCAACATCTCCGGCCTGATCGGGCAGACGATCAACCGGCGAGCCGGCATCAGGATGGTGCTGGTGCCCTACGCATCGGCTGCGAATTCGATCCAGGATGCGATCGCCGGTCGCGTCCAGGCGACGATCCAGTCGGCCTCCGTGGCTGAGCCCTTCATCAGGGAGGGCACGCTTCGGGCGATCGCGGTTGCCGGCACCAAGCGCCTCGCCTCGCTGCCGGGCGTTCCCGCCATCGCGGAGACCCTGGCCAGCGCTGATATCGGGGGCTGGTTCATGGTGATGGCGCCGGCCGGCACGCCGCCGGAGATCATCCAGACCATGAGCCAGAAGATCGGCGAAATCCTCCAGCAGCCCGATCTGCGCGAGCGGGCGCCGACGCTCGGCTTCGATGTCGACATCGGCCCCTTGGCGACACCTACGGGAGCGCATGGATTCCTGGTGAAGGAGGTTGCCGCCATGGGCGCCCTGATCAAGGAGTTTGGCATCGAACCGCAGTGATCATGGGCTCCGGCCGGGTCGGTGAGCCTTTGACGAGGTCGGATCGAGACGTCTGGTGGCGGGTGGGAACACCGATATCAGCAAGTCGCACCTGCCCGACGCCCGAGAAATTTGGCAAGTCTGCAAACATCTGCGGATGAAGGCCCGCGGTAGGCATAGGTCTGAACGGCTGCTCGTGGCGCCTCTCACCCTGAGCGAGGTCAAGGTCCGGCGCTCTGTGGCTCATTGATGGGGGCAGGCCCACGCGCCGACCGCGGCGTCATCCTCGAAGACGGGTACGTTCAAGGTCCAGCGCGGAATGGTCCGCATGTCATTCAGCCCGGCGAAGACATCGGCGAAGCAGCCGTTCGGCACTGTATCGCGTAGCGCCGCGTCGAGTTCCTCGCCGAAGCCGCGGAATCCCTCCGCGGCCACCTCGCTGAGATGGATCTGGTTCCAGGTTGCGCCGAGCGAAGGGTCCTGGAGCAGGACCGCGGCCGTCTCCATCGACCTGAACGTGCCCAACGTGCCCATGGCGACCAGCTTCGCCGCGGCAGGCCCGATGGCGCGGTGCATGATGTCGCGGTAGTCGGCCAGTCGGGAAGGATCCACGTCGAGATACTCGATCGAAGGCCTGCGGTCGGGGCGATGCGACGAGCCCGACCAGTTCGTCGGGAACACGAATGAGCCGGGCGTCGTGAGCAGGATTTCGGCCCGCAGAAGCTTCACGCCCGGGACCTGCGGCGAACGGGCGAGGTGATCGATCACATCGCCCGGGATGAAGTCCCGGAAGTAGGTGAACTCGGCATGGCTCCAGACGGCGGCATCGGACTGCCCTTTGAAGATCGAGCCGTGCCGGTACAGGCCACGGCCCAGGCAGGTGCTCCCGAACTGGCGCCAGGCGATCGCTTCCTGCTCGAGGGCATGCTCCGCCTGCTCCGAGGTCGCATCGAGCGTTCGTCCCAGCACGACCAAGCGATGGCTGGGCTCGATCGTTATCAGCTTTGTATCCGTGTCCAAATTCATGGGATTCAGGCTCCCGTTCATCGTCCGCAGAAGCGCTGAAGTCGAGGGCCCGACCATCGGCAGCTCAGCGCGGCCATGTTCAAAAATGACGGTCGCATCAGCTTAACCCACCGTCCAAGGAACCGTCAGCAAGCCCGTCGCGGCGGCCTCTACTTGCAGTCGTGTGGGTCGTCCTGGCCGCCATGCGAGCACCGGGCGGATCGCTGCATCGCTGTCAGGCCGGTTGCGCCATCGCGCAGTCCTTCGGGGCGGGAGCTTTGATCAGGTCGAGCCCGTCCCTGGCGAAGAGCTCCGCCAGCCAGTCGACGAAGACGCGCACCTTGTTGCTGAGATGGCGGTTGGGCGGGTAGACGATGTGGAGCGGTTTGGGCGCCGTGCACCAGTCGAGCAGCAGCGGCACGAGGCGTCCATCCGCGATCGGCTCGCGCGCCATGAAGGTCGGCAATTGCAGGATGCCGTGGCCAGCAAGTCCAGCCGCGAGATAGCCCATGCCTTCGTTCAGCGAGATCACATAACGCCCGGCAACCTCGATCGTGTCCGCGTGGTTCTGGTAGATCATCGGCAGAACGCGGCCGCTCAGCGCCGGGCGGTAGACGACGACGCGGTGGTCGTCGTCGATGTCGCGTGGATGCCGGGGTGTGCCGAACCGGGCAAGATAGTCGGGCGAGGCGCAGGTGATGATCTGCATCTCGCCGATGCGCCGCGCGATCAGGCCCTGATCGGCGATCTCGCCCGCCCGCACGGCGCAGTCGAGATTTTCTCCGACCAGGTCGGCTGCGCGGTCGCTCAAACCGAGGTCGAGCTGGATCTCCGGGTAGCGGGCGTGGAAGCCATGCAGCGCCGGGATGATGACCGAGATCGCCAGGGCCGAGCTGCAATCCACCCGCAGCCGGCCGCTGGGGCGGGCCTGGGCGAGCGTCATGCTGGCATCGAGTTCGTCGAGATCACCGAGCAGGCGCAGGGCGCGCTCGTAATAGGCGGCCCCGTCCATCGTTACGGTGACGCGGCGCGTAGTGCGGTTGAGCAACTTGGCCCGCAGATGCGCCTCGAGCTGCTGGATCTGCTTGGTCAGGGTCGGCTTAGGAATCTCGAGCAGCTGCGCGGCCCGGGTGAAGGTGCCGGCCTCCACCACCCGGACGAAGGCGCGCATCGCGCTGAGCTGATCCATGACATCTCCGACCTGGCCGCTATCGTGGCTCCTTCATTGTTCCCGTATGGAAACAATGAAGGAGCGAAATGGCCGTTTATTCCTCCATTCATATCACCTAAATCACGCTGCACCGCAACAGCACAGGCCACCACATGCCCGCCACCGCCATCCAGCCCTATCGCAATCCTCGCGCCGTATTCTGGCGGGCGGAGACGATCGGCGTCGGGGCGGCCGCGCTGGCGACGCGGCTTTATGCGCCGGCCAAGATCGCGGCCGAGGCCGGGATCGTGCTGCATCTGCATGGCGGAGCCTTCACCGGCGGCTCGCTGGCTGACGGCGAGGCAGTCGCGACGATGCTGGCCGAGGCCGGAGCCGTGGTGATCGCGCTCGACTATCCGCTCGCCCCCAAGCATCGCTTTCCCGACGCGCTGGAGGCGGCGTTTGGCGCGCTGCAGGCGATCGCCAAGAACCGGACGCGCTGGGCGTCCAAGACCGCCCCGCTCTATGTGGCGGGTGAGGAAGCCGGCGGCAATCTCGCGGCCGCGCTCGCCTTGATGGCGCGTGATCGTCGCGGGCCGGCCCTGGCGGGGCAGATCCTGCTGTCGCCGATGCTCGATCCTTGCCTCGGCACCTGTTCGCTGCGCGAAGTCGATGCCGGCCCTGTGGGCTGCCACTGGGCCGATGGCTGGGCCGAATATCTCGGTTCGCCGGACAAGGCGGCCCATCCCTATGCGGCCCCGGTCAACGCCTCGCGGCTCGCCGGACTTGCACCCGCTCTGCTGATCTCGGCGCAGGACGACCCCCTGCGCGATGAAGCGGCCGCTTACGCCGCGCGCCTGCGGGAAGCCGGCGTCGTCACGCGCCACCATATCCAGACGGCCCCGACGGACTGGCCCGACGCCTATGCCGGCGCGCCCCAGACTGGGTCCTGCCTGTGCAAGGCCTGTCACCATGTCAGCGAATTCTATGCCCTGACCGCCCCTCCCTAGGCGCAGGCCTCGCCCTTTCAAACACCGCTCTTTATCTCATCGGAAGGAACACCCCATGATTCAGGGAACGCATCGCCGTGGCCTGCTGGGAAGCGGCTTGCTCGGCGGCAGCCTGGCCGCCGGCGCCTCGCTCGCCACCCTCGCGCTCGTCTTCAACCTGTTTGGCACAAAGGCCCAAGGCGACAGCCCGACCCCGCCGCCGGCGCCGGCGACCCCGGTTTCGGTCGCCTCGGTCGAGCCGCGCGACATCGTCAGCTGGGCCGAGTTCTCCGGCCGGCTCGAGGCGATCGAGCGCGTCGAGCTGCGCTCGCGCGTCTCGGGAGTCGTCGAGGCTGTGCATTTCCGCGAAGGCGGGCTGGTGAAACAGGGCGACCTGCTGATCAGCATCGACCAGGCCCCCTATCTCGCCGAGTTCGAGCGGGCGCAGGCCCAGGTCCTGGCGGCGGAGGCACGCGTCGCCTTGGCGGCCGGCGAGCATGATCGCGGCCAGCAGTTGATGGCCAGCCGCAACGTCTCGCAGAAGGATCTCGACACCCGCTACAACGCGCTGCGCGAGGCGCAGGCCAATCTGCGCGCGGCGGAAGCGGCCCAGCAGACGGCGCGGCTCAATCTGGATTACACGCAGATCCGGGCGCCGATCAGCGGGCGCATCGGGCGGCTCGGCATCACCACCGGCAACCTGGTCGCGGCCGGCGCCTCGGCCCCGCTGCTGACGACGCTGGTCTCGGTCGATCCGGTCTATGCCTCCTTCGACGCTGACGAGCACAGCGTGCTGGCCGCACTGGCGAGCCTGCCGGGGCAGGAGCGCAAGCTCGACCAGATTCCCGTGCGGGTCGCCACCACGGCCAGCGAGACGGCCCGCGTCGGCGGCAAGCTGCATTTCATCGACAATGGTGTCGATGCGGCCAGCGGCACCATTCGGGTGCGGGCGCTGCTCGACAACCCTGACGGCAGTCTGCTGCCGGGGCAGTTCGTGCGCGTCGAGATGGGCCAGGCGCGGGCCGCGCAGGGGCTCGTCATCAACGAGCGCGCGGTCGGCACCGACCAGAACAAGAAGTTCGTCTTCGTGGTCGGCGCCGACAACAAGGCGACCTGGCGCGAAGTGACGCTCGGCGCCACCAGCGAGGGGTTGCGCGTCGTGACCTCGGGGCTTTCATCCGGCGAGCGCATCGTCGTCAACGGCCTGCAGCGCGTCCGACCGGGCGCGACGGTTTCGCCTGAGCCGGTGCCGATGGCGCTGAAGACCGAGCTGCGGCGCGGCGCGGACAAGACCGAACTCGCGCAGCGCTGATTCCAGCACGCGTGATTATCGGGCGAAGCGAAGCGCAGACCTGAGAATCTCTGTCCTGAGATGCTCGGGTCGAGCCCGAGCATGACGGCCCGCGTCGTCACAAAGACATCCGCTCCAAAGGGGGGCGTGCCATGAACCTGTCCAAATTCTTCATCGACCGGCCGATCTTCGCCGGCGTGCTCTCCGTCCTGATCCTGCTGGCCGGGCTGATCTCGCTGCGCATCCTGCCGATCTCGGAATATCCGGAAGTTGTACCGCCCTCCATTGTGGTGCGCGCGCAATATCCCGGCGCCAATCCGCGCGTGATCGCCGAGACGGTTGCGACGCCGATCGAGGAGCAGATCAACGGCGTCGAGAACATGCTCTACATGGCGAGCCAGGCGACGACCGACGGCGTGATGACGCTGACCGTCACCTTCAAGCTCGGCACCGATGCCGACAAGGCTCAGCAACTCGTCCAGAACCGCGTCAGCCAGGCCGAGCCGCGCCTGCCCGAGGAGGTCCGTCGCCTCGGCGTGACCACGGTCAAGAGCTCGCCCGACCTGATGCTGGTCGTGCACATCCTCTCGCCCAACAACCGCTATGACATGACCTATCTGCGCAACTACGCCGTCCTCAACGTCAAGGACCGGCTAGCGCGGATCGACGGCGTCGGCCAGGTTCAGCTCTTCGGCTCGGGCGATTATTCGCTGCGCGTCTGGCTCGATCCGCAGAAGGTCGCCGAGCACGGCCTGTCGCCGGCCGATGTCGTGCGCGAGATCCGCGCCCAGAACGTCCAGGCGGCGGCCGGCGTCGTCGGCGCCTCGCCGAGCGCGGCCGGGCTCGACCTGCAGCTCTCCGTCAACGCGCAGGGGCGCCTGCAGAGCGAGGAGGAGTTCGGCGAGATCATCGTCAAGACCAGCGCGGCGGGCGCCGTCACCCGCCTGCGCGACATCGCCAGGCTCGAACTCGGCGCGGCCGATTACGCGCTGCGCTCGCTGCTCGACAACAAGCCGGCCGTGGCCGTGCCGGTCTTCCAGGCGCCGGGCTCGAACGCGATCACGATCTCCGACCAGATCCGCACCACCATGCAGGAGATCAAGCAGAACATGCCCGAGGGCGTGGATTATGCGATCGTCTACGACACCACACAGTTCGTCCGCGCCTCGATCAACGCCGTGGTCACCACGCTGCTGGAGGCGATCGCGCTCGTCGTGCTCGTCGTCATCGTGTTCCTGCAGACCTGGCGGGCCTCGATCATCCCGCTCGCCGCCGTGCCGGTCTCGGTCGTCGGCACCTTCGCGGTGATGCATCTCTTCGGCTTCTCGATCAACGCGCTCAGCCTGTTCGGGCTGGTGCTGGCGATCGGCATCGTCGTCGACGACGCCATCGTCGTGGTCGAGAACGTCGAGCGCAACATCGAGCAGGGGCTGAAGCCCCGCGAAGCCACCTACAAGGCGATGCGCGAAGTCTCGGGCCCGATCATCGCGATCGCGCTCGTGCTGGTCGCGGTCTTCGTGCCGCTCGCCTTCATCTCGGGCCTGACCGGCCAGTTCTATCGGCAGTTCGCCCTGACCATCGCGATCTCGACGGTGATCTCGGCGGTGAACTCGCTGACGCTGTCGCCAGCGCTGGCGGCGCTGCTGCTGCGCTCGCATGATGCGCCCAAGGATGCGCTGACGCGAGGCCTGGACAGGACGCTCGGCTGGTTCTTCCGCGGCTTCAACCGCGTCTTCAACCGGTCGTCGGAGGCCTATGGCGGCGGCGTGCGCCGCATCCTGTCGCGCAAGGCGCTGATGATGGGCGTCTATCTCGTGCTCGTCGCCATGACCGCCGTGCTGTTCCGCACGGTGCCCGGCGGCTTCGTGCCTGGTCAGGACAAGCAGTATCTCGTCGGCTTCGCGCAGTTGCCCGATGCCGCCACGCTCGACCGCACCGAGGACGTCATCCGCCAGATGAGCGAGATCGCGCTCAAGCATCCGGGCGTCCAGAGCGCCATCGCCTTCCCGGGCCTGTCGATCAGCGGCTTCACCAACTCGTCCAATGCCGGCATCGTCTTCGTGACGCTGAAGCCCTTCGAGGAGCGCAAGGACCCGTCATTGGGCGGCGCGGCCATCGCGATGCAGCTCAACGGCCAGTTCGCCGGTATCAAGGAGGCCTTCATCGCGATGTTCCCGCCGCCGCCCGTGCAGGGGCTGGGCACCATCGGCGGCTTCAAGCTGCAGATCGAGGACCGGGCCGGCCTGGGCTATGCGGCGCTCAACGAGGCGACGAAGGCCTTCATGGCCAAGGCCGGCGCCGCGCCCGAACTCGCGGGCATGTTCTCGAGCTTCCAGGTCAATGTCCCGCAGCTCTATGCCGATATCGACCGCACCAAGGCCCGCCAGCTCGGCGTCGCGGTGACGGATGTCTTCGACACGCTGCAGATCTATCTCGGCTCGTCCTACGTCAACGACTTCAACAAGTTTGGCCGCACCTACACGGTTCGCGCCCAGGCCGACGCGCCGTTCCGCGCGCGGGCGGAGGACATCGGCAAGCTGCGGGTGCGCTCGGCCACAGGCGAGATGGTGCCGCTCAGCGCCGTCCTGAACGTGCGCAGCGACACCGGGCCGGAACGCGCCATGCGCTATAACGGCTTCCTCGCGGCCGACATCAATGCCGGCCCGGCTCCCGGCTTCTCGTCGGGGCAGGCGCAGGCGGCGGTCGAACGCATTGCGGCCGAGACGCTGCCCAAGGGCTTCGCCTTCGAATGGACGGAGCTGACCTATCAGGAAATCCTGGCCGGCAATTCCGCCATGCTGGTTTTCCCCGTAGCGATCCTGCTCGTCTTCCTCGTGCTGGCGGCGCAGTATGAGAGCCTGACGCTGCCGATCGCGATCATCATGATCATCCCGATGGGGCTGCTGGCGGCGATGGCCGGCGTCTGGTGGACGGGCGGCGACAACAACGTCTTCACGCAGATCGGTCTGGTGGTTCTCGTCGGACTCTCCGCGAAGAATGCGATACTGATCGTCGAATTCGCGCGCGAGCTCGAATTCGAGGGCAGGACGCCGGTCGAGGCCGCGATCGAGGCCAGCCGCCTGCGGCTGCGGCCGATCCTGATGACCTCGCTCGCCTTCGTGATGGGCGTGGTGCCGCTGGTGATCTCGACCGGGGCCGGCGCCGAGATGCGCCAGGCCATGGGCATCGCCGTCTTCGCCGGCATGATCGGCGTCACCGCCTTCGGCATCTTTCTGACGCCGGTCTTCTACGTGCTGATGCGCAAGCTGGCGGGCAACAGGCCTCTGGCGCGGCACGATGTCGAGATGCCCGTGCTGCAGGCGGCCGAGTGACGCCTGCCTTCCAGCCCTCACGGGCGGCGACGGTCTCGCCGCTCGCCGCTTCCATCAAGACACAACAGGAGATTTGACAATGACGAAGCGCAACGTCGTTTTTCCCGCCGGGCGGCAGGACCTCTATGCCAAGAACACCTATTCGGCTGCGATCCGGTCAGACAATCTGCTCTTCGTCTCCGGCCAGGTCGGCAGCCGCAGCGACGGCTCGCCTGAGCCCGATTTCGAGGCCCAGGTCCGACTGGCTTTCGCCAATCTCGAGGCCACGCTGAAGGCGGGCGGCTGCGGGTTTGATGATATCGTCGATGTGACGAGCTTCCACACCGATCCCGAAAACCAGTTCGCCACGGTCCTGAAGGTCAAGGGCGAGGTCTTTCCGCAGGCGCCTTATCCGAACTGGACGGCGATCGGGGTGAACTGGCTGGCGGGCTTCGATTTCGAGATCAAGGTGATTGCCCGCATTCCGGATTGAACAACATGCGATGAGGGCGTTCCAGATCGCTCCCGCCGGTGAGGACGATGAGTGCGCAGCAAGGTGGGCGCCGAAACCAAGCGACCTCGCCGATCCGCGCCTCCCTGGATGGTTGAGATAGGGACAGCCGCCTGCTCGGGTCGTGCCGTCAGTCATGGCCAATGCGGCGTCCTTGTCGACGTCCACTTTCGGGCAATCGGCCCATTTCCACTTCTGGCGACCTGCGCAACGTGACCAGAACATTTCCGCGAACGTCATCATCGCGGAGCAGGACTAGCGCCCGCCCCTCCTGCAGGAGGATGGCCCTCAAACTGGCGCTAAAGGCCCAAACAAGCGGTCGCTGGCTATCCCGATGATCAACCCGGAAGGGACAGCTCAACCGCTCTGAAATGACAGGGTGATGGCGGACCCCGTCGGGCTTGTTGACAGACCTGCCGCCTCGGATCAGGATCGTTACATAAAGTAAAAATAAAAGGGCGGGGACGTGAGAGCACCAAGAAGCCGGCGGGAGACGCGGTCCGCGGTTCTGCGCTATCTCTGGTGTTCTGGTGGCTCGTTTCGTCCGGCTTTGTCAGACAAAACCGGCCTCACGGACGCGAGCATCTCGCGCATCGTCGCCGAGCTGAAAGCCGAAAATCTGGTCGACGAGACGCGGCTCACGGCGCCCTATCAAGGTGGGCCGAGCGCGTTTCTGACACTGAGTAAAGATCGCCATGTCGGCGCGGTCGAATTTTCCAGCGGACGGGTGCATGTCGGCGTTGGATCGCTGACCGGCGAGATCCGTTTCTCCGAATGGCTGGACCTGCCCGACGGGGCCGATCTCGAAACCGTCCGGGCGACCTATCGCCGCGCTCTGCACCAACTCACTGACCATGTTCATCGGACCGGGATCCAGCTGCGCCAGATGGCGGTCTCGATCCCCGGCTATCACGAGGATCTCCGGGTCAATCCGATCATCGCCATCGATCCGGCGAACATCCTCGCGGACATCCAGACGGCACAGCCGGGCGTTGCACTTCTTGCCGCCAATTCGATCATGACGCGCGCCGTCGCCCACCAGCTGAAGCAGGGCGTTGGCCTTGCAGCTGGCCCCTATCTCTACGTCTTCGTCGGTCATGGCGTGGCCGCGGCCCTGATCGACGATTTCGCCGCGAGCGGTGATGTCGCGCCCTGCGAGATCGGCCATATGGTGCTCGATCCACGCGGCCCCCGCTGCCGCTGCGGCCATTCCGGCTGCCTCGAGGCCTATGTCTCGACCGCGGCCATTGCGCCGGCGATTGGCGTTCGCGAGCAGGATCTGCTGGCGATGGGCGCCTGGCAGACGGGCCGGCTCAAGCTCTCGGCGCGCAGCCGCAGCGACCTTGCGACACGCCTGGTCAGATTGGGGCACGCCCTCGGCAATACCCTCAACCTCACGCCGGTCCGCCACGTGGTGGTGGCGGGCTGGCCGGCCGAGCTCGGCGATCACGCGCATGAAGCGGTTCTCGGCGGGATAAACGCCAGCCTGTTCGGCGGGGCGTCGACGGTGAACCTCGCCTTCTCGAACGCGGAGTTGGGGCGGGAACCCGCGGCCGGCCTTGCGCTCGCCACCTACGCCTACCTGCAACGGGGCGCGATGCGAGCGGAGGAGCTGGCCGCCGACATCGTCACAAACGACCCAGCCCAACGATAAAGGGGAGGAACCATGGATCTCAAGGTATTGGCGGCAGCGCTTCTGGGCGGTGTCATGCTCGTCGCCGCCGGGCCGGCCCCGGCTCAGAGCGTGCTCAAGGTCAAGCCATCCGGAGACGTGAAGGTTCTGGATCCGATGCTCGGATCGGATTCCATGGCCCGCAATTTCGGCTACATGATCTACGACACGCTGTTTGCGGTCGATGACAAGCTGGCGATCAAGCCGCAGATGGTCGAGACCTGGGAGACGTCGGCGGACGGCAAGGTCTGGACCTTCGTCCTAAGGGGCGGCCTCACATTCAGCGACGGTCAGCCCGTGACGTCGGACGACGTGATCGCCTCGCTGAAGCGCTGGAGCGTCAATGACAGCCTGGGGCAGCAGCTCAACCAGCGCGGCGCAGTCTGGCAAGCGGTGGACGCGAAGACGTTCCGCCTGACGCTGACGTCGCCTTGGGGAATGGTACTCGATGCGCTTGGCAAGCCCGGCGCTCCGGTGCCCTTCATCATGCCCGCCCGCATCGCCTCGGCAACGCCGCCCAACCAGGCCGTCACGGACCAAACCGGCTCCGGACCCTTCGTCTTCAAGAAAGACGAATGGATGGCCGGCGCACGGCTGGTGTTCACCAGGAACCCCACCTACGCCCCGCGCGCCGAGGCGCCCGCCGGTTTCTCGGGCGGCAAGGTGGCCAAGGTCGACCGCGTCGAGTGGCTGATCATTCCGGACCAGCAGACGGCGCTCAACGCCCTGCTCAAGGGCGAGATCGACATCAGCGAGGAACTGTCCGGCGACCTCATCCCGCTCGCCAAGAAATCGAAGGACATCGCGCTCGCGCGCCAGGACGAGATCGGCGTGGCCCAGCAGATCCGGATCAATTCGCTCCAGCCGCCGTTCGACAATCCGAAGCTGCGACAGGCCCTGCTCCAGGCCGTCGACGGCGCCGATTTCCTCGCCGCGGTCATCGACGATCCGGACCTCGGCAAACCTTGCCGCTCGTTCTATGTCTGCTCGTCGCCCTATTTCACCGAGGCCGGTTTCCCCAAATTCGACCTCGCCAAAGCCAGGGCTCTCGTCAAGGAAGCCGGCTATGACGGAACGCCGGTGGTGCTGCTCGATGCCGCCGAGAACCCCAACATCCATGCCTTCACGACCGTCGCCGACGAACTGCTGAAGAGCATCGGCTTCAAGACCGATCTGCAGGCCATGGATTGGGCAACGGTCGTCGCCCGTCGCGCCAGCAAGGAACCGGTCGGCAAGGGCGGGTGGTCGATCTTCATCTCGGGGCCGGGTGGCCTCGACATGATGGAGCCGGTCAGCCATCTCGGCCTGCGCTCGAATTGCGAGAAGGCCTGGTTCGGCTGGCCCTGCGATGCCGAGATCGAGACGATGCGCGCAGCCTTCGCCGACCTTTCCGACAAGGCGCAGCGCCAGGCGCTTGCGGCGAAGATCCAGGCTCGCGCCGCGGAGACGGTTCCCTATGTCCCGATCGGCGTGCAGTATCAGATCCGCGCTTATCGGGCGAACCTGACCGGCCTGCTCACACCTCCAGCGCCCGTGTACTGGAACATCACCCGCCAGTGAGTGCGCGACGGCTTCGCCTGCCGCCGCTCCCCGCCTCTGCCCGCGGTCGCACATGCGCCCGCGGGCGCTCCGGCCAGAGCCGGCCCCGCCATGACCGAGACCGTGCCTGATGTTGCACAATGCGTCCCGCGAAGCGGCGCCCGACGAGCGCATGATCGTCGACACCCCTTTCGGGCGGCTGCGTGGTGTGCGCTCGGACGAGATCCTGTGCTTCAAGGGCATTCCCTACGCCGCCGCGCCGGTCGGCGCGCTGCGTTTCCGGCCGCCACAGCCGCTGGCGGCATGGGCCGGTACGCGCGACGCGCTGACGTTTGCGCCGGTCGCGCCGCAACCGGCCGATCCGGGCTTTTATCCGGGTGACCCCGACGCCATGCCGCCGATGTCGGCGAGCGAGGATTGTCTTTACCTCAATGTGTGGACGCCGACCGCGGCCGGGCCCCATCCGGTGCTGGTCTGGCTGCATGGCGGCAGCCAGATCGTCGGCGGCACCAGCCGCCCGGTCTATGACGGCGCCGCCTTCGCCCGTGCCGGCATCACATGCGTCACGATCGGCCATCGGCTCGGGCTGCTCGGGTTTCTCGAAGGCGGGCGCATCTTGTGCGAGTGTTTCCGCGGCAGCGGCAACAGCGCCTTGCGCGACATCGTCGCGGCGCTCAGCTGGGTTCGGCAGGCCATTGCCGCCTTTGGCGGCGACCCCGGTCGGGTCACGATCGGCGGCGAGTCGGCCGGAGCCAAGAACGTCGCCGCGCTTCTGGCTGCGCCGTCCGCGTCAGGCCTGTTCCATGCGGCATTTTCGAGTTCCGGGGGCGGCGACACGGTCCACGGCCTCGATGATGCGGACGCAGTCGCCTGGCGGGCTCTGGCGCTCGTCGGCGGTGATGGGCAGAATCTCCAGACGATGCCGGTCGCCGACCTGATCGCCCTGCAGATGCGGCTGAGTGGCGAAGAGGCGCGGCGGCAGCCGTTTCGGGTGGTGCTGGACGGCACACTCCTGCCCCAGACGCCACAGCGACTGCTGCCCCGCCAGCCGGTCCCGCTTCTGATCGGGACCGCGCGCGACGAGGTCGCCGCCTTCTTCGGCGGCGCGCAGCATGGAAGCGGGAAGGCGCCGCAAACCTGGGACGGACGACAGCTGACGCATCTGTCGCCCGACCTCATGGCGGAAGCCGAAGCGCGTGCTTTACGCGCATGGCCCGACGTGCCGGCAAACACCCGCCACCTGCGGCTGCTGACGGCGGAGGAATACGAATTGCCATCGATCCGGCTGGCGGAAGCTCATGCCGCGGCGGGAGGGCCGACCTGGGTCTACCGCAATGACCGGCCCCTTGCCGCCGGACCCTTCGCCGGACTCGCGCCTCATGTCGCCGATCTCGGTCTCATCTGGAACCAGCCGGGCCCGTACGGCACACCAACCGCTCTCAGCGGCAGCAGCATGCACGAAGCCGTCACGACCTTTGTACGGACCGGAACCGTTCCCTGGACGCCATACGATACCGAGAGGCGAGCGACGCAGGTTTTCGGCGAAGGCGGCAGCGCGGAGCTGCAGATGGACCCGTCAAAGAACATACGCCGAATTTTCGAGGGCTTGTTCCATCGTTAGCTGCCAGTCCTCCCTGCCCTTCAAATCCGGAACGTCAGCTTTCAGGCAAGGTCCAAACTTCCGTTAATGGCGCGCTGCTTCCCCCCCAAAGACCCGAATGACTTGCTGATGTTTTGCGGCCGATGAGCTGGCAAACGACGAGGAGCGTCGGAGTTAGTCCAGCAACTGCCGTGTCCTTGTAGGCATTTTCGCTTCGCTCGTCGCGTACGCGGCGCGAGGCAGGCCCGCAAAACCGGCTCGGGCGGCGGTCCGATGCAAGGAGGCTTATGGTTTCCGGGGCTTTTGGGGACGTTGCGGCACGATAAAACCGCCGGACTGATGTGCCCAGAGATCGGCATAAAGCCCACCGGCGGCGAGCAGGTCCGCATGTGTCCCCTGTTCGACGATCCGGCCGGCGTCCATGATCACCAACCGGTCCATAAGCTGAAGCGTGGAAAGCCGATGGGCGATAGCGATGACTGTTCTGCCACGCATCAAATCCGCCAGCGCGTCCTGGATCGCGGCTTCAACCTGCGAGTCGAGCGACGACGTGGCCTCGTCGAGCAGGAGGATGGGCGCGTCCTTCAGGATCACCCGGGCGATGGCGATGCGCTGGCGCTGCCCGCCGGAGAGCTTGACGCCGCGCTCGCCGACAAAGGCGTCGAAGCCGTGGCGGCCCTTGCCGTCCACCAGCTTGTCGATGAAGCCATCTGCCTGCGCCTTTCGGGCGGCTTCCCGCATCATCGCATCATCGGCGTCCTGGCGGGCATAGAGGATGTTCTCGCCGATGGAGCGATGCAAAAGCGAGGAATCCTGAGCCACCACCGCAATACGGGCGCGCAGCGATTCCTCGGTGACATGGGCGATGTCCTGACCATCAATCAGGATACGGCCCGATTGCGGCTCATAAAAGCGCAGCAGCAGATTGATGAGCGTGGACTTGCCCGCACCCGAGCGCCCGACCAGACCGACCTTTTCACCGGCGCCGATGGTCAGAGACAGCCCGTCGACGACGCGATGGGGCTGGCTGTAGTGAAAATGCACGGCCTCGAACCGGATTTCGCCATGCCCTGCCTCGAGTGGACGGGCGTGGGGCTTGTCGATCTGGCTGAGCGGCTGGGCAATGGTTTTCATGCCCTCCTGCACGATGCCGATGTTCTCGAAGATCCCTGCGATTTCGAACGCCACCCAGCCTGACATGGCGATAATCTGGGTGGTGAGGAGAACAGCGGTCGTCAGCGTCCCGGCATCGACGCGCCCCTCGGAAAAAAGCCAGACGCCGATACCGCCGGTCGTGACCAGAAGAACCGCGTTGAGGCTGATCAGGCAGAACACGTAGAGCGTGTTGAGCTGCTGTTGGTATGCGAAAGCGGTTTGGAAGCGCAGGAATCCGTCGCGGATATAGGCGTCATCATCGGCTCGGCGCCCGAACAGCTTGACCGTCATCATGTTGGTGAACGTGTCGACGATCTTCCCGGAGATCGCCGACCGCGTCTCCGAGGTCTCGCGGGATCGGACCTGCACCTTCGGCAGCGTGTAGGCCAGGATCCCGCCGTAGAACAGGAACCAGACCATCATCGGCACCGCCAGGCGAAGGTCCTGTGTGCCGAGAAGTCCAATCGCGGTCGCGCCAAAGACAACGATCTGCCAGACCGCCCGAACGAAGGCGACGATGCTTTCCCGCAGCGGCCGGGCCGTCTGCATGACCCGGTTGGCCAACCGTCCGGCGAAATCGTCCTGAAAGAATGCGAGTGGCTGGCGAACGACATGCCAGTAGTTCTGCCAGTGGATCAGCGTCGTGAAGGAGACCGCAATCGAGTGGTTCACGAGCAAGCGGAACAGGACGGTGCCCAGCGGCCTAACGAGAAGGACGATCCCCGCCATAATCAAAAGCAGGTGGCCCGCCGTTTCGAAGACCTGCTCGCGCGGGACCGAGGACAACACGGAAACGAGACGGCCGATCAGATAGGGCACCACCGCTTCGACGATGGCGAGCGTAAAACCCAGCAGGAACAACGCGGCGAACAGGCCCTTGGCCTGACGAACAAAGTGCCAATAGAACGAGAGTAGCCCGCTGGGAGGCTCACCCGAGGGTAATGCTGTCGAATCCACAAGTGAATCGAAATAATTGAACATTATTCGTTATGATTGCACGGGCGCCGCCGTGGCAACCTCGAATGGCAACCTTCAGAGCAATATCTCTGATTCAGACAGGTCAGGGCGCGCTGCTGATCCTCGACAAGCTCGCCGCGCATCACACAGACGCGGGCCGAACCTCGCGACAGACAAATACGTAAGACCAAAAATGAGCCGACTGATTACGTCCTCTTACTGACGGTGGTCAAAGTCGGCTCCTGGCGCATTTTATTCCAGCCAGCCAATGTGTCGTCTCAGGAAGTGATAGCCCAGCGTAATGAAGGCTGCGCGTTCTTTGCTATCCTTGCCGTAGCCGTGCCCGCCCGCCGCAGGCTCGTAAAGCCACGCGTCATAGCCGAGGTCACGCAGCTTGGCGGCCATCTTGCGAGCGTGCCCGGGATGAACGCGGTCGTCACGGCGCGTGGTCGCGATCAGGACGGGCAGCAACCGCTTGTCTGCAATTGGCGCCGGGCTGAGTCTGCTTGTGGCGCAACTCGCCCATCGCAGCGACCGGCGTTTGTGGCACTGAGCGCTCGAGAGGAATGAGGCAGCGAGGTTCCTTCGACGCCACCTCCTTACCGTCGCGGCGCGCTTCCAGAACATCATGCTCCGATGCATGCGAACTTTGGAACGCTATTGTCGATTGTCGATCCTCGGTCCGATTGTGACGGCTGACGATCTGTGCAAAATTCCCGTCTCCTTTCCGGCGGCCAAAGCTCCCCATGTCAGCCCACCAACAGAACGACCTGTCACTTGCGATCGAACGCCATATCGCCGAGATCGCGCCGCAGCTGATCGCCATCCGGCGCGACATCCATGCCCATCCCGAGATCGGTTTTGAGACCGTCCGGACCGCCGAGATCGTTGCGCAGGAGCTGGAGCGCATGGGGCTCGTTCCGCAGCGCGGGGTGGGACGGACCGGCGTCGTGGCCGAGATCGCCGGCGGCGCTCCGGGTCCTTGCCTGCTGATCCGCGCCGACATGGATGCGCTGCCGATGGAGGAGCTGACGGGCTTGCCCTTCGCCAGCACCGTGCCGGGAAAGATGCACGCCTGCGGCCATGACATTCACACGGCCACGCTGCTCGGCGTCGGATCGGTGCTGCAGGCGATGGCGCCCCGGCTGCGCGGCAGCGTCAGGCTGGTGTTCCAGCCGGCGGAGGAGACGGTCGAGAGCGGCGCCGCCGCCATGGTCGCCGATGGCGCGGCCGACGGCGCCGCCATCGCGCTCGCCTTCCACAACCGGCCCGAGATGCCGGTCGGCCGCTTCGGCTATGTCCGGGGGGCGTCCACGGCGTCCAGCGACGAATTCGACGTGGTCGTCCGTGGCAAGTCCGGCCATGCAGCGCGCCCGCACTCGGCGCTCGATCCGATCGTGGCCGCGTCGGCCATGGTCATGCAGCTGCAGACGGCGATTTCGCGCGTGATGGACCCGACGCGCTCGGCCGTGCTCACCATCGGCCATATCCAGGGCGGCTCGACGCACAACATCATTCCCGACAGCTGCCTGTTCCAGGGCACGGTCCGCTGCCGCTCGGCCGACAGCCGCGACACGATGGAAACGACCTTCCGGCGCATCTGCGAGGGCGTCGCAGCGGCGATGGGCGTCACCTGTGAGATCGACTACAAGCGCGGCGCCCCTGCGCTGGTCAACGACGACGGCGTCGTCGATGCGGTGATCGGCTCGGTGTCCGCGCAATTCGGAGCCGACACGATCGACCAGCTCGAAGGCCGCTTCGGCGCGGAGGATTTCTCCTATTTCTCGGAGCGGATCCCGTCCTGCCAGGTGCTGGTCGGCTCGTCCCAGCCCGGCCGCGACGACCGGGTGCACAATTCCCATTACCAGCCGGATGAGCGCTGCATCGGACTGGGCGCCGCCGCCCTCGCCCGCACGGCCTTCGACATCCTGTCCTGATCCCGCCCGCACTCACCAAAGGCCCTGGAGACCCGACATGACGATCACGCGTTCCGACTTCCTCAAGCTCGGCCTTGCCGCCGCCGGCGGTCTCGCTCTCGGAGCGGCTCCCCGTTCCGCCGCCGCCAAGGAGTGGAAACTCATCCGCGTCGCCACGGAAGGCGCCTTCCCCCCCTACAACATGCATGCGCCGGACGGCCGCCTGATCGGCTTCGAGCCCGATCTGCTGCAGGAGTTGTCGACCCGCATGGGCGTCAAGTGCGAGATGATCGCGCAGGCCTGGGACGGCATCATCGCCGGGCTGACCGACGGCAAATACGACGCGATCATGGACGGGCTCTCGGTCACGGCCAAGCGGGAGGAGATCATCGCCTTTTCACGTCCCTACGCCGCAGCCGGCTCGGGCTTCGCGATCATGAAGGAAGGCGCGATCAAGAGCCTTCCCGGCACCGGCACGCGCGTCCAGTTCACCGATGAGGCCGCCGCCAAGAAAGCGATCGAGGAACTCGCCAAGCCGCTCGCCGGCAAGACCGTCGCGGTCCAGGTCGCGACGATCCAGAACGACGTCCTCAACCGCTACTTCAAGGACATCCTGACCATCCGTACCTACCCCACGGGGCCGGACACCTTCCTGGACCTGAAGAGCGGCCGCGTCGATGCGGTCATGGCCTCGCAGATCAACCTGCAGGCCTCGGCGAAGAAGTCGAATGGCGAGATGATCCAGTCCGGCTACCTCTTCGCCGGCGGCCTGCTCGGCCTCGGCTCGGCGGTCGGCCTGCGGAAAGGCGATCCAGAGCTCAAGGAGATGTTCGACGAGGCGCTGAAGTCGGTCATCGACGACGGCACGTTGAAGAAGCTCGCGCTGAAGTGGTTCGAGATGGACATCACGCCTGCGAGCTGACGTAAGGCGGGCCGAACGGGATGGATGAAAGCCTGACATTGCTGGGCTTCGGCCCGGAGGGCTGGGGCAAGGCGCTGCTGAACGGCGGGCTGATGACGCTAGCCGTCTCGGCCTGCGCTTTCGCGCTCGGGCTCGGGCTGGGGACGCTCTGCGCCTGGGCGCGGATCGCCGGCTCCGCGCCCGTGCGGCGGCTGGCGCAGTGCTATGGCGTCGTCATGCGCGGCGTTCCGGACCTGCTCGTCATCTACCTGTTCTACTTCGGCGGCCGGCAGATCGCCTCGATGGTCGCCAGGCAGTTCGGGCATACCGGCCCGGTCGAGATCAGCGGCTTTGCCGCCGGCTGCCTCGCGATCGGCCTCTTGTCGGGCGCCACGCAGGCGGAAGTGCTGCGCGGCGCCTTCCATGCCATCGCACCCGGGACACTGGAGGCGGCGCGCGTCACGGGCATGGGCCGCTGGACGATGTTCCGGCGCATCATCGCACCGCTGGCGCTGCGCACCGCCCTGCCGGGGCTGGGCAACCAGTGGCAGTCCGTCATCAAGGAATCGGCGCTGGTCTCGGTCACCGGGCTGGTCGAGACACTGCGCGCGGTGACGGTGGCGGCGAACTCGACCGAACTGCCCTTCCTGTTCTTCCTCGCCGGCGGCGGGATCTATCTCGCCATCACCACGGTCTCAGGCTTCCTCTTCCGCATCGCCGAATGGCGCTCGATGCGGGGGCAGGCCACAGCGACCGGCAGGGGGTAGCGATGGATTTCGCCTTCATCGCCCAGGTCTTTCCCAAGCTGCTCGCAGGCCTCCCGCTCACGCTGCTGCTGGCGGCGCTGTCGCTTCTCGGCGGCGGCCTGATCGCGCTCGGTCTGTCCGGCCTGCGGGCCTCGTCCTGGATCGGGGCGCGGATCGCCGACTTCTACGTCTACATCTTCCGCGGTACGCCGCTGCTGATCCAGATCTTCCTGATCTATTACGGCCTCGCCCAGTTTCCGGCGGTGCGGCACTCGCAGCTCTGGCCGCTGCTGCGCGAGCCTTATGTCTGTGCCGTCCTCGCACTGATGCTGAACGATGCGGCCTATACCTCGGAGATCCTGCGCGGTGGTCTTCGCGCCGTCTCCACGGGCGCGATCGAGGCCGCCCGCGTCTCCGGCATGACGCGGCTGACCATGCTACGCCGGATCGTGCTGCCGCTGGCCTTCCGCCAGGCGCTACCCGCCTATGGCGCGGAGATCACCAGCATGGTCAAGGCGACCTCGCTCGCCAGCGTCGTGACGCTGATGGAAATCACCGGCATTGCCCGTGCGGAGGTCTCCGAAACCTACCGCGCCATCGAGATCTTCCTCTGCGCGGCGGTCATCTACCTCGTCCTGGTGACGGTGATCGCCCGTGCCGTCGACGGGCTCGAGCAGTACCTCTCCCCTTATCGCCGGCCGACCGGCGCCCGGAGCGTCGCATGAAGCCGATCACGGTCAGGCTGACCGACATCCGAAAAAGCTTTGGCGGGCAGGAGGTGCTGCGCGGGGTCGATCTCGCCGCCCGCGACGGCGACGTGATCGCGATCGTCGGCGCCAGCGGCTCGGGCAAGAGTACGCTCCTGCGCTGCATCCCGCTGCTCGAAATCCCGGACAGCGGCGAGGTCAGCGTCGGCGACGCCCAGATCCGCATCCGGGATGTGGGCCATCGCTTCTCGCGCGCCGAGCGGGACACCGTGCGCCGCCTACGCGGCCAGCTCGGCTTCGTTTTCCAGAGCTTCAATCTCTGGCCGCACATGACGGCGCTGCAGAACGTCATGGAGGTCCCGCTCCACGTCCAGGGGCGGCCGCGCGCCGAATGCCGCGAGGAGGCCGAGGCGATGCTCGCCAAGGTCGGCCTCGCCGACAAGTTCAACGCCTGGCCGGCGCATCTCTCCGGTGGCCAGCAGCAGCGGGTCGCGATCGCCCGCGCTTTGGCGATGCGGCCCCGCGCCCTGCTTTTCGACGAGCCGACCTCCGCGCTCGACCCGGAACTGGTCGGCGAGGTGCTGCGCGTCATAAGGGCCCTGGCGGAAGAGGGCCGCACGATGCTGATCGTCACCCATGAGATGACCTTCGCCCGCGAGGTTTCGAACCACGCCATCTACCTTCAGGATGGGCACGTCGAGGAACAGGGCCCGCCCGAACAGGTCTTCCTCGATCCGCAATCCGAGCGCTGCCGGCGCTTCGTCGGCATGAGCCGTGGCGAGGGGTGAGGACCGGGCGATGCCCCTGACCGACGACCAGCAACCGATCGAGCGGCTCAGCCTCGCCGACATGGCGATGCGCCGGCTGCGGGGCGACATCGTTCACGGCCGCCTCGCGCCCGACGAGGTCCTGACCGAGATCGCTCTGGCAGGCCGCCTCGGCGTCGGGCGTGGCACGGTGCGCACGGCCCTGTTCGCGCTGGAGGCCGACGAACTCGTCGTTCGCGCACCTTATTCGAACTGGCGCGTCGCCAGCCTGAACGAACAGGTGATCTGGGAGATCTACACCCTGCGCGAAGCGCTGGAGGGGCTCGCCGCCCGCATCCTCGCCGAGCGACCGGGCGATGGGCACAGACAACCTATCGCCGCCGCGTTCGCCAAGCTTGCGCCGGCGGAAGCGGGTTCGATCGACGACCGCGTCGCGGCCGATCTCGGTTTCCACCGGGCCATCGTCGAGGCCACCGGCCACCGGCACCTGCTAAAGCGCTATGGCGGCCTGTCGTCGAAGATGGAGTGGCTTTACCGCTGGTCCGAGACGCACTGGCCCTCCCGCTTTCCTCTCGAGGCCGATCATCGGGCCCTGTTCGAGGTCGTGATGCACGGCACACCCGACGAGGCCGAGCGCGCCGTCCGCGCCCATATCGACCTCAGTCTCGCCGCCGATCTCGACGGATACCGAAGTCTGATCTCGCGGGGCGATACCGATTCAGAATTCGCAAACAGGACACCCGATCCGGCATGAACGAGAGAATGATCGTCCTCGATGGCGGGATGGGCCGCGAGTTGAAGCGCATGGGCGCCCCGTTCCGGCAGCCGGAATGGTCTGCGCTGGCGCTGATGGAGGCTCCGGACACGGTCGTCGCGGCGCATCGTGCCTTCATCGAGGCGGGCGCAGAGGTCATCACCACCAACAGCTATGCGGTGGTGCCCTTCCACATCGGCGAGGAGCGCTTTGCGCAGGACGGTACGCGGCTCGCTGCCCTGTCGGGCGAACTGGCTCGCCAAGCCGCGGATGAAGAAGCGCAGCGCAGCGGCCGCAGGATCACCGTGGCCGGCTCACTGCCGCCGCTGTTCGGCTCCTACCGCCCCGATCTCTTCGACGCGGTTCGCGCGCCGGCGATGCTGGCCGTGCTGGTCGAGGCCCTGCTGCCCTCCGTCGACCATTTCCTGGCCGAGACGCAAAGCTGCATCGCCGAGGCGCTCGCGGCCTGCGCCGCCGTGCGCCCCACCGGCAAGCCGGTCTGGGTGTCCTTCACTCTGCAGGACGAGGGTGTTGCCGCCAGCCTGCCCATGCTGCGCTCCGGCGAGAGCGTCGCGGAGGCCGTCGCCGCCGTCCGCGAGGCCGGTGCCGCCGCCGTGCTCTTCAACTGCAGCCTGCCGGAGGTCATGGGCCCAGCGGTCGATGTCGCCCGCTCCGTGCTCGGCGAGGCAGGGATTCCGATCGGTGTCTATGCCAATGCCTTCCCCGAAAAGACCGGGGACGCCGCCGCCAACGAAGGCCTCAGCGATCTGCGCGACGATGTCGGGCCGCTGCGCTATCGCGATTTCGGGCGGGACTGGCGCCATCGCGGCGCCCGCATCATCGGCGGCTGCTGCGGCATCGGCCCCGACGTGATCTGCGCATTGCACCGCGAATTCAGGGCGGATTGACGCCCGCGGACCGGCCAGGCGCCGGATATGCGTTTTCAGCACCCGGCGTCGGTCCGCTGGGTTATCCCCCTGCGACGTCCGATCGAGCGGCGACAGCATCGCCCTCGACCGGCCGAACCAGATCGATCGCAACCAGGTCTGTTCCTTTGCCGACCAGACGGGCGGCGTTTCCGCTCGATCAGACCGATCCGCGCGGCTCTCGCCTCATGGCGAGCTCACGTTTTGCCGAGAGGGCGGGGCTTTTGGCGATCCATTCGTTTCGAAATGGAAGCGTTCCCTTCTGCCGTTTCACGGTCATGGATGGGCGATCCCGCCTCCTTTCCCCTCGTATGTTCTGCGCTAGGTAGAATCCACCTCTGTCGCCGTCGCGCGGGGCCGCGCTAGCATCGTTCATGCGCCGGATCACGGACTGTCGGCGCAGACGACGCCCACCAGGGCGTCAAGGGCGGTCGATGCGGGTCGCCAAGGTCTGTTCTCAGGATACCGGGGCGCGCATCCATGGCTTCGACGCGACGATTCGCCGGCGCTGCTCCCGAACCGCCCAGGCCCGCTCCGCCGCATATGGCGGGTGACCATCTCTCGAATTGCCGCTTCGCCGACATCACGGTCGGCCAGACCGCCTCGCTCTTGCGGACAGTAACCGACGACGACCTCCGGCTGTTCGCCATCGTCTCCGGGGACGTCAACCCGACCCATCTTGACGCAGGCTATGCGCGCACCGACCGGTTCGGGCACCTCGTCGCGCACGGCCTCTGGTCCGCGGGGCTGATCTCCACGCTTCTGGGCACGCGGCTGCCTGGGCCGGGGACGATCTACTGCGAACAGGACCTGAAGTTTCTCGCTCCCGTCGTGCCCGGCGACACGATCACGGCGACCGTGACGGTCCTCGAAACATGGGCCGAGACGCGCCGTGTCAGCCTGTCGACGAGCTGTCGCAACCAGTCGCGCGAAACGGTGCTGACCGGGACCGCCATCGTCATCGCCCCGGCCGAGACCGTCTCCTTGTCACCGACCGCCTTGCCGGACCTCACGCTTCACAGCCACGCCCGTTTCGCCGGTTACCTCGCGCAGGCCCGCGCCCTTCCGGCGCTGAAGACGGCGGTCATCCATCCCTGCAGTCTCGAGGCGCTGCTGGCCGCCCTCGAGGCGCGTGACGAGGGGCTGATCGCGCCGGTCCTGGTGGGTCCGAAAGCCAGGATCGAAGCGCTGGCCGCAAAGGCTGGTCTGTCGCTGCAGGACATCGCCATCGAGGATGCCGCCCATAGCCATGCGGCGGCGGCGCGGGCCGTCGCGATGGCGGCGGCCGGAGAGGTCTCGGCCCTGATGAAGGGCAGCCTGCACAGCGACGAAATGCTGGCCGCCATCGTCGCATCGGATTCAGGCCTGCGAACACAGCGCCGCCTCAGCCATGTCTACGCGATCGACGTGCCGGCCTACGCCAAGCTGTTGCTCGTCACGGACGCGGTAATCAACATTGCCCCGAGCCTCGAGCAGAAGCGCGACATCTGCCAGAACGCCATCGACTTCCTGCATGATCTCGGCCTGCCCGAACCGCTCGTCGCCATTCTGGCCGCCGTCGAGATGGTCAATCCGGCGATGCCGGCGACGCTCGACGCAGCCGCGCTGACCGTGATGGCCGCGCGCGGGCAGATCACCGGCGCCAAAGTCGACGGACCGCTCGCCTTCGACAACGCCATCAGCCTGGATTCGGCGCGGATCAAGGCGATCACCTCTCCCGTCGCAGGCCGTGCCGACATCCTCGTCGTTCCCAATATCGAGGCCGGCAACATGCTCGCCAAGCAGCTGATCTATCTGTCGGGCGCCGATGCCGCCGGGCTCGTGCTCGGCGCGCGCGTGCCGATCATCCTGACCAGCCGCTCGGACTCGATGAACATCCGCCTGGCCTCCGTCGCGCTCGCCAAGATCGTCCACGCCGCCCGCACGAAAGCCGGGGCTTCACCGTGAACCGCCCGATCCTGCTGACCTTCAATCCGGGCTCCTCGACCATCAAGCTCGGGCTGTTCGCGATGGAGGCCGCCGGGCCGGTGCGGCTCGGCCACGGGACGATCGACCTGTCGCAGCCCGCCCTGACCCTGAGCCTCGTTGAGGCCGGGAAGACGACCGATATCCCGCTCTCGTCCAGGCCGGACGGTGACCTGCATGCGGTCATCGACGAGATGCTCGGGCAGCTGACACGCCACTTTGCGCTCGACGAGATCGCAGCCGCCGGTCACCGCGTCGTGCATGGCGGCGATCGCTTCTCCGGCCCGACGCTGATCACCGACGAGACGCTGGCCGCAATCGAGGGCCTGATCCCGCTCGACCCGCTGCACCAGCCGCAAAGCGTCGCGCTGATCAAGGCGGTGGCGCATCTGCGGCCGAAGATGCGGCAGACAGCATCCTTCGATACCGCCTTCCATCGCACCCAGAACGACATCGTCCGCCGCTTCGCGCTACCGCGCGCGCTGTTCGACGAGGGCGTCAAGCATTTCGGCTTCCACGGGCTGTCCTACCGGTTCGTCGCGGCAGAACTGGCGCGCCTCCATCCGGACATCGCCAGGGGGCGGGTCGTGGTGGCGCATCTGGGCAGCGGCGCCAGCCTCTGCGCCCTGGAGGGAGGCGTCAGCCGGGACACCACGATGAGCTTCTCGACGCTGGACGGCGTGCCGATGGCGACGCGCTGCGGCACGCTCGACCCCGGCGTCGTCATCCACCTGGTCAAGCAGCGTGGCTGGTCGATCGAGCAGGTCGAGGATGTGCTCTATCACCGCTCGGGCCTGCTCGGGGTTTCGGGCATCAGCGGCGACACCCGCGCGCTCTGCGCCAGCGACGACCCTAGGGCAAAGGAGGCGCTCGACCTCTTCGCCTTCCGGGTGTCGCGCGAGGTGGCGGCGCTCGCCAACACGCTGGGCGGGCTGGACGCGATCGTCTTCACGGCGGGCATCGGCGAGCATCAGCCGGCGGTCCGGGAGGCGATCTGCAGCCGCCTCGCCTGGCTCGGCGTCGCGATCGATGCGGCGGCCAATGCCGCCAACAGGCCCCGCATCGACGCGGCGGCGAGCAAAGTCGCGGTTCTCGTGATGGCGACCGACGAGGAGCAGGTCATCGCCGACGAGGCCCATGCGCTCCTGCTGCCCCCGACCGATGGGCCGTCCGATCCGGCGTAGCCCGCGCGAGCGGCGCTACATCATGCGCCGGCAAATCAGATGATGGGTCTGCGTAGATTCCGACGCTGATCGGGCCCAGGGGCGCACTGCTAGACCATGGCGACGACACGTCACCGGTCGCGCACAGTGACACCTGCAGGAGAACGCCCGTGGCCATCACGCCCCCCTCCCCTACCGCCGAGGCGGCGTCCAAGACGCCCTACATCATCGCCTGGGCCTGCTGCGTCCTGTTCTACTTCCTGCAATATGCGCTGCGATCGGCGCCCGGCGTCATGGTGCCCGAACTGACGGCGGCATTCGGGCTCTCGGCGCTGGGGATCAGCGCGCTGATCGGGCTCTATTATTACACCTACTCCGCCTTCGCGATCGTCTCGGGCGCCTGCTTCGACCGCTACGGGGCGCGCTACGTCATCCCGGTCGGGCTTCTACTCATGGCCGGCGGAGCGGTGCTGTTCGGTCTCGGGACGAACACGGCAGCCCAGGCCGGCCGGCTCCTGCAGGGGGCCGGGTCCGCCTTTGCCTTCACCGGCGCGGTGTATCTCGCGACGCGCGGCTTTCCGGCCAAGTACCTCGCCACCGCGATCGGCTTCACCCAGTGCTTCGGCATGCTGGGCGGCGCCTCGGGACAGTTCGTCGTCGCGCCGCTCATCCATGGCGTCATCAGCTGGCAGCAGTTCTGGCTCATCGGCGGCGCCGTCGCGGCCGTGCTGGCGATCGTCGTTCTGGTGGTGACGCCGGGCGGACATCCCGTGCAGACCCCGGCCCAGAAGTCGGTTCTGTCGATGTTCGCGCCCTACAAATCGGTGCTGACCAATCCGCAATCCTATCTCTGCGGCTTCGCGGCCGGGCTCTTGTTCCTGCCGACCACGATCGGCGACATGATCTGGGGCGTCTCGTTCCTGCGGGCCGGTTGGGCGATCGACTATCCGGAGGCCGTCAACCGGGCGGCGATGGTGCCCCTGGGCTGGGTCGTCGGCTGCCCGCTGCTCGGCTACGTCGCCGACCATTACGGCCGCCGCAAGCCGGTCCTCATCGGCGGTGCGCTCGTCATGCTCGCGGCGTCGCTGGTCATCCTCTACGCGCCGCACGGCGTCGTGCCGCCCTATCTTGCTGGTTTCCTGCTCGGTGTCGGCTCGGGCGCGGCGATGATCCCCTACACGATCATCAAAGAGGTCAATGCCGACGAAGTGAAAGGCAGCGCAACCGGCGCGATCAATTTCCTCGTCTTCACCCTGAGCGCCCTGATGGCCCCGGTCTATGGCTGGGCGCTGCTCGAGCTCTCGGCCGGCGGCGTGCTGGGCATCGAGGTCTTCCAGAAGGCGGGCGGGATCGGCATCGCCGGGATCGTGCTGGCAATCATCCTGTCGCTGTTCATCCGCGAGACCGGATCGGCCAAGGCGACGCCACTGAAGCTGGCGGTAACGCCGCTGCAGCCTGCGCTGGGGGTCGTACGATGACCGTCTTTGCACGCGACATGACGGCCAGGGTCGATCTGACCCTGCCCCATGGCACAGGCCCCGTCCGCAGCCAGCGCCCGGTCTATGTCGATCTGCTGCCGCCCTGCAATGCGGCCTGCCCGGCGGGTGAGGACATTCAAGGCTGGCTGGGCCTGGCGCAGGCCGGCAAGTTTCGGGCGGCCTGGGAGGCCCTGATCGCCGACAACCCGATGCCGGCGGTGCATGGGCGGGTCTGCTATCACCCCTGCGAAACCAGCTGCAACCGCAAGGAACTCGACAGCGAGATCAGCATCCATGCCGTCGAGCGCTTTCTGGGCGACCAGGCGTCGCTGCTCGGCTGGACCCTACCCAAACCCGCCGCAGCGTCGGGCAAGCGCGTTCTCGTCGTGGGCGCGGGGCCGAGCGGGCTGTCGGCGGCCTATCACCTGACGCGGCTCGGCCACCAGGTCGAGATCCGGGAGGCGGGCCCGCTGCCGGGCGGGATGCTGCATTTCGGCATCCCGGCCTACCGCCTGCCGCGCGCGGATCTGATGCGCGAGATCGCCCGCATCGAGGCGTTCGGCGTCACAATCGTGCTCAACCACAAGGTCGAGGATCTGCTGGCCGAGCAGGCCGCTGGAGATTTCGATGCGGTCTTCATCGCGATCGGCGCCCAGAAGGCCCACCATGTCGAGATCCCCGCCCGCGACGCGGCCCGCGTCTACAGCGCGGTTGGACTGCTGCACGGCGTCGAGACCGGCACGGCGCCGCAGCTCGGCCGCCGCGTCGTCGTCTATGGCGCCGGCAATTCCGCGATGGATGCGGCCCGTACGGCCAAGAGGCTCGGCGCCGAGGAGGCGCTGGTCGTCTTCATCATGGACAAGTCGCGCATGGAGGCGCGCGCCTTCGAGGCGCAGGAGGCGGTCGACGAAGGCGTAACCTTCAAATGGCTGAGCGCGATCAAGGACATCGGCACGGACACGATGGTCGTCGAGCGCATGAAGATGGACGCGGATGGCCATCCGCAGCCGACAGGCGAGTTCGAGACGTTGAAGGCGGATTCGGTGGTGCTGGCGCTGGGCCAGGAGGCCGAGAGCGGCTTTCTCAAGACCATTCCCGAGATCGCCTATCTGCCCGGCGGCATCGTCGTCGTCGATGCCGCGATGATGACGGGCCGCCCGGGCATCTTCGCCGGCGGCGACATGGTGCCGAGCCAGCGCTCGGTGACCATCGCGACCGGACACGGCAAGAAGGCCGCACGCCACATCGATGCCTGGCTGCGCGCGGCGACATTCACCCCGGCCGCAAAACATCCCGGCATCACCTATGCTGGCCTCAACCTGCCGATCTACGCCGATGCCGCGCCCTCGCGTCAGTCCGAGCTTGCGCCGAGCGCGCGCAAGACCGGCTTCGACGAGGTTCTCGCCGGTCTCAGCCAAGCCGAGGCGCTGCACGAAGCCAAACGCTGCCTCTCCTGCGGCAACTGCTTCGAATGCGACAACTGCTTCGCCGCCTGTCCGGAGGACGCGATCATCAAGCTCGGGCCGACCAGGGGCTACGAGATCAATCTCGAGACCTGCACGGGCTGCTCGGTTTGCGTCGAGCAATGCCCCTGCCACGCCATGGAAATGGTCCCCGAACAGATGATGGTGCAGGCATGAACGCGGATCTCAAGATCATGGCGTCCGCTGCGGCCGTGCCGGTGGCAAACCCGGTCGCTAAGACCGCCCTGCGCATGACGATGGACGGCAACACGGCGGTCGCCCATGTCGCCTACCGGGTCAACGAGGTCTGCGCGATCTACCCTATCACGCCGTCTTCGACGATGGCGGAACTGGCCGACCAATGGTCCGCCGACCAGGTGCCCAACATCTGGGGCAATGTCCCCGTCGTGCAGGAGATGCAGAGCGAGGGCGGCGCGGCCGGCGCGGTCCATGGCGCGCTGCAGTCGGGCGCGATGACGACGACCTTCACTTCGTCGCAGGGCCTGATGCTGATGCTGCCCAACCTGTTCAAAATCGCCGGCGAGCTGAACGCGACCGTCTTCCATGTCGCGGCCCGTTCGCTGGCGACGTCGGCCCTGTCGATCTTCGGCGATCATTCCGACGTGATGGCCTGCCGCACCACCGGCTTTGCGCTGCTCTCCTCGGCGAGTGTGCAGGAGGCGCACGACATGGCGCTGGCCTGCGAGACGGCGACACTGGCTTCGCGTGTGCCGTTCATCCATTTTTTCGATGGTTTTCGCACCTCTCACGAGCTCAACACGCTCGACCTGATCGACGACGACACCATGCGCGCGATGATCCCCAACGATCTCGTGCGGGCCCATCGCGGCCGGGGGCTCAATCCCGAAAACCCCTTCATTCGCGGCACAGCTCAGAATCCCGACACGTTCTTCCAGTCGCGCGAAGCGGTGAGCCCCTACTACGCCGCCGTCCCCGGCATCCTGGACGAGGCGATGGCCCGCTTCGCCGAGTTGACGGGGCGCGCCTACCGGCTGTTCGAGTATGAAGGCGCGCCCGACGCGACCCGCATCCTGATCCTGATGGGCTCGGGCGCCGAGACGGCGCGCGAGACGGTGAAGGCCCTGGTCGCCAAGGGCGAGAAGGTCGGCGTGCTGCAGGTGCGGCTTTATCGGCCCTTCTCGGCGGCCCATTTCCTGGCGGCGATCCCGGCCTCGGTCCAGGGTATCGCCGTCCTCGAACAGGCCAAGGAAGCCGGCGGGGCCGGCGAGCCGCTCTATCTCGATGTGATCGCGACGCTGGCGCAGGGGGGCGCGGCGGGCACGCGTGCGACGATGCCGCGCGTCATCGGCGGTCGCTATGGCCTGTCCTCGAAGGATTTCACGCCGGCCATGGCCAAGGCGGCCCTGGACGAACTCAGCCTGCTCGATACGGAAGGGCGCCTCTGCGGCCGCAACGGCTTCACGCTGGGCATCAACGACGATGTCTCGCACAGCAGCCTCACGGTTGATCCGCTGTTCTCGATCGAGCCCAGGGACCGGACGAACGCCGTCTTCTACGGGCTGGGCGCCGACGGCACGGTCGGCGCCAACAAGAACAGCGTCAAGATCATCGCCGAGGATGCCGGCCGCTATGCGCAGGGCTACTTCGTCTATGACTCGCACAAATCCGGCGCGCAGACCGTGTCGCATCTGCGCTTCGGGCCGGAGCCGATCCACGCCCCCTATCTGATCTCGCAGGCGAGCTTCGTCGCCTGCCACCAGTTCGGCTTCCTCGAACGGCAGGATGTCCTGCGCGTCGCCGCGCCCGGCGCGGTGTTCCTGCTCAACAGCCCCTTTGGCAAGGACGAGACCTGGGACGAATTGCCCCTGCCCGTCCAGCAGCAGATCATCGCCAAGAAGCTGCGCCTCTTCGTCATCGACGCCTCGAAGGTGGCGCGCGATGTCGGGCTCGGCGTGCGCACCAACACCGTGCTGCAGACCTGCTTCTTTGCCATCTCGGGCGTGCTGCCCCGCGACGAGGCCATCGCGCACATCAAGGCGTCGATCAAGAAAACCTATGGCCACAAGGGCGAGGCGGTCGTCGCCAAGAATTTCGCGGCGGTGGACGATACGCTGGCCGTGCTGTTCGAGGTCGCGGTACCCGCCACTGCAACGAGCCTCCATGGCCGGCCCGCCATCGTTCCGGCGAATGCCCCCAAGTTCGTCCGGGAGGTCACGGCCTTGATGCTGGTCGGCCGCGGCGAAGACATCCCCGTCAGCCTCATGCCTGCCGACGGGACCTTTCCCTCCGGGACCAGCGCCTTCGAGAAGCGCAACATCGCCGAGTTCGTGCCGGTCTGGGAGACCGATCTCTGCATCCAGTGCGGCCAGTGCAGCTTCGTCTGCCCCCACAGCGTCATTCGCTCGCGCACCTATGACGAGACGGTGCTGGTCGATGCCCCCGCGAGCTTCAAATCCGCGCCGGTGAATGCGCGCGGCTATCCCGAGGCGCGCTTCACGCTGCAGTTCTATGTCGAGGACTGCACCGGCTGCGGGCTGTGCATCGAGGCCTGCCCTGCCACCAGCCCGCGAGAACCGGGCAAGAAGGCGATCAACCTCGCCGAGAAAGCGCCGCTGCTGGAGGCCGAGCGGACGAGCATGGCCTTCTTCGAGACGCTGCCGGTCAATGACCGCTCGCGGGTCGACTTCGCCAATGTGCGCGGCGTGCAGTATCTCGAGCCCCTGTTCGAGTTCTCCGGCGCCTGCGCCGGCTGCGGCGAGACGCCCTATCTCAAGCTTCTGTCGCAGCTCTTCGGCGACCGTGCGCAGATTGCCAATGCCACCGGCTGCTCCTCGATCTATGGTGGCAGCCTGCCGGTAACCCCTTGGACGAAGAATGACGAGGGCCGCGGCCCCGCCTGGTCGAACTCGCTCTTCGAGGACAATGCCGAGTTCGGCATGGGCTTCCGCCTGGCGGCCGACAAGCATCTGGCCATGGCCCGCGCCCTGCTGACCAAGCTCGCCCCGACGCTCGGCGACAATCTGGTCCAGGCCATGCTCGATGCGCCCCAGATCGCGGAACACGAACTGCGCACGCAAAGGCGCCGCGTCGCCGATGTGAAGGAGAGGCTCGTGTCCCTCGATACCGAGGATGCGCGCGATCTCCTGTCGGTCATCGACCATCTCGTCCGGCGCAGCATCTGGATCGTCGGCGGCGACGGCTGGGCCTATGACATTGGCTATGGCGGGCTCGACCATGTCATGGCCAGCGGCCGCAACGTCAACATCCTGGTGCTCAACACCGAGCTTTACTCCAACACCGGCGGGCAGGCCTCCAAGGCGACGCCGCTGGGGGCCGTGGCCAAATTCGCCGCGGCGGGCAAGCGCGTGCCGCGCAAGGATCTGGCGCTGCTGGCGATCGCCTATGGCAATGTCTATGTCGCGCAGGTCGCGATGGGCGCCAATGCGCAGCAGACGCTCGACGCCTTCCGCGAGGCGGAAGCCTATGACGGCCCCTCGCTGATCATCGCCTACAGCCAGTGCATCGCCCATGGCATCGACATGCGCTTTGGCATGAAGCAGCACGACCTCGCCGTCGCCAGCGGCTACTGGCCGCTGATGCGCTTCAACCCGGCGATGCAGAGCGTAGGTCTGAGCCCGTTCCAGCTCGACTCGCCCCGGCCGACGATCCCCTTCAAGGACTACGCCTATAACGAGATCCGCTACTCGTCGCTGGCGCGGACCATGCCAGCCGACGCCGCCGCCCTTTTGCTGGAGGCGCAGGCGGGGGTCGACGCCAAATATCGCCGCTATGAGGAACTCGCCGCCCTCGACGGCGGGCGGTTTCGACCCGGCGTCGTGACGCCTGTGGCGCCCGTGACGGGAGCAGCCTGATGGATCTGTCTTCGCGCTATATGGGCCTGGCCCTTAAGAACCCCGTCGTGGCCTCGTCCTCGCCTCTGACGGGGACGCTGGACGGCATCCGGCAGATCGAGGATGCGGGCGCGGCCGCGATCGTCCTGCCTTCCCTCTTCCAGGAGGAAATCGAAGCCGAGGATGCCCGCCACGACCGCCTGACCAGCGCCCATGACGAGAGCTGGCCGGAGGCGAGCACGAACTTTCCTACGCTTCCTGAGTCGGCCCGCGGCCCGCACCGCTATCTCGAACTGGTCAGGCGCGCGAGCGAGATGACCGCGATCCCGCTGATCGCGAGCCTCAACGGCGTCACCGACGCGGGCTGGACCGACTATGCCCGCCTGATCGAGCAGGCCGGCGCACAGGGGCTGGAGCTCAACGTCTACTTCATCCCAACCGACATCACGCTCGACGGCCGGGCGGTGGAACAGCGCTATCTCGATGTCCTCAGGGCTGTCCGCGCCGCCGTGACGATCCCGGTGGCGGTCAAGCTCAGCCCCTATTTCAGCGCGATCGGCCATCTGGCGCTGGAGCTGGAACGTGGCGGGGCGGATGCGCTGGTGCTGTTCAACCGGTTCTACCAGCCCGATCTCGACATCGTCGCTCTCAAGGTGCTCACCGACCTGCATCTGAGCGAACCCAACGAGATCCGCCTGCCTCTGCTCTGGCTGGCGGTGCTGGCGGGGCGGGTCAAGCTCTCGCTGGCCGCCGCGACCGGCGTGACGACCGCCGACGAGGTCGTCAAATACGTGCTGGCCGGCGCCGACGTGGTGATGACCACCTCGGCCTTGCTGCGTCATGGCCCCGGCCATGTCGGCGTCCTCCTCGCAGGTCTCGCCCACTGGCTCGACGCGCGCGACTTCGCCTCGCTCGATGCGGCGCGGGGCATCATGAGCCAGGGCAGGCTCCACGAGCCCAAGGCCTTCGAGCGCGCCAACTACATCAAGATCCTGCAGGGCTACGGCCACTGAGGGCCTGGTGGCGATCCGGTGCGGAGCGGCGGCTCTGCACACCGCTTGCGTAGATTCCGACGCTGGCGCACCGCGCCGGCAAGGCTCCTATTCGGCCTTGGCTCTCATCATGCTCCGGGACCGGCAGGGTCGGGTGACCGATGAAGCTAGCCCCGGCGACGCCCCACTAACGAGGTTGTATTGACCGAAACGGCCGCAATTCAGGCGCCAGCGAAGACCCCGCCCCACTCCGCCGCCCTCCGCATCGGGCGGCGGCTGTGGGCGCGCAAAGGCTCGATCGCCGCCATTCTCCTCGTCGCCGTCGCCTGCCTGCTGGGCGGGCTGCGCTGGTTCTATGGCCCCGAGGTGGCGGTCTATCCCGTTGTCCGGACCGATCTGGTCAAGACCGTCGTCGCGAGCGGGCATGTCGAGACGCCGTTCCGGGTCGAGATCGCCAGCCAGATCACCGCGACGGTGGCCGACGTCCTCGTCGAGGAAGGCCAATCCGTGATAGCGGGGCAGCCGCTCGTCGCCCTGGCGCCGCGCGAACTGGAGGCCGCCGTCGTCCAGGCGCATGCCACCACGGCGCAGGCCACCGCAAGGCTGCGCCAGATGCAGGAACTCACGCTCCCGGCCGCCGACCAGAGCCTGAAGCAGGCCAAGGCGACGCTGGCCAACGCAGACGCCGCCTTCCAGCGCGCCGAAGGGCTGGCGACGTCGGGCTATGGCACGCGCGCCGTGCTCGATGCCGCCACGAAGGACCTCGACATCGCCCGCACGCAGGTTAGGACGGCCGAGTTGCAGGTCTTCACCGCAACGGCCGGCGGCGCCGATTTTGTGATGGCGCAGACCCAGCTCGACCAGGCCCAGGCGGCCTTGACCGAGGCCCGGGCCCGGCTCGGCTATGCCACCATCGCAGCCCCTCGCGACGGCGTCCTGATTACGCGCAGCGTCGAGCGCGGCATGGTCGTCTCGGCCGGCAAGGCCCTGCTCGTGCTGGCGCCGGCCGGCGCAGTCCAGCTCGTCCTGCAGATCGACGAGAAGAACATCGGCCTGCTCAAGCTCGGACAGGGTGCGGTGGCCTCGGCCGACGCCTATGGCGACCAGCGCTTTCCGGCGACCCTGTCCTATATCAATCCGTCAGTCGACATCAGCCGCGCCTCGGTCGAGGTCAAGCTGACGACCCCAAATCCGCCCGCCTATCTCCGCCAGGACATGACCGTCTCGGTCGACATCCAGGTCGAGCGGCGCAATGGCGTGATGGTCGTGCCGGCGCGCACCGTTCACGATCCACTCAGCGCCAAGCCCTGGGTCCTCGTCGTGAGGGATGGGCGCGCGCGGATGCAGGCCGTGCGTCTGGGGCTGCGCGCCGCCGACAGCATCGAGATCCTCGACGGGCTTGCCTCCGGCGAGCGGCTGGTTCCGGTGGCCTCGGGCGTGCGCGCCGGTCAGCGCCTCCGGCCGGTGGCGTCTTGAAGAACTGGGTTCCAATCGAATGGACGATCGGTCTGCGCTTCCTCACCGAGGGGATCATGCAGACCGTCTTCATCCTCACCGGCATCGCCATGGGCGTGGGCGTGATCGTCTTCATGTCGGCCATGCTGGCGGGCCTGCAGGCCAATTTCATCAAGCGGGTCCTGACCTCCCAGGCGCATATCCAGATCATTCCTCCCGACGAGGTCGCCCGGCCGCTCCGGCGCGCGGCGGGCGTGGTCGAAGGCGCGATCGTGCAGCGGCCGTCGCAACGCATCCTCTCGATCGACCAGTGGCAGACGGTGCGCACCGCCATGAAGGCGCGTCCGGATGTGGTGACGGTCTCGCCCACGGCGTCCGGCTCGGCCCTGGCCATTCGGGGCGATGCTTCGCGCAGCATCACGCTCACCGGCATGGAGCCGGACCTCTATTTCCAGATCGTGCGGATCCCCGACTACATCGTCGCCGGCACGTCGAAGCTCGAAAGCGACGACATCCTCGTCGGGACCGAACTCGCCAAGGACCTCGGCGCCACGGTCGGCGACAAGCTCAACCTGAGCACGGCGAGCGGCGCCACGCGGGTCCTCACCATCAGGGGCATCTTCGATCTCGGCAGCAAGGGCGCCAATTCGAGAAATACCTTCGTCGCGCTGCGGACGGCGCAAAGCCTGCTCAGGCTTATCGGCGGCGTGACGACGCTGGATGTCACGGTCACGGACATCTATGCCGCCGAGACGATCGCGCAGGACATTGCCGCAACGATGCCCGTCCAGGCCGATAGCTGGATCAAGACCAATGCCCAGTTCTTCACGGCGGTCCGGGCCCAGCAATCCTCCAACACGCTGATCCGGTCCTTCGTCGGCCTCTCCGTCGCCTTCGGCATCGCGGCCGTGCTGATCGTCTCGGTGATCCAGCGCTCGAAGGATATCGGCATCCTGCGGGCGATGGGGACAAGGCGGGCCCAGGTGCTGGGCGTCTTCCTGATCCAGGGCGGCGTGCTCGGCTTCATCGGATCTCTGGTCGGTTCCAGCCTCGGCGCCGGCGCGCTGGTGCTCTGGCACGGCGTGGCACGGCAGGCCGACGGCACGGAACTGTTCCCGCTGCTGCTGGAGCCGAGCCTGTTCATCGCCGCAGCGGCTGTCGCCACCGTCACCGGCGTGGCTGCCGGTATGGCGCCGGCGCTGCGGGCGGCCCGTCTCGACCCCGTGGAGGCGATCCGTGGCTGACGTGCTGGCGCTGCGACAGATCCGCAAATCCTACAATGTCGGCACGGAGGTCGAGACCGAAATCCTGCACGGCATCGACCTGACGCTCGCAGCCGGCGAGTTCGTGGCTCTGATGGGGCCGTCGGGGTCCGGCAAGAGCACGCTTCTGAACATCATCGGCCTGCTCGACCAGCCGACATCCGGAACGGTCTCGATCAACGGCCAGGACACGGCCGGCCTGCCCGATTCCGCTCTGACCGCGCTGCGCGGGCATGCCATCGGCTTCGTGTTTCAGTATCACTATCTCATCTCGGCGTTCACGGCGGCCGAGAACGTCATGATGCCGATGCTGGTCGATCAGGGACGGCGCAGTGACGCGATGCAGGACGTCGCCTATGGCCTGCTGGACGATGTCGGGCTGACGCGCTGGCGCGACAACCGGGCCAACAACATGTCGGGCGGGCAGCAGCAGCGCGTGGCGATCGCGCGCTCGCTGGCGATGAACCCGTCGCTGGTGCTGGCCGACGAGCCCACCGGCAATCTCGACAGCGTCTCCGCCGATGCCGTCTTCGACCTGATGCGCCGCATCAACAAGGAGCGTTCGACGACGTTCCTGATCGTCACGCACAACCTCGAACTCGCGAAGCGCTGCGACCGGATCCTCGATGTCGTCGACGGGCGGATCTCGGGGCAGGAGACCGGGGCGTCAGGGCCAGCGGCGGGCTGAAATCCTGCGCATGAATTCAGAAGCCTGGATCGGCGCCCCTGCCCTCTGCGAGCCTGCCCCCCTCGCCGGATCGCGGCGGGCGTCGCCGCTCATTCGGCGTCGAAATCCTCGCAGCTCTCGCCAAACAGCGAGAGGCCCTCCGCGAGATAGTCGGAGAGCAGGGGCAGCCCCATCAGATAGGCCGCTGTGCGGGTGTTGTGGGCATAGCGCGCATCGGACTGGAGCCTGCTCCATTCGCCAATCGCGCCGTCGCCACGGCCGAGCCAGGCCAGCGCGACGAGATCCACCTGCTCATCGATGTCGAGATCGTGGATGAAGCTCTTCAGCTCGTGCTCGACCGGATCGCTCCGGTCGTCCTCAAGCACGTCCACCATGCCGTCATCGCTGGCATTGGAGCCGGATGCGGGGTCGGTCACAGCCTCCTTGGCATCGAATTGTCGCGCCTTGGACAGGATGAAGCAGACCTTACGGGTCGCGATGCCCAGTTCCGGCAATTCAGTCATGGTGTTTTCCATCGAAAAGGCATCGGGGTCGAGCGCCGCCGTGTCGGCGCCGTCTGATGACGGCCGCCGTCCTGCGAGACCGTCCCCATCCTCGTGAGGCGGTCCATCTGGGGAACGCTCACGCGGAGCAGGCCGCCATGGCGCCCGTCAGCGCGCCTCGCCCGGCTTGGGCTTGATCGTCTCGGAGAACGCGGCGTCGATCTCCGCCTTGGTGATGCGGGAGGCAGGATTGCCGCGTTCATTGAGGTTCTGCTCCTCGGTGCCGTCGCCCATCATGCCGGGATGGACGATGCCGGGGGTTGTCTTGCCGTCTTTGGCTTCAGGCTTGGACGTCATGTGCATATCCTCAAATGCCGGCGGGGCTCGGCGTTCCCATGTCCCTGCTGGCGAAGGATCGTCCTTCCGAACGCGGGAACCTTCGCGACGGTAGCCGTCGGCAGTGGCGGGCCGGAAGGCTCGGAAAGTACCCATCGACGTCTGCAGCGCAGCTCCTGTCCGGGGATCGAGCACCGCAAGCCCCCGCGAAGCGATCCTGTGCGGCAGGCGGCCGTCCCGCTCTGCCATCCGCTTGGGTATTTTCCGAGGCTGTCGAACCCGCAGCGCCTGGCTCAGCCTGCGCCCCTGGTCGGCATCTTCGGGCACGCCCTCGTGGCAGGCTCCGGACAACGACATCCCAAAGGACATTTCATGACCTATCAGAGCATCAACCCGTTCAACGGGGTCGCGGTCGAATCCTTCGACGACATGACCGACGAGGCGCTCGACCAGGCGCTCGCGACCGCCTCCGCCTGCTTCCAAACCTGGCGCGGGCGCAGCTACGCGCAACGCGCCGTGATCATCGCCAAGGCCTCGGCGCTGCTTCATGCCCGGACTGACACGCTGGCGCAGACGATGACGCGGGAGATGGGCAAGCGCATCGGCGAGGCCCGCGCCGAGGTCGAATTCAGCGCCCGCATCATGGCGTATTACGCCGAGAACGCCGAACGCTTCCTCGCACCCGTGAAGCTCCATCCGACGGTCGGCGAGGCGCATATGGAGAGCAGCCCGATCGGCGTGATCTTCGGCGTCGAGCCGTGGAACTTCCCCTATTATCAACTCGCCCGCATCGCCGGCCCGCATCTGATGGCTGGCAATGTCCTCGTCGTGAAACATGCCGGCATCGTGCCGCAATGCGCAATCGCCTTCGAGAAGCTGCTGATCGAGGCCGGCGCCCCGGTCGGCCTCTACACCAACCTGCTGATCTCGCACGCTCAGTCCGACAAGGTCATCGACGATCCTCGCGTCAAGGGCGTCTGCCTGACCGGCAGCGTCGCGGCCGGCCAGAGCGTCGCGGCCAGGGCCGGCCGCAACCTGAAGATCTCCTCCATGGAACTGGGCGGCAGCGACGCCTTCATCGTGCTGGAGGATGCCGATCTCGACCGCACCGTTCCCTGGGCGGTCTGGGGCCGGATGTACAACACCGGCCAGACCTGTTGCGCCGCCAAGCGATTCATCGTCGTCGAATCCCTCGCCGATGCGTTCCTGGCCCGGTTCAAAGCGGCCCTCGAGGCCTTAAAGGCCGGCGACCCGATGCAGGAGACGACAACGCTCGGCCCGCTCTCCAGCGAGGCGGCGCTGGTTCAGTTGCTGGCACAGGTAAAGCTCGCGACCGACAAGGGCGCGACGCTGGTCACAGGCGGCAAGCGAATCGACCGGCCGGGCTCCTATATGGAGCCCACCATCCTGACCGATATCGAGCCCGGCAACCCGGCCTACCGCGACGAATTCTTCGGCCCGGTCGCCATGTTCTTCCGCGTCAAGGGCGAGGACGAGGCCATCGCACTCGCCAACGATTCCGATTTCGGTCTGGGCGGCTCGGTCTGGTGCAAGGACGTGGCGCGCGGCCAGCGCGTCGCCAGCCGCGTCGAGACCGGGATGATGTTCGTCAACAACATCGACTGGTCAGACGCCGAGCTGCCCTTCGGCGGCATCAAGGATTCAGGCTACGGCCGCGAGCTTGGCGACATGGGCATCCAGCAGTTCGTCAACAAGAAGCTGGTCCGCACCGCCGCGATGCCGGCGCCGGTCTGACCCGTAACGTTCATGGCCGACGACGCGGCGCGTCGTCGGCCATGGCTTCATCGGCGTCGTCATCCACAGGACGAGGCGCTCCACGTCGAGCCTATTCCGGCAGGCCCCAACCCTTCCGGTTCTCCATCGCATCCTCGCCGAGCCCCAGGCCCTTGCCTGCCTCGGTCTTGCAGGTCGATCCGCCGAGGTCGAACCCTCCCCGGTCGACGGGCTCTTCGTTACGCGGCCGCGCGGCTATCGCTGCCGCTTCAGGCGACGGCCGGTGATTGGACGGGTTGTCGATGTATTCGTCGATCTGAACGCCCTTTCCGTCGAGCCCCTGGCCGGGCGGTCGCTGCGCCTTGTCGCGGTTGCTGAGGATCGCGTCCTTTCGAACGGTCTCGTCTTTGAGTTCGGTCATGGCGCCGGTTCCGCTGCTCTGTCCTGCGGGCATGGGCTTGCTCCTCTTTCTGGCGCAGCCGGCAGGGCCCGCATGGCGGAGCCCTGCCGGTGCCGGGGTCAGTAGGTGTAGGCGTAGTTCGGCAGGGCCTTCAGCGAATCCTTGCTGGCGCCACGCAACATCATGCGGCCGTCGACGACGTCGAGCGCCGAGGCCGGCACCACGATGTTGTGCGTGCCGATTCCGAGAAATCCGCCCACCGAAAGAACGGCGTAGGGAACGCTGTCCTTGGAGGTGACGATCAGGTCGTCGACCTTGCCGATCTCTTCCTTGGCCTCGTTGTAGACGGTGCTGCCGACGACCTTCGTCGAGCGGTAGCCGGTGGCCAGCGTGATCGGGTTGACCTCCATCAGCGAGACGGTCTGCTTGGCGCCCTGCGCGAAGGCGGGCATGGCGGCCGAGGCGAGCAGAAGCGCGGCTGCGGCGAAGAATGTGGTCGAGCGTGTCATGGGGGTGTCTTTCATCAGGGAGGATCGCGGGACCGAGACCTGTGGGGGGCGCAACGCGACCGTATGTCCGGGCTCGATCGGTCAGTGCCTTCAGGCGCGGTGATCCACGAAGCAAAAGCTCCACGGCCTCGCGCGGTCTCAAGGCGACGACGCAAGGCTATCGCCTTTTGCCGAGAGCAAAACAGGATCGGAAAATACGCAGTCGTTCGGGCGGCTGTGCATGCAGCCATGGGTCAAAGAACTTTGCCGACGACCGACTTCACCATGAGGCCTCTATTCAGAAGACCGGCAAGATGTCGCGCGTCGCGTACTGTCGGAGTTGGGTAGTTTCCGAAGCTATCGAGCCAGCCCCGTGCTCCGTAACGATGACCGCGATGACGCCTTCCGACGTCGTCCTCAGCATCGCAACACCGGAGAGCGACATGTCCAAAGACACCGTCCTGAAGCAGGCCGTCCTTGATGAATTGCAGTGGGAGCCGAGCGTGAATGCGGCCCATATCGGCGTCACCGCCCGCGACGGCGTGGTCACCCTCACGGGCCATGTCGAGAGCTACGCTGAAAAGTTCGCGGCGGAGAAGGCCACGCGGCGGGTCAACGACGTCAAGGCGGTCGCCGAGGAGATCGAGGTCAAGCTGCCCTTCAGCGTCAAGCATGGCGACGAGGAGATCGCTGCCGCCGCGGTCGATCGCCTGAAGTGGGATTCGAGCATTCCCGCCGGCGCCGTCACGGTGAAGGTCGAAAAGGGCTGGGTCACGCTGACCGGTCAGATCGACTGGCACTATCAGGCTGCAACGGCCGTGAGCACCATTCGCGGCCTCTGGGGCGTCGTCGGCGTGTCGGACCAGATCACCGTCAAGCCCCGGCCGAACACCACGGCCATTCGCGAGAACATCATCAAGGCGCTCGACAGGTCCTGGTTCGACCCCGCCAGCATCAAAGTGACCGCGCAAGGCGGCGAAGTGAAGCTGACCGGCACCGTCAACAGCTGGTACGAGCGCGACGAAGCCGGCTCCGCCGCCTGGGCCGCGCCGGGAACGACGTCGGTCGACAACGAGATCCACGTCAACTGATCGACCGAGAACGCGTCTCCCGCTGGCGATCTGCCGGCGGGAAACTGCAGCTGGTTGCGGATAGGCGCGAGATCGTCATGGCTGAGGCCCCAACCGTCGAGACAACCCCTGCGCCGCTGTTGCCGATGGCCACAGCGCTGCTCGATGTCGCCCAGATGGGCGAGGCCGACCGCCTGACGGTCGAAGCCGGGCTGTCGGGCATCATGATGATGGAGAATGCGGGGGCTTCGGTCGCCCGCGCGATCCTGGCGCGCTGGACCTCATGCCCCGTCCTCGTCCTGTGCGGCCCCGGCAACAATGGCGGCGACGGCTTCGTGACCGCGCGCCATCTGCGGGATGCCGGCTGGAGCGTGCGTGTGGGCCTGCTGGGAACACGCGAGGCCTTGACGGGCGAGGCTGATCATCATGCAAGGCGCTGGACTGGCGGCGTCGAGCCGCTGACTCCCGCCGCGCTCGACGGCGCGGAGCTGGTCGTGGATGCGGTCTTCGGGGCGGGGCTGAGCCGGGCCGTCAAGGAGCCCGCTGCCCAGACGCTGGCGGCCTTGGCAAGCAGCGGCCTGCCGGTCGTCGCCGTCGACATCCCCAGCGGCGTCATGGGAAACACCGGCGAGGATCTCGGCGCCATTGCGGCCGCTTTGACCGTGACATTCTTCCGCAAGAAGCCCGGCCAGCTGCTGTTGCCGGGCCGCAGTCTCTGCGGCGAGATGGTGGTGGCCGATATCGGGACCCCGCTCGCGGTGCTTACGACAATCCGGCCCGATACCTTCGAGAATGATCCGGCCCTCTGGCTGGCGCAGCTTCCGCGGCCCGGCAGCGGCAGCAACAAATACCTGCGCGGACATGCGCTGATCTCGGGCGGCTATCCGATGACGGGCGCCGCCCGCATGGCGGCACGGGCCGCAGCACGGATCGGCGCCGGCCTGACCACGATCACCGTCCCCGAGATCGCCCTGCCGATCTATGCGGCCGCCCTGACCAGCATCATGGTCCAGCCGATCGACACAGCGGCCGCGTTCGATCACCTGCTCACCGATCAACGCATTTCCGCTTTCTTGATCGGACCGGGCGCTGGCGTCGGTGACGGGACGAAGGCGCGGGCCAACTCCATGCTGGCGACGGGACGTGCGACGGTGCTCGACGCCGACGCGATCACATCATTTCAAGGCGATGTCGACGGGCTCGCCGCGGCGATCGTCGGGCCCTGCGTGATGACACCTCACGAGGGCGAGTTCTTGCGCCTGTTCGCGCAGAGCGGCGACAAGCTCATGCGGGCACGGGCAGCGGCGCGGCGCAGCGGCGCCATCATCGTTCTGAAAGGGGCAGATACCGTGATCGCGGCGCCCGATGGTCGGGCCATCGTCAATGCGAACGCCCCGCCGACGTTGGCGACCGCCGGCTCGGGCGATGTTCTCAGCGGCATCGTGCTGGGTCTTCTGGCCCAGGGGATGGACCCGTTTCTGGCCGCAGCCGCCGCTGTCTGGCTGCATGGTGCGGCCGCCGCCGCCTTTGGGCCCGGCCTTCTCGCCGAGGACCTGCCGGATCTTCTTCCGGCAGTTCTCCAAGGTCTCGATGCGGGAAGCGAACCAGAAAGGCGCGCGCCATGCAGGCCATGATCCTGAACAGCCTCAGGACGCCGCTGGTCTGGACCACCCTGCCCGACCGGGAGCCTGCGCCCGGGCAGATCCGCGTCAGGGTGACGGCGTGTGGCGTCTGCCGGACGGATCTGCACGTCGTCGATGGCGAGTTGCCGGGCCCGGTGCTGCCGGTCATCCCCGGACACGAGATCGTCGGCAGGATCGACGCGCTCGGCTCCGGGGTGGTCGGGCTGAGCCTGGGCGAACGCGTCGGCATCCCCTGGCTCGGCCACACCTGCGGAAGCTGCCCCTATTGCTTCATGAACCGCGAAAACCTCTGCGATCATCCCGTCTTCACCGGCTTCACGCGCGATGGCGGCTTTGCGACGGCTGCAATCGCCGATGCGCGCTTCGCCTTCCCGCTCGGAGAAGCCGGAACCGACGTCTCGCTTGCCCCTTTGCTCTGTGCCGGCCTGATCGGCTGGCGGTCCCTGGCGATCGCCGGCAACGGCCGCAAGCTGGGTCTCTACGGTTTTGGCGCCGCAGCCCACATCATCGCGCAGGTCGCACGATGGCAGGGGCGCTCGGTCTATGCCTTCACCCGGCCCGGCGATGGCGCGACGCAGGCCTTCGCCCGCACGCTCGGCGCCGTCTGGGCGGGCGGCTCCGACGAGAGGCCGCCGGATCTGCTGGACGCCGCCATCATCTTCGCGCCGGTCGGGGACCTCGTCCCGCTGGCGCTGAAGGCCGTCCGCAAGGGCGGCCGCGTCGTCTGTGCCGGCATCCATATGAGCGACATCCCCGCCTTCCCCTATGCGCTGCTTTGGGAGGAGCGCGAGCTCCTGTCCGTCGCCAATCTCACGCGACAGGACGGCATCGATTTCCTGCGCCAGGTTCCGGAGATGGGCATCGTCACGCGCACCACGACGTATCGCCTCGAGGATGCCAACGAAGCGCTGGCCGACCTGCGCGCCGGCCGCTTCGAGGGCGCGGCCGTCCTGGTGCCTTGATCGCCGCGGCGAGCGCCCGTCGCGCGCCTGCGTAGTTTCCGGGGCTGCCCGTGCCGCCGCGGCGCTGATCTTGTGGGCCACGAATTGGCGGTCGACCCGCCTTCGCCCGGTGGCGCACGCGCCGATCGCCGCCCCTCACAAGCACAGGAGCCTGCCATGGCCGCCAAGATGCACGCCGCCGTCGTCGAACTGTTCGGCAAGCCCCTGGCGTTCCGGGAGGTCGCCATTCCGACGCCGGGGCCGGGCCAGATCCTGGTCAAGACCGAGGCCTGCGGCGTCTGTCATACCGACCTCCACGCCGCCCATGGCGACTGGCCTGTGAAGCCGACCCTGCCCTTCATTCCGGGCCATGAGGGCATCGGGCGGGTGGTCGCGGTCGGGGCCGGCGTCACGATCGTCAAGGAGGGCGACCGGGTCGGCGTGCCCTGGCTCTACTCGGCCTGCGGCCATTGCGAGCATTGCCTCTCGGCCTGGGAGACGGTCTGCGGCGAGGCCGAGTTCGGCGGCTATACGAAGAATGGCGGCTTCGCCGAATACATCCTCGCCGATCCCAACTACGTCGCCCATATTCCCGACGGCCTGACGCCGCAGCAGGCCGCCCCGCTGATCTGCGCGGGCATCACCACCTACAAGGGCATCAAGGTATCCGACGCCCGGCCGGGCGAATGGATCGCCATCTCCGGCGCCGGCGGTCTCGGCCATCTCGCGATCCAGTACGCCAAGGCGATGGGCCTTCAGGTCTGCGCGGTCGATATCGACGATGGCAAGCTCGACCACGCGAAGAAGCTCGGCGCCGATCTCGTCGTCAACGCCACATCGCCCGATGCCGTCGAGGCGATCCGGACCGGAACCGGTGGCGGTGCCCATGCCGTGCTGATCACCGCGCCCTCGCTCGGGGCCTTCAAGCAGGGCATCGCCATGGCCCGCAAGCGCGGCACCTGCGTGCTCGTCGGCCTGCCACCGGGCGAGTTTCCGGTTCCGCTCTTCGACGTGGTCGCCAATTGCATCACGATCCGCGGCTCCTTCGTCGGCACGCGCGAGGACATGGCCGAGGCCCTGTCCTTCGCCGCCGAAGGCAAGGTGAAGGCCGACATCGAACTGCAGCCGCTCTCGGCGATCAACACGGTCTTCGACCGGCTGGAGCATGGCGACGTGCCCTCCCGCGTCGTGCTCGATTTCGCCGCGGGCTGAACGCAGCGGCGACGCAAACGACGCCCGGCGTCTCCCAGCATCTCCTTTCAAGGACCATCGACATGACCAAACCCGATGCCGGCCAATCCGGCACCTTCAAGATCGGCAGCGAATTCACGGTCAACCGCCTCGGCTTCGGTGCGATGCGGCTGACCGGCAAGGGCATCTGGGACCAGCCGGATGACCGCGACGAATGCCTGGCGACCCTGAAGCGCCTGCCCGAACTCGGCGTGAACTTCATCGACACGGCCGATGCCTATGGGCCCGACGTGTCCGAACATCTGATCCACAAGGCGCTTCATCCGTATGGCGACATCCTCGTCGCCACCAAGGCCGGCATGGTGCGCGGCGGCCCCAACATCTGGCATCCGCTCGGCCGGCCCGACTATCTGCGCCAGCAGGCCCTGATGAGCCTGCGCTTCCTCGGCGTGGAGCAGATCGGGCTCTGGCAACTGCACCGGATCGACAAGAATGTGCCGCGCGACGAGCAGTTCGGCGCGATCAAATCGCTGCTCGACGATGGGCTGATCCGTCATGCGGGCTTGAGCGAGGTCTCGGTCGAGGACATCGAGGCGGCCCGCAAGGTGTTTCCCGTCTCGACCGTCCAGAACCGCTACAACCTGACCGACCGGACGAGCGAGGCGGTGCTCGCCTATTGCGAGACGCACGGCATCGGCTTCATCCCCTGGTATCCGCTGGCCGCCGGAGAGCTCGAGAAGCCGGGATCGCTGCTGGACGGCATCGCCAAAGCCCATCACGCCAAACCGGGCCAGATCGCCCTCGCGTGGCTACTGAAGCGCAGCGCCGTGATGCTGCCGATCCCGGGCACGTCGCGCGTCGCGCATCTGGAGGAGAACGTCGCCGCAGCCGACATCACCCTCTCCGCGGAGGATTTCGCGGCGCTGGATGCGGCCGGCAAGGCCCTCTTCGAGAAGCACTGATCGCATGTCCCGTCTCAAGCTCCATCGCGAGCGTCATGTGATCGGCCGCCTCGGCTGGCTTCGCGCGGCCGTGCTCGGCGCCAATGACGGCGTGCTTTCGACGTCGAGCCTGATCATCGGCGTCGCCAGCGCTCAGGGCACCGCACAGGCCATCCTGATCGCCGGCGTGTCGGGCATGGTCGCCGGCGCCATGTCGATGGCGGCGGGCGAATATGTTTCGGTCAGTTCACAGGCCGATTCAGAAACGGCCGACCTCGCGCGTGAACGGCAGGAACTGCAGGACGACTCGTCCGGAGAGCTCGCCGAACTCACCCAGATCTATGTGAGCCGCGGTCTGAGCGAGAAAATGGCCGTCGAGGTCGCCACATCGTTGATGGCGCATGATGCGCTGGGCGCGCATGCCCGGGACGAACTGGGGCTGTCGACCGCAACCGCCGCGCGGCCGGTCGAGGCGGCGCTTTCCTCGGCGGCGGCCTTCGCCGTTGGGGCCATCCTGCCCGTCGGCATCGCCCTGATCGCACCAGGCGGGCTTCTGGTAGCAGCGGTGTCGATCGCCTCTCTCGTCTTTCTGGCCATTCTGGGCGCCATCGGCGCCAGGGTCGGCGGAGCGCCGATGGGCATTGCCGCGCTGCGTGTCACCTTCTGGGGCGCGTTCGCGATGGCCGTCACGGCCGGCATCGGCGCCCTGTTCGGCACGCGCCTGTGATGGGCGCGCTCGCCGAGGCGGTGCCGCGCACCACCAAACCGGGGATGACAACCGGTATTGCGGCCGGGCGACCGGTCGTCGCCCCGAAGCCGGAGGCGCGCGAGATCGCCATCGGCGTGCGCGACCTCGTCGTGGGCTTCGGCAACCGGATCATCCTCGATCACCTCGATCTCGACGTCTACAGCGGCGAGATCCTCGGCGTGATCGGCGCCTCGGGCTCGGGGAAATCGGTTCTCACGCGCGCCATCCTGGGCCTGCTGCCGAAGCGCGAAGGCCATATCGAGATCTTTGGTGAGGACGTCGACGCCATCTCGCCCGACGCGACCCGGCTGCTGGAACGCAAATGCGGCGTGATGTTTCAAAACGGCGCGCTGTTCTCTTCGATGTCCGTGAAGGACAACATCAAGTTCCCGATGCGCGAGCATCTGCAGCTGTCCGACGGGCTCCTCGACGAGATGGCGATGCTCAAGATCGCCATGGTCGGACTGCCGGCCGACGCCGCCGACAAATCGCCCTCCGAGCTGTCCGGAGGGATGACCAAGCGCGCGGCGCTCGCCCGCGCGCTTGCGCTCGACCCGCGGATCGTCTTTCTCGACGAGCCGACCTCGGGGCTGGACCCGATCGGGGCTGCCGAGTTCGACGTTCTGATCGGCAGTCTGCGCAAGACGCTCGACATGACCGTGTTCATGGTCACCCACGATCTCGACAGCCTGCGCCAGGTTTGCAGCAGGGTCGCCGCCATCGCCCATGGCAGGATCATCGCCGCGGGCTCCATCGAGACGATGCTCGCCTCGAACGACCCCTGGCTGCAGGCCTATTTCAATGGCGTCCGCGGACAATCGGCACGCGCCTGAATCGGAGCCGGGGCGGCTGCGCCGAACCATCCCATCGCGAGACGGGACGTCCGCGTGACGGTCGCAGGCCCAGGCGCCCTCCCCGATCCGCCGCCGGCTCGGCGCTATCGCGCCACGCCGCCTTCGGCTGCAGCGTCGGCCTTCAGCGCGGTGCGAAAGGCGTCGAGCCTGGCGCGATAGCCCTCGGCGTCGCCATATTCGAGAAAGTCGTAGTAGCGGCTATGGGGATCGCTGATCTTCAGCGCGTGCTTGATCGGGCACCAGTACTGCTCCGTCCGGCCGCCGATTTCCCTGACATAGGCGACAACGCCGTTTGCATAACCGCAGTAGAGACAGTTCAGCACCTCGATCCAGTTGAGGTAACTGAGATGGCGCCTATCGAAATGGATGTAGTCCTGCCGGCTGACGCGCGGAATGCCGTAAACGCGGAAACAGACAGCCTGGTAGAGGCTCGCCCAGGCATCGAGGAGGACCATCGGCAGGATGAGCGAGTAGATCACCGGCGCGCTCAGGACGGTCGCCAGGGGCGATGTGCCAAGGAAGCTCCGGACCGTCATGCGCAGACGCCGGTTCTCCAGCGCGATGCCATGCTCGAAGGCGACGAGGCGCTTCTTGACGCTCCAGCCAAGCACCTTCCGGCGCGTCTCGATCTCGCGGTCGAGTTCAGTCTGGAGGCGCACGATCTCGCTCGCCAGGTCTCGCATGCGGTCCGTCATGGCCATGTGGCTCCCGTGCCTGGCGTGAGGCGCCTTATGGCATGGATCGCACGGCGCCGGGGCGGGAATGACAGGCGGATCGACGATCCGTTGTGCGCTGGCGCGTCTGCGTGTTTCCCGACGTTGTCGGGCCATGCGCGATTTCGCGGAGTCAGGGCTGCGCCCGCCCCGGTGCATCGCTGAGCGCCTTGGCGATGGCGCGAAGCAGATCGGCTTCCTGGAACGGCTTCTGGAGCACGATCGCCTCCCGCCCCATCACCGTTTTCGTCAGCCTGTCGCCGCTCATGAAGACATGCGGAACGAAGCCCTGCTCGAGGATCGCCGAGACGGCCGTCAAACCGCTGCCCTGCCGCAGCCGGGCATCGACGATCATGACGTCGGGCCGATGCCGGGCGGCCTCCCGGATCGCGTCGGCTTCGGTGGCCGCGATGTCGCCCACGTCGTAGCCCTGCTCGGTGAGAACCTCCGCGAGGAGCATGGCGATGATGGGTTCGTCCTCGATGATGAGAACCCGAAGCTTTGTCATGATGGAGCGCGTTCCAATCGAAATCGCGACGGCGTGCCCGTAACAGTCTGGCATCCGACGCACAGGTCGACGCCTCTTCGCCGCGCCAGCCAGTCAAAGCATATCCGCGAGTAAAACGGTACCCGTTCGCTCGTTTGATTTGAATCAATCACGAAATCGCATTCCGTGACAGGTTGGTTCCGGCCTTGATTTTCATGCTAACATCATGAAATTGATTTAAGAAGGTTCGGAATTTACTTACATTAGACACTTTGGAAACTGACTTCGGCGGCGCGGATTTTTGATTGAGCCCGCACCGATGAATCGTCGTCATTCAATGGGACGATTGTCCTCCATGGCATTGCCCTCAGGCATGCCGGAAAGCGTTATCTCCATGCCGACCGCCGCGCCTCCCGATTCACAGGCGCAGGGACGTTCTCCCGGTGATGCAACGGCAGCGCAGGGCCAAACCGCCCGCGCACAAGGGCCGATCGTGGTCGCCATCGGCGCCTCCGCAGGCGGGCTCGAGGCCTGCCGGAGACTGCTCGACGCGATGCCCGACACCGATGGCCTGGCCTTCATCCTGGTTCAGCATCTCGATCCGCATCATCCGAGCCTGATTGCGGATCTGTTGTCGTCGCACACGTCGCTGACGGTGCAGGAGGCACGCGACGGCGTTCGCCTGGAGCGCGGCCATCTCTATGTCATCGCACCGGGCACATCGCTTGCGGTCATCGCGGGCGCGCTCAGCGTCTCGCCCCCCCGCCAGCGCCATGGCGCGCGGCTGCCCTTCGACGGTCTGCTCCAGTCTCTGGCCAAGGAGTACGGTGCGCGATGCATCGCCATCGTCCTGTCGGGGACGGGAGGCGATGGCAGCGTCGGGTTGCAGGCGGTCAAATCGGCCGGCGGCGTCGTCTTCGCGCAGGATCCGCAGGAAGCCGCCTATGACGGCATGCCGCGCAGCGCCATCGCGACGGGCGGCGTCGACCGCACCCTCCGGGTCGCCGAGATGCCGGACGCGCTGCTGGAGACCGCCAGAAAGATCCATGACGATCCGGCTATGATGGAGCGCCTGGCGACCGATCAGGAGCAGGGCTGGCTGTCGGACGTCGTCGCCCTCCTCAAGACCCACACGCGACATGATTTCACGTTCTACAAGCCCGGCACGCTGCTGCGCCGGATCGAACGCCGCCGCGGGCTGACGGGCGTCGCCGATGGCGGGATGCCGGCCTATCTCGAACGCCTCGGCCATGATGGGGCGGAACGCGACCGGCTCGCTTCCGATCTCCTCATCAACGTCACCAGCTTCTTCCGCGACGCCAAGACGTTCGCGCTGCTGGCCGAGACGACCATCCCCGAGATGGTCAGCAAGCAGCCGGTGGACCGGCCCCTGCGCATCTGGATCGCCGGGTGCAGCACCGGCGAGGAGGCCTATTCACTGGCCATGCTGTTTCGCGAGCAGGTCACGGCGGCCAAAAGCAACGTCAAGCTGCAGTTCTTTGCCTCCGACGTCGATGCCGACGCGGTTTTGACCGCCCAGGAGGGGCTTTATCCGAACACCATCGCCGACACCGTCTCCGACGAGCGGCTGGCGCGCTTCTTCACGAAGGAGGGGCAGAGTTACCGGGTTCTGCCCGAGCTGCGCGCCATGGTCGTCTTCACGGTCCAGGACCTGCTGGCCGATCCGCCGTTCTCGCGGCTGGATATGATCTCATGCCGGAACGTGCTGATCTATCTCAAGGTCGAAGCCCAGGCCAAGATCCTCTCCCTGTTTCACTTTTCATTGCGCGAGGGCGGCACCCTTCTGCTCGGCGGTGCCGAGACCGTCAGCCCGGCAGAGGGCCGCTTCGCGGTCGTCGCCAAGGCGCAGCGGCTCTATCGCCACATCGGCCGCAGCGATCCGGGCGATGCGCGCTTTTCAGGCGCGGCGGGCGAGGCCATCCGCATCCCGCCCCGGATCGGCCAGGGCTCGGCCGCCTCGCGTCAAAGCGCGCTGGCCGAGTTGTGCAAGCGCGCCGTGATCGAGGCCTATGCGCCTGCGGCGGTCCTGATCGACGGCGCCCAGGAGTGCCTCTACAGCCTGGGGCCGACGGAGCGCTATCTCCATGTCGTGCCCGGCCATCCCAGCCACGACCTTCTCGCGATGGTCCCGGAGGGTGTCAGGATCAGGCTGCGGGCCGCGATTCACAAGGCGACGCAGGACGACGCCGTGGTGACGCTCGAGGGCATCCGCACGCGACGCGGCGGCCGCAGCGACCCCTTCGACATCGTGGTGCGGCCCCTGCGGCATGAGGGCGAAGCAGTCTTCCTGGTCTCGTTCATCGACGTGCCCAAGCCCGGAGAGACGGCGCCGCCGCTCGCGGCTGCGACCGAGGCATCACGCCTGGGCGATCTCGAACAAGAGCTCGACGCGACGAGGGCTGAACTCAAGGACGCCATCCGCAACCTCGAAATGTCGAGCGAGGAGCAGCGCGCCATCAACGAGGAGGCACTCTCGGTCAACGAGGAGTTCCAGTCGACCAATGAGGAACTGCTGACCTCGAAGGAGGAGCTTCAGTCCCTCAACGAGGAACTGACGGCCCTGAATGGCCAGCTGCAGGAAACCCTCGAACGGCAGCGAACGACCTCAGACGACCTGCAGAACGTGCTCTACAGCACCGACGTCGCCACCGTCTTCCTCGATCGCGATCTGAGGATCAGGTTCTTCACCCCCGCAACGAAAGCGCTTTTCAGGATCATCCCAAGCGATGTCGGTCGGCCGCTCGATGATCTGAATTCGCTGGCGACGGACGGTTCGCTCGCGGTCGACGCCCGCACCGTGTTGCAGACCATGGCGCCGCTGGAGCGGCGCATCGAGGCGCGCGACGGCGTCTGGTTCGTGCGCCGCATCATGCCCTACCGCGCCCACGACAACAGCGTCGAAGGCGTCGTCATCACCTTCACCGATATCACCGAGCAGAAGAAGGCCGCGCGCGCCCTCGACGATGCGCGCAAGCAAGCGGAACGCGCCAATGTCGCGAAATCGCGCTTCCTCGCCGCCGCCAGCCACGATCTGCGCCAGCCCCTGCAGGGCCTGGCGCTGCTGCAGGGGCTGCTCGCCAAGATCGTCGAGGGCGACAAGGCCAGGACGCTGGTCGCCCGGCTCAGCGACACGGTGGATGCGATGTCCGCCATGCTCAACACCCTGCTCGACATCAACCAGATCGAGGCCGGAACCGTCCATGCCGAGATCACCGACTTCCCGCTCAAGGATCTGTTCGACCGTCTGCGGGAGGAGTTCGCCTACCACGCCCAGGCTCAGGGGCTCGTCCTCAAGGTGGTGTCGTCAAGCCTCGTGGTTCGCAGCGATTCCCATCTGCTCGAGCAGATGATCCGCAACCTGCTCTCGAATGCGCTGAAATACACCAAGACGGGTAAGATCCTGCTCGGCTGCAAGCGGCGTCACGGCAAGCTCAGCATCGAGATCTGGGACACCGGTATCGGGATTCCCGAGCACGAGCTGAGCGCGATCTTCGACGAGTATCACCAGCTCGACAACGCCGCCCGGCAACGCAGCCTCGGTCTCGGCTTGGGCCTGTCGATCGTCCAGCGGCTTGGCGGCCTGCTCGGCCATGCGGTCAGCGTGCGCTCGAAGCACGGCAAGGGATCGGTCTTTGCCATCGAGCTGACAGGTCTTCGCCAGGCCACCCGGCCGCTCGCCGACGCTGAGAGGCATTCCGACACCGTCGTGGATGTCGCGGTCGGGCCTCATCGCACCGGGACGGTGCTGCTGATTGAGGACGACCCCGAACTGCGCGACCTGCTCGAACTCCTGCTGAAGGGTGAAGGCCATCGGGTTCTGGCGGCGGCCGACGGCCTTGCCGCGCTGGCCCTGATGACCAGCGGCGCCGCGCGCCCCGACGTGATTCTGTCCGACTTCAATCTGCCGCAAGGCATGGACGGCCTGGAGACCGCCGCGAGGCTGCGCGCGCGCGACCACCGCGAAACCCCGGTGATCATCCTCACCGGCGACATCTCGACCGAGACGCTGCGGGCCATCAATCAGCTGAACTGCACGCACCTCAACAAGCCGGTCAAGGCTGAGGAGGTCACCCAGGCGATCCAGTCCATCCTGGCGCGGGTCTCCGCGCCGGAGACCCTCCCGAAGGCTGCTCTGGAGACGAATTGCGAGAGCCCCGACGTCTTCATCGTCGACGACGATGACGGGATCCGGGACGCCCTGCGCCTTGTCCTGGAAGACGCCGGGCATCGCGTATCGGCTTTTGCAAGCTGCGAGGGATTTCTCGCGGCCTATCGGCCCGGCACGGGCAACTGCCTCCTGGTCGATGCCTATCTCCCGGGCATGACCGGGCTGCAGCTGCTGGGCCATCTCAACGCCCAGGGGCATCATCTGCCGGCCATCATGATCACCGGCAGCAGCGATGTCTCCATGGCCGTGGAGGCGATGAAGACCGGCGCCTCGGACTTCATCGAGAAGCCCGTGAGCGCAGCCGAACTCCTGGCCAGCGTCACACGCGCGATCGAGCAGTCGCGCGATTCCAGCCAGCGCGCGGCCTGGAAGGCCGACGCGGCCAAAAGCCTGGCCAGCCTCACCGCGCGCCAGCGCGAGATCATGGATCTGGTGCTGGCAGGTCACCCCAACAAGAACATCGCCGCCGATCTCGGCATCAGCCAGCGCACGGTCGAGAACCATCGCGCCTCGATCATGCACAAGACGGCGTCGAAATCCCTGCCCGCCCTCGCGCGGCTGGCTCTGGCGGCGACCTGAACCGATGACGGGGCGGGCTCGGCAGCCGTTCCGTCCGCAAGGCGGCCCGCCATCAACCCGGCTGCGTAGTTTCCGACGCTGGCGCCGTCCCTGCCCGCCCCTCACCGTCTCCTGACCATCGGCCCGTCATTGTGAGAACGGTGCCTGCTCGAGGACGACACCATGCGCTTCATCGCCGCCGCCATCCTGCTGGCAACAGGCCTCGCGGGCTGCCAGACCCTGGAGCAGTCGCGCCGGACCGCGCAGGAGATCTGCAGCGAGTCCGGCCTGCGGCCCGGCACGAAGACCTTCCGGACCTGCGTCACGTCGCATTATCGCCAGGAGCGCCGCCAGGCCGATGCCGCTGCCGGCGCCCTCGTCGCAGGCGCGACGGCCGGGTTGGTCGGCGCAGCGATCATCGCCGAGGAACGCTCGGCCCGCTACGACCGGCGCGGCTATTATGGCGGGCCAGGCTATTATGCCGGGCCGGGCTATTACGGCACCGGGGGCTACGGCTACGGCCCTGCCTATTATGGCAGCCCGCAGCCTTACATGCGCGGCAACTGCGGCGTCTGGGGCTGCTAACGCAAGCCCCGGACGGGACCTGCCAATGGCCGACCCGTCGGACCGAACCGCCGCATGCCGTCAGGCCTTGCGGCGTCAGTCCAATGCCGTCGGCGACGCCCCCGCCTCGTCGAGCGGGCCCCACAGAGCCGCCAGCATCGCGCTGCGGATCTCGTCGGAGACGTCGTTGGCAAGCGCGCTGCGCACCCGCAGCAGCCCCCGGCGGGCATCGTAGAGCTGATCGAGCAGGTGCAGGACGAAAGGCAGCGCGCGCTCGTCCAGCCCGAGATCGTCGCGCAACTCGCCGATGAGGCGCATGCGGGCGACGTCGATGTCGTCGAACAGCCAGCTCCCGGTTTGCCGCGCCGGGCGGATCCAGTCCCGCGCAATCCAGTGCTCAACCACGACGCGGTCGAATTCCGGCATGGTCACGAGCAACACCTCGAACGGGATCATGATGCAGCCTCCAGCGCCGAACGGGGGTCCCAGTCCACCGCATCGGTCCGGTCGCGCAGGAAGGTCGCGAGCGCCTCGTCCGGCGGACCGACCACGATGCGCAGATGCGGGAAGGCGTCTCCGGCGACCAGGCTGCCGCTGGCCGGCACGCCCTTGCCTTTCAGCCGCAGCCTGGTGCGGGAATCCGATCCAGGCGGCAGGGTCATGGTCACCGGTCCGCTAATGGTCGGCACGGTAACGGGCCCGCCCAGCACGGCCTCGCGGACCGAGATCGGCAGGTCGAGATGGATGTCGCGCCCCTCGCGACGAAACAACGGGTGAAGCCCGACCTCGACCTCGATCAGCGCATCGCCGGGCGGCTCGCCCGCGCCGCCCTTGCCCCGCAGGCGCAGGATCTTCCCGCTTTCCAGGCCCGGCGGAATGGTGACGTCGAGGCTGCCGCCTTCCGGCAGGCTCAGGCGCTGAGTCGTGCCCCGGATCGAGTCGAGAAACGAGACGGCCAGCGTGTAGTGCCGGTCTTGGCCGTGCCGCCGTCGGGCCGACCCGGCGCCGGCCGCGCCGCGAGCGCCGAACATCTCCGAAAAGATGTCGCCCAGATCGTCGTCCGCGCCGAAGCCGGCCCGGTAGCGCGCGCCGGCCGCGCCTTCCGCCTGGTCCCTGTAGGAGCGCTGCCCCGGTGGCGGGCCCGGCGGCGCCCGCTCATGGCCGGCGCCGTCAATCTCGCCCCGGTCGAACCGGGCGCGCCGGTCCTTGTCGGAGAGAAGGTCGTTGGCGGCGTTGATCGCCTTGAATCGCTCCTCGGCCGAGCGGTCGCCCGGGTTGAGATCGGGATGGCTGGTCTTGGCGAGCTTGAGATAGGCGCTGCGGATCTGCTTGTCCGACGCGTCGCGGGCGACACCGAGAAGGGAATAAGGGTCGTCTGCCATGGGTCAGCCCCGGCTCAGGCGCGGGCGCCACCCGGCGCGTCGGTGAATGGCGGGGACGCCCGTCACCACCCGTAGCCGCTCCAGCCATAATGGCTGTGCAGACGCTTCTCGTAGATCTCGCTGACGATGGCGGCGGGGTCCCAGGTCGGGCTTGATTTGACGCGCTCGCGCGTGACGTCGAGGTAGATTTTCTCCTGAGACCAGCTGATGTCGGTCACCGCATAGGGGGACATCAGGACCTGCTTGCCCATCCACCAGTTGCTGGTGTTCAGCACGAGATAGCGGATGCCGCAGCTGCCGTAGTCGATCATGAGGTTGTCGACATGGCCGATGTCGCCGTCGGTGGCCTCGACATGATAGCCATGGATTTCGGCGATGCTGCGCAGATGAGGGTCGCCGCTGTCGCCGTGATTGCCCAGGCCGAGATCGTCATAGAGCTCCCGATTTCCGAAGAAACGAGGCGGTCCGAAGCCTGCGCCCGCGATCTCCGGGCCATAGAGGGCGCCGCCCCAGACCGGGCTCCAGTCATAATAGCTGTAGAGGTCGGTTTCATGCTGTCGCGAGACGGGCAGATCCGTGCTCAGGCTCGGACTGTCCTGAACGCGCAGCTTCGTCAGAGCGACCTGGACCGTCCGTCGACCGTAATCGATGTGACCGATCGTCGACGGGTGGACGAGAACCTTGCGCTCGCTCAGCCAGCCCCCGGTGTCGATGACGAGCCATCGGATCTGCCATGTCCTGTCATCGAAGAGCAGGTCCTTCACGGTCCCCATCGTGCCGTCTTGCGCCTCGACAGCGAAATTCTTGAGCGCGGATGCGGCTAAAAGCATGTCAGACCCCTTGGACACCGGGGCCGCCTACATCGCGAAGATCAGCTTTGACGCGCCATTGCGGCGATGGCCCCAGCCGGGCCACGGACCGCAACAGCACGCGCTGCCAATTGGCGAAATCAGCGGCCCTCATGATGAAGGGCGTACAGCGGCCACGTCATTGACCGATAGCATCGGAAACTACCCATGATCGCTGGATTGACCATCAACTCCGCATTGGAAATCGAACTGATCGCCGATGCGGCGACCCGGCGCCCTTCGCGGCATCGCTGCAGGCGAGCGCGGAACACGGGATCAACAAGTCGGGCATTTTTGCAGTCCAGGACCGCTGTTTCTCGTGATTCCGCGCAAGAACGATCGCTCAAACTGCAGAGCTTCGCCCCAGGAATTCGCAAGGCACGACGATTTCAATAGCTTGCGCGTTCCCTCGCCCATCCGGAATCGATGCGATCATGTCGATGATCAAGGCGCAGACGGCCGCCAGCGCCCTATTGCGCAGGACCGAGCCTCCGCGGCAGCGCGTCTCACCCTCGGCCCGTCGAAGCAAGGTCCGCACCGGCGACCTCACGGGCCACTGAGATCAACGCTCTGAACGCGGCGGAGGGATTGCGCCTTCCTGGGTAGTAAAGCCCCAGGGGAGCCATCGGCGGCGTCCAGTCATCCAGGATACGGACCAGCCTGCCTGCGTCGATATCGGCGCGAACGCTGGATTCCATGAAGTAGCCGATCCCGAAATCAGCCAGCACCGCCTCGCGTGCGAGGCTGGCTTCGTCGAGGGTGAGAGGGCCTGCGACATCGATCTGCAGGGCCTGCCCGCCCTTCTCGAAACTCCAGCGGTACAAGCTCCCATCGGGCAACCGGACGCGGATGCAAGCGTGACCGGCGAGGTCCGGCGGCACGCGCGGCTGACCGTACGTCCCGAAATAGGCGGGCGAAGCCACCACGGCATTGCGGCGCGGCCGCCCCAGCGGAATGGCGATCATGTCGGAGGGGACGAGATCGAGGCTACGAACGCCAAGGTCGAAGCCCTCGGCGACGATGTCGACCAGCCGCCCCTCCGTGACGAGATCGATGTGAACCTGCGGGTAGCGACGCAGGAATTCGACGATGACCGGCAAGAAGATCTCGCGCGCTGCCGTCGCGAAGGCGTTGATGCGCAGCGTGCCGGTCGGTGTCGCCTGATGCGACCGGGCGGCATCCAGCGCCAGGTGGATGTCCCGCAGAGCCGGACCGACCTGATCGACGAGCGTGCGGCCTGCATCGGTCAGCGAGACGCTGCGGGTCGTCCGGTTGAACAGCCGCACGCCGAGGTCGCTCTCCAGTCTCGCGATCGCGTTGCTCAGGGCCGTCGTCGACAGGCCGAGATCGAGGGCCGCAGCGCGGAACGAACCCCGCCGCGCAATCGCGAGCACCGCATCGATCTCGATCAAACCGCGTCGTTTCATTGTCCCGATTTTCGTAATGAAAGATCCCTTTTTATGCCGATTATCAAGATGAATAGCCAGCCTTAGGTTGGGCGGAACGGAATGCAGGAAAGGCCGGCGATCAACCGGCTCCCTGTCGAGGACGCCTCGGGGCGCGACCACGCGAACCGGCCCCAGTGAAGGAGAACACCATGGCGATCGAGCTGCCCCCCATCATCACGAGATATTTCGAGGCCGACAAAGTCGGGAAGCCGGACGCGGCGTCGCGACTGTTCGCGGAGGCGGCGGTCGTCACCGACGAGCGCAAGCGCTATCTCGGCCGCGACGCGATCGCGCGCTGGATGGCCGAGTCGTCGACGAAGTACACCTACACCGTCGAGCCTTTCTCCATGTCCGTCGCCGACGGACGAATTGTCGTGACGAGCCATCTCGTCGGTGACTTCCCCGGCAGTCCCGTCGATCTGCGATACGCCTTCGTCCTCGACGGCGACGAGATCGCCGAGCTCGAGATCGCCCCTTAGGCGCAACGATCGCGCGACCTTCGCGGCCCGCGACGGGGCTGAAGCGTCACGCCCGTGCACGCGACGCGATCGATCCGCGCGATCGGCAGCGGACGCTTGGCCGACAGGCCGGCCATCACAGCCTCGTCTCACCCCGCCCGACACCCACATCGTTGAACCGGAGATCCGCCCATGACCGATTTTCTGACCTTGCGCGGCAAGCGCGCCCTCGTCTCGGGCGGCACCAAGGGGGCTGGGGCGGCCACCGTCGCCCTGTTTCGGGAACTCGGCGCGGACGTCCTGACGACCGCCCGCACCCGGCCCGAGACGCTTGCGGAAGACCTGTTCATCGCCGCCGACCTCACCACCGAAGAGGGATGCGCGCGAGCAGCGGAGGGTGCGCGGCAGCGGCTCGGCGGGATCGACATCATCGTCCACATGCTGGGCGGCTCCTCGGCGCCGGGAGGCGGGTTCGCCGCGCTGGGAGAGGACGAATGGCGCCGGGAGCTCGATCTCAACCTGTTTCCCGCGGTCAGGCTCGATCGGCAGCTCGTGCCGGAGATGGTCGCCCGCGGGAGCGGCGTGGTGATCCACGTCTCGTCGATCCAGAGGCTCCTGCCCCTGCCGGAGGCAACGACTGCCTATGCCGCTGCCAAAGCCGCACTCTCCACCTACAGCAAGAGCCTGTCGAAGGAGGTGTCGCCCAAAGGGGTCCGCGTCGTGAGGGTCGCACCGGGCTGGATCTACACCGAATCCTCGAACGCACTGGCGGCGCGGCTGGCGGCCGAGGCAGGAACGGATCTCGAGGGCGGCAAGGCGATGATCATGAGATCGATCGGCGGCATACCGCTCGGACGGCCCTCTCAGCCGGACGAGATCGCCAGCCTGATCGCCTTCCTAGCATCCGATCGCGCCGCCGCGATCACCGGCACCGAATACATCATCGATGGCGGAACCGTGCCGACCGTCTGACCGGCGATCGCGATCAGGCGGGTGTGCCCCACCTGCCGATCTGGGCATAGATCGCGTCGCGCAGGCGCCGGACATCGCCATTGAGCGCGGCCAGATCGTTCGAACTCTGCGCCGACGCTCCCAGGAGCGCATCGCCGAGGCATCCCGCTCTGGACCGGAGGGCGATACTAGAGTCGGTCAGCCTGACGACGACCTGCCTTTCGTTTTGAGGATTGCGCGTCCTCGTGACGAGGCCGGCGACCTCCAGTCGCTTCAGCAAGGGTGTGAGGGTGCTCGATTCCAGGGCGAGCCTCTCGGCGATCGCCCCGACGGTCTGCCCCTCTTCCGCCCACAGCACATTGAGCACGAGGTACTGCGGATAGGTCAGCCCGAGCTGATCCAGGAACGGCTTGTAGACGCGCTGGATCGCCATGCCGGCGGAATAGAGCGCGTAGCAGAGCTGGTCGTCGAGAGCGGGCGGGGTGCTGGTCTGATGGGTCATTGGAAGGCCTCCACGACCGACACTTAACGGCCCGAACGCGAAAAACAATATCGCGATACATTTCGATTGACAGCCCTTATCGGACCAGTCACATAGATATCGCGATAAAAATTATCTCAATAGCAAATTCTTGATTGTGGTCGCGGGTCAACCGGACGTGCCCGATCCCTCAGGGTCAGGACATGCAGGCTGTCGGATCGCGGACCTATCGATGAACCGAACGCGCTGGGATGGAGCGGTGCCATGAAGCACATTCTTCTGATCGATGACGACCCGACCATCCGCGATCTGCTGTCCGACTACCTGTCGCAGCACGCGTTCCGCGTCACCGCGATCAGCGACAGCCGATCGCTGGCGCGGATCGTCGGCACCGATCCGGTCGACCTTGTCGTCGTCGACCTCAATCTCGGGCATGAAGACGGGCTGGAGATCGTCCGCCGCCTGTCCAGCACGTCGGATGCGCCGATCATCATCATCAGCGGCGACCGGCTGGACGAGGCCGACAAGGTCGTGGGGCTCGAACTCGGCGCCATCGACTACGTCACGAAGCCCTTCGCGATCCGCGAGTTCCTGGCGCGTGTGCGGGCATCCCTGAGGGAAAGGCCTGCGCACAGAAAGCGCAAGGAGCGGAAGACATACCGCTTCGGCCGCTTCGAGCTCGACATCGATACGCGAAGGCTCGTCGACACCGATGGCGCGGACATCAAGCTCACCGCAGGCGAGTTCAAGCTGCTCACCGTCTTCCTGAAGGCGCCCCAGCACGTGCTGTCGCGGGAACAGCTTCTGACGGAAACGCGCAGCCATAACGACGAAGTCTTCGATCGCAGCATCGACGTTCTGATCCTGAGGCTCAGGCGCAAGCTCGAAGTGGATCCGGCACGGCCGAAGCTCATCCGGACCGAACGCGGGGCAGGCTATGTCTTCACGAGCGATGTTTCGGTCAGCGACGTGCCGAGGCCCCGGACATGACATGGCGAGGTCGGAGGGCTCGGCGGGTGGCGAACCTTGCCGCAGCGAGCGCGGCTGCGATCGGCATCGGCCTGGCAGGCCTTATGCCGCTGGCGTTGCCAGCAAGCGTCGCGGTCGCCGAGGTGCGACCGCCTCTCTCGCCGTTGCCGGCGCCTCCGGCACTCGATCCGGCCAGGGTCAGGCTCGGCGAAGCGCTTTTTCACGATCCGATCCTGTCGAGCCGGCAGGCGCTCGCCTGCAGCACCTGCCATGACCTCTCACGCGGCGGCACGATCCGGCGCGATCGCAGCGTCGGCTATGATGGCCGCGTGCACGAATTCAATGTGCCGACCCTGTTCAATGTCGCCAACAATTATCGCATGGGCTGGCGCGGTCAGCTCACCTCGCTCGCCGACAAGACCGACCAGGTCCTGACGGCGCCCAATCTCATGGCAAACGACTGGGAGACGCTGCTGCCGCGTCTTCGCCGCTCGCAAGCATACAGGGCGCGCTTCAGTGCAGCCTATGGCCGCCCGCCCGATCGGGAGACCGTGCTGGACGCGCTGGTGACCTTCCAGCGGTCTCTGGCCACGCCCAACGCGCCCTTCGATCGGTTCCTGAAAGGCGATGTAGGGGCGATCACGCCGCAGCAGCAGGTCGGCTACGACCTGTTCCGCAGCTATGGCTGCGCCTCCTGCCACCAGGGCTCCAACATCGGGGGCAACATGTCCCAGATCTTCGGGGTGTTTGGCGGCGGGGATGGCCCTCGGCCGAACGCTGTGCGGCCGCCCCGTACAAACGCGCCGGCTGCATCGCTCGCCGACGCCGAAGACGAGCGCCATGTCTATCGCGTCCCGAGCCTGCGCAACGTCGCGTTCACCGCGCCCTTTTTCCACGACGGCCGGACCGACAGCCTGAGCGAGGCCGTCGACATCATGGGCCGCAGCCAGTTGGGACGCATGCTCAGCGAGACGGACATCGCCGCGATCACCGCGTTCCTCGAAAGCCTCACCGGAGAATACGATGGCAAGCCGCTCGTGGCCGCTCCCGTCGAAGATCGCCGCTGAGCCCTTCGTCGTCGTGATGACGGCGGTGCTGGCCATGGCACTGGCCTTCGTCGCCATCGGCCGTGACTTCGGACGAGTGACCCACGAGGCCATCCTGACGACCTTGCGCAGCGTCGACGCCCATCATGCGCTGCTCCAGCGCGACGTCTTGCGGGCCAGGGCCGGGTTCCTCACCTCCTACGATCCCCTGGTCGCGTCCATCATTGCGCTGAAAGAAGCGCCGACGCGTCTGGCGATGCGGATCCGCGAAGAGAAACTCGATGAGGATGGCTACCTGGCTGAACCGCTCGACCGCCTGACGTCCAGCATCGACGCCGACGAGAGGCTGATCGAGCGTTTCAAGACGATGAACGCGCTCCTCCAGAATTCGATCGCGGTCTTCGGCCAGACACTGACGACGCTTCACCACTCACCAATCCAGAATGTTCGGATCGCGATGGCGGGGGTGGGCGATCTCGGCACGCTCATGATGCGCTTCGCGATGACGACGGACAGAGCGCCCCGTGAACCAGATGATCGCCGGCCTGTGGTTCGTGAGCGCCGTGCGGGTGGCCTTGTCCACCGTGACCGTCTGAGGGTGGATATGGGTCGCGCTCCGCAAGGCCTTCTCGATCATGCCCGCCGCCAGGGTCGTCCCGCTGTGCGGATCGAGGAGCATGAAGCTGCCGGTGTCTGGATTGTCGCTGTAGGGATCGATCGCAATCGCGCGATCCGTTTCGACATGGCAAAGGCCGATATCGTTCAGGCCCAGCCGGTCCGTGATCACCTGGCCTCGGTCGTCCATGTTCAGCTTGTGGACGATGGCGGTGACGCTCGCCGACACATAGGCGCCAGGAATACGCATGAGACAGCGCCGGCCGGCCATGACCAGCTCGTCCGCCATGCAGACGAGATGCGCGAGAAAACGGTCCGCCACGACGGGACGCTCCCTGGGGCTGGCCAGCAGATCGCCGCGCGCGATGTCGATCTCATCGGCGAGCGTGAGCGTGACGGCATCCCCTGCGCTGGCGTCTGGCCGGTCGCCGTCAGCGGTCACGATCCGTGCGATCGTGCTCGATCGGCCCGATGCGGCGACGACCACCTGATCGCCCGGCGCGATCCGTCCCGACGAGACTGTCCCCATATATCCCCGGAAAGCGGCGCTCGGCCGGCTGACGAGCTGCACCGGAAAGCGGAACGGGCGTTCCCGACGCGAAGAGGCGACGTCGACGGTCTCGAGGTGTCGCAGCAAGGCAGGGCCGCGATACCATGGCATGGCGCCCGACGCGCGGGCGACGTTGTCGCCCAGCCGTGCCGACAGCGGAATCGGCACAATCGCGGCAAAGGCGAGTTGCCGCGCAAAATCGGCGAAATCGGCCGCGATCGCGTCGAACACAGCGCGATCGAACCCGACGAGATCCATCTTGTTCACCGCCAGGACGGCATGGCGGATGCCGAGCAGCGAGCAGATCGTCGCATGCCGCCGGGTCTGCGACACCACGCCCTTGCGGGCATCGACCAGGATGACGGCGAGGTCGCAATGCGACGCGCCGGTCGCCATGTTGCGGGTGTATTGCTCGTGCCCGGGCGTGTCGGCCGCAATGAAGCTGCGTTCGGCCGTGGCGAAATAGCGATAGGCGACGTCGATCGTGATGCCCTGCTGCCGCTCCTCGCCGAGGCCGTCGACCAGGAGGGCGAAGTCGGGACCGTCACCCGCCGTGCCATGGCGGCGCGAATCCAGCATCAGCGTCTGGAGCTGGTCATCGGCGATCGAGTCCGTTTCGAAGGCCAGCCGCCCCAGCAATGTCGATTTGCCGTCATCGACCGAGCCGCAGGTAAGGAAGCGCAGGAGCCCCCTATCGGAAGCCACGCGGCCGTTGTCGAAATCTCCGGTCGCAAGAAGGTGCTTCTGCATCATCAGAAGTATCCGTCGCGCTTCTTGCGCTCCATCGACGCCTCCCCGTCCGCGTCGATCAGCCGGCCCTGGCGCTCCGAATGGCGGGCATGGCCGAGTTCGCGCACGATGTCCGAGACCGATCGCGCGTCCGACTCGATTGCGCCGGTGAGCGGATAGCAGCCCAGCGACCGGAAGCGGACCTGCAGCATCTCGACCGTCTCGCCGGGGCGGATCGCAAGGCGCTCGTCATCGACCATGACGAGCGCACCCTCGCGCGAGAGGACGGGGCGGGGCGCCGCGAGATAAAGCGGCACGACGGGAATATCCTCGGCGAGGATGTAGCGCCAGATGTCGCGCTCCGTCCAATTGGACAGCGGGAACACGCGCATGCTTTCGCCGGGTTGAAGCCGTGTGTGAAACAGGCGCCAGAGTTCAGGCCTCTGGCGGCGTGGCTCCCAGCCATGATGCCTGTCGCGGATCGAGAAGACGCGCTCCTTGGCGCGGCTCTTCTCCTCGTCGCGTCGTGCGCCGCCCACGGCGGCGTCGAAGCCGTGCGTGTCGAGCGCCTGCTTCAGCGCATCCGTCTTCATGATCTGTGTGTGCAGCGCGGGATCGCTGGCGGGATCGATGCCGCGCGCCGCTCCGGCCTGGTTGACATGCACGATCAATTCGAGCCGCAGCCGGCGCGCCGTCTCGTCACGGAACGCGATCATCTCCTTGAACTTCCAGAGAGTATCGACGTGAAGCAGGGGGAACGGTACCGGGCCCGGGTAAAACGCCTTGATCGCCAGATGAAGCAGAACGCTCGAATCCTTCCCGATCGAGTAGAGGATGACCGGATTGCGGAATTCGGCCGCCACTTCCCGCAGGATATGGATCGACTCCGCCTCCAGCTGGCCTAGATGGCCGGTCAAACATGTGCTCACTTGTCCCTTCATGGCGCGGGAGTAGCCGAACGCCTCGCCGCAGGCGAGACCAAGTTGGCTTGACGACACCTGAATGCGAGCGCGAGCGGGAATCGGGCATGTGCGCGACAATGTCCTGCGCGCCCGACGCAAGGCCAGCCGTCCCCGGGCGCCATCGACGCTCGGCGCCGCCCTCGCTACATCTTGGCGACGAATCCTGCATGCGGCGCCTCGAGGTCCAGCGGAATGAACGACATAGGCACGGCGGACGCCACCAGCGAAGACGGCTACACGCCACACACCTCGCATTGGGGCGTGTTCTCGGCCCGCATGAAGGACGGCGCGCTGCAGGTCAGGCCCCATCCAGGCGATCCTGACCCCAACGGCATCATCGAGAACTTCCCGGGCGCCTTGCGCCACCGCGCCCGCATCGCCCGGCCGATGGTGCGCCGCGGCTGGCTGGAGAACGGGCCCGGCCCCGACGACCGCCGCGGCCGCGACGAGTTCGTCGCCGTGTCCTGGGCCGAGGCGCTCGACCTGCTCGGCAACGAACTCAAGCGCCTGCGCGATGGCCCCGGTCCGGATGCGATCTTCGGCGGCTCCTATGGCTGGGCCAGCGCCGGGCGCTTCCACCACGCGCAGAGCCAAATCCACCGCTTCCTGAACGTCGCCTGCGGCGGCTACGTCAAATCGGTGAACAGCTACTCCTCCGGCTCTTCGCAGGTGCTGGTGCCGCACATCATCGGCGAGTACGAGGACCTGACCAAGCGCAATGTCTCCTGGGAGCAGATCGCCGAACACACGGAGATCGTGCTGGCCTTCGGCGGCATGGCGCTGAAGAACTCGATGGTCGCCGGCGGCAGCGTCAGCCAGCATGTCGAGCGCGGCGCGATGAAACGTGCGGCCGAGCGCGGCTGCGCCTTCGTTCTCGCCGGCCCGCTGCGCTCGGATCTGCCGGACGAGGCGAAAGCCGAATGGCTCTCCTGCATTCCCGGCAGCGACACGGCCCTGATGATGGGCCTCGTCCATACACTGGTCGTCGAGGGGCGGCATGACCGCGCCTTCCTCGATCGCTGCACGGTCGGTTGGCCGATCTTCGAGCGCTATCTGTTGGGTGAGAGCGACGGCCAGCCCAAGGATGCGGCCTGGGCGGCGGAGCTGACCGGCGTCGCGGCCGAGGAGATCGTCGCGCTGGCGCGCCGTCTCCACGGCAAGCGGGCGCTGATCGTCGTCGCCCATGCGCTGCAGCGCGCGAAGCATGGCGAGCAGCCGGTCTGGATGGGCATGGTGCTGGCGGCCGCGCTCGGCCAGATCGGACTTCCCGGCGGCGGCTATGGCTATGCGCTGGGCGCGATCGCCTATTACGGGCGCCGTTTCAACGCCGTGCCGGTGCCGACCTTCTCGCAGGGGAAGAATGGCGTCGCCGACTACATCCCGGTGGCGCGCATTGCGGACATGCTGCTGCATCCCGGCGAGAGCTATCGCTACAACGGCCAGACGCGGACCTATCCTGACATCAAGCTGGTCTACTGGGCCGGCGGCAACCCGTTCCATCACCATCAGGATCTCAACCGGCTGCGGCGCGCTTTCGCGACGCTCGACACGCTCGTCGTCCACGAGCTCGCCTGGACGGCGACCGCCCGCCATGCCGACATCGTCCTGCCCTGCACGATGACGCTGGAGCGCGAGGATATCGGCGGCAGCTCCAACGACCCGCTGCTGGTGCCGATGCACCCGGTGGTGCCGCCCTATGGCGAGGCGCGCGACGACTACGCCATCTTCGCCGATCTCGCGCAGCGGCTCGGCGCGCGCGAAGCTTTCACCGAAGGCCGCAGCGTGCGGGAATGGCTTGAATATCTCTATCGGCCGACCCGCGAGGCCCTGGCCGCCAGGGGGTTGCCGGCGCCGAGCTTCGCCGAGTTCTGGGCCAGCGAAGGCCACATCCTGCCCCAGCAGGCCGATGATGGCGGCAGGCTTCGCGCCTTCCGCGACGATCCCGACGGCAAGCCGCTGCCGACGCCGAGCGGCAAGCTGGAGATCTTCAGCGAGACGATCGCGAGCTTCGGCGAGGCCGACTGTCCCGGTCATCCGACCTGGCTCGGTCCGACGAATGTGCCCGACGAGGCCGCGCCCTGTGTGCTGGTCGCCAACCAGCCGCGCACCCGCCTGCACAGCCAGTTCGACTTCGGCGGCCATAGCGGCGCCGCCAAGCACCGCGGCCGCGAGGTGGCGCGGATGCATCCCGACGACGCAGCCTCGCGCGGCATCGCCGATGGCGACATCATCCGCCTCCACAATGAGCGCGGCGCCTGCCTCGCCGGCGTGGTCCTGACCGACGGCATCCGCCCGGGCGTGATCCAGCTTCCCACCGGCGCCTGGTATGATCCGGTCGACGCCTCCGAGGAGAAGCCGCTCTGCGTGCATGGCAACCCGAACGTGCTGACACGCGATGTCGGCACCTCGGCGCTGGCCCAGGGTTGCACGGGTCAGCTCACCACGGTGCAGGTCGAGCGGTTCGACGGAAACCTGCCGCCGATCAACGCTTATGAGCCGCCGGCCGGGGCCTGACGACTCCTAGCGGCGCTTGCCCCGAGCGCCCTTCGGGTCAGGCGTCTTCGCCCTGTTCTCGGCGTCGAGCTTGCGCCAGCGCGCGAGGCGGTCGGGGTCGATGCGGCCCGTCCTGACCGCGTCCTGCACGGCGCAGCCTGGCTCGTGCTCGTGGGTGCAGTCGCGGAAGCGGCAGAGATGGGTGAGTTCGCTGATCTCGGCGAAGAGCGTGTCGAGGCCGGCCGCCGCGTCGCTGACATGAAGCGTCCGCATGCCCGGCGTGTCGATGACCCAGCCGCCGCCGGCGATCGCATGCAGCGAGCGCGAGGTCGTGGTGTGGCGGCCCTTGGCGTCATGGGATCGAATGTCGCCGGTCTGCTGCTCGTCCTCCTGCGCATGGCCCGCCAGCGCATTGACCAGGGTCGACTTGCCGACGCCCGATGAGCCGACCAGCGCCACCGTGCGCCCCTCCCCGCACCAGGGCGCGAGCACGGCCGCGACATCGTCTCCCAGCGGGTTGACCGTCGCCACCGGCAGCTCGCGCTGAAGCGCCGCTGCCTGCGCGCGATAGCTCTCGGGATCGGCTGCCAGATCAGCCTTGGTCAGCAGGATCACCGGCTCAGCGCCGCTCTCATTGGCGAGCGCGAGATAGCGCTCCAGCCGCGCGACGTTGAAATCGGCATTGCAGGACGTGACGATGAACAGCGTATCGATGTTGGCGCCGGCATATTGCGGTGTCCTGCTGCCCTCGACGCGGCGCGCCAGCACGGTGCGCCGATCAAGCAGACGGCGGAGCAGATACGTGCCGGGCTCTACCAGCACCCAGTCGCCGACGGTGTAGTCGCCTGTGTTGGCATGGACGGGCAGTTGCAGGCGGACCGGCCCCTCCTGCGTCATAGCGCTCATCCGGGCCCGATGGACCGTGGCGACTCTCACCGGCACGAGCCCAGCATCCTCCGGCGCGACCTGCTCGGCAAAGAACGCCGACCAGCCCAGCGAGGCCAGTGTCCAGGAAGCCTCGTCGCGGTCGGGCATGGTCGTCATGCCCGTCGATAGAGCGGTGTTCGCGCCATCTGGCAAGCGCGCTCGGCGCCGTCTCGCTATCACCCGCGCAAATACCGCCCGCGAAGACATCATAGCCCTGCGCCATCAGACACTCGCCCACGGCCCCGGCTTTGCTATGGTCGACTCGCACCAGCCTGCTGGTCATGCCGACACCGTCACGCCGCCAAGGAGACCCCGATGACCCCGCATCCCCAGGACCCGGCCTATGATCTGGTCATTCGCGGCGGCACCGTCGGCACATCCTCGGGCCGCTTCATCGCCGATGTCGCGGTCAAGGACGGGATCATCGCGGCGATCGGCGCCGGGCTGGGCAAGGGAGCGCGCGAGATCGACGCGACCGGCAAATTCGTCCTGCCGGGCGGCATCGACACCCACGCCCATGTCGAGCAGGTCTCGGCCGGCGGGCTGATGAACGCCGATACCTTCGAAAGCGCCACCACCTCGGCGGCCTTCGGCGGCAACACCACGCTGGTCTCCTTCGCCGCCCAGCATCGCGGGCTCGACCTGCGCCAGGTCGTTGACGACTATGCGGCGCTGGCGAAGCGTGGCGCGCTGATCGACTACGCCTTCCACATGATCGTCGCGAACCCCGACGAGAAGACGATCAAGGAAGACCTGCCGGCGCTGATCAGGGAGGGGCACGCCTCGATCAAGGTCTTCATGACCTACGACCTGATCAAGGTCGACGATGAGCCCCTGCTCGACCTGATGCTGACCGCGCGCCGGCACCGCGCCCTGATCTGCGTCCATGCCGAAAACCACGGCATGATCTCCTGGATGGGCAAGAAGCTGGTCGAGCGCGGCTATACCGCGCCGAAATTCCATTCGATCAGCCATCCGCGCGGCTCGGAATCGGAGGCCTTCACCCGGCTGATCACGCAGGCCGCGCTGATCGACCAGCCGATCATGATCTTCCACGTCTCGACCGCCGAGGGCGCCGCCGTGATCCGGCAGGCGCGCGGCCAGGGCCTGAAAGTCTTCGCCGAGACCTGCCCGCAATATCTGTTCATGACCAAGGCCGATCTCGACAAGCCCGGCCTGGAGGGCGCGAAATGGATGTGCTCGCCGCCGCCGCGCGAGACTGCCGACCAGGACGCGCTCTGGCAGGCGCTGGCGCTCGGCGATCTGCAGACGGTGTCCTCCGACCATGCGCCCTATCGCTTCGACGAGAGCGGCAAGCTCTCCGCCGGGCCCAACCCCAATTTCAAGCAGATCGCCAACGGCCTGCCGGGCCTGGAGACCCGCCTGCCGCTGATGTTCGACGCGCTGGTCTCGAAGGGCCGCCCCGAATTCGCTGGGCGCGGGCTGGAGGCCTTCGTCGACCTGACCGCGACCGCGCCAGCCAGGATCTACAACCTGCCCGGCAAGGGCGCGATCCAGCCGGGCTATGACGCCGACATCGCGATCTGGGACCCGACGCGCGAGGTGACGATCACCGACGCGGCGATGCACGACCTGACCGGCTTCACGCCCTTTGCCGGCTATCAAGTGACCGGCTGGCCGGAGACGGTGATCCGCCGCGGCGAGGTCGTCGTCAGCGACGGGACGCTCCATGCCAAGCCAGGCTCGGGCCGCTGGCTGTCGCGCACGGGCGGCCCGGCCGCCGAGCCGACCGGCAAGCTGGTGCTGGAGATGGACCCGGAGCGCAATTTCGGCGCGACGATTCTATGAGCTCTATCGGTTAGATCCGGAAACACCGCGTCATCCCGGACAAGCTGCGAAGCAGCGCAGCTCCGGGATCCATCGAAGAGTTCCGGAGCCCTCCGATGGATCCCGGGTCAAGCCCGGGATGACGGCGTGGTTCGGAGCCATGGCGAACCAAGTTCACCCCTCCGGCACCCACGGCACCATCCGCAGGATCGTCCCGCCAAGCTGGGCGAAGGCGCGCTGGCGGCAGGAGAAGACGATGATCTGCTGGTCGCTGGCTTGGCGGTGCAGCGCGTCGAACATGCGCTCGATCCGGTCGTCGTCGGAATAGACCAGCGCATCGTCGAGGATGACCGGCGCCGGCTGCCCGTCCTTGGCCAGGAGCCGCGCGAAGGCGAGCCGCGTCAGCACGGCGAGCTGTTCGCGCATGCCGCCGCTGAGGACGCCGACCGGCTCCTCCAGCCCGTTGCGGCTGACGGTGCGGGGCAGCAGCGTCTCCTCATCGAAGGTGACGGTGGCATCCTCAAAGAGCAGGCCGAGCAGCGGCCGCAGCTCGGTCATCACGGGCGCAAAATAGTGCTCGCGCGCTTCGGCTCGCGCTGCCTCCAGCGCGCTGCGCAGGCGCGTCAGAAGCGCGACCTCGCGCTCGAGCGCCACCAACCGCTTCTGCACCGACGCCAGCGTGTCGCGCGCCTCCTGCCAGGCCTCCTCGATGGCGGCATCGGCGCGCGCCCGGATCCGGCCGTTCAGCTCGGCGGCCTCCTCGCGCAGGCTCGCGGTTTCGGCAGCGGCGCCGTCGACGACCGAGCGCATCCGGCGAAACTTCGCTTCCGCCCCGGCGAGATCGGTCGCCTGGGCGCGCAGGGTCTCGACCTGCGCCTGGGCGGCGGCCCATGCCGGCTCTGCATGGCCCAGGGCGGACGCGAGCTGCGCCTCCTGCGCCTCTCGCCCCTCTTCCGGACCGAGGCTGGCCGACAGCCCCGCCAGTTCGGAGGCCACATTCGCCAGCGCCCGCTCGGCCGCAACCACGGCGGCGCTCGCCTCGTCGCGCCCCACCTGCGCCCGGCGCTGGGCTGCGCGGGTGGTCGTGACCCTTGCTTCAGCGTCAGCCAGGGCGCCGCGCACCGCCTCGGGATCGCCCTTGATCTCCACAACCCCGGCGCTCTGCGCCTCCAGCCGCGCCATCCTCTCCTGCAGGGCCGCAAGCCCGTCGGGCGCCAGCAAAGTGAGCCGCTGCCGGGCCAGATCGAGCCGCCCGGTCAGCGCGCGGATCGCGGCTTCGCGGCTTCGCGCCTCCACCAGGCTGGCGAGGCCGAGCGTGCCCAGCAGCGCGGCATGCTTCGCCTCCGCCCGGGCCAGATCGTCCTGTCCGGCGCTGGCTTCCGGCAGCGTCAGCGTCAGGCGCCCGACGCCGTCGATCTCGAGCGCGACGCTGCGCGTCAGGGCGCGCTCCTCGCCATCGGCGAGCACCGCGCCGTCCAGCCTGATCGCACCGGCCGCGCCCGCCAGATGATCGACCCGCAGCAGCGGCGTCCGCGCCGCGACCACAGCGCGCAGGCCCGCCAGCTCGGTCTCCAGCGCTTCCAGCTGCCGCAACGCCTGCGGCGGCAACGCCGAAGCCTTCAGCTCGGCCTGGATCGTCTCGACCTCGGCCCGGCCGGCCTCGGCCTTGGCGTGGGCCGCCTGCAGACCCGCAAGATGCTCGGCGGCGTCGCGCGCGCGCAATGCTTTGTCGAGCCGCGTCAGGAGGTCGCGCGCGTCGCGCTCGGCCGCCTCGGCCGTCTCGACCGCGAGCGCCGCGGCCTGCCCCGCCTCGCCCGCCTCGCGCTGGCGCGCCAGGGCCTCGTCGCGCGTCTGCCGGCCCTGCGCGTCGAGATCGCGCAGCACAGCCCAGCGGGCGCGTTTCTGGCGGTAGGCATCGAGCGCCTGCCTGGCCGCATCGCGCTGGTTGCGCGCCAGCGCCGCCTCGACCTCTGCGGTCTTCAGCGCCTCGCCATGAGCCTTGGCCGCCGTCCAGGCCGCCTCGGCCTGGGCGAGGTCGCGCAGGCGCTGGCCCTGTTGCTCAGCATCCTCCAGCTCCGCCAGCCTGGCGCGCAGGGTCCGGCGACGGTCCAGCGCCGCGCGCAGCTCCTGGACGTCGGCCGCCAGCCGCGTCTCGGTTTCGACGAGCCGGTCGCGCTCCTCGATCGCCTGTGCGGAAGCGCCACCGGTCTTGGGCCGCCCCGTCGCGGTCACCAGAACCGATAGTTCGCCCTCACACGCCGCCAGCGCCTGCGCCATGCGACGCCCCCCGGTCAGGGATTCAACCTCGCCCTGCACCGATGTCAGGACGGATTCGCGCGCCCGCTTCTCGCCCTCCTCGTCCTTGGGCGAGCGACGCTCGATCCCGGTGATGCCCTGGCGCACCCAGAGCAATCCGGCGGGCCCGGCGGTGCCGCCCTGGACGAGATTCGCGATGAAGCGCTCGGCCTCGTCGGCCTGGGCCACGAGCCGGCCCGAGGCGAGCTCGCGCACCATCGCCCGCCGGCCGCCATAGAACTGCTTGGTCAGCCGGAAGGCGCCCTCGCCCGTCAGGATGTCGGCCTCGACCAGCGGGTTGCCGCCGCTATAGGGCCGCAGGCCCTGAACGGCGCCGGGCGTCCCGGTATGCGGTTGGAAGAACAGCGCATGGAGCGCATCGAAACAGGTCGATTTGCCGAATTCGTTGGCGGCGCAAAGCACATTGACGCCGTCGCCGATGCCCTCGACGGCGACGCCGCGCCCGGCGAAGCGGCGGATATTGTGGAGACGCAGCGCCGTCAGCTTCATGACGGCATGGCTTCGCAATAGGTGAACAGCCGCACCAGCGCGTCACCAGCCGCCTCGCGCTCGCTCGACGGGCGTGTCTCGTCCAGGCTTTCCGCGAGCAGCGCGTCCGCGGCCTGGCGCAGCGCCCCGGCCCGGTCGATGGCGTCGAGATCGTCGCTCTCGCAATCGACCACCAGCGCCTCGGCCTCGACCTGCAGATGCGCGAACTCCGGTGCGACGGCGGCAAGGGCCGCGTCCAGCGCGGCGCGGCGCTGGGGCCGCAGGCGACCGGAGGCGACGACGCGCAACAGGACCTGGCGACGGATGCTGCCCGAGGGCAGCCGCTCGGTCAGCAGCGCCGCCGGATCGTCGCTCGACAGCAGCGGCAGCGGCAGCGTCCGCCAGGTGAAGCTGCCGGTGTCCACGTGCGCGACCTCCGGCATGGCACCGGGCCCGGCGAGCGTGACCAGCAGCGCCCGGCCGGGGCCGTCATGCTTGAAGCGGTCGGGTTCGGGCGCGCCGCTGTACCAGCTGCGCGGGCCGATCTGCATCTGTCCGTGCCAGTCGCCGAGCGCCAGATAATCGAGTCCCGAACGCTGGGTCCGATCGGGCGCGATGACATCGAGGCCGCTGCCATCCTCCGAAAAGCTCTGGATCGCGCCATGGGCGAGCCCGATGCGCAGGGCGCCTTCGGCCGTCGCGGCGCGGTCCATCCAGTCGGTCAAGTCGCGGCCGGGTCGGCGCGTCGTGCAGGGCGCGGGCAGGATGACGACGCCGGGCGCGAGCTCAATCGGTGCGGGCTCGATCGCCAGTATAACGTTAGCCGGCAACGCAGCGCGTGCCGCCGCCCACAGCTCGTCCGCCAGCAGCGAGTCGTGGTTGCCGGGCAGCACGAGCCAGCGCAGCGGCGCGTGGCCGGCCATGGCGGCCAGCGCCTGGCGCAGCATGGCCGGGCTCGGCGTCTCCGTGTCGAAGCAGTCACCAGCCAGAAGGATGGTCGTGGCGCCGCCGGCCAGCGCCTGGGCCGCCAGCCGGTCGAGCACGGTGTGACGCGCATCGCGCAGCCGACCGCGCAGCTCCTCCGGCATCGCGCCGAAGCGCTTGCCGATATGCAGGTCGGAGGAGTGGAGGAAGCGGAACATCAGGCCTCACGAAGCGACGGACCCGAATCCGCCGTGTCAACATCGGCACAGAACGCCATTTTTTGTCGAGATGCAGGTCATGTTGGACGTCACATCGTCGTGTATCGCGCCTGCAATGGCCCCGATTTCGGGATGACGTCGTGGCGCCCGATCGCACTGCAGCGAATACGTCTGGACTTGGCACGAGGTTGCCTCGACACTCCGCGCAGCGAAACAGCCCGGGATTTGCGCCGCTTGACCGATATGACCTCCGATGCCGCCGCCTCGACCGAACGGGTCCAGACGCTCAAGGCCGAAATTCTCAAGAAGCTGACCTATTCGCTCGGCAAGAACCCATCGGTGGCCCAGCCGCATGACTGGCTGACGGCCGGCATCCTCGCGGCGCGTGATCATATCGTCGATGTCTGGCAGCGCTCGACCCGCGACAGTTACCAGACCGGCCGGAAGCGGGTCTATTATCTCTCGCTGGAGTTCCTGATCGGCCGCTCGCTCGCCGATGCGCTCAATAATCTCGGCCTGACCGGCCCGATGGCGCAGGCGATGGCCGAACTCGGCGTCGATCTGTCGGATATCGAGACGATCGAGCCCGACGCCGCGCTCGGCAATGGCGGCCTGGGACGTCTCGCGGCCTGCTATCTCGAGGCCATGGCCTCGACCGGCGTGCCGGCCCTGGGCTACGGCATCCGCTACGATCACGGCCTGTTCAAGCAGGTGATCGACGGCGGCAAGCAGGTCGAGGTGCCCGAAGACTGGCTTTCCTTCCGCAACCCTTGGGAATTCGAGCGCCGCGAGGCCTCCTACAAGATCGGCTTCGGCGGCGCGGTCACGCCCGCAGCGCGGCCAGGCGAGGTCGTCTGGGAGCCCGAGGAAACCGTCTTCGCCGTCGCCTATGACACGCCGATCATCGGCTGGCGCGGCCGCGACGCCACGACGCTGCGCCTCTGGCGCGCGCGGGCAATGCATCCCTTGTCCCTCGACGCCTTCAATCAGGGCGATCTCGTCGGCGCGGTGGCCGAGCGAAACCGGGCCGAGGCGATCTCGAAAGTCCTCTACCCCAATGATTCGACCCCCACGGGGCAGGAATTGCGGCTGCGGCAGGAGTTCTTCTTCACCTCGGCCTCACTGCAGGATCTGGTGCGGCGGCACTACCGGCAGTTCGGGAAGCTCGGCAACCTGCCAGACAAGGTCGCCATCCAGCTCAACGACACCCACCCCTCGCTCGCCGTCGCCGAACTGATGCGGCTCCTGATCGACGAGCACGGCCTGCCCTGGGAAGAAGCCTGGGCGATTACCAACGCCACGATCTCCTACACCAACCACACCCTCCTGCCGGAGGCGCTTGAGACTTGGCCGGTCGCGCTGATGGAGCGGCTCCTGCCGCGTCACATGCAGATCATCTTCGCCATCAACGCCCGCTTCCTCGAGGAGGTCAGGCGGACCAGCGGCGGCGAGGAGGTCGATCTCGCGGCCATCTCGCTGATCGACGAGCACCATGGCCGGCGCGTGCGCATGGCCCATCTCGCCTTCGTCGGCTCGCACACCGTCAACGGCGTCTCGGCGCTGCATTCCAAGCTGATGGAGCAGACCGTCTTCGCGCCGCTCAACGCGATCTTCCCCGGCCGCATCACCAACGTAACCAACGGCATCACGCCGCGGCGCTGGCTGTTTGGCGCCAATCCGGGCCTGACGAAGCTGCTTCAGGAGGTCTGCGGCGACGATCTCACCGACCATATCGGCCAGATCAGCCGGCTTGCCGCCCATACCGGCGACAGCGCGCTGCATGAGCGCCTGGCCGCGATCCGCCGCGAGAACAAGCTCAAGCTGGCGAAGGTCATCCTGCAGGACACCGGCGTCACGGTCGACCCCGACGCGCTGTTCGACGTCCAGATCAAGCGCATCCACGAGTACAAGCGCCAGCTCTTGAACATCCTGGAGACGATCGCGCTGTACGACGCCATCCGCTCCGAGCCCTACAAGGACTGGGCGCCGCGCGTGAAGATCTTCGCCGGCAAGGCCGCCTCCAACTACGGCACCGCCAAGGCGATCATCAACCTGATCAACGACGTCGCGCAGGTCGTGAACAACGACATCACCACCCGCGACCGGCTCAAGGTCGTGTTCTTGCCGAACTACAATGTCAGCGCCGCCGAGGTCATCATCCCGGCTGCCGACGTCTCCGAGCAGATTTCCACGGCCGGGATGGAGGCCTCGGGCACCGGCAACATGAAGTTCGCGCTGAATGGCGCGATCACGATCGGCACGCTCGACGGCGCCAACATCGAGATCGGCGAGCGTGTCGGCGCCGACAACATCGTCATTTTCGGCATGACCGCCGACGAGGTCGAGATCGCCAAGCGCAATCCGAGGTCGACCAGCGAGGTCATCGCCGGCACGCCCCATCTCGAGGGCGTACTCGACGCGGTGGCCGGCGGCGCCTACTCCCCGCGCGAGCGCGACCGCTATCTCGGCCTCGTCGACGGCTTGCGCGCGAATGACTGGTTCATGGTGCTGAACGATTTCGAGAGCTACCGCCAGGCGCAGCGCCGCATCGACACGCTCTGGGCCGACCAGGCGAAATGGTGGAAGATGTCGGTGACCAACACGGCCCATTGCGGCTGGTTCAGCGCCGACCGCGCCATCGGCGAATATGCGCGGCGCATCTGGGGCATTCCGACCCGCGACGACGCCAAGGGCTGATGGCGTGGCGCCGATGCCCCGCATGATCCCCTGCCCGCTCCCGGCCTCGCTGGGAGCGGTCCCGGGCGATGACGGCGTCTCCTTCGCCGTGTTCTCGCGCCATGGCGAGCGCGTCAGCGTGTGTATCTTCGACGAGGCCGGCGAGCGGGAAACCGCGAATCTGCCCCTGCCCTGCCGCAGCGGCGACATCCATCACGGCCTGCTGCCCGGTGGAGCCGCCGGTCTGCGCTACGGCCTGCGGGTCGACGGCCCCTGGCAGCCCGACCGGGGGCACCGCTTCGACGCTTCGAAGCTGCTGATCGACCCCTATGCGACCCGGATCGACCGACCATTTCGCTGGGACCCGCGCCTGGCGGAGCTCGGCGTCGACACGGCCGATCTCGTGCCGCGCTGCATGGTAGACGACAGCCTCCCCGTCTGTGCGACGCGGAGGGAGACAACTCCGAGCTTCATCTACGAACTTGCCGTGAAGTCCTTCACGATGCGCCACCCGGCCGTGCCCGAACCCATCCGGGGCACGCTGGCGGCGCTCTGCGAACCCGCCGTCCTCGATCATATCCGCGGCCTCGGGGTCAGCCATGTCGAGCTGATGCCGGTCGCCGCCTGGATGGACGAGCGCCATCTGCCGCCGCTCGGGCTGTCCAACGCCTGGGGCTACAATCCGGTCAATTTCTTTGCGCTCGATCAGCGCCTCGCGCCGGGTGGGGCCGCCGATCTGCGCCGACTCTGTGAGACCTATGCGCAGGCCGGCATCGGCATCATCCTCGACATCGTTCTGAACCACACCGCCGAGAGCGACGAGTTTGGCGCGACCATCTGCCTGCGCGGGCTCGACAACGCCGTCTATTACCGCCACGCCACCGACGATCCAGGCCTGCTGATCAACGACACCGGCTGCGGCCATACGCTGGCGCTCGACCGCGCACCGGTCGTCCGCATGGCGATGGATGCGCTGCGGCACTGGCGCCGCCTCGGCGTCGCCGGATTCCGCTTTGATCTCGGCACGGTGATGGGCCGCTCGGATACGGGCTACTCGCAGGATGCCCCGCTCTTCGCGGCGATCCTGCAGGATCCGGATCTGTCGCAGGCGCTGCTGATCGCGGAGCCCTGGGATATCGGGCCGGGCGGCTACCGGCTCGGCGATTTTCCTGCCCCCTTCGCCGAATGGAACGGCCGCTACCGCGACGATGTCCGCCGCTTCTGGCGCGGCGACGCTGGCATGGCCGGGGCGCTGGCGACGCGGCTGGCGGGCTCCGCCGATCTCTTCGCCGACCGCCATCGCGGCCCGCAAGCGAGCATCAACTTCATCGCCGCCCATGACGGCTTCGCCCTGGCCGATCTCGTCGCCTATGCCTCCAAGCACAACGAGGCCAATGGCGAGGACAACCGCGACGGCGACAATGAGAGCCACAGCTGGAACAACGGGGCGGAGGGCGAGAGCGCCGACCCTACCATCGTCGCGGCACGCAAGCGCGACATCCGCGCGCTGCTGGCGACGCTATTCCTGTCGCGCGGCGTCCCTATGCTGACGGCCGGCGACGAGTTCGGTCGCACGCAACACGGCAATAACAACGCCTATTGTCAGGACAACGAAGCGTTCTGGCTGGATTGGGCGGGCGCCGATGACAATCTAGCCGCTTTCGTCGCGCAACTCGTCGCGCTGCGGGCAGAGCATCCGCTGCTAGCGGCCGACAGCTTTCTGAGCGGGGGGGGCGAGCCGCCCGATGCGCGCTGGCTCAAGCCGGACGGGACGGCGGTTCAGGATCATGAATGGGATGGACTGAACGCCCTGTGCCTGATGTTGAGCGAAGCCGGAGAAACGCTGGTCGTCGCCGTCAATCGGGATTATCAGCCGCGCCTATTCGCTGTGGTGGACGCTACGGACTGGCGCCGTCTCCTGCACTCTATGGACCACGCCGGCGCCGCCCTTCCCGCGCGCAGCGTCTCTCTGTGGCGGCGCCAACCCTGAGCGAGCCGAGGCAGTCATGCCCCGGGGAGAGTGACCCCGCGCATGACAGCCTCGAGCATTTTCACATCAGCACGATCAGCGACCGCGGCGACAGCGTCAGCTCCGCATCCGCCTTGAGCCCCTTTCGGCCTTCGTCAGAACCCGGTCCGGTCTCTGTGTCGAGCACCACCGACCAGGACCCCGCCTTCACCCGCCGGGGAAGCTTGAAGGGCACGTCCCCGTCGAAGGCGTTGAACAGGATCAGCGCCTCGTCCCCGCCCTGCTCGACATCGGGCATGTGCATCAGGAGGCCGATCGAGCGGAGCCCCTCATCGTCCCAATGCTCTTCCTGCTGGTCGCCCCCGGCCGGGTTGACCCAGCGCAACACGCAGCCGTCGCGGAAGGAGGCGCGCCGGAAGATCGGATGGTCGGCCCGCAACTGCGTCACGCGCTGGACGAAGCCCGTCAGCGCCCGGTCGCGATCGGTCAGCTCGTCCCACTTCATCCAGGCCAGCTCGTTGTCCTGGCAGTAGACGTTGTTGTTGCCGCCGTTGGAATGGCCGCATTCGTCGCCCGCCAGGATCATCGGCGTGCCGTGCGAGAGCAGCAGCGTCGCCAGCAGGTTGCGCTTCTGGCGTTCCCGGGCTGCGAGGATGCCCTCATCCTCGGTCGGGCCCTCGACGCCGAAGTTGAAGGACAGGTTGTGGCCGTGGCCGTCCTTGTTGTCCTCGCCGTTCGCCTCGTTGTGCTTCTCGTTGTAGGAGACGAGATCGTTCAGCGTGAAACCGTCATGGGCGGTGATGAAGTTGACGCCCGCCCAAGGCCTGCGGCCGCGCAGATCATAGATGTCGCCCGAGCCGGTGATGCGCGCGGCGAGATCGCGCACGATTCCCTCCTCGCCCTTCCAGTAGGCCCGCGTGGTGTCGCGATACTTGTCGTTCCACTCGCCCCAGCCCGGCGGAAAGCCGCCGACCTGATAGCCGCCCGGCCCGATGTCCCAGGGCTCGCCGACGAGCTTGACCTTGCGCAACACGGGATCCTGCCCGACCGCGTCGAAGAAGCCGCCGCGCTGGTCGAAGCCGTCGGGCTCGCGGCCCAGGATGGTGCCGAGATCGAAGCGGAAACCGTCGACCTCCATCACCTCGACCCAGTAGCGCAGCGAGTCGGTCACCATCTGGAGCACGCGCGGATGGCTGGTGTTGACCGTGTTCCCGGTGCCGGTGTCATTGATGTAGAAGCGCGGCTCGTCCGGCATCGTCCGGTAATAGGCGAAGTTGTCGATGCCCTTGAAGGAGAGCGTCGGCCCCATCTCGTTGCCTTCGGCGGTGTGGTTGTAGACCACGTCGAGGATGACCTCGAGCCCGGCGTCGTGGAACTTGCGCACCATGTCGCGGAAGGACTGCAGGCCTGCCTTGCCCTCGTAGCGCGGCATCGGCGCGAAGAAGCCGATCGTGTTGTAGCCCCAGTAATTCGTCAGGCTCTTGGCGGCGAGGTGATGGTCGTCGAGATAGGCATGGATCGGCAGCAGCTCGACGGACGTGACGCCGAGGCTCTTGATGTAGTCGATGACGGCCTTTTCCCCCAGCCCGTCGAAGGTGCCGCGCAGATCCTGCGGCACGGCCGGGTGCAGCTTGGTGAAGCCGCGCACATGCGTCTCGTAGAAGACCGTCCGGTCCCACGGGACGCTCGGCCGTGCTGGCGCATTCGAATCCGCCTTCCAGTCGCAGACGACGCATTTGGGCATGAAGGGCGCGCTGTCGAGCGTGCTGAACGTCAAATCCTTGTCACCCTCGGCGTCTACGAGATAGCCGTAATGGGCGTCGTTCCAGTCGACCGCGCCGGAATACTCCCGTGCATACGGGTCGAGCAGCAGCTTGTTGGGGTTGAAGCGGTGGCCTTCCTCCGGAGCGAAGCGGCCATGCACCCGGTAGCCATAGCGCTGGCCGGGCTTCACGCCGGGCAGATAGCCGTGCCAGATTTCATCGGTGTATTCGGGCAGGGCGATGCGCGCCGTCTCGACAGCGCCGCTGTCGTCGAACAGGCACAGCTCCACCTTCTCGGCATGGGCGGAAAAGATCGCGAAATTCGTGCCCTCGCCATCATGGACGGCGCCAAGCTCCGTGCCGTTGCCTGCCTCGACATCGAAGCGCATCCCGTTTCCGTCTGCCATGTTGGTCCTCGCACGGTCAGGCCTGACGGAACGGAGGCTGCCTCACGCGGCCGGCGATCCTGTCAAAAAATGCCGCGAGCCCGCCGCAGATCGTGCAACGTGAAGAGGTCGCGGCGGTTCCTGCCGCGGCATCCGAATTGCATGAATTTTTTGCAGCGCAACAGGGAACATTGGCGCGGTCGCGATGTTCTTTGGATGCTGCGTTGAGGGAGCTCGCCAATGGCCGAGTCGTTGAAGGATACCGTCACCGAAACCGCCCCTTCGACCTCAGGCCACGCATTGATCTACGCTGCCGCCGTCAAGGATGGCGCGCCCGAACTGGCGACACTTCTCCCCGGCACCACCAAGCTCCTCTTCATCACGTCCGAGATGGGCGATTTCATCAAGGCCGGCGGCCTCGGAGAGGTTTCGACCGCTCTTCCGCGCCAGCTGCGGTCCCTCTGTGACGTGCGCGTGCTTCTGCCTGGCTTTCGTCAGGTCCGCGCAGCCTCCCCCGCCATGGACGTCGTGCGCGAAATGCCGCGCACCGCAGCGCTGCCGCCCTGGTCGCTCGGGCGCTTCTCCACCGCCGACGGCCTGACGATCTACGCCGTGCTCTGCGACGAGCTCTATGACCGCGAGGGTTCGCCCTACGGCCCGTTCGCCGGCGGGGATTTCGCAGATAACGACATCCGCTTCGCGCGGCTCTCGCTCGCCGCAGCCGAGATCGCGGCAGGCGAGGCCGATCCGAACTGGAAGCCGGACGTCATCCACGTCAATGACTGGCCGTCGGCGCTCGCGCCAGGCTATCTGCGCTGGAAGGGCCTGAACACGCCCTCGATCCTCACGATCCACAATCTCGCCTATCAGGGCCTCTACGAGCCGGCGCGTATGGCGGCGCTGGGCGTGCCCGACCTCGCCTTCTCGGTCAACGGCGCCGAGTTCCACGGCAAGATCTCGTTCCTGAAGAGCGGCATCTACTACAGCTCCCATGTCACGACGGTGAGCGAAACCTATGCGCAGGAGATCACCACGGCCGAACATGGCTGCGGGCTCGACGGCCTGCTGAAGACCCGCATGGAGGAAGGCCGCCTGACCGGCATCGTCAACGGCATCGACGACAGCTGGACCTCTCCGACCGGCGCCGCGCGGACAGCCGCCCAGCGGGTGCGGCAATGGAAGCGCCAGAGCGCCGCCGACATCCGCAAGACCTTCGAATTGCCGCCTTCGCGCGGGCCGCTGTTCTCGATCATCTCCCGCCTCGTCCACCAGAAAGGCATCGACCTCTCGATCGAGGCGGCGGAGACGATCATCGCCAATGGCGGCCAGCTCGTCGTCACCGGCCGGGGCGAGCCCCGCCTCGAGGACGCGATCGAGCGCCTCGCGCGCCAGCACCCCAAGGCGGTGGCCGCGCGCATCGGCTTCGACGACGCCGAGGCGCGGCGCATCTTCGCGGCCAGCGACTTCCTGCTGATGCCCTCGCGCTTCGAGCCCTGCGGCCTGAGCCAGATGTATGCGCAGCGCTTCGGCGCCTTGCCGATCGCCTATCGCACCGGCGGGCTGGTCGACACCATCGAGGATGGTCGCTCAGGCTTCCTGTTTTCCTCGCTGACGGGTGCCGGCCTGGCGTCGGCCGTGACGCGCGCACTGGACGCGTTCCGCACCAAGGCCTCGTTCCTGCAGATGCGCGAGCATGCCATGGCGAAACGCTTCGACTGGAGCCGGCCGACGCATCGTTATGCCGATGTCTATGCGCGAGCCCTCTCGGCTTGACGCGCCGGGCCGCTCGGACTGTCAGCACCAGCACACGACCCGGATCCACCGTCCCATACGAACGACGCCGCAAACCCGGTGGGTTTGCGGCGTTAAAATTCTGGCATTCAAACAGCGCGCAAGCGGGCCATCACGGCGGCGCTGTCGCCGCCGGTAGCACGCCGCGCGATCAGGACTCAGCGCTTCTTTTTGTCGTCGGCCTTCGCGCCGGCAGCCTTCGCAGCCGATGCCTTGGCAGGCGCAGCCTTGGCGGAGCCGTTCGCCGTGGATTTCTCGGCGGCGCCGACGGACTTGCGCTTGGATGGAGCCACAGACGAGTCACTGCCTTTCGCACCGCCTTTGAGGCTGGCGGCGACACGCGCTTCGGCCTCCTGCCAGTGCGCGGCATCTCGGCCCCGAGGCTTGCCCTCGGCTTCCCAGATCGCATAGGCAACATCGCGAACGGTCTGCTCCCGGCTCATTGGCATCCTCCCTGTCAAACGCCTGCATGGCAGTGCGACAACGATGCCGACGGCGCTTGGTTCCATGCTGGAACTGCCGGAGAATGCAGCGTCGCACGAGCGGAACGCAGGTCGGCTCCGCCGCGTTGCATCATCGACGATTCCGCGCGACGCGTGGAGTCGATTTCGCGATGGAGCCTGATTTTATGACCCGCCAGATGCCGCTCAGACTGCCCAGCCTCCCGGCGAGCGACATCGCTTTGCTGGCGCGGGGACGACACCCCAATCCCTTCGCGGTGCTCGGTCGCCACCATGTCGAGGACATTTGCCTGGTGCGCGCTTTCCTGCCGGGTGCGAACTATGTCGAACTCGTCACCGGCGAAGGGGCGGAACGCCGCGCCACGCCGATGATCAGCAGCGGCGAGGGCCTATTCGAGGCGCCCTGCCCGGCGCAGTCGCCTTATCGTATCCGCGCCGCCTGGCCGGGCGGCATCTCCGAAGCCGCCGATCCCTACGCCTTCGGCCTGCTTTTGTCGGACGACGACGTCTATCTCGCCGCCGAGGGCCGCCATTTCGACCTCGCGACACGGCTGGGCGCCAATCTGCGCACCATCGACGGCATCGATGGCGTGCTCTTCGCGGTCTGGGCGCCCAACGCGTCCCATGTCGCGGTCGTCGGGGATTTCAACGGCTGGGACGCGCGCCGCCATCCGATGCGCAGCCGGCTCGGCGCCGGCATCTGGGAGCTCTTCATCCCCGGGATCACAGCAGGCGCCGTCTATAAATACGCCTTGGTGTCGGCTTCCGGCGAAGCCCTGCCCTGGAAGGCCGATCCGCTCGCGCGCTGCACCGAAATGCCGCCGAAGACCGGTTCGGTCGTCGCCGTGCCGCCCGCCTTCACCTGGACGGACGAGGCCTGGCTGGCCGCGCGCGAACGCGCCAGCCCGATCGCCGAACCGATGACGACTTACGAGGTCCATGTCGGCTCCTGGCTGCGCACCGAATGGGGCCAGCTCGGCTCCTGGGACGAGGCCTCCGACCGGCTCATCCCCTATCTCCAGCATATGGGCTTCAGCCATGTCGAGCTGATGCCGATCACCGAACATCCCTTCGGCGGATCCTGGGGCTACCAGCCTCTGGCGCTGTTTGCACCGACGGCGCGTCTGGGGTCGCCGGAAGCCTTCGCCCGTTTCGTCGATCGCTGCCACGCCGCCGGTATCGGCGTGATCCTCGACTGGGTGCCCGCGCATTTTCCCTCCGACGAGCACGGCCTCGCCCGCTTCGACGGGACCGCGCTCTATGAGCACGAGGATCCGCGCCAGGGCTTCCACATCGACTGGAACACGCTGATCTACAATGTCGGGCGCCGTGAGGTGCGCGGCTTCCTGATCGCATCCGCGCTGTTCTGGCTCGAGACCTTCCATCTCGACGGGCTGCGCGTCGATGCGGTGGCCTCGATGCTCTACCGCGACTACAGCCGCAAACCCGGCGAATGGGTGCCCAACCATCTCGGCGGGCGCGAGAACCTCGAAGCGGTCAGCTTCTTCCAGGAGCTCAACACGCTGGTGGGGGCGCGCACCCGCGGCGCGGTCACCATCGCCGAGGAATCGACCGCCTGGCCGGGCGTGACACAGCCCGTCCATCATGGTGGGCTCGGCTTCCATTTCAAATGGAACATGGGCTGGATGCACGACACGCTGCGCTTTTTCGGCCATGACCCGATCCATCGCGGCTATCACGGCGACGACATCACCTTCGGCCTCGTCTACGGCTTCTCGGAGAATTTCGTGCTGCCGATCTCGCATGACGAGGTCGTCCACGGCAAAGGCTCGCTGCTGTCGCGCATGCCGGGAGACGACTGGCAGCGCTTCGCCAATCTGCGGCTCTATCTGGCGATGATGTGGACCCATCCCGGCAAGAAGCTGCTTTTCATGGGCTGCGAGTTCGGGGCCGAGGACGAGTGGAGCGTCGATGCCCCCTTCCCCTGGCCTCACCCCTTCGACGAGCGCCGGCAGGGCGTGTCGAAGCTGGTCCGGGATCTCAACGCGCTCTATCGCGCGACGCCGGCGCTGCACCGCCTGGACCATGCGCCCGAAGGCTTTGCCTGGGTCGTCGCCGACGACAATGCCAATTCGGTCTTCGCTTTCAGCCGCGCGAGCGAACCGGGTGCGGCGGAGATCATGGTCGTCGCCAACATGACGCCGGTGCCGCGCCATGACTACCGGATCGGCGTGCCCCATGCCGGGCTCTGGCGCGAACGGCTGAACAGCGACGCCGGCGTCTATGGCGGAGCCGGCCTCGGCAATGGCGGCGGCGCCAGGACGCAGGCGATCGCCGCCCATGGCCAGGCGCAGAGCCTCTCGCTGACGCTGCCGCCGCTGGGCCTGCTGATCCTCGAATGCGACAAGGTCGCCGGCTGACCCGGTCCTCCATCGGTCACGCCAGCCCCATCATCACGCCCAAGACGCCCGGAGCCTTCATGAGCGACGATATCCTGCGCCAGCTAGCCACCAAGGCCGGCGTCGCGCCGCACTGGACCGACCAGACCGGTGAGGACCGTGCCGTCTCGCCCGACAGCCTGCGGGCGATCCTGCTGGCGCTCGGCCTGCCCGCCGACAGCGACGCCGCCCTGCGCAATTCGCTGTCGCTGATGGAAAGCGGCGTCAACGCCGCCTCGGCCTCGCGCTTCACCACCGCCCGCGTCGGCCAGAAGGTCGGCCTGCCGCTCGCCGCGCCCGGCGGAACCAGCGTCGAAGTCACGCTGGAGGGCGGCGGCCACCGCATCGTCACCTCCGAGGAAGGCTATGACGGCGCGCTGACGCTGCCGGCCTTCGACGAGCCGGGCTACCACATGGTCCGCACCCATGACGGCGACTTCACCGTCGCGACCGCGCCCGAGCGCTGCATCACCTTTGCCGATCTCAACCACGGGGCGACCGGCTACGGCCTCGCCGCCCAGATCTATTCGCTGCGGACGCGCGAGGATGGCGGCATCGGCAATTTCGCCGGCGTCTCCGCGCTCGGTCGCGCCGCCGCCGCGCGCGGAGCCGATGCGCTGGCGATCAGCCCGGTTCATGCGCTCTACGGCGCCGAACCCGGCCATTTCAGCCCCTACTCGCCCTCGACCCGGCTGTTCTACAACCCGCTGCATGCCGACCCCGCCGCTGTCCTGCCCGACGGGCTGCTGCAGGATGTGATCGCAAAGGCGGGCCTCGGCGAGGAGATGGCGCGGCTGTCGTCTCTGACACAGGTCGACTGGCTGGCCGCGACGCCGCTGCGCCAGCGTCTGCTGCGCGGCCTGTTCGACGCCTTGCGAGACCCCGACCTCGTCGCCGAGCCGGCCCGCATGGATTTCGAACGGGCCTTGGCCGAAGCCTCGCCGCTGCTGCGGTCCCACGCCATCTTCGAGGTGCTGCACGCGGCGCAGTTGCGCAGCAATCCGGGAGCCTGGAGCTGGCGCGGCTGGGAGGCCGGCTATCGCGATCCGGACAGTCCCGAGGTGGCCGCCTTCGCCGCCGAGCACGCCGACGCGGTCGCCTACCAGATCTTCCTGCAGTGGCTCACCGGCCGCTCCTATGGCGAGGCGCAGCGCGCCTGCCGGGAGGCGGGCATGAAGGTCGGCCTGATCGCCGATCTCGCCATCGGCATGGACGGCTCGGGCAGCCATGCCTGGAGCCGCCAGCACGAGGTGCTGGGCGGCCTGAGCATCGGCGCGCCGCCCGACTACTATTCTGCCGAGGGCCAGAGCTGGGGCCTGACGACCTTCTCGCCGCGCGGACTGGCGACCTCGGGCTTTGCGCCCTTCATCGAGACGCTGCGCGCCAGCCTGCGCTATGTCGGCGGCATCCGCATCGATCATGTCATGGGCATGAGCCGGCTCTGGCTGGTGCCGGAAGGCGCGAGCGCGCTCGACGGCGCCTATGTCACCTTCCCGTCCGAGACGCTGTTCCGGCTGGTCGCGCTCGAATCCTGGCGCCACAAGGCGATCGTCATCGGCGAGGATCTCGGCACGCTGCCCGACGGCTTCCGCGAGTATCTGCGCGAGCAGGGCATCGCGGGGCTCCGCGTACTGCGCTTCGAGAAGAGCGAGCACGGCTACATCCCGCCCGACCAATGGGATGCCGGCGCCGCCGCCTTGACGACGACGCACGACCTCATCCCCACCGCCGGCTGGTGGGCCGGCGCCGATCTCGAACCCTCCGATGACGGCGTCGACCATCAGGGCATCCGCGCCTGGGATCGCGGCATCCTGTGGGGCGCCTTCCAGGACAACGGCCTCGTCGACGGCGAGCGCCCTGCTCCCGACGATACGGCGCCGGTCGTCGACGCCGCGATCCGCTTCATCGCCAAGACGCCCTCGACGCTCAAGCTGCTCCCGATCGAGGACGCGCTCGGCATCCAGACCCAACCCAACGTGCCGGGCACGACGACGGAGAAGCCGAACTGGCGCCACAGGCTAGACGGCGATGCCGAGGCACTTCTCGACGATGACCGGGTGAAGGCACGGCTGGGACATCTCGGAATGCCGAAAGACACCGGGACCTGACCGGCTGCCATTGGAGCGAGCGGACCGCCCAGATCCATCGTCGGCCCCAGAACCCTCTGCCATCCCGGGCAAATGCCGGGGATGACAGAGGAGGTGCCGGAGACGGCGATCAGGCCCGATCGAGCGCCCAGACGCCCACCGGCACGACGGGCAGCGCCGCGCCGACCCCGATCTCCGCATCCGCCTGCAGGTCTGGACCGATCACCGCCTCGGCCAGGCGAAAGCCTTCGGGCAGGATGATCTGCGTGTCGCCCCACCAGTCGCGGCCGGGAACCAGCGCATCGCCTTCTCCCAGCCCCAAGGCGCAGCAGCGCGCCACCGCGACGAGCATGGCAGCATCACCCTGCCGCCTCAGGAAAGCGACGACATGCTCCGCCCGCTCGCCCTCGACGGCGACAGGCTCGTAGCTTCCATCCGCGAACAGGTCGGGCGCAATCTGGCGGAACCGCAGCAGCTTGCGCAGAACCGCCTGCTTGATGCGCCCATCGCGCCAGCTTTCCGCCAACAGGTCGAAAGACAGCCGCTGCGCCAGCGCGATCTTGCGGGCGCCGAAATCCACCGGCCGGCGATTGTCGGGGTCGACCAGGCTGAAATCCCAGAATTCCGTGCCCTGATAGCTGTCGGGAATGCCCGGAACGGTGCAGCGCAGGGCCGTCTGGACGAGCCCGTTCAAGGCTCCCGCCCGCTCGATCCGGACGACGAAGCCGGCCACGTCGCGCAGGAGTTCCTGGCTCTTGCCCGGATTGAGCGCATCGAGCGCAAACTGCAGCGCAGCGTCCTCATAGGCTTCGTTGGGCGCTGACCAGCTCGACCGCAGCTTGGCCTCCCGCAGCGCCTTGCGCCACCAGCCGCCAATCCGCCTGGCGAGATCGTCGAGTCCGGCCGCATCGTCGATCGCGAGCCCCAGCGGCCAGGCCCCCACCAGCATCTGCTGGAACATATGCTCGTCGGCGGGGTCGAGCCCGGCGGGCCGGACGCCGTCGGCCAGGGCGCGCCAGCGCCGCGTCGCTGCGATCCAGTCCTGAGGTAACTCGCTCAGCACCGCCAGCCGCGCGCGCAGATCCTCGCCGCGCTTGTGGTCATGCGTCGCTGTCGCCAGCATCGCGCCCGGCACGAGGGCGGCTCGTTGCCCCATCAGCTCATGGAAGGCGGCGCCATCCATCCCGAGCACGCCCGCGTCGAAGCCGACATCGTTGCGCGATAGCAGCCGGCCGTAGCGATAGAACGCGGTGTCCTCGACCGCCTTGGCTGCGAGCGGCGCGGCGAGCTGGTTGAAGCGGCGGATCGCGGTGATGCGGGAGGGACGATGCGCCTCCTCACCCTCGCCGGCGATGACGGCGGCGACGAACTGCAGCGCCGGCGGATCGCAGAGCGGCGTGGCGAGGGCGGCCTGCAAGGCAGCCTGCACGCGCTCGCCGGCGCCGATGCCGTCGTCGCGACCGGTCGCATAGCTGCGATAGGCCCGCAACTGCGCGATCAGGCTGGTGACGGCGCGGCGCAGCGCCGCCCGCGTCAAGCCCTCGCCGTCGCGATGCTCCGCGCCGGCCTCCTCCAGCGCATCGACCAGCCGCTCGCGTTGCCCGTCGAAGCTGTGCGACAGGATTTCGTGCCGTGCGATCTCTTCCTCGCCATGGAAATCGCGTGAGCGGCCGCTGAGCACGGCCCAGTTGGCCGACAGCATGGCCGCAGCCGCGCGGTCGTGCTGAAGCGCCGAGACCTGATCCATGAAATCGTAGCCGGTCGATCCGTCGACGTCCCAGTCCGCCGGGATCTGCTCGCCCGACGCCAGGATCTTCTCGACGACGAGCCAGGCGCGCTGATCCCTCAACCCTTCGGGCCGCTGGCGCTGAAGAGTGTCGAGATGGCGACGCAGCTCGAGGCAATAGCCGGCGGGGTCGGACAGCCCGTCGACATGGTCGATCCGCAGCCCGTCGATGAGTCCGTCCCGGTAGAGCCGCAAGCCCACCGCGTGCTTGGCGGCGAAAGCCTCGGGCTCCTCCATCCGGATGGCGGCGAGCTGGGTGATGTCGAAGAAGCGGCGCCAGTTGATGCGGTCGCCGGCATTGCGCCACCAGTCGAGCACGAAGTTCTGGCGCGCGAGCAGGCCGTCGAGCGCCTCCGGGTCGCGGAGGCCCTCGATGCCCACCGCGGCGATGTCGGCCTGGTCCTCCGGGCGGATCGGAAACAGATGCTCGCCATAGGAGACCGCATAGCCGCCGTCATGGATGACGAGGCTGAGCGCCCCTGAGTCCAGCACCTGGCGGTAGGGCTCGCCGAGAAAGGGCGCATGCACCTTGCCGGCGATCTGCGGATCCGGGCAGTCGAAATCCACGTCGAACCAGCTGGCATAGGCGCTGCTGCGGCCATGCTTGAGCAGATCGAGCCAGAGCCTGTTGTCGGCGCCGCCCACCGCCATGTGGTTGGGCACGATGTCGAGGATGATGCCGATGCCCTGCGCGCGCAGCGCCGCGGCCATCACCGCGAACCCCTCCTCGCCGCCGAGCTCGGGGTTGATCGCGTCATAGTCGACGACGTCGTAGCCATGCATCGAGCCCGACCGCGCCGTCAGGATCGGCGAGGCGTAGACATGGCTGACGCCCAGTTCGCCGAGATAGCCCGCGAGGTCGCGCCCGGCCAAAAACGGAAACCCCTTGTGGAACTGCAGCCGGTAGGTGGCGCGCGGCAGGCCGGCGGCAGGGTTCTCGGCAAGGTTCGCGGCGAGGTTCGCGGCAAGGGTATCGAGGCGTTGCGGCGCTGGGGACATCGTCGGTTTTCCGGGGTTTGGCTACGGGGGAACGACAGGCTGAACCGGACACGACGGCGCTTGTTCCCACTCGCGCGATGGCGGATCCCGAGCTGGCATGAAGGGGACGCTAGCCCCGCCCCCGCTGTTCCGCCGCGATCGGAGCTGATACCGTCCCGTCGATGGGATTCTGCGACGGCGCCAGGCAATGACGACCAGGGCTCAGGGCGGCTCCGTCGCCGCACTCGGCGCGATCGTGACCGGCGCCCTCGTCCTACAGGTCGCCGGGACGATCGTGAACACGCTGGTGCCGCTGCGCATGGCGCTGGCGAACCAGCCACCCTTGCTGATCGGCCTCGTCGCCTCGGCCTATTCGCTCGGTTTCCTGCTCGGCTGCTTCACGATTCCAGCCCTCGTGCGGCGCATCGGCCATATCCGCGGCTTTGCGGTCTTTGCCGCGCTGCAGGCGACCGCGACGCTCAGCTTTCCCCTGATCGCGATCGAGGGCTGGGGCGCCGCCCGGCTGGCCATGGGCCTCGCTGCCGCGGGACACGCCATCTGCATCGAAAGCTGGATCAGCGGACAGGCCAGCGGCGCCAGGCGCGGCCGGATCTTCGGCGTCTACCAGATCCTTAACCGCGTCGCGATGATCGGGTCGCAGGTCGGGGTCGGCTATCTCGCGGTCCAGTCGCAGGACGTCTTTCTCTACGCCAGCATGGCGTTTTCGCTCGCGCTCATTCCGGTGGCCCTGACGCGCGCCCGCGGCCCCGAATCGAGCGAAGTCGTCTCCGTCGGCCTGCGCACGCTGTGGCGCCACGCTCCGGCGGCCGTCGTCGGCTGCCTCTATGTCGGTCTGGTGAGCGGCCCGCTGACAAATGTGGTGCCGGCCTATGGCATCCTGTCGGGGCTGGATCAGAGGACGACGATCCTGCTGACAGCGGCCATCCAGATGGGCGCCCTGCTGATGCAATGGCCGATGAGCCTGTTGGCCGACCGCGTCGCCAGCCGGCTGATCATGCTCGTCGCGGTCAGTCTCGTCGCCCTCTCTGCCGCCCTGCTGCTGACGGTGATGACGGTCGACCCCGCCCATGCCCGTCTGTGGCTGTTTGGCCTGTTCGCGCTGATCGGCGGCTGCAGCATCCCGCTCTATACGGTCGCCGTGACCCACGCCTATTTCCGCATCGGCCGCGACCAGGCGGTGGGCCTCTCCGCCCAGCTCTTGTTCCTCTGGGGCGCTGGCTCTGCGCTCGGGCCGATGGCGGCGGCGGCGCTGATGCAGGTCGTCGGGCCGCAGGGCATGCTGGCCTATCTCATGGGGCTATCTGTCATCGTCGCGATCTACATCGCGCTGCGGATTTCCCGAAAGCCCTCACCGGCGTTCGTCGAGGGCGAGCGAAACGCCGGCGGGCCGCGGATACCCGAGATCGAACTGGCCAAGCGCTAGCGACGGGGCGTGGCGACGCCCCTGCATGGCGGCGACGCGGCACGGCCATCGGCCGTGCCGCTAAGGGATGTTCGTGATAGGCCCGGCGGGCGTTCACTTCGCCTTGGCGAGAGCCCCTTTCGCTGCCGCCTCGATGACATCTGCGACCGCCTTCGGCTGTGTCAGGAACACGACGTGACTGCCCTTGACCTCGGTCGTGGCCGCGCCGATCCGCCGTGCGGTGCTCCGCAACAGCTCGGGCGCGATGGCCCCGTCCTCGGTCGCCACGACGTACCAGCTCGGCTTCGTCTTCCAGGCCGTGACCGTGACCTTCGCCTTGAGCGCGGCCAGCGCGATCGGCACCTGAGAATCGCGCAGGAAGGCGGCGTCCTTCGCGCTTGTATCGGCAGCAAAGCCGTCCTGGAACTTGGCGCCATTCAGGTAGGCGAAGCCGTCGGGCTGCTCCTCGGGGACGAAGTTCGCCGGCGGCGGCACCTCGTTGTATTGGTCCAGCGTCGACTGTCCGGCCTCGGGGGCAAATGCAGCGACGTAGACCAGGCCGGCGACCTTGGGACTGGCGCCCGCTTCGGTGATGACGCTGCCGCCATAGGAGTGTCCGACGAGGATGGCGGGCCCATCCTGCCGGTTGAGGACGCGTTGCGTGGCGGCGACGTCGTCGGCAAACGAGGTCAACGGGTTCTGGACGATGCTGACGGAGAAGCCCTTGGCGGTCAGTTCGTCGTAGACGCGCCGCCAGCCCGAGCCATCGGCGAAGGCGCCATGGACGAGGACGATGTTCTTGACGGTCTGCGCCTGCGCAGAGCCCGAAAGCGAGCCTGTGACGGCAGCGGCGGCGGCAAGGGACTTGAGCGCGGTGTTCATGATCGGTGTCTCCTGATGCGGTGAGAAAGCTCTACAGCAGAGGTGTCCGAACCAACGATTGACCGCATCGTTGGGACCGATCGACAGGGTCGGGGTGTCGAGCGTCGGCCGAAGCTCGAGCAAGGGCCGGCCCAAGATGGCCATGGGCGCGCCCGTTGATCCGTTGATCTCATCTTGCAGCGGGTTATTAGCTTCAGGGGCCAACCGGCCGGACCGGCAAGAGAGACAGGGTCACCGTGGATATCGATCATGGACTGCTGATGGCTCTCGACGCGCTTTTGAAGGAGCGCAATGTCACCAAGGCCGCCCTCAATCTCGGCATTACGCAGTCAAGTCTGTCGGCGCGATTGACGCGGCTGCGCGCGGTGTTCGCGGACCCCCTGTTCGTGACGGCGACGTCGGGCCGCGGTGTCGTCCCGACGCCGCGGGCGCTGGAACTCGAGGAGGACCTCGCGGGTCTCCTGGATCACATCGATCGAATGGTCGTGGGTCGCCGTTCGTTTCATCCGGAGGACGCACGCAGGACCTTCGTCGTAGCCATCCGCGAGAACCCGGCCTACATTCTGGCGCCGGGTCTTGTGTCCCGCGTCACGGAACTCGCGCCGAATGTGCGCCTGGCTTTCGTTCATCCGAACTGGAGCACGCGCGAAAAGCTCGAAAGCGGTGAGATCGACCTGTTGATCTCCGGTTCCGAGGGCGAAACGGTCGACCTGATGAAGCGGCGGCTCTTCCAGGACCACTTCATGACGGCTCAAAGAAAGGGGCACCCGCGCGGCGCGGGTCTGCTCGACCTCGATACCTACTGCGACCTGACCCATCTCGTCATTTCGACCGACGGCGGGGGCTTCAGCGGACATGTCGATGGCCTGCTTGCGGCTCTCGGCCGAACCCGCAGGGTCATGGTGTCGATCCCGAACTATGCCTTGGTGCCGACGATTTTGTCGAACACCGACTGCCTCTGTACCCTGTCCAGCCGCCTGCTGTTGCGGTTCTCAGGCGATCTGGACCTGTTCGAGCCGCCTCTGGATTTGCCACCGCTCGAGCTCTCCGCACTCTGGCATCGACGCAATCACGAAGATGGCGGCCATATCTGGCTTCGGGAACGCCTTTACGAGGCGGTGGCCCATTCGGGATAGGTGATGCCCGAAGCCGAGAGCCACGACGGGCCTTGTGGTGCTCGGCGGCGCTTCGTCCGGCAGATCGTGGATCGGTCGGCAGCCGGAGTTTTGATCGGGAATGTCCGTGCCGGCCGCAAGGATCGCTGCCAAGGCATCCCGATTGACGCCGGCCCGGACACGCCGCACGATCTTCATCTCTGACCGGAGGTGATCCGTCATGCGCCTCGTTCTGATTGCCATGATTTGCCTCGGAGGCGCGATCACGACCGGCCTGGCTTCGGCCGTGCCGGCCAGCGCGCAGCAGAACCCCGCCCGACCTGCGGCGGAACGGCCGGCCCAGATGCAGTTCCCGGGCTCGGGCTGGTGGCTGGCGCCGCCCCCGGGCTTCACTCAGACGAGCCCGCCCTGGCCCGTGCTGCGTCATCGCAGCGGTGCGCACATCGCCCTCGTCGAGTTTGCGAAGCAGCCCGTGACGCGGGCTAGCTTCGGCGCGATCGGCGCCCTCACGGCGGCAGACACGCATGACGAGGGGCGGCTCGAATCCGTCGAGGCCGTCATGGCCGGCGGCCGGCCGGCGTTCCTGGCCATCGCGCGTATGACGCAGCAGAAGGCGTTGGCCTACAGCCTCATCGTGGAAGGGGCACGCCAGAACGTCGGCGTGACGCTGACAGTGCCGGATGCGGCCACGGACATCGACCTGAGTGCCATCCGCGCCGCGCTGCTGAGCGTCACCGACAGGATCGCCGAAGCCCCCGCTCGCCCAGTGTCGGTCCCGGACCCTGCGTCAGTGCGGTTTCCGGGCACGAGCTGGTCGATCGTTCCCCCGGCCGCGTTCGCGCTCGACGAAACGGCGCCCGCGATGATCAGGCATCCGAACGGCGCGGCGATCATGCTCATTGAACAGCCGAAGGAGCGCATCGACGCACAGGAACCGTACAAGATCGGCGAAGTGCTGCATGCAGGGACACGGAATGAAAGCCGCGTGGAGCAGGCCGAGCCGCTCACTGCGGCCGGGCGTCCCGCCGCGCTCATCAGGATGCGGATGACGCAACGGGCATTGCTCGCCTACCTCATGGTGGTCGAGGGCGATGGCGGCAACGTCATGGCCCTCATGTATGTGCCGGACGCCGCGGCGCATCCTGACGCCGCCGCCATCCGGGCCTCGCTGCTCAGTGTAACCGAGACGAGACGCAGCCCGGAGCAGCGCCTCGGCGACCTGCCCTTCCGCCTCACGGAACTGGCGGGCATGCGGGTCGTCAGCATCGTCGCCAACAGCGTCGTCGTCCTGACCGACGGGCCGGGCGACCTGATGGACGCGGCGACGGACCAGCCCTTCGCGATACTCTCCCTCTATCCGATCACACCGCGCGAGCGCTTCGACGCAACGCGCCATCTGCCGAAGATGGCGGCGCTCGTCCGCGAGCGCTATCCGGGCGCGACGATCCTGACGCAGAAGGTCGAGCCGACGCCGCAAGGCCCGGCCGCCACCGTCGTTTTCACGCGGACGCCTCCCGGCAAGACCACGACCGTGGCCGGCGTCGCCTGGGCGCTGGCGCAGGGAGGCTCCGCTCTGTTCATGGTCGGTCAGTTTCCCCCCGAGAGGTCCGATCTGCCGGCCCGGTTCGTCAAGATTCGGAACGGCGTGAAGCCACGATGAGCCCGATCGCCGATCGTCTGGGTGCGGAGCCAGCAGCCGTTCCCAGACGGTGGGACGGTCACGCGTCCGAGCGCAGGACTTCATCGCTCCTGGATCATCCTGACGATGTCCGTGAAGCCCGGATCCTTCCGCCGCGCCATGGCGAGGACCCGGTCGGCCTCCGCCGTCTTGCCCTGCTGGCGCAGCACCTCCGCCTGCACGGCCAGAGCCATGCCATGGTCGGGATCTGAGGCGAGAGCGATCCCTGCGCCGGCCTCGGCCTTCCTCCAATCCCTGGCGCGGACGGCGAGAAGTCCCGACAAGGCGTTGGCCGCCAGATGGCCCGGTTCAAGCGCCAGCGCGGCGGCGACATCGCCTTGTGCCAGGCTGAAGTCGCGCAGATAGACCGCGAAAGCCGCCCGGTTGGCATGGATCGACGCGCGCCGATGGCCGTCGGCGATCGCTCGGTCGAGCACAGCCTTGCCTTCGGCGATCCGGCGAAGGCGCAAAAGCAGCGCGGCTTCGATATCGATGAGGTCGAGGTTTCCGCGCGCGAGCGCCTGGCCCGCACGCACCGAGCGCAGGGCGTCTTCGTCGCGATTGAGGCGCATCAGGAGCGCGATCTGCTCGATGCGGACCTCGACGACGGCGGGCTGGACCGCCAGCACCTCGTCCAGCAGCTTCACGGACTCCTCAGGAGCGCCCCTCATGTCGGCCAGCCCCGCCAGGGTGAGTTTTGCAATCGGATCCCTGGGGTCCAGCTTCAGAGCCTGAATCGCGTCCACCTCCGCACCCAGCAGGTCGCCGGCCATGAGGCGGGCCCGTGATCGGTGCGACCAGCCCATGGCGAAAGCGGGCTCGACCGCAACGGCCTTGTCGTAATCCGCGCGGGCGCCGGCATTGTCCTTCTTCACGTCGAGGCGCAGGCGGCCGCGTTGGACATAGGCGCCCGGCAGCCCAGGGTTGACCGCGATCTCGCGCGTGAAATCCGCGATGGCCCCGTCATTGTCGCCCAACTCCGCCCTGATCAGCCCCCTGCGAAAGTGCAGCAGCGGCCGTTGCGGCGCGAGCGACGTCACCTTGTCCAGGACCGTGATCGCCTCGCGCTGGCGACCGAGGCCGACGAGCGCACGCGACTGCTCGTCGAGCAATGGAATGCTGTCAGGAGCGGGTTTGAGGCCGGCCTCGATATCCTTCAGGGCGGCGGCATGGTCGCCGCGCGCATTGAGCAAACCGCTGCGGGCGATCAGCGCGGGCCCGTAATCGTCCTGCAGCGACAGCGCCAGGCTGTGGTCCGCCAGCGCGCCGTCGGCGTCGCCCAGCAGGCTGCGGGCGATGCCGCGGTTGTTGGGAAAGAAGTAAGCGTTCGGTGCGTGCTTCATGCCCTCGGTGTAGGCGTCGCGCTCGCGCTCGGCGTCACCCGGCCCCTGCCGGTAGAGATAGGCGTGCCCCCGCATCGCATGGCCGAGCCGGTCAGCCGGGTCCGCGGCCAGCAGCGCATCCGCCGCCCGTAGCAACCCGTCCCAGTCCGACGCTTCGAGCAACGCACCCGCTTCGGCCTCCCGGGCCTGGCGCCTGAGCACGACGGATGCTGCGGCCGTATCGCCAAGCGCCCGGCACAGGCGAGCCCGCTCTGCCGCCGGGCGTTGCCGATCCATGCAGGGCGCGAGCTGCACGTCGTCGGACGGGGGCACGGATTGCGCCTGTGCCGGAGCTGCCAGCAGCAGGCACGCGGCAGCCAGGGCGCCGACCCGAGCCATGAAACGCGTGTCCTTCATCGCGCGTCCTCCAGCAGAGCTGAGCCCGGCAGTCTTGCGCCGGGCGCCTGTCCCGGCAAGGCTCACTTCAGTTTGTCGCCATCCACGAACCACGTCTTGCCGCCCCGCCGAATCTCGGCGGCACCGTGGCCGGCATCGTCGTCCACGACGATGACCCTGCTGCCGGCGGCGATGCGGACCGGGCAATGCCGGCTCATCCTGGCGCCCTTGGGCGTGAGCGAGGCCTGGACGTACTCACGCCATGCCGCCCAGCTCGTGCATGCGAAGGTCGCCCGCACCATGGTCGTCATGCGGTCCTGCGCCCATGCGGAGCCTGCGCCGAACTGGGCCACAAGCGCGATCATCCCCAGAAGCCGTCGCATGTCTTCAATCTTCCGGATCGGGGCTCGGGCGGCACCTCTCGATGCCAGCTTCAATCATTCCAGTTGCGGCGGTGTCCCGTCCACCAGCCCACGTCGCTGGAGAAGCGGATCACAAAGATCGTGAGGATCGCGGCGATCAGCATCACCAGCAGGACGATGGCGAAGGGCCGCCGGCGGTCGTCATCGGCAAACTGCCGATCGAGCTGAAAATAGAGCGCGATCGCCGCCGCCGACATGCCGACATCGACAGCCAGCTCCAGCAGCATGACGCTGCGGGGCGGCCACTCACCGGCGCGGGCGAAGAAACGCCAGAGCGCCTGGCCGGACAGATAGAGGCTCGCGCAGACATAGACGATCCAGTTCGTGCGTGGCGGGCCGGCTTGTTCACTCATGGGCTCCCCCTCATTGCGTCTCGATCCACGCCTCAGAATCGGATCAAAGGCCGCCGGCTCACTCCACGACGATCGCCGCATCGAGTGCGTCGCAGTCGCGGTCGGCGATGCGCTGCAGCCGGAACACGGCGTCCGCGCCGGCAAACGCGATCTCCTGACTCGGCCCGTCGGACAGCTGGCGATTGCGCCGCATCGGGAGCGAGTCCTGCATGTGGATGGTGAGAACGTTGCCGCTGACGAACAGCACTGGCTCGGTTCCCGACTCCTCGTCGGTCGCGTCGCCCTTGATGCTGCAGACGATGCCGGGAGCGACGGGCGCGCTGCGGATGCGTCGCCGGCCCTGCACGTCCTGATTGGCGTCCGCACGGTAGCGGCAGTCGCCGATGGCGCGCAGCGGCTCCTTCACCCCGCGCCGCGCCGCCTCGATCCGAATACGGTTCTGGGAACCGGCCTCGGGCGCCGCATCTTGCCAGCTCTCCCGCCTGAAGGAGACCCGCAGGCTCGTCGTGCGCTGCCTGGGATTGGCCGCCAGATGCGCCGCGTCATAGACCCTGAGATAGCAGGCGCGGTCGCCCTTGGTCTGTCCGATCACGCCAGGCAGCGCTTCGATGGCAGGGGCCGCCCCGGCAGGGACTGAAGCACAGGCCGTCGCGGCTGCGAGACCCAAGAGGACATTCCGCATGACCTGCGATCCTCCCTTCCGCCGACTGGAAGGCCGGGCCCGCCGGATCGCGCGCCTGGCGCGATCGAGCTTCTCTCGGGATGCTCAGCGCGTCAATCGCGGCGTCGCGGCTCATGAGCGCGATCGAGCCTCGGCGCGCGAGTGAGACGCCGTTTGTCGCGGCCGCGCCACGGTGGAGGCTATGGTCGCAGGGGGACGCGGGCGAGCGGCTCACCCGTCAATCATTCACGCCGACCTCGGAGGAGCGGAAGCCGTCTGGTGTTCCGGTGAAGAGGAACAGGTCCTCGCCGCAGATGATCGTGAAATTGTCCTTGCCCAGGCCGTCGCGTGCATAAAAACCCTTGCCGCGCGCAATGCAGGCCCGCGCTTTCCGTGTGAAGACCTTGGCGTAGATGGTTTTGCGGAAATAAGCCGCGTCCCGCATCTCGTCCCAATAGAACGGAAACAGCGTCAACTCGGCGACGGCGGCGGAGTCGTCGGCCTTCAGAGCGGCGCGGAAGGCCGTGATGAACCGATCATAGCTCTTCTGGATTTCCGCCGGCGCACGGTCGGGCTGGGCATGGACCGCGGACGCGGCGAAAACGGCTGCGAAAATGCCGGCGAGGAGGACGAAGCGTCGGGGGATCGTCATGGCGCGACCTTTCAGAAACCAGGATGGCCCGAACCTCTTCAGCCACGCGACACGCCGATGCAGGAGGTGTTGGCATCGCATGGAGCCTCCAGACGAGCGGCGCGAGATCGCGCGACCTTCCTTTGCTCAACCGCGTCATCACGCACTTGCGATGCCCCCAGCGTCAAGATCGACGCATCGCGATGACCTAGAACATCGCCTCATAGGCGCAGTTGACGGCCAGTTCGGAGATCGAAGCCGTGTTCGGCAGTTGGACGATCAGGGCGACGAGCCTTGCCAGATCCTCGGGGCGCGTCATCTCCTCCTGCGGCACCGGCGCCTGGGCCGTCATGTCGGTCGCGACATAGCCCGGACAGAGCGCGAACGAACGCACCCCGTCGGCGAAGGCCGCCTGCCGCACCGCATGTGACAGCGCCACCATCGCGAATTTGCTCATCTGGTAGCCGGCATTGCCGTTGCGGACGCGTTTGCCGGAGAGGGAGGCGACATTGACCACCCGGCCCTGCCCGCTCGCGCGCAGATGCGGCAGCGCAGCCTGGATCAGCCGGAACGGCGCCTTGAGATTGACCGCGAGCATCGTGTCGAGGTCCTCCTCGGTCCCATCGGCCAGCGAGACGTTGCGCAGGATGCCGGCCGCGTTGACGAGGATGTCGATGCGGCCGAAGCGCGCCATCGTGGCTTCCACCCAGGCTCTCTCGGATACTGGATCGGTCGCCTCGTAGGCGAAGCTCATCATCCCGGCCGGCGCGAAACCTTCGCCGGGCGCCAAAGCCGGATCGCGGATCGCCAGGCTCAGCGCGATGCCCTGACGCCCCAGCTTTTCCGCGATCGCCCGCCCGATTCCGCGGCTGGCACCGGAGATCATCGCGACTTTCGTCATCGTCTCAACCTTTCACAGCCGGGCCATGCGGCGATCGATCGCGTCCTGGAGGTGATACCAGCCGCTGACGATCGGCAGGAACCAGGGCCGCCCGTCATAGAAGGGCACAGGAATCTCGGGAAAGGCGGGGCTGTCGAAGGCGCTCGGCTGGTTTTGGTGCCCGAGCAGCTTCAGGGCCGACTGGTGCCCCAGATAGGTCATCAGCGCGACACCGTTGCCGTTGCAGCCGAGGGCGAAGTCGATGCCGTCGCGGCGGCCCATATGGGCGATCTTGTCGGCGGTCATGCCGACCTTGCCGCTCCAGCAATGTGTGACCCGGTAGCCGGCGAGTTTCGGCCAGACCTTCAGCATCATCGCATGCAGCCGTGGCGCAGCCTCCCGCTCCGGCAGATCGAACATGCCCGGCCGGCAGCCAAACAGCACGCGCGTTCCGTCCGGCGAGGGACGCGAATAGACCAGCTCGCGCTTGGAGTCGGTGATCATGCGGCGGCCGGGATTGATCTGCGCCATCAGCTCCGCCGGCAGCGGCTCGGTCGCGATCTGGTAACTGCGCACGCCGACGATGCGCTTGCGCAGATCGGGATTGCCCGTGCCGGTGTAGCCATTGGTGCCGAAGAAGACGTTGCGGGCCCGGATAATGCCGCGACCGGTCTCGACGCTGTGGAAACCGTTGACGAGCGGCCCGACCTTCAGCACCGGCGCATGCGAGCGCAGCCTCGCCCCGCTCTCGGTGGCCAGGCGCCGCAGCGCGCGGTGGTATTTCGCCGGATGCAGGCCGCCATACTCGTCGATGACGATGCCGCCATGGTAGAAATCGGTCTGCGTGACCTCGTGCTGGCGCGATTTCGGGATCTCGTGAACGGTCACACCCGTATGCTGGGCGAGCAGCTCGCCATGCCGCCGCAGGCGGTCATAGTGGCGCGGGACATGCGCCCCGAAATAGCGCCCGAGGACGCCGAGATCGGCATCGAGCTGCTTCTCGGCAATCAGCGTCCTCAGATGCTCATAGGACGAGATCGAATCCGCGAGCAGCCGCTCCATCCGCGCTGCATCAACGCCTTTGACCGCGCCGCCGATGACGAGCTTCTGGCCGCTGGAGACCATGCCGCCTGAGCGGGTCGAGGCGCCGGCGCCGAGCTCCTCGGCATCGACCACGGTGACCTCAACGCCGTTGCGCGCCAGTTCCGCCGCCGCCGACAGCCCGCAATAGCCCGAGCCCACCACCAGAACGTCCGTCGCTTCCGGCAGCGCCTCGCGGGCCGTCGCCGGAGGCGCGGCATCCCACCAGTAGGGGTCGGTGGTGAAGTTCGGCGCCAGGACCGCGGTTTCGTCAGGCATGATCGGCCGCTCCGAAGGATCTGATATTGGACAGGAAGGCGCGCGTGCGCTCGTGCTGGGGGGCGGCGAAGAACGGCCCCGGCGGGCCCTGCTCGACGATCTGCCCGTCCGCCATGAAGACGACGCGGTCGGCGACCTCACGCGCGAAGCCCATCTCGTGGGTGACGACCACCATGGTCGTTCCCTCCCGGGCGAGATCGCGCATCACGTCGAGCACGCTGGTGATCGTCTCCGGGTCGAGCGCCGAGGTCGGCTCGTCGAAGAGAAGCGCCTTGGGCTGCATGGCCAGGGCGCGCACGATGGCGACGCGCTGCTGCTGCCCGCCCGACAGCGCGGACGGGTAGTCGTCCGCCTTGTGGGCGAGACCGACCTTCGCCAGCAGAGCCCGCGCTCGCTCTTCGGCCTGCGGCCGTGGCAGCTTGCGCCGGCGCTGCGGCGTCAGGGTCATGTTGCTGAGCACCGTGAGATGCGGGAACAGCGCATAATCCTGGAAGACCATCCCAATCTCGGTCCGGAGCGCCTGCCAGGCGCTCTCCTTGTGGATGTCGACCGCCTTGCCCGCCACCGTCAGGCTGCCTTCGTCGGGCCGGACGAGCCCGTTGATGCAGCGGATCAGCGTGCTTTTGCCCGAACCGCTGGGGCCGATCAGCACGAGCACACTGCCGGGTGCGACGTCGAGGTCGATGCCGCGCAGCGCCTGATGGCTGCCGAAGCGCTTGCCGATCCCGCGCAGGCTGATCAGGGGCTCTGCACTCATGCGGCGAGCTCGGCCAGATCACGCTTCAGCGTCTCGCGCGCCTTCTGGAGGCGGCCGCGCTTGTCGGCCAGCGCGGCGTGACGCGTTTCGAGCCGCGCCTGGGCGGATTCGACCGAGCGGGCCACGGCCTCGGGCGCCGGCCCGCCGGGGAGCGTGCGGCCGGCGACACTGGCGGTGGGATCGAGGCTGCGCCGGACGAGATCGGCATCGAGCCCGATCGCCCGGCCGAGCTGGTCGCGGGCGGCGGCGTCGACCATCTGCGTGGTGATGCCGTCAGCGGCGAGCCCGGCATCCATCGCCGCGCGCACAACGGCGCCGACGATGTGATGGGCCTCGCGGAAGGAGAGATCGGCGTCCCGGACCAGGATATCGGCGAGATCGGTGGCCGAGGCGAAATCCTCCGTCACGCGGCGCTTCATCAAGGCGGCGTTAGGCCGCCCCGTCGCGATGATCAGGTCGAACAGCGAGAGGCAGCGCAGCACCTCCTCGCCCGCCTCCCAGACGCCGCGCATGCCCTCGCGGTTGGCGTCGATCGTGTTGGTGAAATGCGTGCCCTTCACCGCCGTCGCCGAGGCGACGTAGAGGCCGAGCAGATGCCCCGCCTTGCCCTTGAGATGCTCCAGAACCACGGGGTTCTTCTTCTGCGGCATGATGCTGGAGGTGCCGGTAACGCGGTCGGGGAATTCGACCGTCTGGAATTCGTGGCTGACCAGCACATGATAGTCCTGCGCGACGCGGCTCCAGCCGATCGCGATCTGCGACAGCCCGTTCAGGATCTCCAGGCCGAAATCGCGGGTTGCCACCGCATCGAGCGTGTTCTCGACGAGGCCTTCGAAGCCGAGCGAGGTCGCGATCGCGTGGCGGTCGATGGCGAAGGTCGTGCCGGCGAGTGCCCCGGCGCCGAGCGGGCTGATATTGGTTCGGGCCCAGGCATCGGACAGGCGGCCGAAATCGCGCTCCAGCGATTGCGCGACGCCGGCCAGGAAGAAGCCGTAGGTCACCGGCTGCGCCGGCTGCAGATGGGTGTAGCCGGGCATCACCGCCTCGCGGAAGCGGAAGGCGCCGTCGAGCGCGTGCTCCTCGACGGAAAGCAGCGCCTGGCTGGCGTCGAGCAGCAGATCCCGCGCCCGCATGCGGTCGAGCCCGGCGCTGAGATCGTTGCGGCTGCGGGCGATGTGCATGCGGCCGCCGGCATCGGTGCCGATCAGCTTGATGAGATGGGCCTCGTAGTTGAAGTAGGAATCTTCCCGCTGCGGGTCGAGTTCGACGACGTCGGGGCCCTCGGCTTCCATCCGCAGGAGTCCGCCCGCCAGCGCCTTCGCCGCCTGCGGCGAGATCAGCCCGCACCGCGCGAGCATGAGCACATGGGCCTGGTTGAGGTCGCTCATATGCCCGAAGACGTTCTTGAAATCGCGGGCGAGGCGCGGTGCGTAGATGTGATCGCAGACCTCCTGAGCGACCTTTTCGGTCAGGCGACGGCTGACTTTGGATTCCATGGCGAAGTCCTTCGAGGAAGCGGGGAAGCAATCGGGGATCAGGGAAGCTGTGTGACGGGCTGCTCGACGACCGGCGTGCCCGGCGCCACGCGGCTCCGGTCGGCCTTCAGGCGTCGTTCGAGCCAGCGGCCGAACCAGCTCAGCGTCGAGCAGATGACGAAGTAGATCAGCAGCACCGCGCCATAGACGGTGAAGGCCGGATTCCAGCCCTCCATCATCGTGGTCCGCTCCACGATGATCTGGCCGACCTTGAAGAACTCGGTCACGCCCACGAGCGCACCCAGCGACGTCGCCTGCACGAGCAGCGTCAGCAGGCCGACGAAGGGGGGCAGGATCGAGCGCAGCGCCTGCGGGCCGGCGATGAAGAGGTAGACCTCCCAGCCTTTCAGGCCGAGCGCGGCCGCGCTCTGCCACTGGTGTCGGGGCACGGCATTGAATCCGGCCCGGACGATCTCGGTGCCGTTGGCGCTGCCCCAGAGAGAAAGACCGACCGTGACCGCGGCGAAGGGCGAGAGCTCGAGCCCGAAGAGCGGCGCGACGAAGAACACGAAAAAGATGTTCACGATCAGCGGGATGTCGCGGAACAGCTCAACATAGACCTTCACCGCGACCCGCAGCCAAGCGAAGCGCAAGGTCGCCAGCGTCCCCAGCACGAAGGCGATGAGGGTCGAGAAGAACAGCGTCGCCAGCGCCAGCGACAGCGTCATGCCGATGCCCTGGAGGATGAAGGGCAGGTTCTTGATCAGGAGGTCCATCGCCCCGCCCTCAAGTCCGGAAGGGGGTGTTCAGCCGGTATTCGAGCCGGCTGGCGAAGAAGGAGAGCGTGAGGACGAGCGCGAGATAGATCACGCAGATCGCGGCGAACATCTCGATCGTGCGGAAGTCCATCGAGATCCGGTCGATCGCGACGAAGGTTAGTTCGGCGAGCCCGATCGCCTGGAGATAGGAGGAGTTCTTGAGCAGCGAGATCGAGGTGTTGAGCATCGAAGGCAGCCCGACGCGGACCGCCATGGGCGCGGCCACCAGTCGGAAGAAGCGCCAGGGCGAGAGACCGAGCGAGAACGCCGCCTCGCGCAATCCCTTGCCGACCGTCTCAAGCCCGCCCCGAATGTTCTCGATCTGGTAGGCGCCCGCCCACAGCGTCAGGCTCAGCACGCCCGACCAGAACAGCGAGAGCTTCAGGCCGAGCCCCGGCAGCCCGTAGAAGATGAAGAAGAGCTGCGCGAGCAGCGGCGTGTTGCGGATCAACTCGACATAGGCGACGACCACCTTGTCGAGCACCGGCACCTGCAGGACGCGAATGGCCGCGCCGCAGAGCCCGATCGCCACGGAGAGGACGATGGACAGGGCACTGACCTGAATGGTCAGCCACAGGCCGCGCATCAGCGCCGGCCACTGGGCCGCCAGGTAAGCGAGGTCGAATTCCATGGTCGCGCCGGCCCTTGGCCCGAGGGTGGAACCGGAGGCGGTGTTGCGCCTCCGGACGAACGAAGATTGCGGCTCAGCGCGCCGTCGGCTTCGGCTTGACGAAGGCGTCTGAGTAGAAGGGGCGGATGTCGGCCGGGATCCACTTCTCGATCCATTTTGCGTAGAGGCCTTCGGCCTTCATCCGGTCGAGCGCGGCATCGACATAGGCCAGCCAGGCCGCCTCGTTCTTGCGGACGCCCACCGCCGCGTCGGAGATGGCGAAGGGCTCGCCGACGAGGCGCAGCGACGGATCCTTGGCCGCGATGACGATCAGCGTCGCAGCGTCATGGGTGTAGGCGTCGCCACGACCCTGCTTGAGCGACTGAAGCGCGTCGGATGCCGTGTTGAGCCGAAGATTGTCGACCTTCGGCATGGTGTCCTCGAACCATTTCGCCTGGGTCGACCCCTTCAGCATGATCACGATCTTGCCGGCGACATCGTCGAGCTTCTTGATCGGGCTGTCCTTGGCGACGAGCATGTCCGAACCGCCCCAGCGATAGGGTTTGGAGAAATCCACAACGCGGGCGCGCTCGGGCGTCACGCCGAGCGTGGCGATGAGCAGATCGACCTTCTTGCCGTTGAGCTGCGGAATGCGGTTTTCGGCGGTCACGCAGGTCAGCTCGATCTTGTCGGCCGAGCCGAAAGCCCAGGTCGCGATCTGGATCGCCATGTCGGTCTCGACCCCGGCGAACTTGCCGGTCTCGTCCTTGTAGCCATAGGGCGGCTGGTCGCAGCGCACGCCGGCCTTGAGCAGGCCGGCGGATGTGATGGATTCGGGCAAAGGCGGCAGGCTCTGGGCCTGGGCGCTCCAGGCGAAGCCGAGGCCGGCGAGCGCCGACAGGGCCACGTGGCCCGTTGAGATGGTCTTGGTCATCCGTTGTCCCTCTGTTGGACCGATGTTTCGGTTCTCGGTGGCAGAAAGCCGGGCATTGCCGGCGGTGCGGCGGCGTCGGACCGCTCGTCGGTGTGGGGCCATGGAGCCGGATCGTGGACGCCCGGGTCGCGCAGGCCGGAGCCGGTCAGCACGAGGGTGACGTGGCGGCCGGAGAGACGTCCGTCGCGGGCGATCTCGTCCAGGGCGGCCAGAGAGGCGGCGGCGGAAAGCTCGGCGTGGAGACCGCAGGCCGCCAGCCGGGCTTGCGCCCGGCGCGCGGCTGCATCCCCGACGGGGACGGCAAGTCCCCCGGTCGCACGCAATGCAGCGAGCGCCTGGAAGGTCACGGTCTCGCCCGCGATCGAAACCTGAGCGGTCCGCCCGCCAAAACGTGAGCGATAGTCTTCGCCGGCCATCACGCGGGCGAGCCGGGGATAGGGCTCGACCGCCACCAGCCTCGGCATGGCGCCACCGATCTCCTCAAAACCCAGCCGGAGACCGGACAAAAGATCGCCGCGCGAGCTCGGCACGATGACGAGATCCGGCTGCTCGGATCCGGCGAGTTCGGCTGCGAGCGTCTTGTAGCCCTCGATGCCAAACGGGTCGGCGCCGATCGCCGGCAGGCGGTAATTGGTGGCGGCGAAGGCGCCTTCGGTGACGCGTCGTGCCAGATGCTCCCAGCGCGACAGGCTGTCGGGCGCCTCGACCAGTCGCGCGCGATAGGCCGCCATGCCTCGGCGAAAGGACGGCGCGAGCGCGGCGGTGACGGCGATCTCGGCGGGAAGTCCGGCCCGGGCCGCATAGGCCGCAATCGACAGTCCACCATTGCCGCTCGATGCGGCGACGACCAGCGGGGCCTCGCAGGACACGGCGCGGGCGATGAGCCGGGCGCTCATCCGGTCCTTGTGCGAGCCCGTCGGATTGCACCATTCGAGCTTGGCCGTAAGCCGGCCGAGATTCATCGCCTGGGCGAGCGACGGAAGCTCGACGGCGGGCGTGCCCCCCTCGCCCAGGGCCAGCGCCTCGGGCAGGCGGATGCCCTGGCCTTCGCTGGCGTAGGTCAGCTTTAGATTGGACGCGTGGCCCTCGTCTGCACAGCGCGGGCATCCGGCGGGGTAGGTCGCGACGGGCCAGGCGGCGTCACAGCGCAGGCAGGTCATCCCGCTGAGGATCGGTCTCGCTGCGATGGGAGGCGCGCTGGACATGGACGAAAGTATTGCGACCGCTTGCTATCTGGTCAAATCTCATTTTCTGAACCTGCTATTCACCAGCGATATGAGGTCGACGATGAATCTGCGACATGTCGATGCCTTCCGGACGATCATGTTGCGGGGGTCCATGACGGCTGCGGCGCAGGAACTGCGCACCTCCCAGCCCAGCATCAGTCGGCTCATCGCCGAGCTGGAGTCTGAGATCGATCTGAGGCTGTTCGAGCGCAAGGCGGGCCGGCTGCGCCCGACGCCGGAGGGGCTCGCCTTCTACCGGGAGGTCGAGCGCAGTTTCACCGGCCTCGAGAACCTCGCCTCGGCCGCGCGCGACATCCGCGCCTTCGGCACCGGCCGACTCCGCATCGCCGCAATGCCGGTGATGGCGCTGGGCTTCATCCCGCGCTGCATCCGCCGCTTCAAGGACCGCTTCCCCCGGGCGATCATTTCGCTGCAGATGGGCAATGACGGCACCGTGACGCGCTGGATGTCCTCCTCCTATTGCGACATCGGCTTCGTCGCCAATGTCATCGATATCCCGCAGGTCGAGCATCTGCCGCTTTATGTCGTGCCGGGGGTCTGCGCCCTGCCCCCGGGCCACAGGCTGGCCACGCGCGAGGCGATCCATGCACGGGACCTCGACGGAGAAGCCTTCATCTCGCTGTCGCTGGAGGACGGCGCGCGCGCCCGCGTCGACCGGGCCTTCGAGGATGCCGGCATCCGGCGCCAGTTGACGCTGGAGACGCCGTTCAGCGCCGCGATCTGCGCGCTCGTCGAACAGGGGCTCGGCCTTGGCATCGTCAACCCGATCGCCGCGGACGACTATCGGCATGCCGATATCGTCTTCAGGCCGTTCCGGCCCCAGGTGATGTTCCACGGCCACGCGATGTATCCGAGCCGCAACCGGGACGACCCGCTGGTCGACGGCTTCCTGGCGGTGGTGCGTGAGGAACTCGCCGGTTATCAGCGCCCGCCGGTCGAGGGGCGCAAGCCCGCTGGCAACGGCAGATGATCGCTTCTGGCGGCATCCGCGCGGCCGGGTTCGCCAGGCGCTGTCGGGATTTCGCGCGGAAGACCCTCAGCCCGGCCCCGCACACACAGACATCCTGGCACTCCCCGCTCAGGCGGCGGCGCGGGGACGCGCCGCATAGAGCACGCCCATCGTAGCCACGGCCAGGAGCGCGCCCCCCATCGCCGCGAGGTAGTTGCCAGCCAGCAAGGGCCAGAGTCCGACCGCAACCATCGTCAAGGCGAGGAGCTCCATTAGCGTCACGGAAATCGGACTCTTCATGCGCCGCCTGATCATGCCCGTCCGCGCCAGTCTCGGTTGATGCCAGAGGTTGACGAGGATGCCGCAGGCGATGGCGCAGGCGACACCCAGCAGGCTGACCAGACCGGCCCAGGCATCGAAGATCAGCAGGAGCATCAAGGGCGCCGCGGCGAAGGTGACGGCGAGCCAGGCGATGGCGCCGAAACGGGCGCGTGCGCGCAAGCGGGGGGCGAGCGGTGCGGTCAGGGCCAGATCGGCGGCTTCGTCTGCCGATAGCGCGATCCAGGTCAGGCCGCCGGCGATCTGGCCACACAGAACGATCAGGACCGGCACGAGCGCCGAGGCATCGTCAGACCCGCTCGCGACCCGATAGACGGTCACGATGGCGATCGGGATCAGAAAGATGCATTGCATCAGGATCTGCGACAACAGCCACGGATCCCGCAGGATGATGCGCCGCTCCTTGAGCATCAGCGTCGCCATGGGTGACGTTCCGAAGGATGCGCGACTGCGCCTGGCGCGGGCTGGGGCTGCAGACGCCGATCCTGCCGCGAGGACCGCATTGCGCACGAAGCTCTCGGCCAGGCCGGTGAACATCAGCACGGCCATCAGCGCCGCAGTGGCCATCACGGCCAGGAGGGCCACGACATCGCCCGTCACGGCGCGGGCCGGCAGCATCGCCATGTGCCAGCCGAGAGACTGGGGGTTGGCCATATAGTCCGCAACGAGGGCGGCCTTTGGACCGGGCCCGAAAATCGCGTCCCACTGCACCATCACGAGCACCAGCAGACCGGCCAACGCGGCTGCCACCTGCGCCGCGACGCGCGTGCTCCGGATCCCGATCAGGCGAACCAGGCCCATGGCCAGTCCGATCGCGATGGCGGTGGCGCCGAGCGCCAGGGCCAGGATCAGCGGCAGGCCAGCCAGCCAGTGAGGTCCGCGCTGCAGCGCCAGCAGGATCAGAATCGGCGCGCCATAGAGACCGGTCTTCGCCAGCGTGAACCCAAAGACGTTGAGGGCCCTGACCAGCAGCACCGTCTGCGGCGGCAGGGGCGCGGAGAACATCAGGTCATAGTCGCCGCGCGCATAGAGCGCATAGGCGGCTGAATCGAGCGCCGCCGAGATCATCAGGACAAACAGGAAGGCGAGATTGATCGTCAAGGTGATCTGCAGGCGCGGATCGGCAGGGTCCAGTTCGCCGGCCGTCATCAGCAGAAGCTGCGACACGCCGAAAATGATCGTGCAGACCACAGTCAGCACGGCCGCGATGCGCCAGGGACGCATGGCCGTTTTCGGGCCCGCCATGTCGGCAAGGCCGCGCAGGGCCAGACGGACTTCGAGCGCCAGCACGGCGCGGGTTGCACCCGACATGAGGGCGGTCATCTCAGGCTGCCTCTCCGCGCGCGACGACATCGAGGAAAACCTCTTCGAGGGTCGAACCTTCTGAGGCGCCACCCTCGCGCAGTTGCGCCATCGTGCCTTCGCAGACAAGCCTGCCTTGGCGAATGATGCCGATGCGGTCGCTCAGCCGTTCAGCGACTTCGAGGATATGCGTGGTGAGGATCACCGTCACGCCGGTTGCGACCCGCTCCTGAAGCAGGTCCTTCACGTGGCGCGCCATCGACGCGTCGAGGCCCGTCAGCGGCTCGTCGAGGATCAGCAGCGCGGGTTCGTGAATCAGCGCGCCAGCGAGAGCAACCTTCTGCCGCATGCCCTTGGAAAAGCCCTCGCAGCGCTGATCGGCCACGCGGGTCAGTTCGAGGGTCTCGAGCAGGGCGTCGCGGCGCCGCCTGGCGACCGCTGGCTCGACCTGCCAGAGGCCGGCGACGAAATCGAGATATTCGACAGGCGTCAGCTTGTCATAGACCATCGGCTCATCCGGGAGCCACGCCACCACGCGTTTGGCCGCAACCGGATCCCGCAAGCGGTCGATCCCGCAAATGCTGATCTCGCCCGCGTCCGGAGCGAGCAACCCCGCGACGATCCTGAGCGAAGTGGTCTTGCCAGCCCCGTTGGGACCCAGCAAGGCGTAGAGCTCGCCGCGCCGGACGCGGAGATCAAGGCTGTCGACAGCCGTGAAGCCGCCGAAGCGCTTCACCAGACCGCGAACAACCAGCGCATCATGGCTACTCATGCGAACGCTCCCATCAATATGGGGCGTTATGCGCCAGCGCTGGTGACGTTCAGGTTAAGCTGACATGCCCGGATAGCGCTGGCTCGGTTTGTCTGAACGGTCTGCGGACTGTCTAGGACCGACGACCCGGCCCACGGGGCTCGCGATGACGAAGCGAGCGTCCAGCGGCGGCTGTGACAATCCAGGACGACTTCGGGCAACTCGCTGACGCGTTGGTGATCGAAACGGGCGACGATTGAGATGAAGGCGAAACTCGCTATCGTCGCCCGGAAATCGCAGTCAGGAAGGAAGCGGCCTGATGCCCATCAACCCCGCACTCCGCGCCATGGTTGCTGCCGCCTCGGCCAAGTATCCGACCGTCCCGTCATCGGCCGATCTTCCGGTGCCCCACCTTGTCGCCTGCCTCGCTGAGCTGGGGCTTCAGAGGGCGACGAAGCGGGAGCTGCTTCGTGTCATCGAGACTGCCTTGCAGCGCGAGGCTGCGGAATAGCGCCCGGCGACTCAAGCCCAAGGCGATCTACGACAAGAGGCCCGCCGGTGCAGATCGGCGGGCTTCCTTTGGCGTCACAGCTTCCGCAGCACGTCCGATTCCGGGAACGGATAATACTTCAGGCGCGGCTCACGGCAGAGCGGCGGTTCTTTCGCTGTGCTTACAGGTTGACCGTCTTTCAATCTCACCGAAACGGCTGAGCGACCCACATAGCCGCCTACGGCATTCTTGGAATTGAACTTGACGCAGACAGCCTGCAACCCAGTGATTGAGTCAAACACAACGCTGGAAATTTCGACATCCCTGATCGAGTAGGGATCAACCAGATGGTCGCGCGCCGCATTCACGATGACTTTGCGCACGGCCGCTGAAGGCGGCTCCTGCGTCGCGGTCATCCTATCCATCTGCTCTGGTATCGAAACACAGCCGGCCAGCGCCACGCTGAGCACCAACGCAGCAATCAATCCATGAATTTTCAACGGAAGCCCCTAGCCGGTGGCGCATCGTATCGATGCGGCCTGCACCGTAAGCCCTTCCACGACCTGAAGTCGATGCCCACCGCGTCACCATCCGACAAGAGGCCCGCCGGTGCAGATCGGCGGGCCTCATAAGGCTTTGGCGGGCACCCAACCAAATCAGCAGTGCGCCCGTTATGATTAATAGCAGATTACACCCTCCAGGGCATTGAGGGCACCACTGATGTTAGGCGATGACGTAAATCCGTTGACACTAGCAACGCCGTAGCCGAGTTCAGCGCACACTTTAACAGCAACATTATCACAAGGATCACGTTCCCAATAAAGAAATTGCTTCAGATCGACGGAAAACGGCGGTCGACGAACTGATACCAACGCATTTAATAATTCACTTAGGTTCTTGAGTAGCTCCGAATTTCGATTAGTCGCATTGCTGTTTTCTTTAATCGTAGAACTATTTTATTTGACCGCTCTTATATTTTGCTTAACAGCCTCTGCCATATCCTCATAGAGAACGGCGTCGATCTCTTCGTTGGTGATGGGTGGAATCGTCGGCGGATCGTCGGCCATGGCTCGCCCTCTCAATGAGAACGAAATAGGAACATTCTCGGATCGTGAGTCAAGATGCCTACGGCGCTCGTCAACAGGCCGCGATCGAGCTGCTTGAACAGGCTGTCGCATCACCTTGAGGTGTGACCACAAGGCGTTACCATGCTTTCAGATTTCGCTTTAAGTTCAACCACTCAAGGAAGTGGCTGGGGGACTAGGATTCGAACCTAGACAACCAGAGTCAGAGTCTGGGGTCCTACCGTTAGACGATCCCCCAATGGCGAGGGGCGCGGTGGCTGCGCTCGCCTTTGGTGTCGCGGGGTCTACTCAAAGCTTCGCCGGATGGCAAGCCCCGAATGTGGCGCGGGGGCGATGCGTCGGCGCGGCGCTCGTGGGGACGCTCAGCCCGTACTCAGCGTCCGGCGCACGGCGTCGCGCCAGCCTGCGATCTTGCGGCTGCGTTCGCTGGCGGCCATCCCCGGTGTGAAACGCCGCTCCAGCCGCCAGAGATCGGCGAATCGGTCGGGTTCGGGCAGGAGCCCGGCGTCGAGCCCGGCGAGATAGGCCGCGCCCAGCGCCGTCGTCTCGCGCAGGCTCGGTCGGTCGACGGGCAGGTCGAGCAGGTCGGCGAGGCGCTGCATGGTCCAGTCGGAGGCCGCCATGCCGCCATCGACCCGCAGCACCGAGCGCGCGGCCTGCCCGGTCCCCTGCCCCGCGCCGCCGGCGGCCTGCGCCCAGTCGGCATGCATCGCCTCGATCAGGTCGAGCGTCTGGTAGCAGACGCTCTCCAGCGTGGCCCTGGCGAATTCGCGCGGGCCGCTGTTGCGGGTCAGCCCGAAGATCGCGCCGCGCGCGTCGGCATCCCAATGCGGCGCGCCGAGCCCGACGAAGGCCGGCACCAGATAGACCTCCTGCGACGGGTCGGCGGCGCGCGCCAGCGGCCCGGTCTCCGCGGCGTCCTGGATGATCCCGAGCCCGTCGCGCAGCCATTGCACGGCCGCGCCCGCAATGAAGATCGAGCCTTCGAGCGCATAGGTCCGCTCGCCGCCGAGCTGATAGGCGATCGTCGAGAGCAGCCGGTGCTGCGAGGCCACCGGCGCGGCGCCCGTGTTGAGCAGGGCAAAGCAGCCGGTACCATAGGTCGACTTGACCATGCCCGGCGAAAAACAGGCCTGGCCGATCGTCGCCGCCTGCTGGTCGCCGGCGATGCCGCGCACCGGAATGGCGGCGCCGAACAGCTCCGGCGCGGTCTCGCCGAACAGCGCGGCGCAATCCTTCACCTCCGGCAGCAGCGCGGCGGGAATGTCGAACAGGGCAAGCAGGTCCTCGTCCCAGACCCCGCGCCCGATGTCGAACAGCATGCTGCGCGAGGCGTTGGTCGCATCGGTGGCATGGACCGCACCGCCCGTCAGCCGCCAGAGCAGGAATGAGTCGATCGTGCCGAAGGCGAGCTCGCCGGCCTCCGCGCGTCGCCTAGCGCCCGGCACGTTGTCGAGCAGCCAGGCGATCTTGGTCGCCGACAAATAGGGGTCGATGCGCAGGCCGGTGCGCGCCGCGACAAGCGCCTCATGGCCGGCCGCGACGAGCTTCGCGCAGGCCGGCGCGGTGCGCCGGTCCTGCCAGACGATGGCGCGGTGGATGGCGCGGCCCGTCCTGCGGTCCCAGATCAGGGTCGTCTCGCGCTGGTTGGTGATGCCGATGGCGGCAATGTCGGCGGCTGCGAGGCCCGCCTTGGCGATCGCCTCGCGGCAGGTCGACAGCACGCTCTCCCAGATGTCCTCCGGCTCATGCTCGACCCAGCCCGAGGCCGGGAAATGCTGCGCGAATTCGCGCTGCGCGCTGGCCACCAGCCCGAGGCCGGCATCGAACACCAGCGCGCGCGAGGAGGTCGTGCCCTGGTCGATCGCGAGGAGATGGCGTGCGGCGGCCATGCGAGGGTCCTTCCCTTGATGCTGCGGCGCGCCGGGCGCGCCTCGCCGGGACACTGGCCGATGCCTGCCCCAACGGGCAAGGGCTGCGCGCATCGGCTCCACCGCGGAAAGCGCCGCGATGGAAGGTTCCGCTTGGCACCACAGTCCCGCTGTTGTTACGCTCGATTCCAACAAGGCAGCCGGGCGTTTGGTCCGGCTCGGCTGCGGTGCCCCGGGCCGATGCGCAAGGGGCCGACGCGGCAGGCCAGAGGGCGGGCAAAAGTGGCGGTCGAAGACCGGCAGGATCGGGATGTCGCGACGGTGGCGCTTCCGCATTTTCACGGCGCCGACCTCGCGGGCGCAGGCACAACTGTGCCGGAATCGGCGTCGGCTGGCGTCGAATCTCTGCGGATCTATCCGCCGCGCCCGGCGCCGACGACCTATGCCGCGCTCGACCTCGGCACCAACAACTGCCGCCTGCTGATCGCCCGCCCGGCGCAGCACGGCTTTCGCGTCGTCGATGCCTTCTCGCGCATCGTGCGGCTGGGCGAGGGACTGGCCGCGAGCAGCCGTCTCTGCGACGCGGCGATGGACCGCGCGGTCGAAGCACTGAAGATCTGCCGTGGCAAGATGGCCCACCGCAACGTCACCCGCGCCCGGCTGGTGACGACGGAAGCCTGCCGCGCCGCCGTCAACGGCTCCGATTTCGTCGCCCGCGTCGCCGCCGAGGCGGAACTCGAGCTCGAGATCATCGACCAGCGCACGGAAGCAGCCCTTGCCGTCTCCGGCTGCGCCGCCCTGGCCGATCCCGCCGCCGACGGCGTCATCGTCTTCGACATCGGCGGCGGCTCGACCGAGATCGTCTGGATGGGGGGCCGCGCCGAGGCGCGCGACCCCGCCGCGCGGATTCGCGAATGGGCCTCGCTGCCGATCGGCGTGGTCACGGTGGCCGAGCGCTATGGCGGCATCGACGTCAGCCGCAGCCTGTTCGAGACCATGGTCGAGGATTGCGCCCGCGAGCTCGCCCCCTTCGCGCAGAAGGCCGCCGCCGCCCGCGGCGCCCGGAACTTCCATCTGCTGGGCACGTCCGGCACTGTGACGACGGTGGCCGGCATCCATCTCGGCCTGGCCCGCTATGATCGCCGCGAGGTCGACGGATTGTGGATGCGGCAGGACGACATCCTCGCGGTCATCGACCGGCTCGTCGAAATGGACTATGCAGCCCGGGCGGCCAACGCGTGCATCGGCCGCGAACGCGCCGATCTCGTGCTGGCCGGCTGCGCCATCTTCGAGGCGATCCGGCGCGCCTTCCCCAGCGAGCGGGTGCGGATCGCCGATCGGGGCCTGCGCGAAGGCATCCTGCTCAGGATGATGCACGAGGACCGCGCCTGGTGGCGCCGGAGATGAGATGACGCCTTCCACACAGCCGGCTCTCACGCGGGGGACGCAGGCATGAGCACCGGCAAATCAGGCGGCAGGACCGCCGGCAAAACGGCGGGCAAGGCCAGATGCAAGACCAGCGGCAAGCCGGTCGCGCGGATTCCCGGCAAGCCTGCGCCACGGACCGCCCTTAAGACCGCTGCTCAGTCTGCTGCCACGACGGCCGGCGCCAGCGTCGGGACGGCTGTGAAGACAGCTGCCAACACAGGCGGCAAGACGGCGGGCAAGGTGGTCGGCGTCGCCGGCAAGTCCGGCGGCGCGCGCGACATGCGCGTAAAGGTCAAGAAGGCCGGCAAGCTCAAGCACTCCTCTCAGCTCTGGCTCGAGCGCCAGCTCAACGACCCCTATGTGAAGCGGGCCCGCGAGATGGGCTATCGCTCGCGCGCCGCCTTCAAGATCGAGGAGATGGACGACCGCTTCAAATTCCTGAAATCGGGACAGAAGCTGATCGATCTCGGCTGCGCGCCCGGTGGCTGGTGCCAGATCGCGGCGATGCGCGTCGGACTGGAGAAGGGCAAGGGCCGCATCGTCGGCATCGACCTCCTGCCCGTCGACCCGATTCCCGGCGTCGACCTCATCGAGATGGACTTCATGGCCGAGGAAGCCCCTGCCCTGCTGACGCAGCGACTGGGCGGGCGCGCCGATGGCGTGATGTCGGACATGGCCGCCAACACCACCGGCCACAAGAAGACCGACCACCTCAAGATCATCGCGCTGGCCGAGGCCGCGCTGGAGTTCACCCACACCATCCTCGCGCCGGGCGGCTTCTTCCTCGCCAAGCTGTTCCAGGGCGGCGAGAGCGCCGAATTGCTGGCGCAGCTCAAGCGCGACTTCACCACCGTGCGCAACCTCAAGCCCGGCGCGAGCCGCTCGGATTCCTCGGAGCTATACGTGCTGGCAACCGGGTTCCGGCGGAAAGCCGACGAAACCGCCCCGCAGGATCACTCCGGGTAAAGGTCGCGCGGCGGCCTGTTCGGCGGGTATGGCGCGGGGCGGTTCGTCAGCCTCATTTGGTTGAGCCAGGCCAGGAAACCGATGATCGCAGCGATCAGCCCGAGCCCGGCCAGGACCGGGATCGCGCCCGCCAGCATGCGCACCAGCACGAAAAGACCGCCGCCGCCGAACAGGAGCAGGACGACGATCAGGAGGGTCGAGCCCTTGCGGTAATGATCCTCCGAAACACCGCGAACATAGGCGATGTTGGCTGCGGCATCCTGCGGAATGGCCCGGTGGAGCGCGTCGACGAAAGCGGCGAAAGCGCGGTGCCGGCGCTGGCCGCCGCTGCCCGAGCCGGCCGAATAGACGAAAAGCGGCGGCCCATGCCGAAAGCGAAGCTCGAGCAGCGACTCGCGCGGACGCCCTCGCCCCTGAAAGAGGGCCTGGATCCTCACGCCGCGAAGGCTGGCGAAATCCTGCCGGCGGGTCGCGCCGTCGAACGTCACGGTCAGGCCGCCCTCGTCGATGGCCAGCGTCGCCTCGGCAGGCGTGAGCAGACCGCGCCTTTCGCTGGCGCGCAGCACGAATCGTTGTGGTTGGGTATCGTCGGCGATCATCCCGGAAAAATGTCCCGTGGCAACCGGCTTGGATCGTAGAGGCCAGGCTTCGCCTTCCGGATCGCCTGGACGCACCACCCGAAGAGGCCGACGATGCCGATCAATGTGCCGATCAGCCCAAAGGTCAGATTTCCTCTGGAAGCCGCGACCGCGAGAATGAAAAGCCCGCCGCCGCCGAACAGAACAAAAAGGGCCACCGCAACCCCAATCATCGCACGATAGCGCGTCGGTGAGGTGCCTCGCATGAAGCGGATGCGGGCACGCTGCGCCTCCGCGATGCGGCCATGCAGGTCTTCAGCGAAGGCGACATAGCTCACATCGCGGTCAGGATCGTTGAGCCCCCAGGGCGAGCTCGAATAGATGCTGAGCGACGCTCCGCCCCGGAAGCTCAGCTCCATCATCGATTCCCACGGATTGTTCTTGCCGCCATGGATCGCCTGGATGCGCACCATGTCGAGTTCTTCAAAGGGGCGCAGGCCGTGGTGTTGGTCGAGCTCATAACTGATGCCCTCGTCGCTGACCGTCACGGTCACCTCGGAATGCTTCAGTTGCAGGCCACCGGCGCGAACGCAAAGCGCGTAGGAAAGCGGCGCGGACGGGGCGGGTAAGCTTGCCATGAAGGCATGGTGGCATATCGCGGCAACCGCGCAAAATGCCCTATTCGAGCGGCTTCTGGTCCGAAATCGCCTGGGCCGTCGCCTTGGGCGCGCTAGTCGGCGCGCCGCCCAGAAGATGGCCTGACACCTCCGCCCCGGCATCGGGCGCAAGCCGCGCCATCATGAACACCGAGGAGGCCGAGATCAGGCCCACGAGCAGGAAGGCCGGCCAGAAATCGCCTGCGCCCAGCGTCGTGCCGCCATGGAGCGCGCCGGCGGTCTCCAGCGCGAAGGCGCCGATGGTCACGCCCATGCTCAGCGACAATTGCTGCGCCACGCTGGACAGGCTGGTGGCGCCCGACATCTCTTTGTTGGAGATGTCGGCATAGCTCAGCGCGTTGATCCCGGTGAATTGCAGCGAGCGGAAACAGCCGCCGATCAGCAGCACGCCCAGCATCAGCCAATGCGGCGTCGTCGGCGTGAACAGACCTGAAGCCGCTAGGAAAGCCGCGCCGACCACGGCATTGAACGTCAGCACCCGCCGGAAGCCGAAGCGGAAGAGGATCGTCTTGGCCGCCGTCTTCATCAGGAGCGCACCGGCCGCCGAGACGAAGGTGATCAGCCCCGATTGTAGCGCATCCAGCCCAAAGCCGAGCTGCAGCATCAGCGGCAGGAGGAAGGGCACGGCGCCGATCCCGGTGCGGAAGATCGAGCCGCCGATGACGCCGATCCGGTAGGTCGGGATCTTCAGCAGCGAGAGATTCAACACCGGATGGGCGACGCGCCGCGAATGGAACCAGTAGGCGACGAGCGCCGCGACGCCCCCGGCGACGCAGGCATAGGACACGGCCTCGGGCACGAGATGTCGCCCGCCCGTCGCCAGCCCCAGCATCAGGCTGGCGAACCCCAGGGACGACAGCAGGAACCCGCGGATGTCGAGCGGGGCGACGTCCTCCTCCCGCACATCCTCGAAGAAGAGCGTCGCCAGCACGATGCCGACGATCCCGATCGGGATGTTGATGAAGAAGATCCAGCGCCAGTCGAAATAGGTGGTGATGAAGCCCCCCAGCGGCGGCCCGACCACGGGCCCGACCAGCGCCGGCACCGTCAGATAGGCGAGCGCGCCGACGAGCTCGGACTTGCTGACGCTGCGCAGGATGACCAGCCGCCCGACCGGCACCATCATGGCCCCGCCCATGCCCTGCACGAAGCGGGCGCCGACGAAGGCGCCGAGCGAGTTCGACAGCGCGCACAGGACCGAGCCGAGCATGAAGACGCCCAGCGCCGCGCGGAAGATCGTGCGCGCGCCGTAGCGGTCCGCCATCCAGCCGGAGATCGGGATGAACACGGCCAGGCTGACGAGATAGGACGTCAGCGCCAGCTTCAGCGCGATCGGATCCTCGCCGAGCGACTGCGCGATCACCGGCAGCGAGGTCGCGATCACCGTCGAGTCGGTGTTCTCCATGAACAGCGCGCAGGCGACGATCAGGGGCAGGAGTTTGGCGCGCTGCAAGGCAAGGCATCCGCTTCGTTCGCGCCAGCCATACGGCCTGCAGGCGCTTCTGGCGAGAGACCAGAATGATGGTTGCCGGCAAGCCGGCTCACCATCCTGCGCCTTAAGCAGGACAAAACGTGAAATTCAGAGCAACCATGCATTTAACGCGGATCAAAACGCCGATGAGCGTTGTTACCTCCCCGTACGACGGTTTCCGTCGGGAACGCCAACGCGCCGGCTCGCCGGGCAAGAGGTGATCATGAACAACGATCTCGAGAATGGTTCGGGGGCGATGGGCCTCCTGGCGCGGGCGGCCTCGCTGGCCCTCGTCGTAGGCGGCCTGTGGATCGGTGCAGCGGCCGCACCGGCCTCGGCGCAGACGCAGCAGCCGGACATGAAGTGGGAAACCGGCTGCGCCTGGCGCGATATCACGCCCGGTTCGGGCGACGCGCTGCGCCAGTACAACTGCACACGGCAGAAGGAATGCCAGCTCATGGCCAACGCGAAGGGCGCCATGATGATGAGTATGGGCTGCTTCTTCGTCGAGCCGGCCCCGACATCGCCCTCGCCTGCGACGACCCGCACGCGCCCGGGCCAGCAGCAGTAGAAATGCCCGCTGTCGGCCGGCATGCCGGCAGCCCGCCTGTGCGGTTCGCGCCGGCCTGACACCAGGTCGATCCCGCATTGCAAGATATCCGTCGCCGCGCTCTAGCCGTGGCGACGGACGCATGCTAACGGGCCTCGTCAACCCGGTCGCGGGCGCCCTCCGCGAGACCGCAACAGAACCGGCTCCGTGCCGGTGACGGAGTTGACGATGACGCTTTCCCTCGACGGTCTTATTCGCGACGGTTTCACCTTCGACGACGTGCTCCTCGAGCCCGGCCCGTCCGAGGTGATGCCGGCGGACGTCGACATCCGGACCCAGCTCACCAAGACGATCTCGCTGAATCTCCCGATCATCGCCTCGGCGATGGACACGGTGACGGAAGCGAAGATGGCGATCGCGATGGCCCAGGCCGGCGGGTTGGGCGTGGTGCACCGCAATCTCGAGGCCGACCAGCAGGCCGCTCAAGTCCGCCTCGTCAAGAAATTCGAATCGGGCATGGTCGCCAACCCGATCACCATCTTCCCCGACGAGACGCTGGGCGATGCGCTCGCGATCATGAAGCACAATGCGATCTCCGGCATTCCGGTGGTTGAGCGCGGCGCCCAGGGCAACAAGGGCAAGCTGGTCGGCATTCTCACCAACCGCGACGTCCGCTTCGCCGCCAATCCCGGCCAGCCCGTCTCGGAGATCATGACCAAGGACCGCCTGATCACGGTGCGTGAGGGCGTCACCCAGGACGAGGCCCGCCGGCTGCTGCACCAGTTCCGCATCGAGAAGCTGCTCGTCGTCGACGATCACTATCGCTGCATCGGCCTGATCACCGTCAAGGACATGGAAAAGCAGGTCGCCCATCCCAGCGCCGCCAAGGACGCCAAGGGTCGACTGCTGGTGGCGGCAGCGACCACCACCGGTGATCTCGGCTTCGAGCGGTCGCAGATGCTGATCGACGCCGGCGTCGACATCATCGTCGTCGACACCGCCCATGGCCACTCCGCCAAGGTGCTGGAAGCCGTGACGCGGGTGAAGAAGCTCTCCAACGCCGTCCAGATCATCGCCGGCAACATCGCCACTGCCGGCGGCGCCCAGGCGCTGATCGATGCCGGCGCGGACGCGATCAAGGTCGGCATCGGCCCGGGCTCGATCTGCACAACCCGCATCGTCGCCGGCGTCGGCGTGCCTCAGCTCACCGCCGTGATGGATGCCGCCAACGCCGCCAGCAAGCACGGCATCCCGGTCATCGCCGATGGCGGCATCAAATATTCCGGCGACCTCGCCAAGGCCCTGGCCGCCGGCGCCTCCTGCGCCATGGTCGGCTCGCTTCTGGCCGGAACCGACGAGACGCCCGGCGAAACCTTCCTCTACCAGGGCCGCTCCTACAAATCCTATCGCGGCATGGGCTCGGTCGGCGCGATGGCGCGCGGCTCGGCCGATCGCTACTTCCAGCAGGACATCAAGGACGCGCTCAAGCTCGTGCCCGAGGGCATCGAGGGTCAGGTCGCCTATAAGGGCCCGGTCTCCAGCGTGCTCCACCAGCTCGCGGGCGGCCTGCGCGCTGCGATGGGCTATGTCGGCGGCAAGGACCTGAAGGACTACCAGGCCAAGGCCCGCTTCATCCGCATCACCAGCGCCGGCCTGCGCGAGAGCCATGTCCATGACGTCACGATCGTGCGCGAAAGCCCCAACTACCCGACCCGGTCCTGACACCGGCGACGGCGCTATCCACCGCCATCTGCGGCGCGGCGCTCCGAAGGGGGCTGCCGCGCTTGCTTTTTGAGGTCGTCTTCGCTTCGCTCCGGCTCCTGCCGCGTCGTCCCGGCGCCGGGTCACGGGACGTTCGGAGACGCCGATGTCGCTCAAGCTGGTCTATCCCTCGCTGGCCGTGATCCTCTGGATCTTCGTGGTCCTCGTCATCCTGTTCCTGCGGCGCAAGGCGGCCTTCACCAGCAAGCAGGTCCGGATGGCCGACGTCGCGGTCTCAACCGAGGGCTACCCGGAGCCCGCCCGTCTCGCGGCGGCCAACTTCGCCAACCAGTTCGAGACGCCGGTCATCTTCTTTGCGCTGATCATGCTGGCGATGGAGGTGGGCGCGACCACCTACCTGATGGCCGCCCTCGCCTGGGCCTATGTCGTCACCCGGGTCGCCCACACTTTGGTGCATGTCGGCTCCAACGACCTCAAGCTCCGCGCACCGATCTTCGGCGCCGGCGTGGTCATCCTGTTCTGCATGTGGATCGGCATCGTGCTGACGATCGTCTAGGCCGGGGCCCGCGAGGCTCGGTCGCGCCAGGGCTGGCCCGCAAACGTTGGCCCGCAAGCCTCGCACAAGCCCCGCCTGCGCTTCTTGTGGGCGGATACGTGTCTTGACGCGCTCCGGCGTTAAGCATCGCGGCCGTTTTGCGGCGCGATGGCCGGGCCGTCGTTGAACCCTAACAAAAAGTAAACTACACCCTGCGAGCGGCGGACGGGTAGACGAGCGTAGGGTGGAGTCGACGCAATGTTGCGTGTCCGTGAAGATGTGACGCAGGGTTCGCCCCGCGCCGAGGTGGCTTTTGCGTCCAGCGTTTCGGCGCAACGCCCTGCGCCGTCGCGCGCAAAGGCGCGGTTGGCTGCGATGGCGGCGCTGGGTCTGGCGCTGGGAGCCGGCGGGGCCGTCTTTACTGTATCGCTGGTCCAGGCAGAGGACGATGCCGGCATCCGCGCCTTTCATCGCCAGGAAGCCGCCAGCCGCCAGGCGCTGCGCCAGCCGGTCACCTATCCCGCCACCAACCCGGGTCCGTCGCTGCCGCGCGCCACCGCTTATGCGCCCGCCCGGTCGGGCTGGCAGCTGCCGCTGCTGCAGATGCAGCCCGATGGCCGGCTCGCGCATCCGCCGGTCGACCTGAACCCGTTCCGGCAAACCGCTTCGGTGAACACCCCGAAGCGGCAGGCGGGCCAGACCGGGCGCGGCACCACAGTCCGGCTCGACACCGTCTCGGGCGCGGCCGACGTCGCCCGCACCATCTGTGTCCGGCTCTGCGACGGCTTTCATGCGCCGATCGGCTATCTCCGTGCCGCCTCCGACCTGAAGGCCCATGACGCGCTCTGCCAGGCGATGAACCCGGGAATCCCGGTCAAGGTCTTCCGCGTCGCGGCCGGCTCCACCCAGATCGGCGACGCCGTCGCCGCCGACGGCAAGCGCTATGACGCGCTGCCCATGGCCTACAGCCATGAGAGCACGCGCGATGCCGCGGCCTGCCGGCCCGCCATCGTCCAGGCCGGTGAGCGCCGCGTCTCGCTGCTGCGGGACTTCACCCTGCGCCCGGGCGACAGCGTCGTGCTCGACGGCAAGGTCCGCACCTTCGTCGGCGGATCGCGCTGGCCCTACAGCACCCGCGACTTCCGCGATTTTCGCAGCGCCTCGGAGCTGAGCCAGAACCAGCGCAAGCAGATCGACGACCGCGTCGGCATCTCCCGCATGGAGGCGGAGGCCCGCGGTCTGCGCCGGCAGATGCGGTTGCGCGAGGCCAGCCTTCACGACGACAGCGTCGCCAGCGACGCCGGCGCCCGCTTCGTGCTGCGCGGCTCGCTCGACCCGGTGAAGCGCGGCCCGGTCCGGGTGATCTCGCTCCTCGCCGAGTAGCATCGGCCGGCAGGCCGCGGCGATTCGCTGCACGCGACCTGCGCCGCCGGTCGCGCGCAGCGGCGGACATGGCGCGAGACCAAAGGCTTCCAGTTTAGAGGAAATCAAATCTGATCCCACCTTAGAGCAGATTTAACTATCTGATGTTAAACGGTATTTCTGTTGACGACCCTCCGGTCGCGTTCTACCGCTCCGCTCGTAACGCGAAAAAACGGGCCTTGAACCCGAAGGAGCGAAGATGATTCACGCGACACGCCTTTCCGCCCTGGCGCTGGCCTCCTGCCTGATGGCGGCACCGGCCCTGGCCCAGAGCGTCAATCTCTACACGACGCGCGAGCCCGCGCTTCTGAACCCCGTTCTGGACGCCTTCACCAAGGACACCGGGATCAAGGTCAACGCGGTCTTCCTCAAGGACGGTCTGCAGGAGCGGATCGCCGCCGAGGGCGCCAACAGCCCTGCGGACGTGATGCTGATGGTCGATGTCGGCGAGATCAACGCAGCGACCGAGGCCGGCGTCACCCAGCCGATCAAGTCGGCCCTCGTCGACAAGATCGTTCCCGCCGCGCTGCGCGGCCCCGGCGACAATTGGGTGACCCTGACCCAGCGCGCGCGCATCGTCGTCGTCTCCAAGGACCGCGTGAAGCAGGACGCGATCACCTATGAGGATCTGGCCGACCCGAAGTGGAAGGGCAAGTTCTGCATCCGCGCCGGACAGCACCCCTACAACAACGCCTTCTTCGCCGCCTATCTCGCCCGCAACGGCGCCGAGAAGACGGAAACCTATCTGAAGGCGCTGAAGGCCAACACCGCCCGCAAGCCCGGCGGCGGCGACCGCGACGTCGCCCGCGACATTCTCTCGGGCCAGTGCGACATCGCCCTGATCAACACCTATTACATCGGCCTGATGAGCGTGGCCAAGAACGAGCAGAAGGGCTGGTACGACGCGATCAAGCCGCTCAAGACCACCTTCGCCAATGGCGGCACGCATGTGAACGTCTCGGCCGCGGCCATCGCGAAGAACGCGCCTAACAGGGACAATGCCGTCAAGCTGGTCGAGTACATGCTCGGCGAGAAGGCGCAGGCGATCTACGCCGACGGCAATTTCGAGTTCCCGGTCAACCCCGACGTCAAGGAAAGCGCCGCGGTGAAGCTGCTGGGCACGATCACGCCCGACACGACCCCGCTCGGCGAGGTCGCCAGGAACCGCAAGGCCGCGGCCGATCTGGTCGACAAGGTCGGCTTCGACAATTGAGTCTGGGCGCGTCCCTCTCCGACATCCGGCGGTCGCCACCTCTGTGGCGGCCGTCGAGCCGTTTTATCTGGGTCTCGCTGCTGGGCGCCGGCCTCGTTGCGCTGCCGGTGCTGTCGCTGGCCGTAACCGCGCTGTCGTCCCAGTCGGCGTCGATCTGGCCGCATCTGGCCGCCCATGTCATCCCGGCGGCGCTGGCCGACACGACGCTGCTTCTGCTCGGCGTCGGCCTCCTCTGCGGCGTGATTGGCGTGGGAACCGCCTGGCTGGTCACGCAGTTCGATTTTCCCGGCCGTCGCGCCTTCGAGTGGCTGCTCGTCCTGCCGCTGGCGCTGCCGACCTACATCACGGCCTATGTCTATGTCGAAATCCTCGGCTTCCAGGGGCCGCTGCAGGCGGGCTTGCGGGCGCTGACCGGCTGGCGCTCGCTGCGCGACTACTGGTTCCCCGATCCGCGCAACCTGCCAGGCGCGATCTGCATCATGGCGATCGTGCTCTACCCTTACGTCTATCTCAGCGTGCGGGCGCTGTTCGGGCTGCAGGCGGCCACGATCGTCGAGGCGGCCCGGACGCTGGGCGCCTCGCGCCGCCGGCTGTTCTGGCGCATCGGCCTGCCGATGGCCCGGCCGGCGCTCGCCGCCGGCCTGACGCTCGCCCTGCTGGAAACGCTCAACGACATCGGCGCCAGCGAATATCTCGGCGTGCGCTCGCTGACGCTGTCGATCTACACCACCTGGGTCAACCGAAACTCGCTCGCCGGCGCAGCCCAAATCGCCTGCGTCATGCTGCTGCTCGTGGCGATCATGATCTTCGTTGAAAGCCGGCTGCGCGGCCAGCGCCGCTTCGCGCTGCCGGTGCGGCAGCCGCGCGCGCTCAGCCGGGTCCCTCTGGCCGGCCGCGCCGCGCTGGCGGCGAGCCTCGCCTGCGCCCTGCCCGTCCTGCTCGGCGCCGTTCTGCCGATCGCGTTCCTCGCGGTCGAGGTGCTGCGGCGCGGCCTCTGGCAGCAGCTCGACGCCGCCCTGCTGCGCAGCCTCGGCCATGCCGTCCTCCTCTCCAGCCTCGCGGCGGGGATCGTCGTCGCGCTCGGCGTCGGGATCGGGGTGGCGAGCCGACAGGGCCGCGAGCCCTGGCTGCCGGCGCTCTCGCGCCTCGCCTCGCTGGGCTATGCGCTGCCCGGCACTGTGCTGGCGCTGGGCCTGCTCGTGCCGCTGGCGGCCTTCGACAACGCGCTCGCCGATGCGGCGCGGCGCTGGCTGGGCTTCAATCCCGGCCTGCTGCTGATCGGATCGGGAGCCGCGCTCGTGCTGGCCTATGTCGTGCGGTTCCTGGCCATCGCCGTATCCGGCGTCGAGAGCGGCCTGTCCCGGATCTCGCCGCGCATCGACGACGCCGCCCGCACGCTGGGCGCGAGCGCGCCGGAGGTGCTGCGCAAGATGCACTGGCCCCTGGCTCGGCCGGCCATCGCAGCGGCCGCCCTGCTCGTGTTCGTGGACTGCCTCAAGGAGCTGCCGGCGACGCTGCTGCTGCGGCCGCTCAATGTCGAGACGCTGGCGACCACCGTCTATGGCCACGCCGCGCGCGGCTCCTTCGAGGACGGGGCGCTGGCCGGCCTGCTGATCGTGCTGGCAGGGCTCTATCCCGCCATCAGGCTGGCGCGGGCCTCGGGCCGGCCGGGCTGAGCGCCCGCGCGCTTCGCCGGCTCGACAAGGCCCGGGCGTCGGCCTAAACCGTGTGAGCCTGGACAGGCTGTCCGATGCGGGCCGCCACCGGCCGGATGTCTGCGTGCCCTCCTCCTTCGTGGAAGGCGGCTCCAGCGGGTCGTTGGCACCGCTCTGCGGTGACGGCGAGAACAGCGTCTCACCTCTGCGGACCGATGCCACCGGCCCGACAGTCTCCCAAGGTCCATCCCGTCCCGGAAGTCCATCTCGTCTCGAAAATCAATGACGCGACGCGCCTCGATCCTCGCCTACAGCCTCGTTCTCATGCTCGGATTGCTCGGCCTGCAATCCTGGAGCATCGCGGTTGCGCGCGTCGAAAAGCATGTGATCGCCGCCATCGAAGCGCGCACGGGCCTCGTCGTGACGGCGCTCGAGCGTGCCGAGATCGCCTTGCTGCCGCTGCCGCGAATCAGCCTCTCCCAGGTCGCGTTCAGCCACCGCGACGGGCAGGTTTCGGGCCGCTCCCTGCGGATCCGGGCGCGGGCCCGTCTGCTGCCGCTGCTCGCCGGACGGATCGACTTCGACAGGATCGACCTGGTCGGGCCGGAGATCGACGTCGTGGTCGCCCCCGAGAGCGACGGCCTGTCGGACTGGCTGGCCCCGCCGCTCGACTATCTCCAGGGCCTGCGCGGCCAGACCCGCATCGTCATCACCGCCGGCTCGGTCTTCATGCGCGCACAGGGCGCGATCCGGACCATCCTGCGCGACGTCCATCTGAACCTCGCCGAGCGCGAGGACCGTCAGCCCGTCAGCGTTGCCGGGTCGGTGACCTGGCGCGGCGTGCCCACCGAGATCAACCTGCTCTGGCCCGTCCCCGGCGGGCGTGAGCGGGCGACGCTCGCGGTCAATGCGCCGCTGCTGAAGCTGCAGTTCGACGGCACGCGCAGCGGCGCGCCCGAACCCACGATCAACGGGCAATTGACGCTGTCGACGCCCTCCCTGCCCGATCTGCTCGGCTGGTTTGGCGAGACGCCCCGGCTGGCCTCCGCCGTCGGGGCGCTGACCCTGAGCGCCAACGCCCGGATCAGGCCGCACGACACGGCCCTGACCACGGTGGTCGCCCGGCTCGACGGCGACCGGCTCGACGGCGCGCTCAATCTCAGTCTCGCCGCCGGGCGCCCGTCCCTGTCGGGCACGCTGGCCGGCGCCGAGCTCGATCTGGGGCGGATGATGGCGCGGCTCGACATCGCCGCCCCTGATGCCGGTCCCGGCGCCGCCGCCCTGCCGTTCGAGGCCTGGACGGCGCAGGACATCGACCTGCGCGTGTCGGTCGAGGCTCTGCGCCTGGACGGCGCCAGGCTCGGCGATGTCGCGACCTATCTCCTCGTCAAGAAGGGCCGCTTCGAGACCGGCGTCCTGCGGGCCGGCGCCTATGGCGGCAGCGTCAAGGGCCGCCTGCTCGCGGTGACCGCGCCCGGCGGCATCGACATCAAGCTCCAGGGGACTCTCGACCGGGTCAATTTCGGCCAGGCGGGCGCGGATCTGCCTCAGTTCGCCCGCCTCAGCGGCGTCGGCGGGCTCCAGTTCAGCCTCGACGGGCTCGGGCGCTCGCTGCCGGACATGCTGGCGTCTCTCAGCGGCAAGGCCAGCGTCGCACTGCGCCAGGGCGAAATCGCGGGCTTTTCCTTCGGCGAGTTGCTGCGCCGGGCCGAGCGCAATCCCAGCATCGCCCTGCGCGACTGGCGCCAGGGCAGGACCGCCTTCGACACCGCCGGCGCCAACGCCACGATCGCCAATGGCATCGTCACGCTGAGCGACGCGCAGATGGCGGGCGCAGGCTACCGGATGACCCTGATCGGCAACGCCTCGCTGCCGGAGCGCAGGCTCGACATGGCCGCGCTTCTCCAGCCGACATCGGGTGCGCTGCGGCTGCCCTTCAGCCTCAGGGGGCCGCTCGACTCGCCCCAGTTCGAGCTCGAGACCGAGTCGATGCTGCGGCCCACGGGCGCCACGGGCGGCATACCCCTGCCGTTGCGCTGAGACCTCCCCTTTCCCGCTTCCGTTGCGCGCCGAATTCCGCTTGGATGCGGGCAAGGCCGCTTGATGGCCGTCAGGGCAAGGACACCGGGGCATGAAACGCTGGATCGCGGCCACGGCCGGTATCATGGGATGGATGGCGATGGACCTGATGACCGGGGTCGCTCCGGCCACCGCGCAGGAGTTGATGACCCAGAAGCAGGTCTTCACGCTGCAGAGCTTCACCACCCAGAGCGGCCGCACCCTCAAGGACATCAAGGTGGGCTGGGAGAGCTACGGCACGCTCAACGCCGACAAGTCCAACGCCATCCTGATCTGCCACTTCTTCTCCGGCAACTCGCACGCCGCCGGCAAATACGCGGCCGCGGACGCAGCACCCGGCTACTGGGACGCCATCATCGGCCCCGGCAAGGCGATCGACACCAACAAGTATTTCGTCCTGTCCTCCGACACGCTGGTCAACCTCAACACCGGCGACCCCAAGACCACCACCACCGGCCCGGCCTCGATCGACCCCGACACCGGCAAGCCCTATGCGCTCGACTTTCCGGTCGTGACGGTCGGCGACTTCGTCGCCGTCCAGAAGGCGCTGGTCGAAAGCCTAGGCATCCGCAAGCTGGCGCTGGTCGCCGGCCCCTCCATGGGCTCGCTCCAGACCTTCGAATGGGCGGCGCGCTATCCCGACATGGTCGCCAAGGCGATGCCGGTCATCGGCGCGGGCGAGGCCGACGCGCAGCTGATCGCCTGGCTCGATGTCTGGGCGGCGCCGATCCTCGTCGACCCCAACTGGAACAAGGGCGACTATTACGGCAAGACGCCCCCCAATGCCGGGCTCGCCAAGGCGCTGACCGTGGTGACGCTGCAGGCCAATCATCAGGACTGGGCCAACGCCACCTTCGGCCGCCGCCCTGCCAAGGAAGGCGAGGATCCGGCGAAGACCCTGGGCGCGAAGTTCCAGGTCCAGAGCATCCTCAACAATGCCGGCGAGGCCCGCGCCAAGGTCTCGGACGCCAACCACTTCCTCTATCTGGTCAAGGCCAACCAGCTCTTCGCCGCTGGCGGCGCCTCGCTCGCCGATGCCGCCACGAAGATCAAAGCGCCGATGCTGCTGATCACCCAGCCCAAGGACCTCGTCTTCACGGCCGACGCGGTCGACCGCACCGCCGAGACGCTCAGGAAGGGCGGGGTCGCCCTCACCCATGTCCATATCCAGGGCGCGCGCGGCCATCTCGACGGCGTCATCTCGATGAAGCAGGCCGAGGGCGCGATCAGGGCTTTCCTCGAGAAATAGGGCGAAGGCCCTCCCCGCGGCGCCATCGATCCGGCGGCAGGCGACGATCGCCCGCTAGAACCCGATGTTCAGCCCCATGCGGACCATGTCGCCGCGCGTCTTCGCGCGCATCGTCGCGTATTCGTCGGTGAAGAACCCGGCCGTCTCGCCGAGCACGAGGCGCTGGGTTCCGAGGTCGTAACGGAGATAGTCGAGCTTCAGCGACAGCATCGGCCCCAGCGCATATTCGAGCCCGCCGCCCAGCGCCCAGCCCGAGGCCATCTGCCCGTTCGAGCCGGCATAGGTCGGGTTGTTGGTCGGCACGGGATTGATAGCGCCGCGCTGGCCGAGATGGCCATAGGCGTAGCCGCCGGTGGCGAACACCATGAAATCGCCAAAGGCGACGCCGGCCCGCGCCCGCACCGTCCCCAGCGTGAACAGCTCGGTCTGCGCTTGCGTCGTCACCTCGACGCCGAAGGGATTGACGGTGGAGGCCCTGCGGCCGCCGACATGCATGGCCGAGAAATCCGTTTCCGCCCCGAGCACCATCGCCCCGATCTGGTAGTTGAAGCCGAGATGGCCGGTGAAGGTGACGTTGCGGTCGGACGGCGAGAGCCGCGCCGCGACGTTGCCGGCATCGATCGAGGTTTGAACCTCGTTGCCGGGCCCGACGCCCCGAATGCGCGTCGGCGAGCTCTGATCGGCGCCGCCGACCGAGCCGCCGACATAAAAACCGGTCCAGCGCGGCTTGGCCGGCAGCAGCGCGGGCGGCAGCTCCGGCATCTCGGCCGGCGCAAGGGGAGCCATGGCGCGCGGCGCCGGAGGCGCCTGCCTGACCGGCGCGACGCGAGCCGGCGCGACGTCGCGCGGCGTATAGTCGGCGCGGCGGCTGCGCGGAGCGACCGCCGGACAGACCGGACACATCGCGGCCGTCTGGACGCGGTTGCGGCTGGGCGCACCGGGCGCCAGACGCAGCGCCTCCGCGACATGGGGCGAGCCCGGATAGAGCCTGGCGAAGAGCCGGAAGGATTCGGCATCGCCGGCACGCACCGTCTCCGCCCACGCCGTCTCCTCGGTGCGCAGCGTGAAGCTGCGATGCAGCCGCAGCGCCCGCTCATCGTCGGGATGGGCGTCCAGCGCCGTGCGGTAGACGTCGCGACGATCCCAGGCGACGGCGGCGCGATAGGCGTCGGCGGGCGCCATCGACCGCAGGGAGGCCGCTGTCGGGCGCAGCGTCAGCGATGGCCCCGTCGCCGGAGCTGGAGCCGGCTGCGCCGCGCCGGGAGCGGTCGCCGGGCGCGCGAAGAAGGTGAAATCCGTGATCAGCGAGGACGTCTCCCAGGGAATCTGCTGCCCGCTGGTGGTGTCGTGAACGGCGAGCCGGATGCGCCGGAAGAGCTGCTCGATCGGCAGGCCGGGTTCGCGCATCTCGCGCAGGAAGGCGGTTGTGAACGGGCTGTTGGACCCCGCGCCGTCGGCCGCCGTGGCGCCCGGCGAGGTCGAGAAGGCGACGAAGGTGCCGCTGCCGGAATCGATGCGCGCCAGCCCGGCCTCGGATCGGATGCCATCCTGGGCGCCGTCGACGAGTTGCAAAGCCAGCCCGCGCGACAGTTCGGCCGTCGCGAACGGGTTGTTGCGGCAGGCGTCGAGCACGACGATCTTGGAGACGGCCCCCGTGCCATCCAGCCGCCGCAGGATTTCGCTCAGCGACAGCGCCTGGGCCGGGATGTCGGCGGACCGTTGCGGCCGGATATCAACCGGGAGCAGGTAGTTCGTGCCGTCGAGCTGCACGGCATGGCCGGCATAATAGACCAGCGCAGTCGAGCCCGCCCCGGCGGCGCGCACCCGCTCGATGAAGCTGTCGAGCGCACCGCGCAAGCCAGCCAGCGTCGCGTCGGTCGCGGGCACCACATCGAACCCAGCCTCCTGCAGCACGCTGCGCGTCGCGCTGGCGTCGTTCAGCGCGTTCTGCAGGAGCGGGATGCCGGTGTAGCCGCCATTGCCGATGACGAGCGCCAGTCGCTTCTGGGCCAGGGCCGCCGTCGCGCCTATCGTCATGATCACCATGGCGACAGCCCATGCGGCGCAGAGTGTCGCCAGCCTCCCCGATCCGAACCGCATGCTGTGTCTCCGTGCCCGCGAATCCCCTGCGCCAGTCTCGATGGCCAGCGCCACGGCGGCGTCATCCAATTGACGGAGGGCTGGACAGGACCACAGCGGGGAAAGAGGCGCGGCAGCCGGAGCGCGCAACATGGGGGGTCGTCGTCAGGCGCGCCCGGGCACCGCCTCATCGGTCCGTCGTACCGGCTCCCGACCTCCCGAGATGGCGGAGGAGGCCGGGCGAACCGCACTACCGGCGCAGCGTGAGCGAACCGTCGATGCCGTCGCCCGTGATGCTCGCCGCGGATTTGTCGAACAGGCCGATGTAGCGCCGCTTGTCGATCTCGAACACGACCATGCGGCCCGAGATGTTCCGGATGATCAGCGGGTCGCGCTGGAACGACCGCTCGGGGTCGATATTGGCGAGCATGCGCTCTGTATCGATCACGAAGACATGGCCGTCGCCGCGCCAGGTGCCACGCATGAGGGCGAGCACGGGATCGGCGAAAGCCGCCCCGGAACTCATCGCAACAAGGCACAACGCGCACGCCAACCTGACCATCATCATACCATACGGAACATCCGAATCAGGCGCCAGTGCCCTACCCCGCGCGCACCACCGCCCACACGCCGTCGATCACGAACTGCACCGCCAGGGCGGCGAGGATCACGCCCAGGAGCCGGGTCAGCACGATGTTGCCGGTGACGCCGAGCAGCCGGGCCAGCGGCACGGCGAGCCAGAAGACGACGAGGCAGGACAGGATGACGAGCCCGCAGATGATCGCCAGCGCCGCCAGCCGCAGCGGGTCGCCCTCCGCCCGCCCCGCCAGCAGGATGATCGCGGTGAGCGCGCCCGGCCCCGCCATCAGCGGGATCGCCAGCGGGAAGGCCGCGACGTTGCGGATATGATCCTGGGTGATCGCGGTCGTCGCGGTCTGCTGCTTGCGCTCGCTGCGACGCTCGAACACCATCTCGAAGGCGATCCAAAACAGCAGGAGCCCGCCGGCGATGCGGAAGGCCGGCAGCGAGACGCCCAGTGCCTTCAGCACGATGTCGCCGGCCACCCCGAAGAAGGCCAGGATGCCGAAGGCGATCACGCAGGCGCGGATCGCGACCTGCCGGCGCTCGGCCACCGACATGCCCTGCGTCAGCGACAGGAAGATCGGCGCCAGCCCCGGCGGATCGAGTGTGACCAGCAGCGTGACCAGCGCCGAGGTGAGGAATTCGAGTTGCATGGCGGAACCCTAGCCGGGCTCCAGCCGGGCCGCCAGTTGCCGCCGCTTTGGCAAACGCCCACAATCGCCGCCTGAACGAGGGTCGGTCCCGTCGATGGCGCAGGGCGAGATATCTTCGGTGACGTTTCGCCTGTCATCCGCCAGGGCCTGGCAGGCGATGTGGGGCTCGGTCACGGGCGCAGGCTTCCTGCTCGCGATCCTTGTGGTCGGTGACATCCTGCCGTCCAACAAGATCGACCGGATCGGGCTGGCCGTCGTCGCGCTTTTGTTCATCTGGTCGGTGACGAAGGAGTTCGAGAAGGGCCAGTCCGATCGCTCCCCGCAGCTGGTCTTCGACAGCGAGGGACTGACGGCGCCGGGCCTGTTCGGCCGAAAGCTGCCTTGGGCGGCCATCACCGGCTTCGAGGTGGTCGAGCCGAGCGAGGGCACGGCCTTGATCCTGACAGTCCCCGATGCGAACCGCTTCGAGCCGAGTCGCGCCTCTTCGGACAACGACATCGCCGTGCTCGTCGGGAGTGACAGATTTCGGCTGGAGATCGCCGTCTTGGATGGAACGCGTGCCGATGTGGAGGGCGCATTCCAGCGCTTCGCGCCGCATTTGCGCAAGGGCTGAGCAGAAGGCCCCGTGTAATCAAGGCGAGAATGTGGAGACGATCGGGAAGCGATTCTCAAAAATCTCTCAAAGCATTGATTTTATGAGCCTTTTTTTCCACCGAAAAGCCGCCGGCCCGGCTGGCCTAAACCGGCGGAATCGCGTAGCCAGAAGCTTGAAATACAACCGGAATCGGGACCCAATCCCTTGAGCGACGACACAGACGACAAGCGCCCGGGCGAGCCGCAGTTCGGCGGCGAGATCAAGCCCATCGCCATCACCGACGAGATGAAGAAGAGCTATCTCGACTACGCCATGAGCGTGATCGTGAGCCGCGCTCTGCCCGACGTCCGCGACGGCCTCAAGCCCGTGCACCGGCGCATCCTGTTCTCGATGCACGAGAACAAGAACCTGCCCGACCGGCCCTACACCAAATGCGCTCGCATCGTCGGCGACACGATGGGTAAGTACCATCCGCACGGCAATCTCGCGGTTTATGACGCGCTGGTGCGCATGGCGCAGGATTTCTCGCTGCGCCTGCCGCTGATCGACGGACAGGGCAATTTCGGCTCGATGGACGGCGATTCACCGGCCGCCGATCGTTACACCGAGGCCCGCCTCGACAAGGCGGCGATGCCGCTGCTGGAGGACCTCGATCTCGACACCGTCGAGTTCCAGCCCAACTACGACGGCAAGGAGCGCGAGCCGAAGGTCCTGCCGGCGCGCTACCCGAACCTGCTGGTCAACGGCGCCGGCGGCATCGCGGTCGGCATGGCCACCAACATCCCGCCGCATAATCTCGGCGAGGTCATCGACGCCTGCGTCGCGCTGATCGACAATCCCGAGATCACGATCGACGAGCTGATCGAGATCGTGCCCGGCCCCGACTTCCCGACCGGCGCCTCGATCATGGGCCGCAGCGGCATCCACGCCGCCTATCACACCGGGCGCGGCTCGATCGTGATGCGGTCGAAGACGCATATCGAGGAGCTCCGCAAGGAGCGCGAGGCGATCATCGTCACCGAGGTTCCCTACCAGGTGAACAAGGCCTCGATGGTCGAGAAGATCGCCGACATGGTGCGCGAGAAGCGCATCGAGGGCATCTCGGATCTCCGCGACGAATCCAGCCGCGAGGGCGTGCGCGTCGTCATCGAGATCAAGCGCGACGCGCTTTCGGACGTGGTGCTGAACCAGCTCTACCGCTTCACCCAGCTCCAAACCTCCTTCGGCTGCAATTTCGTCGCGCTCACCGGCGGGCGGCCCGAGGTGCTGAACCTGCGCGACTTCATCGTCGCCTTCATCGAGTTCCGTGAAGAGGTCGTCTCGCGGCGCACGCGCTTCCTGCTCAACAAGGCCCGCGAGCGCGCCCATGTGCTGTGCGGCCTGGCGACAGCGGTGGCGAACATCGACGAGGTCATCCGTCTCATCCGCACGGCGCCGACCCCGGCGGCCGCCCATGCCTCGCTGATGGACCGCGACTGGCCGGCCGAGGACATCGCCCCGCTGATCGCGCTGGTCGACGATCCGCGCCACCCGATCAATGCGGACGGCACCTATCGGCTCTCGGATGCGCAGGCCCGCGCGATCCTGGAGCTGCGCCTCGCCCGCCTGACCGCTCTCGGTCGTGACGAGATCGGCGACGAGTTGCAGAAGCTCGCCACCGAGATCGCCGACTATCTCGACATCCTGCGCTCGCGCATCCGCATCCAGGACATCATCAAGGCCGAGCTCGCCGAGGTGAAGGCCGCCTTCGCCACGCCGCGCCGCACCGTGATCCAGGATTGGGGTTCCGATCTCGACGACGAGGACCTGATCGCCCGCGAGGACATGGTCGTCACCGTTTCCCATGCCGGCTACATCAAGCGCGTGCCGCTCTCGACCTATCGGGCCCAGAAGCGCGGCGGCAAGGGCCGCTCCGGCATGGCGACCCGCGACGAGGATTTCGTCGCCCGCCTCTTCGTCGCCAACACCCACACGCCGGTGCTGTTCTTCTCCTCGCTCGGCCAGGTCTACAAGGAAAAGGTCTGGCGCCTGCCGCTGGCGGCGCCGAACGCCAAGGGCAAGGCGCTGGTCAACATGCTGCCGCTCGACAAGGGCGAGCGCATCACCACGATCATGCCGCTGCCGGAGGATGAGGAGAGCTGGGAGACGCTCGACGTGATGTTCGCGACCGCGTCCGGCGGCGTCCGCCGCAACAAGCTGTCGGACTTCGTCAACGTCAACCGCGCCGGCAAGATCGCGATGAAGCTCGACGAGGGTGACCATATCGTCGACGTCCAGATCTGCACCGAGAACGACGACGTGCTGCTGACCACCTCGGCCGGCCAGTGCATCCGCTTTGAGGTCACCGATGTGCGCGTCTTCAAAGGCCGGGATTCGACCGGCGTGCGCGGGATCAATCTCGGCAAGGGCGACGAGGTCATCTCGCTGGCCATTCTGAAGCATCTCGACGCCACGCCCGAGGAGCGCGCGACCTATCTCAAGGATGCCGCCGCCCAGCGCCGCGCCCTCACCGGCGAAGGCGAGGAGACGGTCGAGGCTGCGAGCGATGGCGAGGAGACGGCGGGCGAGGTCGAGCTCGGCGCCAAGCGCGTCGAGATGCAACTCGCCGAACAGTTCATCCTGACCGTGTCGGAGAAGGGCTACGGCAAGCGCAGCTCCTCCTTCGAGTACCGGGTCACCGGGCGCGGCGGCAAGGGCATCGTCGCCATGGTCGTCAACGACCGCAATGGCAAGCTGATCGCCTCCTTCCCGGTCGACGACCGCGACCAGATCATGCTGGTCACCGATGGCGGGCAGGTCATCCGCGTGCCGGTCGATGGCGGCCCGGGCAACCGCATCCGCATTGCCGGCCGCTCGACGCAAGGCGTGACGGTGTTCAACACCGACGCCAGCGAGAAGGTCGTCTCGGTCGAGCGCATCGGCGACGAGGGCGAGAGCGAGGACGGCGACGCCGAGGCCGCGGGGCCTGCGGAGGGCTAAGCGCCCTCCGCTGCGGCTGCGTCGCGGCAGACGCGATTGGCAGGCGCGCGAGGGCCGGGCTTGATCGGGTCATGCACCGCGCTACCTGCGCTGCGGAGCGACAAGGGCGGACCGACAGGTCCCGCCTATGCAGGCTCGGAGGCATCCGACGGGAGGTAGATGGCCTCCAGGTCCGACCACCTCGCCGTCAGCGCGCGAACGCAATCGGGGTCGAAATGGGCTCCGGCTTCGCTGATCAGGAATGCGCGGACGTCCCGCAGAGGCCATGGCTGCTTGTAGGGCCGCTCTGACAGAAGCGCGTCGCAGACGTCCGCGACGGCGGTGATGCGGCCGGACAGCGGAATGTCCGATCCTTCGAGCCGGTTCGGGTAACCTTGTCCATCCCAGCGCTCATGGTGAGAGATGGCGATCTCGGCGGCGAGCTGGACGAGGGGCGAACTGCTTCCCTTCAGGATTTCGTATCCGCGCAGGGCATGCTGCTCCATCTCTCGGCGTTCATCCGGGTCGAGACGTCCCGGCTTGTGAAGAATCCGATCGGATATCGAGACCTTGCCGACATCGTGCATGGGCGAGACGCGGCAGAGGTCGTCGATATAGGGGCCGGGTAGCCTGAGCTCGCTCGCGATGATGCGACTGATCCGGGCGACACGACCGACATGCTGTCCGGTCTGGTCGTCACGCATTTCTCCCGCCCGGCCAAGCCGGTCGATGATCTCCTGCTCCCGTGCCAGGATACGGTCCGTCGACGCGCGAATTTCCGACAGCATGCTGTCAAAGCGTTCTGCGAGCACGCCGGTCTCGTCATCGCTCTCGATGGCCGCGATGGAGGCGCGATTTCCGGTCTGCTCGACCTCGACCATGGCGGCCGTCAGCTGCTCGATGGGCTTCGTGATCGACCGCTGCAGGCGCATCGCCAGCGTCAACCCGATGGCGAGCGCCACGGCCGAGCCGAGAAGCGCAGACAACAGGGCGATCGCGAATTGCTCGGCGAGACCTTGCGCATCCGCGACCAGTTCGATCTCGCCGACGGACTCGCCGCCATCGACGACAGGAAGCCTGACGGTCAGCGTCCGGCTGGAGAGCAGGGCCAGCGGCGAGACGTCGCCCTCCGTCGTCATGACGATGTCGGCTGTCAGACGCGCACCCGACCCCATATCGGCAAGCAGCTTTCCGTCGCGATCCCTGACGCCGAGGAAGATGAATCCGGGAAGCCGGCTGATGGCGCGGGTTGCCTCGGTGATGGCCGTGACGTTTCCATCGGCAATGGCCCGCGACGTCGCGGACGCGAACACACTCGCGGTCGCCAGCATCACGGCACGCTGGGTGCGCAGGAAACTCTGAGCCTGGCTCCAGCAGGAGAACAGCGCGCCGACCAGCAGGGCGATGCCAACCGACGTGATGACGAGCCGGTTGAGCTTGCCGCCGATGGTTCGCTTCGGCGCGGAGGCCGCGGACGGCAGCTTCACGACACGGTGCCGATCACGGGAAGGTGCCCATCACTGGACGAGCCGGCTCGAAACATTCGTTGCCACGCCCTTCGGCACCGGCACCGCCGACGCGAAATAGTTGGAGTTGATGACGAGTTCCGCGGATCCATCGACCCGCAACCGGTTGGCGACGACCACGGTCCACGGTGACTGGTCCGCGATCTTGTTGCCCGTCCCGGAGACCCGCAATTCCGCCGCCGGCAGATAGATCGTCCCGAGGAGCTTCCTCGCACTGTCCGTCGACAGCTCGAGGGCGTTGGTGAAGCTCCTGTCGGTGATCATGACAAATCCGGCCAAAGGTCCGGACCGCCTGCCTTCCAGCGCCAGGAAGGCCTGGCCTTTGAAACCGATGTCGACTTTCCCCTTGAAGATCAGGACGACGTCGGTGCCGACGATCTGACCTTTGCCGACGACATCGATCTGCGCATCGACGAAGTAATGTTCCCCTGCGTTCAGAATGAGCCTGTCATTCCCGTTGATCTTGATCCTGCCGCAGTGAACGCCCGGGTTGAGCGTGGTCGTGCCGCTGACGGCGAAGTCCGTGTCGCTGCAGGAGGCCGGCACGGCAATGCCGAGCGCCGCGAACGGGTCGGTGATCGGCGGCGCGTCCGTCACGGGTGCCGGCGCAATCGAGCCGCGCGCACCGCCGACGGACCTCACACCGCCCGCCCGGAGGCCTGGAGTGCCGGCCACCTCGATATCGGTGTTGCTTTGAACGAGGCAGCCGCCGGCGGTCATCGTCGCGCTGGCCGACAACTTCACGACGCTGCCGCCCTTTTGCTGCATGCCCAAGACGCAGAGCGGCGATTTCTGCAGAAGTGTCGTGGCCGTCGCGGTCACGCGCACCTTCAGTCCACCGGAGGAGACCAGATTGCCGAAGAGCGAGTCACTATTGGCCTCCTGGCTCACCGTCACAGCGCCCTTCGAGGGATCTGCCTGTGCCGACGTCACCACCGCCCAGGATGGTCGGACCGCATCTGCCGCCCTGTCGGCCTGCACCCGGGACCGCTCGACGGTCGCCGCGGATTGGTCGATCGCGTAGGCTTGGGCGCCCGCCAGGGCCGCGGCATCGACGTAATTCTGGAGGGCTGCGCGCGTCCGGATGGCCTGGGCCAGTTCGATCGCGCCGAGCGCGGCCATCAACAACACCGGCATCGCCAACGCACCAATCAACGCAACAGCGCCGCCTTGGTCGCGCATGAAAGATCGGAAAAAGGGCGCGCCGGGCTTCATACGCCACAGCTTTAAATTCGCGCTGTTACTGGAACCTGAATCGCAAACGCGACGTCACCCTGTGAGATATGATCGTTGAATCGACAGTTTACTTTTGGTGTAGGCCATCTGACAGGTTGAGATGTCGACGATCTCCCTGACGATTGTCCTGCCAACGTGGTTGAAACGGATCGTCTGTGATCCCGCCCTCACCATCGTGAAGGATGGAGACCCGCGGGGCGGGGTCGCAACGCTCACACCGTCTCCAGCAGCCCCTTGATCAGCGCTTGGCGCGGGGCGATCGACGAGATCAGCCCGTACTCCGACAGCGTATGGGCGCCCTCCCCGTCGATGCCCAGCCCGTCCAGGGTCGGGACGCCCAGCGCGGCGGTGAAATTGCCGTCGGAGCCGCCGCCGGTCATCGCGCAGTCCTGCAGGTCGAAGCCGATGCCGGCCGCGATCGCGCGCGCCGTCGCAAACAGCGCCGCGCCCACAGGCGACTTCTCGTAAGGCGGCCGGTTCATGCCGCCGGTCACGGTGATGCGGACATCGGGGTCCACCGGCGCGAGACCGAGGATGCGCTCTTCCATCGCGCGGCCGTCGGCGGCGCTGGCGACGCGCAGATCGACGCTGAACCAGGCATGCTGCGGGATGACATTGGCGGCCGTGCCGCCGCCCATCAGCGCGACCGTGGTGGTGACGCCGCGCCCATAATCGGTCATGGCCTCGATCGCCAGGATCTGGTGGGCGGCTTCGCGGATCGCGCTGCGACCATCGGCATGGCGTGCGCCGGAATGCGCCGGCCGGCCCTCGAGCTTGACTTCGAAGCGCCCCACCCCTTTTCGCGCGGTGACGATCTTGCCGCCCTCGCGGGCTGGCTCGGTGACCAGCACGGCCGCCGCATTGCGGCCGATTGCCTCGATCAGCCCGCGCGTCGTCGGCGAGCCGATCTCCTCATCGGGCGTGAACAGGAAAACCAGCGGGCGCTTCGCGCTGCCCGCGAGCGCGACCTGCTTGAAGGCCTGAAGCGCCAGCCAGGCGCCGCCCTTCATGTCGTAGACGCCCGGCCCGTAGAGCCGGTCGCCCTCGACCCGCACGGGCAGGTCGCGCGCGCTGGTCCCGACCGGGTGGACCGTGTCGAGATGCGACATCACCGCGATCGCCGGTTTGCCCGTGGCGAGACCGGCCCGCAGGATCAGGCTGTCGCCGAGCCCGTCGCGCCCGGGCACGCGCTCGACCGCGATCGGCAGCCCTTCGACCTCGCTCGCGACGAGGTCCATCATCCCGTTGACGCCGGGAGCGTGATGGGTGGGGCTCTCCAAAGCGAGCCAGACGGACAGGGCGGAGACGGGATCGGGAATGTTCATGATGGACGCGACCTTGGCCGCGCCAGGCCATGCCGGCAAGCACACCGCGCAGCAGGGGCGCCCTGCCCTGATGGCATGGCGAGAGCCGCTTGAATGAAGAAGGCCGGGGCGATGCCCCGGCCTTGCTGTCGAATCCGGCCTGGAACGGCGAATCCGGCCTAGAAGGGAATGTCGTCGTCGAGATGGCTCGAGGACGAGCGGCCGCCGCCGCCACCGCCACCGCCCGCCATCGCCGGCTGGCGCGAACCGCCGCCGCCGCTGGCCGGGCCGGACCGCCCGAAGGACGAGCCTGAGGGGCGCTCCTCGACCATGCCACCGCCGCCCTCGCCATACTCATCCGAACCGCCCTGCCCGCGGCTGTCGAGGATGGTGAGTTCGCCGCGATAGCGCTGGAGAACGATTTCGGTCGTGTACTTCTCGACGCCCGACTGGTCCTGCCATTTGCGGGTCTGGAGTTGGCCCTCGATATAGATCTTCGAGCCCTTCTTCAGATACTGCTCGGCGACCTTGGCGAGGTTCTCGTTGAAGATCACGACCGAGTGCCACTCGGTGCGCTCCTTCTTCTCGCCCGACTGCTTGTCGCGCCAGGTTTCGGAGGTGGCGATGCGCAGATTGACGACCGGCTCGCCCGAGCCGAGACGCCGGACCTCGGGATCGCGGCCGAGATTGCCGACCAGAATGACCTTGTTGACGCTACCAGCCATGAGAGGCTCCATTTCCTGCGCACATCGAAACCGGCTTTTCACCGGAGCGCGACCCTACCGGTCGACTGCGCCACTATCAATGATGTTCTTGTTTTGTTCAAGTGCCATTTGCAGGGTTGTCCCCTGATTTCGGTGGGCCCTTCACCTTCCTGCTCGTCTTTCCGGGGCTTCGCGAAGCGAAGAGCCCGGAACCCAGTACCGATGTCGCGAAGGAAGGAAAGACGAACCGGCAGCGCCCTGACTGAAGGGCTGTCGGTTCTGGGTTCCGGGCTCAGGCCTTCGGCCTGCCCCGGAATGACGGTGCGGTCCGGTGCAGGATTAGCGACGTTCAGCCCTCGCCATCGCCCCGCACCATCGCCTCGCTCAGCCCCAGCGTCGCGAACTCCCCGGCCCGCAGATCCGCCTCCTCGGCCGGGAAGAACTCGTCGAGCTGCGGCGGCGCCACCGGCGTCCCGCTCAGCATCGCATGGGCCTGGCCGCGATGGTGGATCTGGTGCTGGAACAGGTGCAGCAGCAGCCGGTCGAGCCGCTCGTGCTGGATGCGGGCGCCGCGATGCACGCTGACGATCCGCTCCAGCCCGCTTTTGTCGGCACCCTGGCCCGCCGCCTCGACCACCGCGATCAACCGCCGATCCATCGCCTCCTGTGCGGCCTGAAGTTCGGGCAGCGTCGCGCAGGGCTCGCGGTTCGCCCAGGCGGCGGGGCCGAGCGTGCCGCCCTCCATCGCGTCGACATAGAAATGGTCGATGATCAGGATGTGGTTTAGCGTCGCCCGCAGGCTCGGGAAGAACCCGGTGCGCGGCGCCACCCATTCGGCCTGCGAGAGCGCCGCGCAACTGCGCAGCAGCCGGTGATTGGCCCAGAGATTGTTGAAGGCCATCGCGCGATACGGTCGCAATTCGTCCATGGTCGGTCCTCCCCGTCGAGGGGGAAACTGACAGAAAGCGTACGACGCGTCATGGCAGCAGCGCGATCCCGCTAGCGGCCGCGATCGATCAGGCGGGCTCGACCACCCGGCGGTAGAGATGCCAGGTCGCATGGCCGAGCACCGGCAGGAGCACGACGAGGCCGAGGAAGAGCGGCAGCATCGCCACGAAGGACAAGGCCGCGATCACCGCCGCGAACCCCAGCATCGGCACGGGATTCGTCGACACCGCCCGCACGCTGGTGATCATCGCCGTGATGAAATCGACCTCGCGGTCGAGCAGCAGCGGGAAGGAGATCACCGTCAGCGAGAACAGGATCGTGGCCAGGACGGCGCCGACGAGGTTGCCGACGGCCAGGAACATCAGCCCCTCCGGCGTCGAGGTGAGCACCGTCAGGAAGCCCGAGAAGCTGGAGAAGGACTGGAAGCCGAGGAACAGCGCCAGCAGCAGCCGCACCTGGTAGAGCCACATCATCATCACGAACAGCGTGACGAAGGCCATCCAGCCCAGCTCCCGCTGGCCCTGCGCGAAGACGACGCCGAGCACCTGGCCCCAGGCCAGCGTCTCGCCCGCCTCGCGCCGGCGCGACACCTCGTAGAGCCCCACCGCCACGAAGGGGCCGATCAGCACGAAACCGGCCGCGAGCGGATAGGCGAGATAGGGCATGCCGAAGCGCGTCAGCGACATCAGGATTGAAAGCCCGCCCAGCGCATAGATGCCGCCGAAGAACAGCCCGAACAGCGGCGCCGCCTGGAAATCCCTGAGGCCCGCGACAAAGGCCTCGACCACGTCATGGATGGCGATGCGCCGGACCACCGGGTCCGGGCGCCGCGGCTCCGCCGCTCCGGTCTCGATCTGGATCTCGTCCATGGCCTCTCCCCCTTGTCCGCCTCCGCGCTGGTGCCGGGGCATTGCTTTTGGGGGGCAGCCTAGTGCCGGCGCCGCCGCGCGCATTGGGGAAGATCAATCCGGCCGGCGTCAGTGCCCGGGCGCGGCCGGTCCGTCGGAGCCGAGCCGTGGCAGGAACCAGGCGAGCAGACCGATCGCCGGCAGGAAGGCGCAGAGATGATAGACCGCGTCGATGCCGATGCGATCCGCCAGTTCGCCGAGCATGGCCGCGGCGACGCCGCCCAGCCCGAAGGACAGGCCGTAGAACAGCCCGCCGACGAGGCCGATGCGGCCCGGCATCAGCTCCATGGCGTAGATCAGGATCGCCGCGAAGGCGCTGGACATGATCAGGTTGATCACGATCGTCAGCACGCCGGTCCAGACCAGATCGACATGGGGCAACATCAGCGTGAAGGGCAGCGCGCCGAGGATCGAGAACCAGATGATCTTGTTGCGGCCGATCCGGTCTCCGAGGATGCCGCCGAAGATCGCGCCCGCGGCCGAGGAGGCCAGGAACAGGAACAGCATGATCTGCGAGGTCTGCACCGCAACCCCGAACCTCCCGATCAGGTAGAAGGTGTAGAACGAGCTGAAGCTCTGCGAATAGGCGTTCTTCGAGAACAGCAGGATCACCAGGATCGTCACCGCGAAGCCCACCGCGCCCGCCGAACGCACGGGGGCCGCCGCGGCCACCTTCGCCTTGGCCGGCGCCGCCGCCTGCTGGCGCTGCAGCTCGGCATAGCGCCCGGCCGTCCAGGTCATCACCATCATCGCCAGCAGGGCGGTGGCCGAGAACCAGGCGAGGCTCGTCTGGCCGCGCGGCACGATGATGAAGGCCGCCAGCAGCGGCCCGAGCGCCCCGCCCGTCTGGCCGCCGACCTGGAAGATGCCCTGCGCCAGCCCGTGCCGGCCGCCCGAGGCATTGCGCGCCATGCGCGTCGCTTCCGGGTGGAAGATCGAGGAACCCAGCCCGACGCAACCCGCCGAGAGCAGCAGCAGCGAATAGCTGCCGGCATAGGCCAGGCCGATGAGCCCGAACAGGGTGAAGCCCATGCCGACGACCATCGAATAGGGCATCGGGTTCTTGTCGGTATAGGCGCCGACGAGGGGCTGGAACAGCGAGGCGGTGATCTGGAAGGTCAGGGTGATCAGGCCGATCTGCCCGAAATCCAGCCCATACGCGACCTTGATGATTGGATAGATCGCCGGGATCAGCGACTGCATCATGTCGTTGAGCAGATGCGTCGCGCTGAGCGCGATCAGCACCGGCATGGCGGCGGTCTGGGCAATGCGGGCGGGCGGCGTCGTGGCGGTCATGTCCGAGGGGTATCCGGTTCGATCCAGGCCGATCATCCAAGCCATTGACCCGGCTTGCGGCAGCAAGCCAGCGAAATGAATGCAGAGGCGCCATGCGCGGACACACGGATGCCGACATGCCCCTGCGGCGTGCACGGCTCTTGCTTGTGGCCCGGCTCTGTCGCTATGCCGACAGGGCACCCCTTCAGGCACCCGCCTTCACACAGGATTCCCGTCAGATGAGCGTCGCCAACGGCCGGCACATCCTCGCGATGCCGGGGCCGACCAATATTCCCGACCGCGTGCTGCAGGCGATGATGCGCCCGGCCGAGGAACTCGCCTCGAAGACGATCGTCGATCTGACCGAGTCTGTCCTGGCCGATCTCAAGCGGATCTTTCGCACCACCGGCGAGACCTTCGTCTACGCCGCCAACGGCCATGGCGGCTGGGAGGCGGCGCTGACCAATGTTCTGTCGCGCGGCGACAAGGTGCTGGTGCTGGCGAGCGGGCGCTTCGCCATCGGCTGGGGCGAGATGGCCGCCTTCATGGGCGCCGATGTCGAGGTGCTGCCGGGAAGCTGGCGCGCCGCGATCGACCCCGCCGCCGTCGAGGCGCGGCTGCGCGCCGATGCCGGCCACACCATCAAGGCCGTGCTGATGGTGCAGATCGACACCGCATCGGGCGTCGTCAACGACGTGCCCGCTATGCGCCGCGCCATCGACGCTGCCGGCCACCCGGCCCTGTTCATGGTCGATGGCGTCGCCTCTGTCGGCTGCATGCCCTTCGAGATGGACGCCTGGGGCGTCGACGTCGCCATGTCGGCCTCGCAGAAGGGGCTGATGACCTCGCCGGGGCTGGCCTTCGTCGCCGCCAACGACAAGGCCATCGCCGCGCACAAGACCGCGACGATGAAGACGCTCTACTGGGACTGGTCGTCCCGGATGAACACGATGGCCTATATGAAGCATTGCGGCACCGCGCCGGAGCATCTGCTCTTCGGCCTGCGTGCCGCGCTGGACATGATCTTCGCGGAAGGGCTGGAGGCGGTCTGGGAGCGCCATCGCCTTCTCGCCGGCGCGACCCATGCCGCCGTCTCGCGCTGGGCCGAGGGCCAAGCCCTGACCTTCAACATCACCGACCCCGTCCAGCGCGCCCCCTCCGTCACGCCGGTCCTGGTCCAGGGCATCGAGACGGCCACCCTCACCGACTTCGCCCGCGATGTCGGCGGCGTCTCGCTGGGCCTCGGCATCGGCGAGCTCAGCGGCAAGGCCTTCCGCATCGCCCATATGGGCCATGTCAACGCGCCGACCGTGCTCGGCACGCTCGCCGTCGTCGAGATGGCGCTGCAGGCGAAGGGCGTGCCCCACGGTTCGGGCGGCGTCGATGCGGCGGTGGCGTATCTGGGTGCGGCGACGGCGTAGGCGCGGCGCGCGCCCCGCTTCGAGCCCTCATCCTGAGGAGCGCTCCGCAGGAGCGCGTCTCGAAGGATGTTCAAGGAGGCTCCGGAGACATCTGGAGCATCCTTCGAGACGCCGCGTTCCGCGGCTCCTCAGGATGAGGGCTGCGCCGCAGCTCGCTCCCGCCCACTCCTGCCACGCCCTGTCAGCATCGCCGCCCGCGACGACGCGCCGCTGGCGTTGTGCGTGATAGACATCGCCGCCGCCCGCTCATCCGGGCTGGTATGGCGCGGCTTTTGCCCTATCTCTACGCTGCATCCCTTTCCGGACGCCCCCAATCCCTTTTCGGACGCCCCATGGCTCGCAAACCTACCACCGGCGGCAAATCCTCGGCCGGCGGCTCCTCCCCGTCCGGCAACCCGACCTCGCTGGCCGACCAGGCGGCGTCGCTCGAGGCGATGTTCGACGAGGCCCGCAAGACCGACTCGCGCATGATCACCGTGCGCGGCGCCCGCGAGCACAACCTCAAGAACGTCGATCTGGCGATTCCGCGCGACAAGCTCGTCGTCTTCACCGGCCTCTCGGGCTCGGGCAAATCCTCGCTCGCTTTCGACACGATCTATGCGGAAGGCCAGCGCCGCTATGTCGAGAGCCTCTCGGCCTATGCCCGCCAGTTCCTGGAGATGATGAGCAAGCCCGATGTCGACCAGATCGACGGGCTCTCGCCGGCGATCTCGATCGAGCAGAAGACGACATCGAAGAACCCGCGCTCCACCGTCGGCACCGTCACCGAGATCCACGACTATATGCGCCTGCTCTGGGCGCGGGCCGGCATCCCCTACTCGCCCGCGACGGGCCTGCCGATCGAGAGCCAGACCGTGCAGCAAATGGTCGACCGGCTGGTCGAGCTGCCGGAGAAGACCCGCGGCTACCTGCTCGCTCCCGTGGTGCGCGGCCGCAAGGGCGAGTTCCGCAAGGAAATGGCGGAGTGGCTGAAGCGCGGCTTCCAGCGCGTCAAGATCAATGGCGAGTTCGTCGAGATCCCCGATGCGCCAACGCTCGACAAGAAGTTCAAGCACGACATCGACGTCGTCGTCGATCGCCTTGTGATCAGGCCCGATCTCGGCGCCAGACTCGCCGACTCGCTGGAGCAGGCGCTGGAGCTGACCGATGGCATCGCGGTCTTCGAATATGCCGATGAGAAGGAGGAGAATGGCGAGCCGCGCCGCATCGTCTTCTCCTCGAAATTCGCCTGCCCGGTCTCCGGCTTCACGATCCCCGAGATCGAGCCCAGACTCTTTTCATTCAACAACCCCTTCGGCGCCTGCCCGGCCTGCGACGGTCTCGGCCACGAGATGCGCATCGACCCGGACATGATCGTCCCGGATTCCTCGCTCAGCCTGAAGAAGGGCGCCATCGCGCCCTGGGCCAAGTCGACCTCGCCCTATTACGGCCAGACGCTGGAGGCGCTCTCCCGCCATCTCGGCTTCTCGATGACCAAGCCCTGGGCGGAACTCCCCGACAGCGCCAAGATCTCGATCCTGTTCGGCACCGGCGCCGAGCCCGTCCGCATGGCCTATAATGACGGCCTGCGCGCCTATGAGGTGAGAAAGCCCTTCGAGGGCGTCATCACCAATATGGAGCGGCGCTGGAAGGAGACGGAGTCGGACTGGGCCCGCGAGGAGATCGGCCGCTTCATGTCCGAGACGCCGTGCAAGGCCTGCAACGGCTTCCGGCTCAAGCCCGAGGCGCTCGCGGTCAAGATCGACATGCGCCATATCGGCGAGATCTCGCGGCTTTCGGTCAAGGACGCGCTCGACTGGGTCTCCCGCCTGCCCTCGCGCCTCAGCCAGAAGCAGAACGAGATCGCCCCGCGCATCCTCAAGGAAATCCGCGACCGGCTGACCTTCCTGCTCGATGTCGGGCTGGAATACCTCACGCTCGCCCGCGCCTCGGGCACGCTTTCGGGTGGCGAGAGCCAGCGCATCCGGCTCGCCAGCCAGATCGGCTCCGGCCTTACCGGCGTGCTCTATGTGCTGGACGAGCCCTCGATCGGCCTGCACCAGCGCGACAACGAGCGGCTGCTGGGCACGCTGCGGCGGCTGCGCGACCTCGGCAACACCGTCATCGTCGTCGAGCATGACGAGGACGCGATCCTCACCGCCGATTACGTGGTCGATGTCGGCCCCGGCGCCGGCATCCATGGCGGGCGCATCGTCGCCCAGGGCACGCCGCAGCAGATCCTCGACAATCCGGATTCGCTCACCGGCAAATACCTCACCGGCGAGCTCTCGGTCGCCGTGCCCGCCAAACGCCGCAAGGCGCAGAAGGGGCGGTCCCTCAGGATCGTCGGCGCCCGCGGCAACAACCTCAAGGATGTCTCGGTCGAGATCCCGCTCGGGCTGTTCACCTGCATCACCGGCGTCTCCGGCGGCGGCAAGTCGACGCTGGTCATCGACACGCTCTACAAGGCCGTGGCGCGCAAGCTCAACGGCGCGATCGACCACCCCGCCCCGCATGACCGCATCGAGGGCATCGAGCATCTCGACAAGGTCATCGACATCGACCAGTCGCCGATCGGCCGCACCCCGCGCTCCAACCCCGCGACCTATACCGGCGCCTTCACGCCGATCCGGGACTGGTTCTCCGGCCTGCCCGAGGCCAAGGCGCGCGGCTATCAGCCGGGCCGCTTCTCGTTCAACGTCAAGGGCGGCCGCTGCGAGGCCTGCCAGGGTGACGGCGTCATCAAGATCGAGATGCACTTCCTGCCGGATGTCTACGTCACCTGCGACGTCTGCAAGGGCAAGCGCTACGACCGCGAGACGCTGGAGGTGAAATACCGCGACCATTCCATCGCCGACGTGCTCGACATGTCCGTCGAGGAGGCCAAGGATTTGTTCAAGGCCGTGCCTTCGATCCGCGACAAGATGGAGACGCTCGCCCGCGTCGGGCTCGACTATGTCAAGGTCGGCCAGCAGGCCACGACGCTCTCAGGCGGCGAGGCCCAGCGCGTCAAGCTCTCCAAGGAGCTTTCCAAGCGCGCCACCGGCCGCACCCTCTACATCCTGGACGAGCCGACCACCGGCCTGCATTTCCACGACGTCGCCAAGCTGATGGAGGTGCTGCACGAGCTGGTCGAGCAGGGCAATTCCGTCGTCGTCATCGAGCACAATCTCGAAGTGGTGAAGACGGCCGACTGGGTGATCGACATGGGCCCCGAGGGCGGCGACGGCGGCGGCGTCGTGGTGGCCGAGGGCACGCCCGAGGCCATCGTCAAGGCCGGCAAGGGCCACACCGCCCGCTTCCTCAGGGAGGTGCTGGAGCGCCGGCCGATCAAGGGGGCGAAGGGGGTGACGCGGGAGGCGGCGGAGTAGAGGGCGGGCGGCGCAACGCGTCCCCTTCCCCCCGCCTGCAGTGGGGACGGGTTAGGGATTGGGGGCGCGCACGATAGGCCTCGACCGTAGGGCCGGGCGGCACGGCGTCAGATTGAGCTGTGATTTGTCGTCATTCGATCGTCCGTTTGGGGTAAAGGCGTCGCGCACTGCCGTTGCCTCTCCACTGAAATTCGTCTGGCCAAGTCCAGCCAACCCAGCGCCTTACAGCGTTGCCATTCCGGGCGCGCGTCTGGTCAGTCCAATTGGTCTTTAATTCGACCTCCAACAACAGGCCTAACGCTACGCCAGTCGCTGTTGGATTCTCCATGATAGTCTTTCGGACAAAATGGAGTGACGGGTTCTGCTCGGCAGCGCGGCGAAGCAGAACTTCCGGATCTTCATCAATATCCACTAGTAATGCACCGCGATTGTCAGCGAGACCTAGTGCACACAGGCTTTGAAAAGCCTGCATTCCATAATTCTCAACTACATGTGGCCGTGTTAGTCGCTCGTCTGTCAGAGCCACCAGCGCTTCAAGTACGCGCTCAGGCGGTGCGTCACCCAAGAAAAAGCCACGCCCCCGTCTATTCCGAACTCCGCTAGTGGTAAGTCCGCTCACTCCGTGAGAGGAATTGCTTGCAAAATACGAGCCGGCAACGCGATCCACTAATCCTGCAGCGACGCACCATTGCATCACGCGGGCCGCATACTGCTCCAAAACAGCGTCGCTGAGCCTAAGTCTAGCGTAAATATCTACAGCTAGTCGGATAACGTCATCAAGATTGAACGCCCCTTCGACGCCAAAGCGTTCCAAGACAGACCGGTAGAGCACGTGAGAACGACAAAATCCCACGACGATATCTGCCGCGTCATTTGCTTCTGCTTGGAGCGCAGTTACGCGTCCGGTTTTACGATTGGCCTCCGCATGGCCGACCACGACCATATCTCGAACCAGATTATCAGCAGTTCCCGGCGTAATCTTTAGTTCGGTAGCCAGCCCATCGTAACTTATCTCACCTTCGCGCAACAAAATTCGAAGCGCAGATAAATATGTCACGACATTTATTTGCGGCACATACGTCGTTGGAATATATGGTACTTTATCCGTCAATACATAATCGCGAAATATGTCCCAGTATATGCTCAATCTTGAGCCGGTTCTAATAATCAAACGTTTGTCCAAGAGACCCGTTATTATTTCCTCCCCATAAACGCCAACGATCTTAAAAAATTCGGCTGGAGCCTCTGACGCAATTTGGCGAATACATGCCAACTCAGACTCGGACAATCGTTCGATATCTTTTGCAAAAAGCTCCTCAATGCGCAAAGCTCGGACTAATATCTCGCTTTGCTCAAGTCCACTCCTCGTTTGCTCCAAAATATGTATACAAAGCTTCTTCAGCAGCCACGGATATCCTTGACAATGATCGAGGAGCAGCCGCCGAAGCTGCGGCGATATTGGCTGGCCTAGCTCCTTCGCAAATCGATTAATCGCAATCGTTACTTCGCCAGCCGAGAAGAGGCTTAACTCAAATTCTCGCCTTCTGTCTGCAAGGCTATGCCACAAATGATATGCGTTATGCTCTGGCGGAACCGCGCCATCGGTTTTCCACGAAAAGCCAACTATAAAATTCTCCGCAACCTCGATCGCCGCATCACAAAGAAGTCTTACATCCTCAAATATTGATGATAGATCCTCCTTGTAAAGAAGCTCTTCGAACTGATCAAATATCAAGCAAATCGCAGTTGAATTCTGCTTCAATACAGAAAATATTGATCGAATCGAGTCGGTAGAGAACGGGTCACTTGGACCTCCAACGCTCAAATCTCCCTGAACTGTAACAAATCCCTGATCAACCGCCTCTTTGAGAGCACGATAAAGCGCTAATTCGACAAAGCGGCGCGACGATGCAGCGCGAGAGTCCACTGCATATACGAAGACTTTTCTAGCGCGACCCTGCCCACTGCCACTAGCCCTCTCTGCGATCTTGAGGACTGAAGAACTCTTTCCCCAACCAGACGGCCCTTTGATAGCAAAAACCCGCGTGCTGATGGCGCCGGAACGAACTCCGTCTAGGAGGTCTGTAACGTCATGGAGGAGATGCTCTCGGCCAACATAGTCTTGAGGACGCGCGGGGCGATAATCTGCCCAATGATCCCCTGATTGGACGCGTACTACGCTCTGAAGTTCAGTGCGAAGACGTTGTGTTTCGCGGGATCTATCGACGTTGTCGTCCGTTTCCCAAGTGAGACTCGCTAATGAACTATCTGTAGCTGCGAGTCCATTGAGCACATTCCTTGTGCTGACTCGTTCGCCAGTATGGGCATCATAGACGTATACAGCTCGACGCATCCGGGTTTGATCATCGATACCAATCAATGCCCAGTAGGTGTTATCCTGTGCTAGAAGTAAGCAAACTTCGTCTGCGAGCGTGGCTCCATGCGGAGGCTTCAAATGCTCAGGCGCCCGAAGGAAGCCTGCTGAGATAAGGCGGGTCAACAACGCGTCTGGATCGTAGACCTGCAGTCTGCGCCGCTCTTCAGGGTTTCTTTGCGCCCATTTGTCTCTAACGCCTTTGGCGTCTTTGCCGAGATCGTGCGTGGAAATAAGCCATCCGGATGCGAAATCCTCGATAGCTACCTTGCCGTACAGCTTGATGAGAGCATCCGCAGGGATGGTCGAGCGCTGAGCTTTGCATTCCACGATGATCCTTTCACCAGTGGTTCGCTCTTGCGCGAGAAGATCGACCTCCATGCCAGTGATCCGGACCTCCTCAACCACGACATAATTTTGGGTTTCGAGAAAACGCCGCGCGAAGCGTTCAAGGACACGGCCGCGCTCCGTAGTTGAGACGTCGTCCCTAACACATACTTCAATGTATCGACTCATAGCGCCCCCTGATGGGACTACTATCAGCCATCCGGTCGCAGAGGGGCAAGATGGCCGGAAGCGAGCATTTGCACGTTCTGCACTGGCCTGTCGCCCAGAAGGGCGGCCATAGGGAGGCACACCTCCCTTCTCCCCTCGGG
>NNBT01002009.1_pt1 | contig 162891 bp, 157 predicted proteins | sample 1173831 | NCBI WGS metagenome assembly NNBT01 (sample SAMN07173936, study PRJNA388173) | plant metagenome | isolation source: symbiotic tissue sample KVJ10 | place: Norway: Troms, Kvaloya island | reverse complement strand
ATGCCCGCCTCGGTCCAACGGCGATATTGTCGATGGACCGAGTTCCATTTTCCCAGTTCGACGGGCAGATCGCGCCAAGGCGAGCCGGTGCGCGTGACCCACAGGATCGCGTCAAGCACCCTGCGATGATCAACGGGAGGGCGGCCGCCCTGCGCGCCGCTCTCAAGCAGGAAAGGCGCGAAGAACGCCCATTCCTCGTCCGTCATCAGCCCGCGAAGCACCGCCGTTCTCCCCAAAGAACAGCCTTGAATCACGCTTCAGCTGATTTGGGAATCCGCTTTGTCCACACGACCTAGCCTTCCAAGCTCCATCTTCGGCACTTCTGCGGCAGGGCCGACGATACAGCAAGGCGACGGCGTGATTCGGTCGACGCAGCCCCAAGCTGCGTCTGGGCCACCGTCTCGTTCTGAACGTGCGGCCCAACCGCCGAACGAAGCGCAGGACACCAATACCGCACCGTCATCGGTTCCCGGCGCATCAGGCGCTGGCCAACCGGCTCCCGCCTCTATCCCTACTTCCCAATCCACTTTTCAAACTTTGTCCCCGACGCGATCTGCCGGACCGTTGCAGCGCGAAACTGCGGTGGGGCAGGTTCCGCCATCGTCTACCGGCTCACCGACACCTCCGCCCGCTGTTGGATCGTCTGATACGGGCTTCGCAGGAGCGATGTCAGGCGGCGGCCCAAGCCAGTCAATCGACAGGCGGTCGAGCAACCAGGCCGATGCTCAGCGCGATTTCGAACTAGTCTCGCATTACAGATTCTACCATAATATTTCATTCGGCTACCTGAAGGACATTCTTATTAGCCCCGCCGATTTCCTCGCGCTGCTGTTGGTCTGCTTCGCAGGCGTCCTGGGCGCTCTGTTGCGGCTTATCCTTGGCACGCATCTGACAGGCCGCCCCCCCGTCGCCCGAGATTTGCTAATCAGCCCCATACTGGGCCTGATAACGGCCCTCGTCGTCTATGTCCTGTTCAGAACCGGATTCGTTGCGTTGACGGACAAGCCGCAGAACGACACGAGCACGATTAGTCCGTTTCTGATCGCTTTCGCCTCGCTGACAGCGGGTCTCTACTCGGAACGCGCGATCGATTTGCTTCGGCGAACGAGCGGGAATTGGCTCGGCGGCGAGAGTGACGGCAATGACCGATGGGCCTTCGGACTGAAGGACAAAATGGCCTCTGAAAGCGCTACTGAGATCGCTAGCCGGCTCGGCGTCTCCGAGCAACTGTTGCAGCAGTGGATGAACGAAGATGTGGCGACACCGCAGCGTTATCAACGCGAGCTTGCGTTACTTCTCAAAGTTCCAGTGCGCCTTCTCTTCACCGATCTTGGTCCCAAAACAGGCTATGGCACGATCTGATCACGCGTGCACCGATCCGGAGCGACTCGGCGAATCTCGGTCCGTCGGACGAGAACGAGCCGGGTGGATCGTTGTCGCGATCTCTCTATGGAAAGCAGGTGAGCGCGTGGTAACTGGCGATAATAAATGGGACCTCGCACCGCTCGCGCGGCTGCTTTTCGCAGTGGCGTTCACGGCCGGGCTGGGGCTCTTCTCTGTCGAAAGCCGAGCGCAGTTCGGTTCAGCGCCGCCGCCCATTTTACCATACCGACCTAATCCGTACGGGCAACAGCCTTACGCGCCTTCGCCCTATACCCAGATACCCCAGCCCTATGGCAACCAAGGCTATCAGCAACCCTTCCCAAATCAGTACAATGCGCCGCAACTGCCGCAATTCTGCTGTACACAGGCTGGACGGCTTGGCCCGCTATTCAATCCCGGAATACCTCCCGGCGGCTTCTGCACCGTTACGGTGCCGTATGGCCAACTCCCCGGTCAAGCATGCTACTAGCAACGCCGCCTCAACGCTGCCGCAGCGGCTCGCGCGACAGCCCCTGCGCCCCCAGCGCGTCGCGATAGGCCTGCATCTTCGCCTCGCCGGTCTCGCCGAGCTCGCGCAGATAATCCCAGCCGAAGATGCCGGTGTCGTGCATGTCGTCGAAGGTCAGCTTCACGGCATAGTGACCGACCGGCTCGACCTTGAGGATCTCGACCTCGGCCTTGCCGGGGATAGTCTTTTTCTGCGTAGGGCCATGGCCCTGGACCTCGGCCGAGGGGCTTTCGACGCGCAGCAGTTCGGCGGCGATCGCGAAGGAGGTCCCATCCTCGAAGGCGACGTGTAGGGTCCGGCGGTCCTTCGAGAGGCGCAGTTCGGTGGGCCAGGCTGACATGGTTGTGTGGGCTCGCTTGCTGATGCGACCGCAGCCGCGCTTGACCTTGGCCACGCCAATGCCAATGTCTTGGCCTCTATACAGGACAACGCGGCCGCAGCCACTCCGGGCGAGCGGCCCAGGATATGCCAGACGTGCTCATCGAGACCCAGAACCCGCTGACCCGCGCCCCCCTGACCGACCCGTTCGGCCGGGACATCTCCTATCTGCGGATTTCGGTCACGGATCGCTGCGATTTTCGCTGCGTCTACTGCATGTCCGAGGACATGACCTTCCTGCCCAAGCGCGACCTGCTGACGCTTGAGGAGATCGACCGCGTCGCCTCGGCTTTCGTCGCGCGCGGCACGCGCAAGCTGCGCCTCACCGGTGGGGAGCCGCTGGTGCGCCGCGACGTGATGAGCCTGTTCCGCTCGCTCTCGCGCCATCTGGCCTCCGGCGCGCTGGAGGAGCTGACTCTGACCACCAACGGCTCCCTGCTCGACCGCTACGCCCAGGAACTCGCCGATTATGGCGTGCGCCGGATCAATGTCTCGCTCGACACGCTCGACGCCGACAAGTTCCGCAAGATCACGCGCTGGGGCGATCTCGACAAGGTGCTGGGCGGCATCGAGGCGGCCCGCAAGGCGGGCATGCGGGTCAAGATCAACGCCGTGGCGCTCAAGGGCGTCAACGAGGACGAGATCGAGAGCCTGATGACTTGGTCGCACGGGCTGGGCATGGATCTGACCCTGATCGAGGTGATGCCGCTGGGCGAGATCGAGCCGGGCCGCATCGACCAGTTCCTGCCACTCTCGGTGGTCAGGGCCCGGCTGATGGACAATTACAACCTCGTCGAGGACCCCTACAGGACGGGCGGGCCGGCGCGCTATGTCCGGGTGAAGGAGACCGGTGGGCTGATCGGCTTCATCACGCCGATGACGCACAACTTCTGCGAGAGCTGCAACCGCGTCCGCCTGACCTGCACCGGCACGCTCTATATGTGCCTCGGCCAGGAGGATGCAGCGGATCTGCGCGCACCCATCCGGGCCTCGGCAGACGACGCCGCCTTGCATCGCGCCATGGACGAGGCGATCTCGCGCAAGCCCAAGGGCCATGACTTCGTCATCGACCGCCGTCGCGAAAAGCCTGCGGTCGGCCGCCATATGAGCGTCACCGGCGGCTGAGCATCAGCCACGCGGATGCACGGGACTGACGGGCCGGGATCGGCGCGCCTTCCTATTGCCCGAGCCTTGACGGGCCCCGCCAATGGCTTAACGGTTCCTCGATGGTGGATGGTACGGGCGTTCGATGATCAGAGGCCTTCTTCCTCGGCTCACCTCGGTCGCTGACGTCATCCGGAGCTTCCTGCTGGGCATGCAGATCGCCCGGCTGGCGCTGATGGCGGTGAAGCTCTGGCCGCGGGTTCGGCTCCTGTCGATTGTGCTCGCGCTGGTGGCGATCGGTTGCGCCGTTCTGGCCGGGTTTTCGGCGCGCAGCGTGTTTGCGGCGCTGTCGCCGGCCTCGCCGAGCGGCATCGGCGCGGGCATTGCGGCTGGCCTGACCTTCCTGGTCGTGATCGAGCTCTGCGCCTTCACCGCCATCGCCTTCATCGCAACGGTGCTGCAACTGGCGCATGATGTCGGCCGGCATCGCCTCGCCGTGCTGCTGGTGCTGGCTGCCATCCTCACCGCGGCGGTGGCTGGGCTTTCCATGGCCGCCGACCCGGCGCTGCCGGACTGGGCCCTGCTCGGGACGACCCTGCTGCTGGTCGCGATCGCGGGCTGGTTCCAGCGGACCTATCGCCGCCCGGCTCGGCGCGGGTTCCGCGATTTCCATGTCGATGTCGTCGACGCCCGTCACTTCCTGGCGAGGGTGGCGCATGGCGCGTGAACCCGATCCCGCGACCAGCGCCATGCCGCCCATCACGGCCCATCACCTCGCCGAGGTGGTGCAGGCCGGGCATCGCGGCGCCAGCGACGCGCTGGACAACAATCCGCCCGCCCATTCCACCCTGCCCTCCCAGACCGAACTCAGCCTCCTGGCGCGCGTCATGGACCTCTTCGCCAGCATCCGGCAGGAGGCGGCGGCGACGCTCAACGCCCTGCACGCCGAGATCGCCGGCCGGCGCGAGCGCTTCACGCAGGAGCGCTACGAGGACCGCGTCCGCTCGATCGAAGCGTCGATGCGGGGGCTGCTGAACCGGCATGGCGGCGAACTGGAGCAGCGGGTCTATGAAGCGCTCCGGGCCAAGCGCGAATACGAGTATTTCACCTACATCCATCGCCGCACCGCCGACCCCAAGCTCGACAAATGGCAGTTCATCCTGCTGTTCCTGATCGTGCCGCTGGCGATCGAGAGCCTTCTGAACGGCAATTTCTTCGCCGAGGCCAGCGAGTTCGGCCTCGTCGGCGGCGCGGCGACGGCCGTCATCATCTCGGCGCTGAACATCGCGCTGGGCTTTCTGGTGGGCCTGTGGCCGGCGCGCTATTGCCAGCATGTGCGGGCCTCGCATCTGTTCTGGGCCCTGCCGGTCTATGTCGCGCTGATCATCCTCATCGTGATGTTCAACCTCGCGGTGGGTCACTACCGGGAAATGCTGATCGCGACGCCCGATGCGCGCTCGCTGCAGGTGCTGCCGCGAGTTCTGGCCGACCCCTTCGCGATCACGGAGCTGAAATCGGCCGCGCTGGTGCTGATCGGCTGCATCGTCGCCTTCGCCTCGGCCGTGAAGGGCTATTCGGCCTTCGGGACCTATCCCGGACATGGCGGCGCCTACAGGCGCTGGCGGCAGCGCTGGAGCGCGGTGGAGGATGAGCGCCGCCGGCTCGACGTCGAGCTCCTGCCCGAGCTCGAGGCGGTCCGCTCCGGCATCGACGGCTTCAAGGAAGACTGCGCCCGCGAACTGACGAACCTCCAGGCTGCCAAGGCCGCCGCCGACCAGGCGCGCGATCTCTACGGGGCGCGCCTGACGCAGCTGCGCTCCGCCAAGGATGCCGCCCTGATGCAGTATCGCGAGGCCAATCTGCGCGTGCGCACGGATGTGCCCCCCGCCTATTTCTCGCAGGCCCTCAACGTCCCCGAGGTCGATCAGCCATCGGATCTCGCCGAGCATCGCGCCGTCAGAACCCTGATCGCCGATTTCGAGCGGCAGCTGGCCAACATGCCGGCCCTGGTCGAGGCCAAGCTGCGCGAGCGGCTGGCGCTGGTGCGCGGCCTCGACCTCGCCGGCGAGATCGAGCGGCTGAAGGCGCGCGCCGCGGAAGCCGGCCGCGACGCCTTCGAGCAGGACGAGGCGGCGCGGCGGCAGATCAACGCCGAATTCGCCGCAATGCAGCGCTAGAGCGATCGGGCGTGGAAGAGCAGGATTAGACCGAGAGATGAAGAGCGAAAGCTGGGCGATCGTCGCCTCGATCCTGGCCGGCGTCGCGCTGGTCGGCTTTTTCGCCGCGCCGTCCCTGCTCAAGGGGCCGCCGCGGGATGGCGATTCGCTGTGCCTGAAAACCGGCGCGATCGGACATACGCTGGTGCTGGTCGACAAGAGCGATCCCTGGAGCGAGATCCAGGCCGACAGGTTGAAGCGCCTGGTCAAGCGCATCGGCGACGAGCTCCCAGCCGACCGGATGCTCTCGATCTATGTCTTCAAGGATGTGTTCGAGCCCGGCTTCCCGCCGCTCCTGTCGCTATGCAACCCCGGGCGGACGGCCAGCGAGCTGATCGGCAATCCGCGCCGCGACTATGTCCGTTGGGTCGAGAAGTTCGGCCGCCCGCTCGACGAGGCACTGGCGGTTCTCACCCAGCCGGCCAAGGGCAACCTGTCGCCGATCGTCGAAGCGGTGGGGGATGTGGTTTCGCGCCCCGAAACCCGGGTGCGCGAGGGCGAAAAGGCGCTCGTGCTGGTGTCGGACATGCTGCAGAACTCGAGCCAGTTCACGGTGTTCGGCACCAACGCCGCCGCGCGCGACCCCGAACGCCTCAAGCGGCTGGTCGGCAAGGTCTGGCAGGATTCCGGCGCCAAGTCTTGGCAGCTTCAGGTCCATCAGGTTCAGGGCGTCTACGATCCGCAGCGGCTCGAACAGGCCGGGACGCTCTGGCAGCAGACGCTGCGCTCGCTGAGCATCTCCTTCGTCTGGGAGCGCCTCTGACGGTCCGCGCACCGCCGGGCCTTGCGCGCCGGACGCGACACGCTAAACCCGTTGCAGGACACAAGAATACCAGCCGGAGCGAAACATGACCAAAGTCGCCTTCATCGGACTCGGCGTGATGGGTTATCCCATGGCCGGACACCTCAAGGCCAAGGGCCACGAGGTCACGGTCTACAACCGCAACCCGACGAGGGCACAGGCCTGGGTCTCCCAGCATGCCGGCATTTCGGCGCCGACCCCCGCGGACGCGGCCCGCGGCCAGGAGATCGTCTTCGCCTGCGTCGGCAATGACGACGATCTGCGCTCGGTGACGCTGGGCGACCAGGGCGCCTTCGCCGGCATGGAAAAGGGCGCGGTCTTCGTCGATCACACGACCGCGTCCGCCAACGTCGCCCGCGAACTCGATGCGGCGGCCCAAGCCGGCGGCTTCGGCTTCGTGGATGCGCCCGTCTCGGGCGGCCAGGCGGGCGCCGAGAACGGCGTGCTGACCGTGATGTGCGGTGGCGAGCCCGAGATCTATGCCCGGGCGGAGCCGGTGATCGCCGCTTATGCGCGCATGTGCAGGCTGATGGGCCCGGCCGGGTCCGGCCAGCTCACCAAGATGGTCAACCAGATCTGCATCGCCGGCCTCGTCCAGGCGCTGTCGGAGGGCGTGCATTTCGCCAAGCGCGCCGGGCTCGACGTCGAGACCATGCTGGAGGTGATCTCGAAGGGCGCCGCCGGCTCCTGGCAGATGGAGAACCGCGGCAAGACCATGAACATCGGCAAGTTCGACTATGGCTTTGCCGTCGACTGGATGCGCAAGGATCTCGGCATCGTGCTCGACGAAGCCCGCAACAACGGCGCCCAGCTCCCCGTCACCGCGCTGGTCGACCAGTTCTACGCCGAGGTCCAGAAGATGGGCGGCCGGCGCTGGGACACCTCGAGCCTGATCGCCCGTCTCGAGGGCTGACCCTCGCGAGCCCGCGCCGCATCAGCGGCGCGGGGAGACGCCCCGGCGGCCGACGACGATCGCCAGCAGGCCGATGACCGTCAGCACCCACATCAGCACGACCAGTGAGGGCGGCCAGACCGTCACGAGCGCGCTGATCAGCACCGTCACCAGCGCGCTCAGGCCCAGCTGAAGCGCGCCCATCAACCCGGCCGCCGATCCGGCGAGTTCGGGCCGGGCCGAAAGGCCCTCGGCGGTCGATCCGGGGATCGTCATGCCGTTGCCGATGGAGTTGATCGCGAGCGGCAGGAACAGCGTCAGCGGCGACCAGTCGGGGCTGAGCGCCAGCGGCACGGCGATCGTCATCGCCACCGAGGAGATGAGGATCCCGACATAGACCATGCGCGGTGCCCCGAAGCGGACGGCCAGCCGGGACATGGCGAAGTTGCCGAGCATGTAGCCCAGCGCATTGAGGACGAAAAAAGCGCCGTAGACATTGCTGCCGCGCCCCATCGTCTCGACGACGATGTAGGGCGCCGCCGCGATGAAGGCGAAAAAGGTCGCGGAGCTCGTCGACAGCGCGATCACGTTCAGGATGAAGACGCGGTCTCGCGCGAGATCCGGAAAGGCGCGGAAGACGCCGAGCAGGGGCGTGCGCCGGCCGAGATCGGGCGCCGTCTCCGGCAGGCGCGCCAGCGTCAGCAGCAGGACGATCGCGCCGCACAGCGTCATCAGCCACAGGATCATGCGCCAGCCGAAAGCCGTCTCGATCTGCCCGCCGAGCCAGGGCGCCACCATGGGCGCCACGACCATCACCATGGTCACGGTCGCGATCTGGCTGGCGGATTCGTCGCGGCTGGCGGTGTCGCGGATGATGGCGCGCGACAAGGCGAAGACCGAGCCCGAGCCGGCCCCTTGCAGCACGCGCGCCAGCAGCAGCAGCTCGATCGACGGCGCGACCGCTCCCAGCCAGGAGCCGACCACGAACAGGGCGATGCCGGCGTTGACGCAGGGGCGCCGTCCGAAGCGGTCCGAGAGCGGACCGCTGACGAGCTGCGTCAGCGCCACCGCCAACAGAAACAGCGTCAGCGTCAGCTGGATCGTCGCGTAGCCCTCGCCGTAATGGCGCGCCAGCGCCGGAGCTGCCGGAGCAAGCAGGTTGAGCGCCAGCGGTTGCAGCGCCGAGATCGCGACGAGGACCGCGAGCGTCGGTTTCACAGCGGGCATCGTCATGATGGCGGGCCCGATGGGATCTTGAGGCTGGATGCGGGGACGACGCGCTGGCGATGCATGGTGTAGAGCCCGCTCGCGACGATCAGCGCGATGCCGACGCCCGCGATCGGGTCGGGCACCTGCCCCCAGACGAGATAGCCCATGATCACCGCGAGGATGACGACGGAATAGCGATAGCCCGAGACGACGCCGACATCGGTGTTGCGATAGGCGCTGATGATGCAGATGCTGCCGGCCGCCATCAGAGCCGCGGCGGCGGCGACATACAGGGTCTCCCGCCGCCAGACGGGCTGCCAGACCTCGAACAGCCCGTAGCCGCAGGCGACAAGGCCGACGATCGCCGTCGTCATCAGGGCGATCACCGTCGCGGGAATGTCGTTGCCGATCTTGCGCGTCAGCAGGTCGCGCGCGGCGGCAAGGCCGGCGCTCGCCAGCGCGACGAGAGCGGCTGCGTTGAACGAGTCGGTGGCCGGCCGCAGCACGACCAGAACGCCGATGAAGCCGATGAAGACCGCCGCCGTCCGGCGCCAGCCGACACGCTCGATCCTCAGCACCACGGCCATGACGACGATGATGATCGGCGACGCTAGCAGGATCGCCGTGACGTCCGCCAGCGGCATCTCGGCCAGCGCCCAGATGAAGGTCAGCGTCACGCCGGCGTCGATCAAGCCGCGCAGCAGGACGATCGGCCTCGCCGCCAGCCGCAGCTTGGGGCCTTCGCGAAAGGCCAGGACCAGCCCGAGCGCGGTGAACAGGGCAAAGCCGGTTCGCAGCGTGATCGCCTGCCCCGCGGGATAGACCTCGCGCGCCAGCTTCATCAGCGCGTCGTTGCAGACGAACAGCGCCATCGCGGCCAGCATGGCGATGATTCCACGGCGGTTCTCGTCGTTGCTGGCCAAGGCGGCGTCCGTTCCTGTTTTCAGTCCGGTCCCGGCTCAGGCCGCGAAGCGGTCGAGCGAGAAGGGCTTCAGGTCGAAGGCGGATCGCCCCGAGGTCGAGAGATCGGCGAGGATCTCGCCGATCGCGCTGGCGAATTTGAAGCCATGGCCGGAACAGGCGGAGGCGAAAACGGTCTGGGGAATGCCGGGCACCGTGTCGATGATGAAGTCCTCGTCTGGTGTCACGCTGTAGATGCAGCCCTTGAGCGTGAGCGGATCGCCGGCCGCGTCAGGCAGGTAACGCGCCAGGCAATCGCGGATCAACGCCACCTGCCGCGGGCTCGGCGTGCGATCGTCGTCGCGCGGGTCCATCGGCTCACGGCCGAAATGCGGTCCGCCCAGCTTGAAGCCCGGATGTTCGTAAAGCGGAAAACCGTAGAACGTGCCCTCATCCGCGGTCAGGATGAAGACCGGGAACACATCGGGACGGTAGAGCTCCGGCCGGCGCGTGGTGAACCAGCCGATCGCCTGGCGGACCGTCGTGACCCGCTCGGCCAGCGCCGGCACGGCATCGGCAATCCAGCCGCCCGAGGTAATGACGAGACGCCCGGCCGAATAGGTGCCGCGTTCGGTGCGGACGACGACTCCACCCTGCGCGGTCGGCGTCCAGTCGAGCATGGGTTCATTGGTGCGGATGTCCGCCCCGCGCGACTGCGCCAGCCCGACATGGGCGTAGATCGCCTTCTCCGACGCGACGAAGCCGCCATCGGGCTGCCACAATCCGACATGGCCGCCGGGCAATCGGAAGCCGGGGAAGCGCCGGGCGAGCGTTTTCGCATCGAGCTGCTCATGCACGAGGCCGTGGTCGAGGCAGGATTGAAGCGAGGATTCGACCGGCCCGGCGTCCGCGGGCGCGAGATCCAGCGAACCCGTGACATGCAGCAGTTTCAGCCCCGCCGCGTCTCCGGTCTCCCGCCACAGTTCGTGGGCCCGGCGGACGATCGGCACATAATGGGAGCCTTCGAAATAGGCGAGGCGGATGATCCGCGTCAGGCCATGCGACGATCCCATCGCGTGGCCGAGATCGAAGCGTTCGAGCCCCAGCACCTTCAGGCCGCGCTTCGCCAGATGCCAGCACGCAGCCGACCCCATGGCGCCCACCCCGGCGACGATCACGTCGTAGCTGTTGCTCGTCATGGGCGGGACTCGCTCGGCGGCTTCAACAGGATGGCATGCCGGTGGGGGCCGATTCGGACATCGCGATCGTGTCGGAGCCTTACAGGCGTGGCCGGCGGGGGTCCATGGCCGCCGACACATGATCCTCGCTCTCCGGGGCGCATGGTGAGTCTTTCTTAAGGAGTGAGGCACCATACAGAAAGGATAATTGGACCGGGATGGACAGGCTGATGCAACGCAGGCTTCGACGCTGGCTGAGCAGTCGAAACCACGCGGCTGCCGTGGAGCCCGCTTCCCTGCCGACACCGGCCCTGGACGTGCCCGCCGCGGCCGCTCCGACCGATGGAGCCGCCGACCGGGAAGCGGTCAACGTTCTCGAGCAGGACGTCGTCGCGGCGATGCGCCGCCTGACCGCCGATCTCAGCAGCGCCGAACATTTTTCCGCCGAATCCGAACTGCGCTCGGGCGCCATCCACGAAAGCGTCGTCGGCATGCGCGCCGCCACCGCGACGGCCACTGCGAACTCCGAGGCGCTCGTGACCGCGTCGCAGCGGGTCTCCGACGCCGCCGAGCAGATCGGCACCTCGATGAACCATGCGCGTGAGCGCCTGGATGCCGCCGCAACCCGGGCCGGCGAAGCCACCGACATGATGACCGGCCTCGCCGCCGCGACCGCCGAGATCCGCGGCATCGTCGATTCGATCGCGGAGATCGCGCGCCAGACCAATCTGCTCGCGCTGAACGCCTCCATCGAGGCGGCCCGCGCCGGAGAGGCCGGGCGCGGCTTCGGCGTCGTGGCGCAGGAGGTGAAGTCCCTGTCCGTCGGCGTGCGGGAAGCCGTGGACCATGTCCGCAACCGCGTCGACCGGCTGACGCAGGCGGCGCAGGGTTCGGCCGCCATCGTGACGGATGCGTTGCAGATGGTCCGCGACGTCAACCCGGTCATCGCCGCCATCGGCAACGCCTCCCAGGAGCAGGCGACGGCCACGGCGGAACTCTCCCGCAATGCCGGCGAAACCGCGCGCTTCGTCGAGAGCGTCGCGCAGCGTGTCGACGAGATCGACCGCGTCGCGCTGGCGGCGGCGACCGAAAGCGCCAATGCCCGCCGCGCCACCACCAAGGGAGCGGGGCTGGCGGGCGGCATGTTGCGGCGCTTCATCCCTACGCTGCGCCACTCGTCCTTCGCCGACCGCCGCCAGCATGACCGTTTCCCGGTCGAGCATAGGGCGAAGGGCCGGTTCGGCACGATCGATTTCGCGACGCGCACGATCGATCTGGGTCGCGGCGGCGCCTTGCTGGCGCGTCCCGACGACCGCCGCTTACAGCCGGGGCAATCCGGCATGATCGAGATCGCCGACCTGCCGCCGATCCCCTGCCGGGTGGTCGCGACCAGCGAGCTCGGCCTGCATGTGACGTTAGATCGGCCGGCGCCCGGCGAAGCGCGGCTGCTGGAGGGGCTGATCCAGACGATCGAAAACGGCTACCGCCCGCTGATCGACAGCGCACAGGCCTTCGCCGGGGACGTGGCCGCCGTGATGGCGGATGCGATCCGCGACGGCCGCGCGAGCGAGGCGGACCTGTTCGACACCGACTATGTGCCCGTGCCCGGGACCGACCCGCAGCAGCATCGCAACCGCGCGCTGCCGGCGCTGGAAGCGCTGCTGCCCGCCCTGCTGGCCCGGGCGCTGGCCAGCGACCCGCGCCTGCTCTTCACAGTGGCGATCGACCGCAACGGCTATATCCCCGTGCACAACGCCGCCTACGCGCTGCCGCAGCGCAGCGGCGATCCGATCTGGAACGCGGCGCATGCACGCAACCGGCGCATTTTCGACGACCGGGCCGGCATCGCGGCAGCGCGCTCGGTGCGGCCCTTCCTGGTCCAGTCCTACCCGCGGGACATGGGCGGGGGCATCACCGAAATGGTGCGCGAGGTTGATGCGCCGCTGCGCATCCGCGGCCGTCACTGGGGTGGCGTGCGCATGGCCTACCGGATGCAAGCCTGACCAGAGATTGGGAGATCAGCGCAGGGCCATGTGCCGCGTCAGCCGCAGCTCCAGCGCATCCCAGACGCGCCTGACGATTTCGACGAGGATCAGGTAGATCAGCGCCGCATAAAGATAGATCGACAGGTCGAAGGAGCGCGAGAAGGCGAGCTTGGTCGCGCCCATCAGGTCGTAGATCGTCACCAGCGAGGCGATCGCGCTCGCCTTGATCATCACGATCAGTTCGTTGCCGAGCGGGCGCAGGCCGAGGATCATCGCCTGGGGCATGATGACATGGCGCAAGGTCGACCAGCGATGCAGGCCCAGCGCCAGCGCGCCCTCGAACTGGCCGCGCGGGATCGACTGGATGGCGCCGCGCAGGATCTCGGCCTGATAGGCGGCGGTGTTGATGACGAAGGTCAAAAGCGCGCAGTAGAACGGCTCCCGGAAGAACCACCACAGCCCGATGTCGGTCCAGAACAGGCGGAACTGGCCGAGCCCGTAATAGACCAGGAAGAGCTGGCAGAGCAGCGGCGTGCCGCGAAAGAACGTCGTGTACCCGCCGATCGCGCCTTGCGCCCAGCGCGGTCCATAGAGCCGCGCCACGGCGAGCCCGACCGCCAGAAGGAAGCCGAGCGACACCGACAGCGCGACCAGCGCGAGCGTGATCCACAGGCCCGAGGCCATGCGGCAGCCATAGTTCTGGAAGGCTTCGTTGCCGACGAGCCAGCCGGGATACTCGCACCAGTTCATCGGGTCGCGCCCCCGAAGGCGGCGATACCGCGGTTCGCGCGCGCCTCCATCCGTCCGATGCCCCAGGCGGAGATCATCGAGAAGACCAGATAGATCGCCATCGCCGCCCCAAAGAACAGGAACGGCTCCTTGGTCGCGACATTGGCGCGGGTGGTGATGAACATGATGTCCGGCAGGGTGATGACCGAGACCAGAGAGGTCTCCTTCAGCAGCACCATCCAGTTGTTGCCGAGCCCGGGCAGCGCGACGCGGATGAGCTGGGGCAGCACGACGAGGCGGAAGGCCTGGCCCTTCGTCAGTCCCAGCGCGGCAGCGGCCTCGCGCTGGCCCTTCGGGATCGCGTTGAGCGCGCCGACCCAGACCTCACTGGAGAAGGCCGAGAGCACGACGCCGAGCGCAACCATGCCGGCGACGAAGGGCGGCATCGAGAAGGCCCCGGGCAGACCGAGCCAGCGCCAGGCTTCCTGCAGCACGACCTGGATGCCGAAATAGATGATGTAGAGCGTCAGCAGCTCCGGCACGCCGCGAAACACGGTCGTGTAGAGCGTCGAGAACCCGCGCAGGACGACGTTCTCGGAGCGCTTCCAGAGCGCGATGACGAGCCCGAGCGCGAGTCCGAAAGGCAGCGTCGCCAGCGCGATCGAGATGGTGATGCCAGCGCCCTGCAGCAGGGCGAGGCCCCAGCCGCCATCGCCGAAACCGAGCAGGGCGAACTTGTCGAACATCAATCGGGGGCGCCGGGGGCTGAAATGGGAACCGGCGCGGAACAGCCGCGCCGGTCGCTGATGTCGCCGATCAGAGGATCGGGATCTTGAAGTATTTGTCGGCGATCTTCTTGTGCGAGCCGTCGGCGATCGACTCGGCGATGGCCTTGTCGAACATCGCCTTGAGCGCGGTGTCGTCCTTGCGCACGGCGCCGCCGACGCCGGGGCCATGGATCGCCGGATCGCGCGTGATCTCGCCGATCTGCTTGCAGCAATCCTTGCCCTTGCCGTTGAGGAAATCCTCGAGCGAGAGCGAGTCGGCGATGATGTAGTCGAGGCGGCCGCTGAGCAGGTCGAGGTTGGCCTCCTCCTGCGTCGGGTAAGGACGCGCGGTGGAGTCCTTGTAGACCTTTTCGACGAAGTTCGAATGAACGGTCGAACCCTGCACGCCGATCGCCTTGCCCTTCAGGGCGGCGGGCGACACGTCGGTCGAAGTCGTCGTCTTCGGCCCGATGATCCAGATCGGCGTCTTGGTGTAGACCGCGGTGAAGTCGACGCGCTTCTTGCGCTCGTCGGTGGCGTTCATGCCCGCGATGATGATGTCGTATTTGCTGGAGAGCAGCGCGGGGATGATGCCGTCCCAGTCCTGCACGACCCAGGTGCATTTCACCTTCATCTTCTCGCAGAGAAGATTGCCGTAGTCGATCTCGAAGCCTTCCAGCTCCTTCTTGGCGTTGAGGTTGTTGAAGGGCGGATAGGCGCCTTCGGTGCCGATCCGGATCTCCTTCCACTCCTTGGCCTGCGCCAGGGCGGCCGTCGCACTGAGCGCCGTCAGCATGGCGGCGGCGGCGAACTTCACGAAACCTTTCATAGGACCTCCCACAGGGTTTGGCCGGGCGGGCGTTTCGAGTTCCCTTGGCCGGCTTCTGCCTACAGATTGGGCGACAGCGCGCCCTGTCTGCAAGTGGGGCCTCGCAGCTTTTCTGGGCCGGTACGCTGATTTATGCGGCAGACGGCCCAAGAGCGTGGACGCTCAGGCGGCCTCGGTCGCCCGGCGGCGGTCATCCAGCACCGCGACGACCCAGATCGCGAACCCGCCCAGCGCCAGCGCCATGCCGACCCAGCCGGTCGAGGTCCAGCCATGGCCGGCGGCGATCGCCAGCCCGCCGAGCCAGGGACCGAGCGCATTGGCGGTGTTGAAGGCCGAGTGATTGAGCGCGGCGGCGAGCGTCTGAGCATCGCCGGCGACGTCCATCAGCCGCGTCTGAAGCATGGCGCCGAGCCCGCCGCTGGTGCCGATCAGGAAGATCACGACCGAGATCGACCAGATATTGCCGGCAGCAAAGGGAAACAGCGCCAGCGCGGCGGCCGTCCAGAGCAGGATGCCGCCGATCGAGGGCATCAGCGCCCTGTCGGCCGCCCAGGCGCCGGCGAGCGTGCCGGCGGTCAGGCCCAGGCCGAACACGCACAGCACCAGCGGCACCAGCGTCGGCGAAACCTGCGTCACCTCCATCAGCGTCGAAGCGAGATAGGTGTAGACGGCGAACATGCCGCCGAAACCGATCGCGCCGATCGCCAGCGTCAGCCAGACCTGCCGGCGCTTGAGCGCGCCGAGTTCCCGAAACGGGCTGGCGCCAGGCCGGACGCTGTCGCGCGGCGCATAGGCAAAGATCAGCGCCATCGTCAGCAAGGCCAGCAGAGCGACGATCCCGAAGCCCCAGCGCCAGCCGAGCGCCTGCCCGATCCCATTGGCGAGGGGCACGCCGACGATGGTCGCGACGGTGAGGCCGAGCATGACGCGGGCGACGGCCTGGGCGCGCCGGTTCGGCGGCGAGATCGAGGCGGCGACAAGGGCTGCCACGCCGAAATAGGCGCCATGCGGCAGGCCGCTGAGAAAGCGGAAGGCGAGCATCCAGCCATAGCTCGGCGCCAGCGCGCTGAGCAGGTTGGCGATGCCGAAGACGGCCATCAGGCCGATCAGCAGCGTCCGGCGCGCCACCTTCGCCGCCAGCACGGCGATGACGGGCGCGCCCACCACGACGCCGAGCGCATAGGCGCTGATGACGTGGCCGGCCGTCGGCTCGTCGATGCCGAGCCCGACGGAGAAATAGGGCACGAGGCTCATCACCGCGAATTCGGTGGTGCCGATGGCGAAGCCGCCCATCGCGAGTGCGAACATCACCAGCCCGACATGGGCGGCCGGCCGGCTCTCGCCGCTCCCCTTCAATGCGCGCAGGGGGACATTCTCGTCGGTCGCCAGGGTCATAGAGGTCGTCAGTTCATCGTTTCAGCGTCACAGCATGCGCTACGCTGCAAGGCAGCATGATGCCATAGCCATGCAGTGGCGGTCGGATCAACACGGCGTGAGGAGCGCCGACATGATTTTTCTGCATGAGCGCGACGCAGGGGCTATAGACGATGCCGCGTGTTGGCCCCTGCCGCCAATCCGTCGAGCCCGCCCTTGATCGAGACCTGCCCGTGATTCCCTGGACCCTGCTCGACACCTCGCCTCTGCCCGGCGCCGCGGGGCGCGAATTGCGGCTGAAGCGGCGTGGCGCCGAATTCTCGATCATGCTCGGCACGATCGAACTGATGAACAGCCGCCTCAGCGGGTCGGAGGAGGCGCTGGCGACGCTGGTTGCGACGCGGCTGGCGGGGCGGCCCAAAGCGCGCATCCTGATCGGGGGGCTCGGCATGGGCTTCACCCTGCGGGCGGCGCTTTCGAGCTTCGGCCCTGACGCCGAGATCACCGTGTCGGAACTGCTTCCCGCCGTCGTCGCCTGGGCGCGCGGGCCGATGGCCGAGCTGTTCGCGGGATGTCTTGACGATTCCCGCGTGACGATCGCCGTTCAGGATGTCGGGCGCGTAATCGCGGATGGCGCCGGGCGCTATGACGCGATCCTGCTCGACGTCGACAACGGGCCGGAGGCGCTGACGGTCGCCGCCAACGACCGGCTCTACGAGGATGGCGGGCTCGGCCTGGCCAAGGCCGCGCTGCGCTCCGGCGGCATCCTGGCGGTGTGGTCGCAGGGTCCCGACCGGCGCTTCGCGGCGCGGCTGAAGCATGCGGGCTTTGCGGTCGAGGAGGTGATGGTGCGGGCCCATCGCGGCAAGGCCGGCGCCCGCCACATCATCTGGCTGGCGCGGAAGGGGTGACGGCCCCGGTCAGGGCCGCCCCTTGCCCAGCGCCCTGGCCGCGGCGATCAGGCAGAGTTCGGTGAACAGCACCTGCGCCGCACATTGGGCCGTGTTGGTCGTCGCGTCGTATTGCGGGGCGATCTCGACGACGTCGGCTCCGACGATGTCGGCGCCCTTCAGCCCACGCAGGATGGCGAGCGCCTCGCGTGGCGTCAGACCACCGACCTCGGGGGTGCCGGTGCCGGGCGCGAAGGCGGGATCGAGCGAATCGACGTCGAAGGACACGTAGGTCGGCCCGTCGCCGATCACTTCGAGCGCCCTGGCGATCACCGCCTTGAGGCCGAGGTCGTCGACTTCGTTGGCGTGGATCACGGTCATGCCGCTCTCATAGGAGAACTCCCAGAGATATTCGGCGCCGCCGCGGATGCCGATCTGGATGACGCGCTGCGGATCGAGCACGCCGTCGAGCACGGCCTGCCGGAACGGGCCGCCATGGTGGAACTTCGAGCCTTCATAAGGGCCCGAGGTGTCGCAATGGGCGTCGATATGGACCATGCCGACGGGACGCTTCGCGCCGACCGCCTTCAGGATCGGATAGGTGATCGAATGGTCGCCGCCGACCGCCAGCGGCGAAACGCCGGCCGCCACGATGGTCTTGAACGTCACCTCGATATCCTCGTGGCAGCTTTCGAGCGAGTAGCGCGAGCGGAAGGGCACGTCGCCGATATCGGCCGCCTTGAGCATGCCGAAGGGGGCCGTGCCCAGGACATGGTCCATCGGCCCCATGCGCTCGACGGCGCGCACGGCGCGGGGGCCGAGCCGCGTGCCCGCGCGGTTGGTGACGCCGAGATCCATCGGCAGGCCGATGATCGCCACATCCAGCCCGCCAAGATCGCGCTGGCCGAGCGCATCGGGGCGGTAGGGCGCGCTGAGGAAGGTTGCGACGTCCGAGAACGGCCATTTGCGCTTGTCGCCCTTGAACTGGTCGGCGGCGACCTTGGCGAAATGGGGGTCGTGGATGTCGCCGCCGCCGGCGTCCGCGTAACGCTGCCGCAGCCGGGCGAGCTTGTCCTGGTCCATGATCCCTCCCCTGGCGGCCCCTCAGGCCGGGCGACGTTCGAGCAGTGTAACGGAACTGCCATGGTAGTCAGCCGCTCGGTAGCGCTCGTATCCGAGTTTGCCGGCGACCCGGAAAGAGGCGTCGTGCGCGGGATCGATCATGCAGACGCAGCGCCGTTCGCCCTGCGTTGCGGCAAACCATGACTGCGCCGCCAGCGCTGCTTCGGTCGCATAGCCCCTGCCCTGCGCCGCTGTGGCGAGGATCCAGCCGATTTCGGGGGCTGCGTCGAAATCGGGCCCGAGGCCCCGGCGGCCGTAGAACAACCCGACCTCGCCGATGACGGCGCCGCCAGCCTTCTCCTGCACCATGAACAGGCCATGCCCGAACAGCGACCAGTGGCCGGCGATGCGCAGCAGACGCTGCCAGGCTTCCTCGCGATCGGGCGTGCGTCCTCCGACGAAACGCACCACGGCGGGGTCGCTGCGCCACGCATGGAGCGCGTCGAGATCATCCGGGTGCGGCAGTCGCAGGAGCAGGCGATCGGTTTCGAGCATGGCGGCATTAACCACCGTTGCGGACACATGGCAAAACGCCGCCCGAACCTAGTCGAAAGTCGAAGATCGCGCCGCTGAAAAGGCTCGCGAACAGTGAAGCGTTCCTCTAGAAAGCCAAGCAAGTCTCAATGCTTGGCGAGGGCGGATAAACCGCCTCCCACCACGTCACAACGCTCGGGAATCCGAGGCAATCGAGGAGATGTCCTAGATGAAGCGCCGTCAGTTTATCCAGACCGCCACCGCCGGCGCCGCCGCTGCTGCGGTCGCCTCACCCGCCATCGCGCAGTCCGCCCCCGAGGTGAAGTGGCGCCTGGCCTCGTCCTTCCCCAAGTCGCTCGACACGATCTATGGCGGCGCCGAGGTCATGGCCAAGATGGTCTCCGAGCTGACCGACGGCAAGTTCCAGATCCAGGTCTTCGCAGCGGGCGAAATCGTGCCGGCCCTGCAGGCCGCCGACGCCGTGACCAACGGCACCGTCGAGATGTGCCACACCGTGTCGTATTACTATGTCGGCAAGGATCCGACCTTCGCGGTGGCGGCTTCGGTGCCGTTCGGCCTGAACGCGCGCGGCCAGAACGCCTGGCTCTACCAGGGCGGCGGCAACGACCTGTTCAACGAGTTCTACAAGAAGTTCAACATCTACGGTCTGCCCTGCGGCAACACCGGCGCCCAGATGGGCGGCTGGTTCCGCAAGGAGATCAAGACCGTCGCAGACATGCAGGGCCTGAAGATGCGCATCGGCGGCATCGCCGGCCAGGTGCTGGCCAAGCTCGGCGTCGTGCCGCAGCAGATCGGCGGCGGCGACATTTATCCGGCGCTGGAAAAGGGCACGATCGACGGCGCCGAGTGGGTCGGCCCCTATGACGACGAGAAGCTCGGCTTCTCGAAGGTGGCGCCGTACTACTATTACCCCGGCTTCTGGGAAGGTGGCCCGACGGTCCACGCCTTCGTCAATCTCGAGAAGTGGAATGCGCTGCCGAAGGCCTACCAGGCTGCCCTGACCGCGGCCTGCACCTACGCCAACACGATCATGGCCGCGCGCTACGACGTGGTGAACCCTCCGGCGCTGAAGCGCCTCGTGGGCGCCGGCACGCAGCTGCGCCCGTTCTCGCAGGAGATCTTGGAAGCCTGCCTCAAGGCCTCCAACGAGCTCTACGGCGAAATCTCGGCCAAGAACCCCGACTTCAAGAAGGCGATCGACGCGATGGCCGCCTTCCGCGGCGATCAGTATCTCTGGTGGCAGGTGGCGGAGCTCAGCTTCGACGTTTTCCAGGTGCGTTCGCGCGCCCGCTGAGACCGGTCCGCCTCCGGGCGATCCTCGACCTCACTCCCAGCGAAAGCCCGGCCTCGGCCGGGCTTTTTGCATTCTCGAGAGCCGCATGGAGTTCGGAAAGGGCTAGCCCCCGCTCCCAGCGCGCAACCAAACTCTTACCTTAGGTAATTCATGCGTTTTACGCATGAAATGCATGCATTTTCCGCTTGCGTTGTATGCCAGACCTGCTTTTCTGACGCGATCGTGATGCCCGGCCAACGGTCACGCGCAGGCTCCAGGGGAGGAGATCAGGATGAAGCGTCGTCAGTTTCTGAAGGTGGCCGGAACAGGCGCGGCAGCCGCCGGAGCCATCGCCAGCCCGGCCATCGCGCAGGCCATGCCCGAAGTCCGCTGGCGCGTCACTTCCTCCTTCCCGAAATCGCTCGACACGATCTACGGCGCCTCCGAGGTGCTGGCCAAGGCCGTGTTGGAGGCGACCGACGGAAAGTTCCAGATCCAGGTCTTCGCGGCGGGCGAGATCGTGCCTGGCCTCCAGGCTGCCGACGCCGTCACCAACGGCACCGTCGAAATGTGCCACACGGCGTCCTATTACTATGTCGGCAAGGACCCGACCTTCGCCTTCGGAACAGCCGTGCCCTTCGGCCTCAACGGACGCCAGCAGAACGCCTGGTTCTACCATGGCGGCGGCAATGAACTGCTCAACGAATTCTACAAGAAGTACAACATCTACGCCCTGCCCGGCGGCAACACGGGTTGCCAGATGGGCGGCTGGTTCCGCAAGGAGATCAAGACCGCGGCCGATCTGCAGGGCGTCAAGATGCGCATCGGCGGCTTCGCCGGGCAGGTCATGGCCAAGCTCGGCGTGGTGCCGCAGCAGATCGCTGGCGGCGACATCTATCCGGCCCTCGAGAAGGGCACCATCGACGCGGCCGAATGGGTCGGCCCGGCCGATGACGAGAAGCTCGGCTTCAACAAGGTCGCGCCGTTCTACTATTATCCCGGCTGGTGGGAGGGCGGCGCTGCGCTGCACTTCTTCCTGAACACGGCGAAATGGGACGCGCTGCCCAAGACCTATAAGTCGATCCTGACCACCGCTGCGGCGCTCGCCAATGTCGACATGCAGGCCAAGTACGACGCCCGCAACCCCGGCGCGTTGAAGCGGCTCGTCGGCGCGGGCGCGCAGTTGCGGCCGTTCTCGCAGGAGATTCTCGAAGCCTGCCTGAAGGCCTCGAAGGAGGTCTACGCCGAGACCTCCGCCAAGAACCCCGACTTCAAGAAGGTCTATGACGCCATGTCGGCCTTCCGCGGCGACGAATATCTGTGGTTCCAGATCGCCGAATACACCTTCGACAATTTCATGATCCGCGCGCGCGCGGCCAACCAGCTCTGACAGAGAGCGACCGGCCGCCCTGCGGCCCGACTACCCCCCACCCCCGGCCGAGAGGCCGGGGTTTTCCGTTGCGGGCGGCCGCTGTATGCTCGCGTCCGCCATCGTCATGCCGTCTTGCCGATATTGATGGGCCCCTCATCCGTCGTTGTGGATCGCGCCATGCTCCGTCTTGCCGGCACCACCCTCGCCCTCATGCTTGCGGCCGCCACCGCGCAGGCCCAGTCGATCGGCGAGCCCCTGCCCGGTCGCGGCCCCGCCAAGGAGCGCGCGAAGCCCGCACGGGCCGATGCGCAGGCGGCGCGCCCCTGCCCCGAATATGGGCCCGGGTTCGTGCGGGTCGACGGTTCGTCGTTCTGCGTGCGCGCCGGCGGCTCGGTCCGCGTCGATTTCGGAAAGAGTTCGCGCAGCGGCTATGGCTCCTCGGCCGGCGCGCTCGTTCAGCTCGAGGGGCGTGGCGAGAGCAGCATGGGCCCGGTCCGCACCGTCCTGCGGATGCGCGGGCAGGTCGACCGCGGGCTCGATTCCGGCACTTACCAGTTCCGCTGACGCGCAAGGCCTGTATGCCTCAGCCAAAGAGGCGCGAAACCTCCTGTCGCAGCACCGGCACCAGCTCCTCCTCGAACCACGGATTGCGCTTCAGCCAGGTGTTGTTGCGCCAGGAGGGGTGAGGCAGCGGCAGGATGCGCGGGCGGGCCGGCCGCGCGAAGATAGCGCGCCAGTCGCCAACCGTATCTGACAGGCGCGCCCCGGCGCCAGGTCCCAGATGCCAGGCCTGGGCGTAACGGCCGATCGCGAGCACCAATTCGACCGCCGGCATCGCCCCGAGCACACGCGTCCGCCAGATCGGGGCGCATTCGCGGCGCGGCGGCCTGTCGCCGCCCTTGGCGTTGAGCCCCGGAAAGCAATGGCCCATCGGCACGATCGCGACCTTCGCATCATCATAGAACGCGGCTTCGTCGAGCCCCAGCCAGTTGCGCAGGCGCACGCCGGACGGATCGGTGAAGGGCTGGCCGCTGGCATGGACGCGGGTTCCTGGCGCCTGACCGGCGATGCAGAGACGCGCCGTGACGGAGGCCTGGACGACGGGGCGCGGCTCATGGGGCAGCGGCGGCAGGTAGAGCGGCGCATCGCGGCAGATGCGGCAGGCCCTCAGGTCGCGCAGCACCGCGTCGAGGTTCTCCGGCTTCGTCATCGCCGCGCCAGACGTCCGCCGCCCGGCGCCTGCGAGATCAGCCCGTCGCAGGCCCAGCCGGGCGGCCCGGCGCTCGCGCCCGCCGGATCGCCCGGCTCGACCGTCGCGATGCCGTTGATGCGACCGCTGGGCTTGCTGCGTAGCACATAGAGCCTGTCGCTGCGCTCGACCGTGAAGCAGTAGGTCCGGCGCGTCTCATGCGGGCCGTAATAGTAGCAGACGGCGTCGGCCGTCGTGGTCCAGCAGGCATCGCGGTTGGGCACATGGCGATTATGGCCGGTGGCGCGGCCGTCTGGGTGGTGATGCTCGCTGAAGGGCTGGTTGGTGCCGGAATAGCGCCCCGCGACCGTGTTGCCCTCGAAGGCCTTGCGGATGGCCTCGCCGTCCAGCCGGTCGGCGGCCTGCGCCGACGCGCCCAGAGCGAGGGCGAGCGCGCCCGCCAGGGCGGCGAGGCCGAAGCCGGTCATCGCGCAGCGAGACGCCGCCGCGACATCAGCGGCGACGGCGGCGGGGCGGGCGCCCGCGAAATCAGGCCGTCGCAATACCAGGACTCGCCATTGTCGCCATGCTTGCGCGGATTGCCCGGCTCGACCGAGGCCAGCGCATTGATCTGGCCGTTGCCGACATTGCGCAGCACATAGAGGTCGCGGTTGAGCTCGACCGTGAAGCAATGCACCGTGCGGTCGCTCTGCGGGCCGTAATAATAGCAGACCTGCTCGGCCTTCGTGGTCCAGCAGGCGTCGCGGTTGGCCTGCCAGCCATTATGGCCGAGCGCGCGGCCATCGGGATCGTGGTATTCGGTGAAGAACCCGCCATTGGTGTAGCGGCCGCTGACCGTGTTGCCCTCGAAGGCGCGCCGGATCGCTTCGCCGTCGAGCTTGTCGACGGCGAAAGCCGGCAGCGAGGGCCCGGCGAGCAGCAGAGCCAGAAGCAGAGCGGCCGCTCGCATCAGGCCTTCCAGCTCGGCCGGGCCGAGAGCTCGCCATGCCAGCGCCGAATATGGACGAAGTCCTCCGGCAGCGGAATGCGCGACGGCTTCATGAAGTCGATGGCGATGCCGGCGGTGATGTCGGCGACGGTGAGGGTCTCGCCGCAGAGGAAGCGGCTGCCGGCCAGCTGCAATTCGAGGATCCAGAGATGATCGTCGATCTGCTCGCGATTGGCCTCGGCCCATTCAGGCACCTGCGTTTCGAGTTCCGCCATCGAGGGGTGGGAGTGGCGAAACACCGCCGCCACGGCGGCAAACAGGCCGAGCTCGATGCGCCGGTTCCACATCTCGACCAGCGCCTGCTCCCTGGCGTCCCGCCCGAACAGCGGAGGGTGGGGGTGCAGGCTCTCGATGTAGCGGCAGATCGCCATCGTCTCGGCCAGCGCCGTGCCGTCGTCGAGCACCATGACGGGCAGGCGCTGCGCCGGGTTGAGCCGGGTGAAGGCCTCGCTCTTGTGCTCGCGCTTGCCGATGTCGACGGGGACGATCTCGGGCAGGGCCACGCCCTTTTCCGCGAAGAAGATGCGGACCCGTCGCGGGTTGGGCGCGCGACCGCCATCATAGAGCTTCATCGACCGTCTCTCCTCCAACGCCGCGCGACCCGACCATGCCAGGGGCCGGAAGGTCAATCCTTTCAAGCGTCTTCGTGATGGTTGTGTGGCGTTCGCGGGCAGGCCGTCAGTGTCCCTGCCCGCGCCGCCAGGTTTCCGGGCGCTCGAACTGCAGCGCCCAGATGCCGCGGCCAGCCGCCTTCGCCTCGTTCTCCTCGCCGCGGTAGCCGCCATAGGCGACCGCATGCCCCTCGCGCACCAGCGTGGCGTTGATGTCGGTCTCGCCCTGGCGGCAGCGGGCCAGCCCGCGGCCATAGCGATCGAGCTTGTCGACCTCGCAGGTCACCAGTCCGCGCGACAGGAGCGCCTCCAACGCCCGCCGCGCCGCGCGTCCGCAGGCGACGGGCTGGCCGGACCGGTCGGTGCAGCTCTGCCTGAATTCGGGCGCGTCCAGGCCCTGCAGCCGCAGCTCTTCGCCGACCAGCCGCAGGGAATCGCCGTCGATCGCGCGGGCCGCGCCGACCAGCGTGCGCGCCGGCCCGAGACGATATTGCAGGACAGCACCGGCGATCGCCAGCAAGCCAATGATTCCAAGGGCTACGACGAGATCGACCGGCCGGCTGACGCGCCGCCAGCCGAGCGGTCCATATCCCGACTGATTGAATCGCCAGCCCGTCATCAGGAAGAGCTTAACGATTTACCGACCATGATGGCGAGCCCGTCGCGCATCCCGCGCGCAGGAAGAGGAACTGCGTCCCCCGACCATGGCGGAAGTGACGGCCGAACAGGTGCAGCGTGGGCGCGGGCCGGACCCGACGGCGCTCGCACGCCGCAAGCTCGTCACCCGCGAGGTCAAGTCGGTGCGCGAGCGGCTGACCTCTTCGACCGGGCTGGAGCGCGCCTTCGACCAGGAGCTGCTGCGGGTCTTTGCGGAATACCGGATCAACGGATCGGTCGGCACGCTGGTGCTGGCGATCGGCATCGCGGCCGCAGCCTGTCTGTGGGTGCCGATCGCGAAGGTGACACCCTGGATCGGCGCCGTGTTGCTGGCGACGATGATCATCGTCGTCATGTGCCGCCGCTTCCTCGCCCAGGCAACGGAAGACACCCCGATCCGGCTCTGGCGCCGCGGGTTCGCGCTGGCGGAAGGCCTTCATGGCGTGTCCTGGGCCCTGATGCTAATCGTGTTCGCGCAGGTCGACGCGCCCGGAGCCAAGGTCTTCGTCACCACCACATTGCTGATCGTCAGTGCCCTGACGGTGATGCTGGCGGCCTCGATCCCGATGGCGGTCTATGCCGGGATCGCGCCAATTGCGATCGGGATCGCCGCCTTCTTCTGGGGCCGCACCGACATGGACAGCCTGACGACGGCGGTCATGGCGGCGGCGGCGCAGATGTTCTTCGTCTTTCTCGCCAACCGGCTCTACGCCAGTTCGGTCTCGACCATCGCATTCCGGGCGGAAAAGGACGCGCTGATCGCCGAACTCGAAACGGCCAACGCCAATTCCGACGAGGCCCGGCGCAAGGCGGAAGAAGCCAACCTCGCCAAGTCGCGCTTCCTGGCGACAATGAGCCACGAATTGCGGACGCCGCTGAACGCGATCCTCGGCTTCTCCGAGGTGATGAAGAACGAGGTTTTCGGCGGCCACGCCAATGCCGCCTACAAGGAATACTCCGCCGACATTCACAGCTCCGGCCAGCATCTGCTCGAACTGATCAACGAGATCCTCGACCTGTCGCGCATCGAATCCGGCAAATACGAGCTCAACGAGGAGGCGCTCTCACTCGCCGACATCGCCGAGGACTGCCGGCATATGCTGAACCTGCGCGCCAAGGCCAAGAGCCAGGTCATCCGCGAGGCGGTGGAACCCGATCTGCCGAAGGTCTGGGCCGACGAGCGCGCGATCCGCCAGGTCGTGCTCAACATCCTCTCGAACGCGATCAAGTTCACGCCCCCGGGCGGCGAGATCACCATCAAGGTGGGCTGGACGGCCAATGGCGGGCAGTATGTCTCGATCACCGACACCGGCCCCGGCATCCCCGAGGACGAGATCCCGATCGTGCTGCAGACCTTCGGGCGCGGCTCGCTGGCGATCAAGACGGCCGAGCAGGGGTCCGGCCTGGGCCTGCCGATCGTCAAGGGGCTGATCGACCTGCATGGCGGCGGCTTCAGCCTGAAATCGAAGCCCCGCGCGGGCACCGAGGTCACGATCACGCTGCCGCCCGTGCGGGTCATGGACACGCTCGCCGCCCTGCCCGAGCCGGAGACACGCGCGGCGTGAGATGCGCCCGATTCACGCCACACCCGTCACAGACATCTGCCACAGAAGCCGTCGCCACCCCTCCTCCAGCCTGTCGGACCCGTCGATCATGAACCGGAAAACGCGCGTCGCCGTGCTCTATGGCGGAAAGTCGGGCGAGCATGAGGTGTCGCTGAAATCCGCGGCTTCCGTCCTGCGCTACCTCGATCGCGAGCGCTTCGAGCCAGTGCCGGTGAGCATCGACAAGGAGGGCCGCTGGCAGTGCCACGACCTGCGCCGGATCGAGGCCGCCAACACCGAGAGCCTGCCGATTCCCGCCGATTCACCGTCGATCCGCTTCGAGCCGCAGGCCGATGGACGCACCGCGATCCTGCCGGCCGACAGCACGGGCGCCGCCATCGCGCCGGTCGATGTCGTGTTCCCGGTGATCCACGGCCCGCTCTGCGAGGACGGGTCGCTGCAGGGCCTGCTCGAACTGGCGGGCGCGGCCTATGTCGGCTCGGGCGTGCTGGGCTCGGCAGTCTCGATGCACAAGGACGTCGCCAAGCGGCTGGCGGCGCTCGCCGGGCTGCCGGTCGCGCCCTATTTCGCCCTGGCGCGGCGCGACTACCGACGCGACCTCGTGGGGTCGACGAAGGCCGCCCGCGAAGGCCTGACGCTGCCGGTCTTCGTCAAGCCCTGCAACATGGGCTCCAGCGTCGGCGTCCATAAGGTCAAACGCTGGGAGGATCTCGACAGCGCGCTTGACGACGCCTTCCAGTACGATCTCAAGGTTCTGATCGAGCAGGGCATTGACGCCCGCGAGATCGAGATCGCAGTGCTCGACGGAGAGCCGCCTGTGGCGAGCGTCGCCAGCGAGCTCAATGCCGGCCCGCAGCACGAGTTCTACTCCTACGAGGCGAAATACATCGACCAGGACGGGGCGAGCGTCGACCTGCCGGCGAAGCTCGAGCCCGAGCAGATGGCGCGTGTCCAGCAGCTGGCGATCGACGCCTTCGTCGCGCTCGAGTGCAACGGGCTGGCGCGGGTCGACTTCTTCCTCGACCGCCAGAGCGGTGCCTTCTACTTCAACGAGATCAACACGCTGCCGGGCTTCACCGCGATCAGCATGTATCCGAAGATGATGGAGGCCTCGGGCATGCCCTACCCCGCGCTTCTGACCCGGCTGGTCGAACTGGCGCAGGAGCGCCACGCCGAGCGGGCGGGCCTGAGGACGAGCTACGAGGCCTGATCCTTCCCCGCGACCCCCGCCTGCGCGAAGGTCGCCATGCCGTTGTGGATCGCGGCGGCGGCCTTGACGAGGCTGGCGGCGAGAGCGGCCCCCGAGCCTTCGCCCAGGCGCATGTCGAGCGCAAGAAGCGGCACCTTGCCGAGCCGGGCGAGGACCTGGGCATGGGCGCCCTCGGCCGAGAGATGGCCGGCGATGCAGTGGTCGATCGATGACGGCTCCAGCGCATGCAGGATCGCGGCGGCGGCGGTGACGACATAGCCGTCGAGGATCACGGGAATCCGCTGCGAGCGGGCTGCGATGATGGCGCCGCAGATCGCCGCGATCTCGCGCCCGCCGAGGCGGCGCAGCACCTCCAGCGGATCCTTGAGATGGGCGCGGTGCAGGGCGATCCCGGCCTCGACCGAGGCGATCTTGCGCTTCAGCCCGTCATCGTCGAGCCCCGTGCCGCGGCCGCACCACATCGCCGCCTCGCCGCCATAGAGCGCGGCATAGATCGCGGCCGCCGAGGTGGTGTTGCCGATGCCCATTTCGCCTAGGCAGAGCAGATCCGTGCCGCCGACCAGCGCCTCCATGCCGAAGGCCATGGTGGCGACGCAGGCGCGCTCGTCGAGAGCATCGCCTTGGGTGAAATCGCCCGTCGGCAGGTCGAGCGCGAGGTCGAAGACCTTGAAGCCGAGATCGAAGGCGGCGCAGATCTGGTTGATGGCCGCGCCGCCGGCCGCGAAATTCTCCAGCATCTGGCGCGTCACCGCCTGCGGAAAGGCCGAGACGCCTTGCGCCACCACGCCGTGATTGCCGGCGAAGACGCAGACCAGCGGGCGATCGACCGAGGGCTTGCCCTTGCCCTGCCAGGCGGCGAGCCATTCGGCGATCTCCTCCATGCGGCCGAGGCTGCCAGCCGGCTTGGTCAGCTCCTTGTCGCGGGCGCGCACCATGTTCGCGGCCGCCATGTCGGGGCCGGGCATCGCGGCGATGAGCTCGCGGATGTCGTCGAAGGGCAGTCCTGAAGAGGCCATGGCGAAATCTCATGCGGAAACGGGCAGATGGCCGCGCCGTCGGGATGGCTGGCCTGATGCCGCTGCTGCTATAGGCTGCGGCGCATGAAGACAATCGAGGAGAATGAGGGCGGCGACACGCCGGCTGCCGTGGGCGAGCCCGCCTGGCCAGGCTGGGCCGTCGCCACCGCGATCTGCGTCCGGTTTTACTCGCGCCTGCCGGTGCCGGCTTTGCCGGGCGAGACGGACCCGCACGCCATTCCCGATTTCCGCACCGTGCCGCGCGCCCTGCCCTTCGCGGCGCTGATCATCGCCCTGCCCGCCACGCTCATGCTGCTTTGCGCCGCGGCCGCCGGGCTCGGCGGGCTGCTGTCGGCCACGCTCGCCGTCGCGACGCTCGCGATCACGACCGGCGCGCTGCACGAGGACGGGCTCGCGGATTCTGGCGACGGTCTCTTCGGGGGCCGCAACGCCGAGCGCCGTCTGGAGATCATGAAGGACAGCCGGCTGGGCAGCTATGGCGCGCTGGCGATGGGGCTTTCGCTGCTGCTGCGCGTTGCGGCGCTCGCCGTCATCATCGACCGCGCCGGGCCTGTCGTTGCGGCAGCCGTCTTCCTGATCGCGGCGGTCCTGTCGCGGTTGTCGGGCGTGCGTCTTCTCGCCACGGTGGCGCCCGCGCGGTTGGACGGCGCATCGGCAGCGGTCGGGCGGCCGTCACGGCTGACCGCCGGGCTCGCCTATGCCATCGGGCTCGGGCTGGCGCTGGGCGTCTGTCTCATCGCCGGGCCATCGCTTCGGGGGCTGGCGCTGGGGCTGGCGCTGACCGCGCTCAACGCCCTGATGGTCGCGCGCCTCTGCCTGCGGCTGATCGGCGGGCAGACCGGCGACATCGCTGGAGCGACGCAACAGCTCGACGAGATCGCGCTCTATCTCGGCTTCGCGCTGGTTCTGGGAGCGGCTGCATCTTGACGGCCATCTCCTCGCCCTGCGTCAAGCTCTGCCAGCTCGACCCCGCCACCCGGCTCTGCCTGGGCTGCGGGCGCTCGCTCGACGAGATCGGGCGCTGGAGCCACCTGAGCGAGGCGCAGCGGCGTGCGATCATGGCGCGGCTGGCGGAGCGACTCCGGTCGGCCTGAACCCGACCGTCAGACCACCAGCGACCACATGAAACGGGCCGCCACGAGCAGCAGGAAGATGCCGAACACCACTTCGAGCTTGCGCTTCGAGAGCCGGTGCGCGAGGCGCGCGCCGATCGGGGCGGTCCAGATCGAGGTCGGGATGAACAGCAGGAAGCCGATGAAGGAGACGTAGCCGAGCGAGAGCGGCGGCAGGATGTCCATCTTCGGCCAGCCGGCATAGATGTAGCCGAGCGCGCCGGGGATCGAGATGATGACGCCCAGCCCCGAGGAGGTCGCGACCGCCTGATGGATCGGACGGCCGTAGAAGGTCATGAACAGGCTCGACAGCTGGCCGCCGCCGATGCCCATCAGCGCCGAGAGCACGCCGATGACGCCGCCATAGATGTTCATCAGGACCTTGCCGGGCATCTCCGTGCCGAGCTGCCAGCGGTCGGAGGCGAACAACAGGCGCAGCGCGCTGAAGATCGCGACGACGACGAAGATGATCTTGAACAGGTCGGCGGGCGCAAAGCGCGCGATATAGCTGCCGGCAATGACGCCGAGCACCACGGGGATCGCCCAGATCTTCAGGATCGACATGTCGACCATGCCCTTGGCGCGATGGGCGTTGAAGGAGCGGATCGAGGTCGGGATGATCACCGCCAGCGAGGTGCCGACGCAGAGCGGCATGCGGACCTCGTCGGGAACGCCGATGACGCGGAAGACCTCGTAGAGGATCGGCACGATCACGGCGCCGCCGCCGACGCCGAAGACGCCCGCCAGAAGGCCCGTCAGCGCGCCGGCCGCGACGAGCGAGACCGCGAGGAAGACGAGATCGCCGATGGGAATTCCAGCAAGCATGACAGCGTTCCGACCAAGAGGAAGGCTGCTGTGGGCGATTTCGCGGGCTGGAGCAAGCACAGGATGGCGGGGCGGATATGCAGCCGCGTGATCGACGGCTCGGGGCGGCCCAGCAAGAGGAATGCCGTGATCGCGCAGCGGGCATGCTCTCGCCGCAATGCCGCCCCAGCGTCAACGCCGCTCGACCGTGATGCCCGACGCTGATGATCTCAGCCTTGCGCCGTGCCCGGCGAGCCGGAACGCAGCAGGAGAAAGGAGCGCCACGAGACGACCAAGGCCGGGCAAACCGGCTTCGACAACAATCACTGGGAGGTAAACGATGACAGACCATTCTGCTCACGACCGTGATGCCGCGCCGCATCGGCCCGCGCCTCTGTCCCGACGCACATTGATCCATGCGGCTGGGCTCGGAGCCCTTGCCGCCACGGCAGGCTCGGCCTTCGCACAGGCGCCGGCCGCACCCCCGACCACGATCACCACGCCGCCGCGGGACTTCAGCCGCCACGGCGCGCCGACGACCTATTTCTGGGACCCCGACGTCATCGCCGTGGACCCCTCCTTCAACGGGCTGGCCCAGCCCAACTCCGCGATCCAGCGGATCTGGACGGGCGGACTCTGGGTCGAGGGCCCGGCCTGGAACGCGCAGGGCCAGTACCTCGTCTGGAGCGACATCCCGCGCAACCGGCAGATGCGCTGGATCGAGGATGACGGCCGCGTCACGGTCTTCCGCGCGCCCTCCGGCAACAGCAACGGCAACAGCTTCGACTTCCAGGGCCGGCAGCTCTCCTGCGAGCATCTCAACCGCCGCGTCGTGCGCTACGAGCTCGACGGCTCGGCGACAGTGCTGGCCGACTCGTTCGAGGGCAAGAAGCTGAACTCGCCCAACGACATCGTGGCCCATCCCGACGGCAGCTACTGGTTCACCGACCCGCCCTATGGCGGGCAGCTCTATGAGGGCGCGCCCGATGCGCCTGGCGGGCCGAGCAACGCCAACGGCAAGATCAACCCGCGGCTCGGCCAGCCGCCGGGCATCGGGCTCGCCAAACGCGAACTGCCGACCAACACCTACCGGATCGACCCGAGCGGGCGGGTCGAGCTCGTCGTGCCGGAATCGCAGGTGCCCGACCCCAACGGCCTGTGCTTCTCGCCCGATTTCAAGAAGCTCTACATCGCCTCGACCGGCAAGGGACCGGGCGACACCGGGCCGGGCGGCAAGGGCGACATCCATGTCTTCGATGTGGGCGCCGACAACAAGCTCAGCAACGGCAAGCGCTTCTCGGATTGCATGATCGACGGCGTGCATTGCGGACCCGACGGGCTGCGCTGCGATGTCGAGGGCAATCTCTGGGCGTCCTCCAATGCCGGGCGCAATGTCGGCTACAGCGGGGTGAGCGTCTTCAACCCCGCCGGCAAGCTGATCGGCCGCATCCGCCTGCCCGAGGTCTGCGGCAATATCTGCTTCGGCGGGCCCAAGCGGAACCGGCTGTTCATGGCGGCCAGCCAGTCGATCTACGCGCTCTATCTCGGCACCCAGGGCGCCGGGCCGGGCTGAGAACGACACTGCGATCGGCCCGGCACGAAGCCGGGCCGGTCGTTAGACGAAGAGCGCCTCCAGCTTGACCAGCGAGCCGGTCCAACCATGGGTGTGGCCCTTGACGGCCTGCTCGTCTGAGAGCTGCTCGTGCAGCAGCGTCAGGATGGTGCCGTCGCCATCGGACTTGAAGGTCACGGTGACGCGGGAGACGCGCTCGGGCGTCGTGATCCAGGACCAGGAAAAGACGAGCCTGGCATCGGCGACGATCTCGAGATAGCTGCCGGAAACCTCGTGACGCTCGCCGGTGTTCTCCAGCATCACCACCCGGAACCCGCCGCCGATGCGCGCATCGACCTGCGCATCCATCGTCGTGACGTTTTCGGGCCCGAACCAGCGCATCAGCAGTTCCGGGTCGACCCAGGCCCTGTAGACCTCGGCCGGCGCGACATTGAACCGGCGCTTGATTGTCAAGCTCGGTGTGGTGACGACCGGCTCAGCCACGTGTCACTCTCGCAGTGGATGCGGGCGTCACGTGTCGTCGCCCTTCGCGCGCTCGCCGGGGCCAGCCGGGCGGCGCTCGTTCAGCAGGGCCTCCAGCGCATCGAGGCGCTGCGTCCAGAATCGCTGATAGCGCGCCAGCCAGCCCATCGCCTCCTCCATCGGATCGGCCTTGAGGCGGCAGGAGACGGTGCGGCCCGTCTTCGTCCGCGTGATCAGCCCGGCATCGGACAGCACATCGAGATGCTTCATCACCGCCGGCAGCGACATCGCAAAGGGTTGCGCGAGCTCGCTGACCGACACCGCGTCCTGCCCCTCCAGCCGCGCCAGCAGCGCCCGCCGTGTCGGGTCCGCCAAAGCAGAGAAGGTGCGATCGAGCCGCGCGTCCTGATACTTAACCATGGAGTTTAATTAGAGTGGAGCGGTGGCGATCGTCAAGCGTCGATCGCTCGGTCAGTCGGACATAGCCGTAGTGTAGGGAAAGCCGAAGTTTGCCGCAGTTGAACAAAACTGCCGCAAACTGCGCCCATTGAGCCCGCTGGGTCGGATTGGCGCTTGCCCCAAGTGCGAGAATTGCGAAGTGGCTGCGGGTTGAAGACAGATGCGAGACGGACAGCTTGTTGAAGAGAGAGGCATAGTGTTGCCGCGATTGTCGGTCGAATTCCGCAATGGGCGTCTGGGCGCCCGGTCTTAGCCGGGCGCCCAACCCGTTCTGAATGCGTGCCGATCGCAGTAGCTGGCAAAGCCATCTTCTACTACCGGCGTCGTCGGTTGCCGCTGGTGAGCGTCTAGCGGCCAATTGCCCGACTTCGCCCCCATCGAGGTTCAGCCCGATGGTGCACCTAAACAAGGCCGCAACGGTTTCAAGGTCCGCATCTCGTGAGGCCGTCGAACTTCGTGAGGTGGCCCGGAGCCGACCTTCAGTATGTCCGCTTTAGGGGAGATAGATGCAGCGGCTCAGTTGACGAGCGATGTTCGTCCAAGCGCCAGACCAACCAGCAGGGACGCTTGGAGCATCCGCTGCAGGCCGCATAATTTCAAACGCAGATGAGCCACAACCTCCGTCCATGAAGAATGGAAATGGTCCAACGCCAGGCGATGTGACGACAGACATTTTCCGTACGCCGGACGCATCTCGGGAAACCCTCACGCAGCCTGTCAGCACAAGGGAGTGTCCAATTATATTTACAGTTGTAATCGCTAACAATGTAATTTTTGCTTTACACTTATCGTCCTTTGGGTATCCTCTGACCGTGCCCGTGGAACGATGGGGGATCCATGCTTCCGCAGCGCGAACATGGTTATTGCCGGGGGCTGGACGTCATGCTTCAATCGTACCAGACGCAGCGGGAGTTCATGTTTTCCGGAGCAAAGACGGCTATCATGCCGCCGATGATCAAAAGGGCGCTCAGAACGCCTGCGCCGGAGAGCGACCCGCCTCGGGGAGACGCCCTGATGAACGATCTGTCCAGAGATGCTCCTGGGGGGCGCGTATCTGAGGACGAACATACTGACTACGCTCGGATCACAGCGCCGATCTGGTACCCGACCGTCGATGTTTTGACGCCGCATATGCGGGAAAATCTGACGCGGACTATCGAGCGCGAAATCATCCCTCGCCTTATGCTCGTCCGGCGACCCGGCGCTCAACGCTATGATGGGCAATCCAACGATACAGCGGATATCGCGTTTTCGTACTCCGATGTCGAAGCATTTTGCGATGCGATCATCCGCCAACCGCTCAATGCAGCTCGGGAATACATCGACAGCCTGCTCGCGAAGGGGATGTCGGTCGAAAATGTCATCACAACAGTTCTGTCGAGCGCAGCGAGACATATGGGGCTGCTCTGGGACAGCGACCGCCTGACGTTCGTTGATGTGACGGTTGGACTGTCACGAATCCAGCAATTGCTGCGGACATATGGTCCTGGCTTCCATGCAGGCGCGGTGGCGAAGGGGCCTGGTCATCGTATCCTTCTGGCAATGGTGCCTGGCGATCAGCACACCTTCGGACTGTCCATCGTCGAAGAGTTCTTTATTCGCGCGGGATGGGACGTCGAAAACGCCGGGTCGACGACGAAGACGCTTCTGCTTGATCGGGTCCACGCAGACTCGTTTGACGTCGTCGGCCTGTCAGCCAGCGGAGAAACGTCGCGAGAAGAGATCGCGGCGCTCATCGCCCTCGTCCGCGACGCCTCAATGAACCAGCAAGTCCATGTGGTGTTGGGCGGCTACGCATTCGTCAGCAGGCCCGAACTCGCTCTTGAACTTGGCGCCGACTCCGGCGCCCGGGACGCGGTCGAGGCGCTGCGCACGTTTGAGGCAGAGACGAAAAGGATGCAGATCACGTTTTGAGGTCGGACATTTGCACTGGCGTAGCACTTGCCTTGCAACATGGGCCTAGTTTGCGAAAAAAGGCCGGCCCTCTCATGATATCGAACTCTTCCTCACAAGCGAAAAGAGGGGCCGTGTCGGGAAGCGAATGGCCTGATTCAGTCCCGCCGTTAACCGGCCGTGTCATCTCAGCTGCGACCGACATTGCCTTGCTGGTGACCTCCGAAGGCGTCATCGAACATGTCTCGGTATCCGAAGGCCAAATGCTCGATAAGGGTGAACCTTGGGTTGGCCGATCGCTCGTGGACATCGTCTCGCGCGACAGCGTCGCGAAAGCTCAGGACCTGCTTAAAGGAGCTTGCCCCGTTCGCGGCGAACCGTCCCGCGAGATCAATCATCCGACGGCAGAGGGGGGCCATCTCGCTGTTCGGTATACAGCCGTATCGAACGGCGCGGATGGAGCGATCATTCTGCTGGGACGCGACTTGCGTCCGATCGCCACGCTGCAGCAGCGCTTCCTGGAAGCTCAACAGGCCACCGAGCGCGAGTACGCCAGACTGCGACTGGCTGAAACGCGCTATCGGATGATGTTCCAGTTTGCCTCTGAACCGATACTCGTCGTGGATGCCGCTACGTTGAAGATCGCAGAGGCCAATTCGGCAGCACTGCTGTATTTTGAACTGCCCCTCGATCGGATGGCGGCCACGACCTTGCCGATGCTTTTTTTTAAGGAGAGCACAGAACCCTTGCGAGGGATGCTGCACGCGGCGCGATCGTCAGGAAAACTGGAGACCGTCGAGCTTGTCACCGTGGATAAGGGGCACCCGCTTGCCTTGGCAGCGATAGCGGTTCGCCAGGAAGGCGGCACGCATTTCTTGGTTCGGGTGAGCCAGAGGTCGTCGGACGCAATCGATCCCGTCAACGATAAACCGGCGCGGCAGGTCCACGGCATGGTCGAGCATGCGCCCGACGGCTGCGTCATTATGGATCCCGAGCGCCTTGTATTGCATGCGAACATCGCCTTCCTCGAACTGGCGCAACTCGCGTCCAAGCAACAGGCGATTGGTCAGTCTCTGGATCGCTGGCTCGGCCGGCCTGGAATCGATCTGGCGTTGATTCAGGCGACGCTCGCCGATCACCGCATCGTCCGAAACTTCCCGACTATCATCCGCGGCGAATTCGGTGGGGTTGCGGATGTTGAGTTGTCTGCGGTCACGTCATGGGCTGGCGATGCGGGCACGACAGGCTTCATCATCCGCAGCAAGAGCGCTCAGTCTGCGATCGAGGCTCATTCTGGGGCGAAGGGGACCCGCTCGGTCGAGCAACTGGCTCAGTTAGTTGGACGTGTACCACTCAAGGACCTTGTCCGAGAAACAAGCGATGTGATCGAGCAGCTGTGCATCGAAACTGCGCTCGATCTGAGCAAGGACAACCGCGCTTCGGCAGCGCAGATGCTCGGCCTGAGCCGCCAGAGTTTCTACGCGAAGCTCCGTCGCTATGGGCTCGGGGAACTCAGCGACATCGCCCCGGACAATGATCTGGATCCTTGACAAGCACGCGATGGGCGAAAAGATAATGAAAATGTAAGATGTGTCGCCTATCGGCGAATTTTATTCGCGGTTTGATCGTATTTCCAATAGTACTGGTGACAATAGCTGTATATAACTAGGATTTTTGAATGGCTTTTGGATACCTGGCCTTAGCGGCCGTGCTTGCATTGACTTTGAATCTTAGTAATCGATTCCTTCGGGCATTCGGCACTATTTGTGCTGCCCTTGGCTTGACCATGATCGCGCTATCGATTGTGCTCGCCAATTTCGATGGAACACTGGACCGTTTCACGGAAGGGAAGACGTGGTTCGCAGGCTCGACGGCGCTGGTTCTGAATATACAGGCGGTCGTGGCATCGATCGCTGTGCCCTTTCTGGTTTGGGCCGCCTGGAGGCAGCTGAAGCGACCAGCGGCGGAAGTTGAGGGCTTGCGTAATTCGCCGACGACCTTCGGCCTCGTTTCGCGCATTACCCACTGGGGCACCGCCGTCCTTGTGCTGTGCCTTGTCCCGATGGGGTTGTTCGTGTCGGTCTTGCCAGGCGGCTCGGACGATCGGGCAATGTTTCTGGCGGCCCATCAGTCGCTGGGTCTGGTGATCCTAGTGTTGTCGGCCTTCCGCCTGATCTGGCTTGTCGCAAGCCCTGCACCACACCCCAACCTGGACGCGCCGCAATGGGAGAGATCGGCGGCAAGGGGCGTCCACATCGCGCTCTACGTCTTGATATTGGCATTTCCTCTCAGCGGCGCACTGATGAATCTTGCCCGCCGGGACAGCATCGATATTTTCGGCTGGCAGGCCATCGCATCGTTTGGACCGGCTCCAGGCCTCGCCTGGTCAATGACCCTGCTGCACAATGCGCTGCTGCCCTTTGCTTTTTATGGCGTGATTTTTTTCCACATCGGCGCCGTTATCAAACACCATTTTCTCGACAGAAAGACGATGGATGTGCGCAGGATGCTGGCATGACTCCGGATCGGAGTTTCGGGGCGGACATGCCCGCCCCAGTGCTCGCGCCGACACGGTGGAGCATCCGAAATGGATAGCTGGTATAAGGCGGCGGTCATCGTTGGATGCCTGGCTGTATTGATCATCGTCAATATTTTTGAATTCCGGACGAAAAGGCGTAACGACCAAGCACTGGCCGCGGGACTCGCAGACGGCAAACCAAGCGAGCAGCTTGCCTTGCGCCAGTACCGACAGACACAGAATATCGAGCAATTGCTTCATGTCATCGTGTCGATGCTGTTTGCGATTCTGGTTTCTTTGCTTTGGCGTGAATAAAAAGGATCCGCTCATCCAATGAAAGTGACCGTTCTTGGATCGACCGGCGGGACCGGACGCGCCGTGATCGAAGCTCTGCTGACGGCGGGGCACGATGTTACCGCTTTCGCACGGCATCCTGATCGTCTTCAGCGCAAGCCTGGCATGACAGTTTTCACAGGTGACGCCATGAACTCCGGCGATGTCGAGGCGGCTTTGAAAGCGGCGGACGCCGTCGTCATCATTTTGGGCAATTCGCAAAGCCCGTTTGCGATGCTGTTTGGGGCACCCCGCACGACACCGCCCGACATCTGCGAGGTTGGCACGCGCCATGTGATTGATGCAATGCACAAGAGCGGAACCCGTCGTCTCGTGGTCGTTTCTGCATTCGGTGTGGGAGAGACACGGGCGTTGCCGTCCCTGATGGCCAAGCTCTTTTTCAAAGTGCTTTTGAAGGAGCATATGGCCGACAAGGAAAAGCAGGAAAGCTTGGTGAAAGCGTCGAGGCTGGACTGGACACTCGTGCAGCCGGTAGCCCTGACGGATGGCGCGGCAACCGGCCAGTGGTTTGCGACCATCGACGGCAAGGTGCGAAAGGCGGAGATCACAAGAGTGGATCTGGCGGCGTTTATCGCAGCAGAGACCTTTGAGCCTCGATATCTCGGTAAAACCGTTTCCATGTCGGGATGATTGGCAAGTGCCTAGTGCAGCGCGGCGACGTGCCTCGAATCCAGCAGCTTCAAGAGTGAAGCTGTTGACTGACCCCCGCTCAGCCCCAAATCGACCCCTTGTATAGGCTGTGCCGCTGGACGAGCGGGTCGAGGGAAACATGCCCGACCGCTCCAGTTTTCTGTGCGCGGGCGGTGGATTGAGTGGCTCGTGCGTCGTCGCCAGCCACCGTCTGCTATTGGGTGATAGTCCAATGTCAGGAAGTGGCGCATATCGCGTTGACCTGCTTCCGGCGCATCAGCGCGCTGCTTCCCCCCGAGGACCCAAAAACCTTCCTTCGGCAGACGAGTCGCTTCGGTCGTCGCGCATGCGGCGCGAAGCAGGACCCGCCAACGCGCCCGCCGACCGGCACAGGCGGCGTTGCGACGGGGCGAGGTTACCGCTTCCGAGGATTCTGGGAACGTTGCGGCACGATGAAGCCGCAGGACTGATGTGCCCACAGGTCGGCATAGAGCCCGCCGGCGGCGAGCAGGTCCGCATGTGTCCCCTGTTCGACGATCCGGCCGGCGTCCATGATCACCAGCCGGTCCATGAGCTGAAGCGTGGAAAGCCGATGTGCGATGGCGATGACCGTTCTGCCACGCATCAATTCCGCCAGCGCGTCCTGGATCGCGGCCTCGACCTGTGAGTCGAGCGACGATGTGGCCCGGCTGGGCAGGGCCTTGGTTGGCGTTTCGCTGAAGGGACCGGCTTCAGAATTCCTCCCAGCCCGCATCGCCAGCGCGGCTGTTGGCGACCTTCTTTGCGGGTGCTGGCGCCGGGCGGGGTGCAGGAGCCAGCATCCGAGGCGCATGTGTCCTCGGCTGACCAAAGGCCGCTTCCGCAAGCTGGCGCAGGCGCGCCGGTTCAGTCGCGACGGCCCGCGGCGCGGGAGCGCTGCTGGCCCGCCCGCCGTCCGGCCCTGTCCTGAACGTGGCGACGAGATCGTTGAGCTGGCCGATACGATCGGAAAGCGAGCTGGCGGACGCGGCGCTCTGCTCGGCGAGCGCGGCGTTCTGTTGAGTCATTTCGTCGAGGTGGGCGATGGCCTGGCTCATCTCGTCGATGCCGCTAGCCTGCTCGCCGGATGCTGCGGAGATTTCGGCAATGGTCGCTGCGACCCGCTGCGAGGCCGAAAGGATCTGGCTAAGTTGCTGGCCCGCCTGGCGCACGAGTTTCACGCCTTCACCGACTTCGGCATTCGAGGAACCAATCAGCGTCGAGATATCCTTTGCCGCCTCGCTCGAACGCTGCGCCAAGGTTCGCACTTCGGAAGCGACAACGGCGAAGCCCTTGCCGGCATCGCCGGCTCGCGCTGCCTCCACGGCCGCGTTCAAAGCCAACAGGTTGGTCTGAAAAGCGATATCGTCGATTACGCGGATGATGTCTGATATCTTGCTCGAGGCAGTCTCGATGCGGGCCATCGCGTCGACCGCCTGGCCGGCAATCGCTCCCCCGCTCTCTGCCGTTTGCATCGCCTCCTGGGCGACGGCTGACGCTTGGCGCGAGGCCTGAGCGGTGGCTTTGACGGACGCCGCAAGCTGCTCAGTCGTCGCTGCCGTTTCCTCCAGGCTTGAAGCCTGTTCCTCGGTGCGCTTTGAAAGGTCGTCAGCGCCGCTATTGATCTCGATGCCAAAGCTGCGGATAGAGCCGGCAGCACTGGCAATGCCTGATACCGCAGTGTCGAGCTGTGAGATTGAACCGTTAAAGTCGGTACGCAGCTTTTCGTAGTCGGTTGGGAAAGCCACGTTGATCCGGTGGGTCAAATTGCCTTTCGAGAGTTCCTCGAGACCCTTTGCAAGACCGGCGACGACAGCTTCACGATCGCCATCAATCGTCGTTTGCAGTGCTTCACTGTCGCGGGCCGACCGAGCCTGAGCCTCGCGTGCATCGTCCGCCTGTTGCAGTGCGCTTTCCGCGTCACGCTGGGCGCGTGCCGCGTCCTGCACCGCGACCTCCGCCTGGCTGAGCGCGCTGGCTGAAGCCGCAAGCGTCCGCGCGATCGTCTGCGCAGCCCACGCCAAGGTAGCTGCCTCGATGACTAAAATGAAGGCGTGGAGGACAACCCGGCCAAGATTCGTGGTTCCCGAAAAAATGGCCGCTGGGAGGAATAGGGACAGCATGACGTGGTGGACAGCGACCACAACGGTTGCAGCGACTATGGCTCGCCAGTCACAGAATACGATTAGCATGGCGAGCGCGGCGAAGTAGGCCATGTGCATGTCGGTCTGCCAATCATGCCCGTCGAGCGCCGCTACGAGCAGCGAAATGCCGACCATCAAGCAGACGCTGAGCGTCATGCGAATACCGTCTGCACCGCGGCTCAGCCGCCAGCAAATGGTCGATACGGCTGCCAGCAGCAGCGCTGCAACCGACAGGCCAATGACGCTGTTGTCGCTGATGATAGCCGCAACCGATACCATCGGCACGATCAACCAGATCGCTCCCATGACGAGCTGTTCGCCGAGCCGGCGGATAGATGAGATCGTCATGGTCATTGAGTTACCTGGTGAAACAGCCGGAGATGCCAAGGGGATCGAAATTAAAAAGAGAGCCTGAGGCCGTCAGACGGGCCGCAACGTCGCTGCTGTCTGACCGAACCACGACAATGAACGGAAGCGTTCCGAGACGAACGATCGATCCGGCGGTTCCGGCCGCAGCGACGACGTCTCGGGACGTCCACCAAGGTGGAAAAACACCAGCGATAGAGCGCAATTCGCGCACATCTGCAGATAGCAGTGGCATTACGGCTGTTGAGATGGCCAAAATCGATAGGCCAGGCAACCATTCGCGAATGCTCATAGCGGCTTCCCCAACGTTGCAATGCTGAGAGCTATCGTTGGCTGGTTAACAAATGGTCAGGGAGGAGACGCCCTAACGGCTCACTGAACCACGATACCGTTCTTGAGCTTGCGATCGTGTGAGCTGACCGAGGTGTCGGTGCCGATCAGGATAATTTCCGTTACGCGAGCCAACGCATGAGATGGTGTGGCTGTCGGCGCAGTAAGATTAACTACCTCGGAGGTCCGCTAACAGGCGATCGCCCAATGTCGGCAATTGGCGCTCGGCTGTCAGACGACGGCAGCTGCAGCCTAGTTGTTTAGCCCAACCGCAGGCTACCGTCATCAATCCCCGCTTTCGACCCGTACCACAAATGACCCGTGGCGATCGGAAATGAAGGTACTTCCGTTCACTTCGCCGAGGGTGAGGATGCCGGCCTGCGGCACCTGACCATTACGATAGGGATGACGAAGTGCTCGGGTCCGGCTGATCACACTCGACTCCTGCACTGGAAAGCGGGCAAGCTCCGCCGTTAGCCGCATCAAGCTAGAGCGAGCCGACCGCAAAGGCGCTGGGAAACGCGCCACAAATGGGGGAAAAAGCATGCGTGTACCGTTTATTTATGCCGGGATCGCGGCGACGTTTTTTGCAGGCGGCATGATCGCCGGCCACATCATTCCCTCGGCCACGGCTCAGGGCACCCCGCCAGTGCTTCCGACGCAGATCGTCAATTTGATCGCGATGACGGATGAGGAGATCGGTCCGCTGGTTCCCAACACCGACCTGCGTACACGCCTTCTTGGCGCGACCGAGCACGGCACGATCGCCGTCCAGAGCGGCAACGTGTTCAAGCACTACCATGCCGACGCTAACGAGGTTCAGTACATCATCGACGGGTCCGGCTCGTTCTGGCTGGGCGACAAGGAGGTCCAGATCAAGCCAGGTGACCTGATCATGATCCCCAAGGGCACGGTCCATGCCGGTTCCAAGGCCGCGACCGGTCGCTACAAGGCGATCGCTTTCAAGATGCCTCCGCAGCGGTCGGACGACACCAAGCGCGTCGATTAGGAACCTGCGCTGCGCGCGGAGACTTCAGCCTGCGCGCGCAGCGGTCGCCGTCTCGACTGTGAATAGGCATGCCATTTCCCCTGATCGGCGCCCCAGACTCACCCCATCAAATCGGCGATAACTGTTCCACTAATTAGATAAAACGGGTGTTAGTGGGGTCATGGGAGACGCCGACACCGGCGTCAGAGCAGACGCAGATTCACAGGAGTCGAGACATTCAGCGCAATGAACGGTCGCCCAAAATGCGATTAGCCTCTTAGGAGGGGGCGCTTTCATTTTTCGCGCTGCGTCATGCATATGATGGATGCTCAGATCAGGCCTTGGGAGTGAAGGTTACCTAGCAAGGTCGCGTCCAAACAAGTGGGCGGAGGATCGATCAATGGCGTTGAAATCTGCCCCTAACAAACGGCAACGACGTGCTGACGATCTGGTTGAGCGACTTGAGAGCGTGAAGGCCGACGCAGAAGCCCGCGGATTTTCGACGCTCGCATACTTCATCGAGACCGCGCTGATAGAGGGACGTTTGCAGGCTCGGTGTGCGGCGGATGATAGATCGCTTCGCGTCGTTAAACCTGAGGCGCGTTGGCCTCGATAGGCATCGCTCCGAAAAGCGTGAGCTTGGTCGATCCCAATCTGCCGGACGATTGGCCGCGCACGCCACCCTCAGCCGGTTCAAAACGGACGCGATCTGCGCTTCGGTGAACTTCCGTACCTACATGGAACTCTCTTCGTCCCGGTCGCGGGAACATAAAATCACAATTCCAGTCAGATTGGCCGGATATTCGGGGAGACCGTCATTCTTTCCGGCCGCCATTCGGATGAAACTCCGTTTCCCAAAGCTCACTCACGACGCCACTTTCATATATGGTTTGTGCTCGCCTGCGACGCCCCCGCAAAGGACATGCGAGCATGACAGACGGCCGCAATGATCAACGCTTTCCCACCTTTTCGACCGACGAGATCGCGCGCGCAGAACGCTTCGGGGAGCGCAGGAAGTTCGCATCGGGCGAGACCCTTTTTAAGACCGGAGACACCGGCATTGGGCTATTCGTCCTAAGCAGGGGGCATGTGGCGATCGAGCGTCACGACGCCGCCGGCCACCGCGTCGAGGTTGCCGATCACAGGTCCGGGGCAATCATCGGTGAAGTTGCTGGGCTCCAAGGTCGGCCAGCGCTCGTGGATGGCATCGTCGTTGAAGACTCCGAGATCGTCATCCTTGCCCCCGCAGGCCTCCGCGCTCTCCTGGTCGCCGATGCAGATCTGGGGGAGCGCATTACTCGCGCCTTGATACTACGCCGCGTCGACCTCTTGGCTGTTGGCGCAGGAGGGCCAATCCTGATCGCGCCAAAGGACAATGCCGCGATCGTAGGACTGGCGAACTTTCTGACCCGCAACGGCTGGCCGTTCCGACAGCTCGATCCAGCCGCGGATGCGGAGGCCGCCGACATCGTCGGCCCGTTGCACCTGAAGACACACGAGCTCCCGATTGCGATTCTAACCGACGGCTCAGTGTTACGGGCGCCTGACGAGGCGACACTTGCCAAAGCTCTCGGCATGATCGGAAACGCCGATGACAGCCTAATTTACGACGTGGCAATCGTAGGAGCGGGCCCGGCCGGCCTTTCCGCCTCAGTCTATGCCGCTTCCGAGGGGCTTTCCGTTTTGGTTCTCGACCAGCGCAGCTTCGGAGGTCAGGCTGGCGCGAGCGCGCGGATCGAGAATTATTTCGGATTTCCGACCGGTATCACAGGGCAGGCGCTCACCGCGCGAGGGTTCGTCCAGGCACAGAAGTTCGGCGTCGAAATTGCGATTCCGACGACCGTAAACCAGCTCGAATGCGGAGGGGCCGGGGCGATCCACCGCCTTCGTACGGCCAGCGGCGCCACATACTGCGCGCGCACAGTCGTAATTGCCTCAGGGGCCCGCTACCGACGCCCCCCTCTAGACAATCTCGCCGATTTCGAAGGCCGCGGCGTTTGGTATTGGGCGTCGCCGCTGGAGGCTAAATTCTGCGCCGCGCAAGAGGTCGTTTTGGTCGGCGGCGGCAACTCGGCGGGACAGGCTGCCGTCTATCTAGCAGGCCACGCGAGCAGGGTACGGCTGATGGTTCGTGGTGAAGGGCTTGCCGCAACGATGTCACGCTACCTGATCGACCGCATCGCCGCGAACCCAAAGATCGAGCTAATGCCCTTCACCGAAATTGCGGCTCTGCATGGCAACGCAGGCGGGCTGACCTCGATAACTTGGCGTGACCGTCAAACGAAGACAGAAGCGACAGCGCCCATCCGCAACCTCTTTTTGTTCATTGGAGCCGACCCGGCCTCGGAATGGCTGTCGAGCTGCGGCATTTCCCTCGACGATAAAGGCTTCGTGGCGACGCAGCCGGGCAACCGTAGCACCAATCGTCCTGGCGTCTTCGCGATCGGCGATGTGCGGTCAACGTCTGTTAAACGCGTGGGCGGAGCAATTGGCGAAGGTGCGGCCGTCGTCGCGGAAATTCACGCCTACCTTGCGGCGGGCTCTGTTATGTCAGCTTGATCTGATTGAGATATCAGCGTCGATTAAATGGTGCCGTCTACGTGGAGAATTTACTGGTAGCTCAGTGCACCTGTTGTCGCCCATGTCTAGTTCGAGGCGATCAACCAGTTTGGCGCATGTCGCCCGCACGCCGAACGCGCTATCGTCCCCGAGCGAGAAACGCGCTGCCTGTGTTTACGCCGTGAATGGCGTTTGCTCCCGGCGGAGTTCTCTCTACAGTTTCGTGGCGCTGTTGATCGCGGGGTCGGATGTCCTCTTGTATCGCCATTCGGGATAGGCGCGCTGGATTTGAGGCGCAAAAGAATGCCGATCTCACAACGGTTTCTCGTCACGTCGACACTGATTTTCCTCCTTACGGCGGCGGCCGCCTTGTTATGTCTTGTCGGCGCAACCGTCTGGCTGAGCCAGCGAGCCCAGACTGACGCTTCGATTGTCGATGCCCAGCGTCAGCTACGGAACCGAGCCGTCGGTGTGCGAGAGGCTCTGCTTGCAGCAGAATCTAGCCAAAGAGGTTACGTTCTCACGAGCAATGAAATTTATCTGGCGCCGTACGAAAACGCCAAGCTCGTTGCGCAGGAGGAAATTTCCAAGCTGGCGTCAGATCTCTCTGAAGGCGGCCGTTTTCAAGCCATGCTGCCACGCCTCAAGGGCCTAGTCGATCAGAGGATAACTGATCTCGACACCTCGATGCTGGCAAAAAATACAGGCAGCGTTGCGGACGCTTTGGGGATCATCGCCACCAATCAGGGAAAGGCTTTGATGGATGAGGTCGAAGTTTTTCTTTCGGCCATCGTCATCGAAGCCGAGGACGCCCTAACCGACCGCCTTCGGACGCAGACCACGAATATCCTGGCGCTTCGCGTCGGAACCATCCTGGCGAGCGTCCTGATTTTGGGCGTAGTCGGTGGGGTCGTGGTCACCTTCACGCGCTATACCCGTGAAATCATGCAAGCCCGCGATGACCTATCCAGGGCGAATGCCAGCCTCGAAATCAGGGTCGCAGAGCGAACCGACGATCTCAGTCGAGCGAGAGACCGGGCCGAGGTCCTGCTGACGGAGGTCAATCACCGCGTTGCTAACAACCTGTCGTTCGTCGGCGCGCTTATCCGCCTGCAGCGCCAGGCGATTCCGGACAAAGCCGCCAAGGAAGCCCTGGATGAGACCAGTGCCCGCATCCAGGCCGTCGCCGAGATTCACAAGCACCTCTACACCTCCGGCGACGTCACATCGGTTGCGCTGGATACCTACATGACGGCTCTGCTGGCGCAGCTTGAGCAAACACTTGCCTCAGGAGGTTTTGGTGCCTCTATCAGCCACCAGATCGAACCGGTCCGCGTTCCGACAAGCGCCAGTATCAGCCTGGGCATCATTGTCACCGAGTGGATCACCAACGCGTTCAAATATGCCTATGGCGGGCAGACCGGCGAAGTTCGCGTGCTCGCGCGCAAACTCGATGACAAGCTCTTCGTTGCCGTCGAAGACGATGGTGTCGGCATGTCAACCGGCGGGGCGACGCAAGGCACCGGGGTGGGCTCCAAGATCGTGATGACGATCGCGCGGTCGCTGAAAGCCGAGATCAACTACGTCAGCCGCAATCCTGGAACTGAAGCCCGTCTGGTGATGTCTCTCGATCCCGCCTAGCAATCGCGTCGGCTCAAGCCCAGGTCTTGTCGGAGCAATCACATGAAACCATCGCGCAGGGCGGTTCTAGGGGCGTTGGGCCTGAGTGTTGCGGCCCCGTCCATAACGCGGTCGCAGGAAGCTCCGCGGGGCATCACCGCTCCGAAAAAGTTCGGCAGCTTCAACTCAGATGCCGCGGGCTGCGCGGTACCGCCGGGGCTCAGGAAGGTCCTTGTCTTTGCGCAGGACAATCAGCGCGAGTTTGTGCAGAGCGCCGCGCGCGGGATGGCGCGGGCTGCCGAGCAACGTGGTCTCGCATTTGAGATCGCGCTAGCCGACAACGATCCAAACGCAATGGTTGGCCACGTCCGTCGGGCAATCGCCGACCGCGTCGGCGCTCTCATTGTCGCGCCAATCAACGTGGCAACTCTCGCTCCGGTGATCAGGGAATTCATCGCGCAAGGGGGATATGTCGGATCGATCGTTCCGCCTCCGGCGACGACCATTCTCAACGCACCTCAACTTGCGACCGGCAAAGCGTTGGGTGATGCCGCTGCGGCCTATATTCGCACCCGATTGGGCGGAGACGCTCGCGTGGTGCTTTTGACCCACGATACGAACCAGTTCCTAGCGCAACGCTTTGTGGCGATACGCGCCGCTCTGAAGGCAGTCCCAGGGGCGCGCGTCATCGCTGACATTTCGCCAAAAACCGTCGACAAGGAGGGTGGCCAGGCGATCATGCGGACCATCCTACTCGCGCATTCCCGCGTCGATGTCGTTCTCGGAGCAGATACTGTGGTCCTTGGCGCGTTGGCAGCGCTCCGCGAAGCGCGCCTGGCGCGCGACGACCAGTTCATCGGTGGCATCGACGGCGAGCCAGAGGCGTTTGCGGAGATGCGGAAAGGTGGGCCTTACAAGGCCAGCGTCAGTTTAGCCTCGCCCATATTTGGCTACGCTCTCGCTCAGCACGCCGCCGATTGGCTGGAGGGAAGATCTGTGCCCCAAGGATTAGATATCCTGCCGAGCCTCGTCTCTCGGGAAAACCTGAGCCAATTCGAGCGTGATACAGCCGACCCAGCAGCCGTTTATCAAGACCGAGCGCGTCGCGATGCCTACCTGCGCGCCTACGGAAACAGTTGCTATGACACTCGGGCCGAATTTGTCGATTTCGGCTGGTCTTCCGAATTAAAGGAGTAGGCAGAAAGCCGCGATAAAAGTCGAGTGAGAGCCCCAAGCTCGCATGTCAGTTTTCGGGTAACCGCCGAATTTCGGGGGTGCGCATAGAGGCAGCAACCCGCAGCTGTCGAGGCCTGCTATCGTGACAAGTTGCTCGCGGGCTCGGCGCGATACCATGGACTGGCCTGGCGGCAGACTAGACGGAAAAGCCTGCCATCAAGCGCTCAGCGGTGACGAAATCTCCGGGCTTCGCGCTGGATGGCGGCGGGTCGGTGATGCCCTCACCGAGATAGTTCATCGCCGACATGAAGCCATTCCGCGAGAAGGGCTTCGGGATGACTCCGTGCGCGCCAGCAAAGTCATCGGGGATCAAGAGGGGATTCGCCGTTACAAATATGATGACCGCGTCTGGCCAGCGCTCCTGTATCAGCGCCGAAACCTGCAATCCGTTGGTGCCCTCGGCGAGGTGCATGTCCACGAAGGCCAGATCGGGATCGAGATCGTCGTCCATGTCCTCGACGTCGTAGAGGGATGCGGCCTCGCCAACGGCGACATGGCCAGAGTCCTCGACCATCATCTCCACGTCCATTGCAAGGAGGGCCTCGTCCTCGACGATCAGGACCTTCAGGGGCTTGGTCTTCAACACGTGTACCCTAGCTCGCCATGTGCAGCGTAACGCGAGTGCCCGGCTCCAAGCGCTCCCACGTCACTTTGGCCCCCGCCTGTTTCGACAACCGCGTCATCAAGGTGCGACCCAATCCGTCGCTCGCCGTATCGAGATCGATACCATGTCCGTCGTCTGCGATAGTGACGATCGACCCGTTATCGCTCCTACGCGCCGTCAGCCTGATCGTTCCGGCGCGTCCATCGCTAAGGCCATGTTTGATCACGTTGGTTAGCATCTCATTTAGTATGAGGCCCAGCGACGACGCATGGTCAGATTTGACCTCGATCGGCTCGATGTTGGCGACGAGCTTGATGTTTGTGCGGCCGCTGGCGCCGATGACGTCATCTGCCATACTCTTCGCGAAGGCGGCGATGTCGAACTTTGTGACATCTTTCGACTGGTAGAGCCGCCGATGCACAGTCGCCATGGCGTCGATCCGCTCCATCATGACGCCGAGCTTGGCCGTCATTTCTGGATTGTCGATCTGTCGGGCCTGAAGGCGCAGCAGGGCGCCAATCATGGTCAGGTTGTTCTTCACCCGATGGTCGACTTCGTGGAGCAGCAGCGTCTTCGCCTCCAACGCAGCCTCTAGCTCGGCCGTGCGGCGCTTGACCTCGGCGTCGACGATGGCCTTCTGCTCAGCGATTGCGTTCTGGGCCTCCACACGCGCCGTGACGTCAAGCTGAGAGGCGAAATAAAACTGAACGTCGCCGGCATGGTTGCGGACCGCGTTGAGATAAAGTGCGTTCCAGAACGTCGTGCCGTCCTTGCGGTAGTTTAGCAGATCGACGTTGATATCGGTCTTGTCCGCGATGGCCTGGCGAACTTTGGCGACGGCGGTTGGATCTGTATTCGGCCCTTGGAGGAAGCGGCAGTTGCGCCCCAGCGTCTCCTCTCGGGAATACCCGGTGAGATTCTGGAAAGCCTCGTTGCAGAAGACGATCGGGTTGTCAGGCTGGAGCGGGTCGGTGATCACCATCGCCATCCGTGTGGCGCGGACTGCTGCGGCGAACGGATCGCCTCGACCTTGCTCATGGGCGAAGTCGGTGAGATGCCAGTCGTCTTTTTCGAGCATATGCACTCCAAACGAGCGCCGCAGGGACGCTTCCTCGATCGCCAAACGATCTCAGGAGGCGGACCGCTCTAACGTGTAACGCGCAACAACTACGCCTGCTCTCCAGAATGGTTGCATTCCGAGCGGGACTCTTCCTTCGCCGTCAATCCACTACGGCTATGGGTCCTGTTCGCGCATCGCGGAATGTCAGGTTTTGGGCAGGGCCCTAAGGTCAGCTAGTGGCGCGATGGCGAAGCGGCGCGCAATTGGACGGGTTGAACGCGGGAGTCCCCATCGAGCCGCCGTCGCAAGGTCACAAAATGACCACGTACACCGGCTCCGCTCTGCTCCCTGACTCAGCGATGGGACGGATATGTCATGGAGCCTGATCTGACAGACATCATCGCGCGATCGAATGCCGAAGAGGTCGAGCGAGCCAAGGAAGCCGCAGCCCAACCCTCCACCATCGATACGATCGGCGACACCGCGACCCAGCTCGATAGTCTAGGCCAGATCGTAGAACTCGGGGGCGTTGTTATGAGTGGCCTTCGTGTCACCGGCGACTGTATCGCGGCCGTCTGCGACGCGATTCCGAACTTTGACTAGCGCCTTTGTCGCTCGTTTCGGAGCCTTGACTTGAAAGCGTTTCTCGCCGGTCTTTGGGCGATGAAGGCTTCGCTGTTGGGTTTCGTCGCGGCCTTTGCGCTGAGTTTCTTGAGCCTGGGCTATATCAGCCTCGCTCTGTACGGTGTTGTCTCGCCGGTGCTCACGCAGGTGTATCCTCCGCTGGGGACGTGGCGGGGACCCTGGGTGTGGCCAGTCCTCGTCGGCGTTGCGATCCTCTGGTCCTTGAGTTTTCTGATCGCAGGCGCCGTCGACTTGCGGCTTGATGCGGCCCACGCATCGAACAGAACGCGTCGGCTGGTCTATCTTGCCATTCTATGGCTCGGCGCGCTCGCGTCATGGCTCGTGGTGCTCAGCCTCAACTGGCCAGGGTAGCCACCCAACCTCCCGCCCAATCGTCGCAACAGGAGATATCGATGCAAGATCGAAGTCTGCGCGTTCTGACCAGCTCATTGGTGCTCGCGCTCGCGCTGCCCGCGGCGGCCGCACGGCAAACCGTTCTGGACTACCGCAAAGAGACCTCCCAGCGACCGCCGGCCGTGACGGCGAAGACGCGAGCCACTCTCGCCAGCGCCATGCCGGGTCACCCGAGGGATGTTGCAGTGCTGAGCCACGCCCGTGGCAGCTTCTCGAATGCCGGAATACGCGAAGACATTTATCTGGTTGTCGATAAAGCGCCTGTTGCCTCCGAACCCTTTGCGCAAGGACCGGCACAGCTGCTGATGACGATTAAGGATGGCAGGACCTCAGTTTGGAAGCTGCCTGCGGAACTGCGCTACCAGCGCATCGTCGGCACGGTCGATGCCGACCGCGACGGTCGCGGCGAGCTCCTCCTCGAAGCCGGCTTCTACAATATGGGACAATCCGTCGTCTCGGTTGATCTCATTGCGCTCGGGGCCAACGGATCGGTCGTTATCCGGCAAAGTCTCAAGGATGTCGTCACCGATAGTTGCGATAACCCCGTTGGCAAGCGCGAGAAGCGTGCAAGCACGATCGCCCTCGACGACGACGGAAAGCTCGTTGCGAAGCAGTACAGTCAAAAATGCAGCTAGCAAGCGCCGCTTCTGCCTGAACGACTGGCTGCCATCAGCACTGAGAGCCCCGTCAAGTAGGTCCGCTTTTGCCATCGGCCCCACGTGTCTTCCTGGCATTGAGCTCGGGCGAGCGGCAGGGCGCTGGGCACTGCAGCCTCAGCGATGGATGAGACGACGTAGCTGATCGGCCGGCTGGCTCAATCTGTGCATTTCACAACCGCTGGGCGCTGGAGGGGGCTGCAGCCGTTGCCCTTCCGCCAGATCACCTCGCCGCCCTATCAAAGAGGGGCGGATGTCCGCGTTCGTTTCCCCATGGCTGGTATCTGATGAATTCTCGCGTTTCCCGTGACGGCGATCCCATGGCCTCGGTTGGCATCGGTCAATCCGTGCCGCGAAGGGAAGACGCGATCCTCGTGCAGGGCCATGGACGCTACACGGATGATCTGACCGTGGAGAGGCAGCTCTTCGCCGCTTTCGTCCGCAGCCCGCATGCGCATGGCCATCTGCGCGCTGTCGATGCGGCCGACGCCCTGGCGATGAAGGGCGTCCTCGCGATCTACACTGCGGCGGACCTGGATGGTCAGGGCTACCATGCCATCATAACGCCGATCGACATACCGGGTCGCAACGGCACGTTGATGCGAAAGCCGCTGAGGGCGGCGCTGGCCGCCGACAAGGTTCGTTTCGTCGGAGACCCGGTCGCGATCGTGGTTGCCCTGACCGCCGATCAGGCTCGCAACGCGGCCGAGGCCGTTAGACTCGATATTGATATCCTGCCAGCCGTCACCGAGGCCGAGCAGGCGCTGGGCGCCGATGCCCCGCAACTCTACGATGACGTGGCCGGCAATCTGATCGTCGACTTCCAGTCCGGCGACGAGAAGAAAATCACTGAGGCTTTCGCAAAAGCCGCGCACATCGCCCGGTTGCGGATCGTCAACAACCGCGTCGTCGTCAACCCCATCGAGCCGCGCAGCGCCCTAGCGAGCTTCGATCTGAAGTCGAAGCGCTACACGCTGCACGCGCCCAGCCAGGGTGCCTTCGGCATGCGCAACAGTTTGGCTGCGGCGATGGGCGTGAAGCCTGCGAACTTGCGGCTGGTTACCGGCCATGTCGGCGGGTCTTTCGGAATGAAGGCGTCCGTCTTTCCCGAATACGTCGCTCTGCTCCACGCCGCCCGGATGCTAAAGCGGCCGGTGAAATGGACCGATCAGCGGTCGGAGAGCTTCGTCTCGGATCACCACGGCCGCGACATGGTGTTCGAGGCCGAGTTGGCCCTGGACGCGCGCGGCCGCTTTCTTGCGACACGCTTCACGGGCGTGGCGAACATGGGAGCCTATCTCACGCCCGTCGGGGCGATGATGCCCACGGCGAATATCGGGAAGAACTCGGTTGGCATGTACCGGACACCGCTCGTCGCGGTTCGGACGCGTTGCGCGGTGACGAATACACCGCCGATCGGCGCCTATCGCGGCGCGGGTCGCCCGGAGGGCAACTATTTCATGGAGCGCCTGATCGATACGGCGGCTCGCGAAATGGGCATTGACAGCGCGAGCCTGAGGCGGCGCAACCTGATCCCGCCAGCCCAGCTCCCTTGGGCCACACCGGTAGGGACCGTCTACGACAGCGGCGACTTTCCGGCTCTGTTCGAGAAGGCTCTCGAGGCTGCGGACTGGAAGGGCTATGCAGGACGGCTGCGAACGAGCCGGAAAGCCGGCCTGCTGCGCGGGCGCGGCATCGGCTGCTACCTCGAGGTAACTGCACCACCCACCAACGAAATGGGCGGAATCCATTTCGAGCCGGACGGGAGCGTCTGCATCGTCACCGGTACGCTCGATTACGGCCAGGGCCATTGGACGCCCTTCGCCCAGATCCTCACCAGCCAGCTCGGTATTCCCTTCGAGAAGATCAAGCTCGTGCAGGGCGACAGCGACCGCCTGATCGCTGGTGGTGGCACGGGCGGCTCGAAATCGCTGATGGCGAGCGGCTCGGCGATCATCGAGGCGAGCGAACTGGTCATCGAGAAAGGCAAGCTGATCGCCGGTCATGTCCTCGAGGCGAATGCCGCCGACATCGAGTTTGGTGCAGGACGGTTCACGGTCATCGGAACCGACCGCTCGATCGACATCATGCAGCTGGCGGCCCGGCTGCGTGATGTCGCCATTATCGCGCCGGATCTGCCGCAGTCGCTCGACGTCGATCATGTCTTCAAGGCAGCGCCGTCGGCCTATCCCAATGGCTGTCACGTCGCCGAGGTCGAGATCGATCCCGAGACCGGGCATGTCGAGGTCGTGCGCTATGTCATGACCAACGACTTCGGGACGGTCGTGAATCCGATGATCGTCGAGGGGCAGCTCCATGGCGGCGTGGTCCAGGGCATCGGCCAGGCGCTGTTCGAACGGACGGTCTATGACGAGAGCGGTCAGCTGCTGACGGGGTCCTATATGGACTACGCCCTACCCCGAGCCGCCGATGTCCCGTTCTTCGCGTTCGCCAGCCATGCCGTGCCGACCCTGAACAATCGCGTCGGCGCCAAAGGCTGCGGCGAAGCCGGATGCGCAGGGTCTCTGCCGTCGGTCATGAACGCCGTCGTCGACGCGCTGGCGCCCTACGGGGTCAGCCATCTGGACATGCCTGCGACACCCCAGGCGGTCTGGCGTGCTATTCAATCGAGACGGACCTGATCCGCAGCTTAAGCTCCAGGGGGGCGGCTTTTGGGTCGAGCTGATCGCCAAATGCACCTGCCGGCTTTATGCGACAGCTGATCTCTGTGTCTACGAAGCCTGCAGCAAGCCAGTGCCCGTCGTCTTGAGGATGAGTTGCACCGTCTCGTCTGTGCGGTCCCACATCGGGAAGTGACCGCAGTTGGCGAACCAGTGCAGTTTGGCGGATGGGAATGCCTCTTGAGCGCGAGCGGCTTGTCGCGGCAGACACAGACGGTCCTGGCGGCCCCAACCGATGACCAGAGGACGGGCGGGATCGGCCGCGGGCCCTTTTTGCTCGGGCCCTGTCGCAAGATCGCGCACGAGAGCATCAAAGGTTTCCGTGCTGGCAAAACTCTGCAGTTCAGCTGCAACAACCTCCCCGTCCAGGCGCCATGGTCTTGCCGAGAGCTGCGCCAGAAGCGCGCTGCGCATCACCGCTGACCGTGAGAGACTCGGAAGTATCGGACGCAGTCCTCGGAGAAGACGGATCGAAACCCCGAGTGTCGTCCGGAAGTAGATTCGCTCCCAGCCTCTCCAGAAACCGCCAGGGTCCAAAGCGACAGTAGCACCGACCCTGCCGCGGCGCGCCATCTCCAGAACGATCCGCGCTCCAAGCGAGCTGCCTACGATGTCGATGCCGTCCAGCCCCTGCTCCCGGATGAAGCGCTCCACGCTGTCAGCAAGGCCGGCGAAGGTGCCGCTGTCTTCCCCCGCTGGTGTTTGGCCATGCCCTGGTAGATCGATCGCGGTTACTTCACGCGTCTTCGACAGCGCCGGGAGGATCGTGCTCCAGGACCGCCACGTCCCACCCAAACCATGGACCAGAAGGAGGCGGGGGCCCTCGCCATGACGAACGAAGTGCAAAGTCACCGGCGTGTCCTTCTGGCTCGCGGAGCAGCCATCAGACTGAGCTGCGTTCAACCGAGGCAACGCATTGGTCAGTGTTTGGGTCCGACCTGTCCTAACGGCGCGATGGCTGGGCATCGTGACAGGTTTACGAGGTGCTCGAATTCAGTTGAGCGCGTCCCGCGTCCGCTTTTCGGCGACCGCCGTGGGTCAGCTTATGGCGCGGCACAGCTGAGGAGCCCGCTCTGTCCAGCACGCGGTTCAGGCTTTCAAGTGCAAGGCCACCAGCAGGGTGATTTCGGAGCCTTCCGGCAGCGTTGCGGCCATGCGGACGAAGTTCCCGAAATGGCTAAGCCTCTGAAAGGTGACCGCGTTCTCGGTCGCCGGGAGGTCGAGCTGCGACCCCTCCGGCACCCAGTGGATGCCGTCAGCGGAGATCTCAATGCGGGCCTTCGGGAGCGTGCCCATGGGCGGCTTGAGGGCGCGCACGAAGACGATAGCCTCCTTGGCCCAGCCAGCCTCATAAGGTTCGGTCGCACACTCGCCGGTCCAGACCTCGTTGCGGGCTACGATGGCGGTGAGGTTTTCGGGCAGCATCAGAAGTCTCCCGAGAGGCAGACGGAATCGAGATAGGCGAAGGCGCGCTTGTCGGTGTCGGTCTCGGCGAAGAAGCCGATGTTGAGCATGCACCAGAGGTTTCTCATCGCCGGGATGCGGATGGGCTCGTAGCTACCCATGTCGAAGACGCGGTCGTTCACCTGGAAGCCCGTCGCCTGCATCGTCGCGAGGTCGAAGTCGAACCGGAGATAGTGCCAGTTCACCTTGGTCGGGATCTCGTTGTAGCAGAGCCGCTGGCCGCCACCGGGCAAGTCCTCCCAATCATCGGGCGAGAGGTGATAATGCGTGATCGTCTTGCCGGCGGTACCAATCGGCTGGATCGGCGTTGTCTTGCGCTTGAACTGCCATTTCTGCAGATGCACGCCGTTCTCGGCGTTCAGGAAGCGCAGATGCGGCATCACCCGCTGGCCGCCGGCGCCGTGGCTGTCGCCGACCTGGAGGTCGTAGAGGAAGCCGAAGGAGCGGATGTCGGTCTCCGACAGTTCGAGCTCGGTCGCCTCCGGCTTGAAGGTGAAATAGGCCTCGATACGGATCGGCCCTGCCTTGCGGAAGGTCAGCCGCTTGATCGCGACATTCTGCGCGCCCTTTCTGGCCCGCGTCGCAATCTTCAACGCATAGGAGCCGTCGACCCCGCCATGCGAGCCGAAGTCCCAGTTCGGCAGGGTGGAGAGCATGGCATGGCTGTGCTGGGCATAGCCGGGCAGCATCGCGTCGAGCGAATGCTCATAATTGCCGACGAGCTGCGTCCAGCCGCACATGCCGCGGTCGAAATCGTCGAGGCAGATGATGCGCGGCAGCGGGTCGAAGCGGCTCAGATGCGGGTCGGCCTCGCGGATGGCGCGGCGCATGTCGTCGAGCTGGGTCATGTCACTAACCTTTCACCGCACCGGCGGTCAGGCCGGCGACGAGATGCTTTTGCATGAGGATGACGAAGGCGAGCACCGGCAGGAGCTGGACGGTCGAGGCCGCAAACAGCACGCCCCATTCGACGCCCTCGACCGCGCCGATCATCTCCGAGATCACCAGGGGAGCCGTCTTGGCCTTCGTGGTGGTGAAGATGAAAGCGAAGAGGAACTCGTTCCAGGCGTAGACGATGACGAAGACGGCGACCGCCAGCATGCCCTGCGCCGCCATGGGCAGGATAACCCGCCAGACGATCTGCATCTGCGTCGCCCCGTCCATCATTGCCGCCTCGTCGAGTTCGCGCGGGATCTGGTCGATGAAGGTGCGCATCACGATGGTGCCGAGCGAGACGAAGAACGTCGCATAAAGCACGATCAGGATCGCATGCGTGTCGTTGAGCCCGAGCCAGTTGATCACGGGAAACAGCGGCAGGGTGATCACGATCGGCGGGATCAGGCGGATGAAGATCAGAAAGAAGGCGCTCGCCTGCAAACCCCGCGAGGCATGGCGCGAATAGGCGAAGCCCGCCAGAAGCGAGACCAGAACCGCCAGCACGGTGGCGCCTGCGGTCACGAGGAAGCTGTTCCACAGCCCGTGGAAAAAGTCGCCCCAGCGGCTCCAGAGCTGCGCGTAATTGGCCAGCGTCGGCGTGAAGACGAAGCGCGAGCCGAGGGAGAAGATGTCGCGGTCGGATTTGAAGGACGACATCGCGATCAGCGCGATCGGCAGCAGCGACCAGGCGGCGATCATGACGACGCCGAGCCATTTCAGAGCCAGGCGGGGGAGCGAGAGCTTACGCATCCTTGCGGAACATCTCCCTGTAGAGCCCGCGCAGATAGACCAAGGCGAGCAGCAGCGAGGCCAGCACGAGCAGCCAGCCCGTGGCGGCCGCCGAGCCGAAGGCGTTGTAGCGGAAGGCCTCGAGATAGAGGTAGACGGCCAGCACCTCGGTGGTCCGTGCCGGGCCGCCGCCGGTCATCAACCAGACCTCGGAGAACAGCCGGAAGGCGAAGATGTAGCGAAACAGCGCCGCGATCAGTAGGGCCGGCATCAGCAAGGGCAGGGTGATGCGCCGGAAGGCGGCCCAGCCGGTGGCGCCGTCGATCGCGCCGGCCTCGTAGAGATCGCCCGGGATCGAGAGCCGCGCCGCATAGATGATGATGAAGCTGAACGGCAGGTGCAGCCAGACCGACAGCAGCGAGACCATGAAGAGCCCGTGGTTGGGCTTCACCGCCCATTCGATCGGCGGCAGGCCAAACGAGGCGAGCATCTGGCTCATCATCCCGACATCGGGCTCGAACAGATAGCGCCACATCACCACGGCCGAGACTTCGCTGACCGCATAGGGCGCGAGCACGATGGCCAGCAGGATCGGGCGGAACGGCACGCCCGAGGCGAAGAACAGCGCCATCAGCAGCCCGAGCAGCAATTCGACATGCACGACGACGATCACGACGATGACGGTGTTGACCAGCGCGCGCCAGAAATACGGGTCGCCCAGCACCTTCGCGTAATTGGCCAGCCCGACGAAGGTCGCCGCCTGGCCGAAGCTGGACTGGTTCAGGCTGAGCCAGAAGACGTAAAGCGCCGGCAGGAAAATGACGCAGCCGACCATGAGCTGCACCGGACTGACGAGCGCGATGGCCGAGAGGGGCGTCCGCGTCGTCATCACGCGATCCTGAAACGCTGGAGCGCGTCGCGGTCGATTTCGATGCCGAGCCCCGGCCCCTGCGGCACGACCAGCTTGCCGTCGACGAGCTGGAAGCCCTCGCCGACCACCGGTCGCGTGAATGCGTCGCGCAGCGGATTGGCGTAGACCATGCACTCGAAGGTGCGGAAGGTCTCGGCCGCCGCGGCGAGCTGCAGGCTGGCGGCGACGCAGATCGCGCCCGACCAGCCCACATGCGGGGCGTAGGCGGTGTGAAAGCTTGCCGCGAGTTCAGCGATGCGCCAGGTCTCGGTGATGCCGCCCGCGCGCGTCACATCGGGCTGGATCAGCCCGATCGAACGGTCCTGCAGCATCATCAGTGCCTCGGAGCCGACATAGTCGCTCTCGCCGGCGGCAAGCCGGATCGGCAGATGTTGCGCCAGGCGGCGATAGCCTTCGCGATCATGGGGGGCGATCGGCTCCTCGAAGAAGCCATAGCCGAGATCACACAGCGCCTTGCCGACGACCATCGCGTCGTCGACGTCATAGGCCCAGTTGGCATCGACATAGAGCGCGATGTCATCGCCGGCGAGCTTGCGTATGAATCTCGCTCTTGCGATTGCATCCTTCAGCGGATGGCCGAGCTTGACCTTGATCTCGCGGAAGCCCGCCTTGAGAGCGGTTTCGACCTCGGCTTCGACCGTCGCGTCGTCGAGCCAGTTGATTGAGGAGGCATAGGCCGCGACCTGCGTCCGGCCGATGCCACCAAGCAGTTTGTGGATCGGTATACCGGCTGCCTTTCCGGCAATGTCCCAGAGCGCGATGTCGATCGCGGAGATCGCCTCGACCAGTTGTCCGCCGGGTCGGCCCGAGAGCACAGCTCGCATCGCCTTCCAGTGTGCGCGCCGGTCGGCCGGGTCCTTGCCGATCAGCCTAGGCGCCAGCGCCTCGTCGATCAGTCGCGCATAGCCGGCCGCGCCACGCCGCGCCAGGGCTTCGCCGACGCCGACCAGTCCGTCGCTGGTCGTGACCTCGACGACGACGATCTCGATCGCCGGAAACTCGCCCTGCGAGGTGCGCTGGACCTTGGGCAAGGTCGCTCGCAGCGGGTGGCTCTCGATCCTGGCGATGGTGCGGGCGGTCATGGGGCGGTTTCGTCTCGTGAGCGGTCCAAGCGAATATCAACTTAACTGATAGGTTGATCAGTTGCAAACCTGACTGGCATCTGTCAATCATCGGCCATGGAGACCTTGACGCATCGCCCTCCGGCCCTGACGCCCCTCGCAGACGACCCCTTCACAGGCGGCGACGTCGTGCCGACCCGGCTGGGCGACACGCTGATCGCGCGCATCACCCAGGCGATTCATGATGGCCGGCTGAAGCCCGGCGACGCGCTGCCCTCCGAGGCGCGGCTGGCCGCCTCCTTCGGCGTCAGCAAGCCGATCGCTCGCGAAGCCATCCGCCAGCTCGCGGCGATGGGTGTCGTCAATATCCAGCAGGGCAAGGTGACGCGCGTCCAGGCGCTCGATGCCGGCCCGCTCGACCGCTTCTTCCGCTTCGCCGTGCGCGGCCGCAAGACCGGGCTGACGGAGGCGGTCGAATTGCGCCGCATCCTTGAGCCGCCGATCGCCGCCCACAGCGCCGAGCGCCGCTCCAATGCCGATGTCGAGCGGCTCGATTTCATTCTCGCCCGCATGGAGGCGGCGCTGGGCGATGTGCCGCGCTGGATCGAGGCCGATCTCGATTTCCACGAGGCGGTGGCCGCGTCCTCGGGCAACCGTCTGCTGGATTTCCAGATCCGGGGCCTGCGGCCCGTCATTCGCGAGGTCATGGAAATCTTCAATTCGCGCGAGGCGCGCACGGCTGCCGACTGGCGCCGGACCTATCAGCGTCACGTGCTGGTCGTCGACGCCATCCGCGTCGGCGACGCCCACGCCGCGACGATCGCCATGAACAAGCATTTCGAAGCGGCTGAAGCCGCCATCGCGGAACTCGCGACACTCCGGGAGGGTGACCATGACCACAACGACAGGACTGGACCGTAGGCAGCTTCTGGGCGGAATCGCCGCTCTGGGTTTCGCCGGACTCGGTGCGCGCGACGCTTTTGCGCAGGCGGGGCCCCTGAACGTCTTTGCCCATCGCGTCATGCAGACGGTTTCGACCGGCGCGCAGGGCGGCGACATCACCAAGGACTGGGCTCAGGCGAACGGCACCACGATCCAGTGGACGACCTTCGACACCGGCCCGCTGCAAGAGCGGCTGTTCCGCGAGGCGAGCCTGTCGGAATCGAGCGTCGATGTCGGCTTCGTGCTCAACACGCAGGTCATTCCGCGCGCTGCCAACCTGTTCGAACCGCTCGACGACTATCTGAGACGCGATCCTATTGAGGATGCCGCTGATGTCTTTCCGGGCCTGATCGAGGGCATGAAGGTCGGCGGCAAGCAGCTTGCCATCCCCTTCCGCCATGCCTCCTCGGGCCTGCACTACAATGAGGAATTGCTGGCAGAGAAAGGCTTCTCGAAGCCGCCCGAGACGATCGAGGAGATGATCGAGATCGCCCGCGCCTGCACCTATCGGCGCGCCGACGGCACGGCCGTCGTGGGGCTGTGCATGCCCGGCGTGACCTATCCCAATGTGATCGATCTCGCCCGCGCCTGGGATGGCGATTTCATCACGCCGGACTTCAAATGCGTCGCCGACCAGCCGCCGATGCTGAACGCGATCAAGCTTTTGCGCGCCCTTTTCGAGGCCGGAGCCTTCCCCCGCAATTTTGCGACGCTCTCGCCGGAAGACGTCAATGTCTGGATGCAGACCGGACGGGCCGCGATGAGCCTGCAGAGCATGGGCCGCAACCGCATCTACAACGATCCGCAGAAGTCGAAATTCCCGGGCAGGATCAAGACCGTGGCCGTACCAGCCTCGAAGACGCTGGCGGGCCGATACACCGCCGCGCCGGCCAAGGTGGAGTTTTGGGGCGTCGTCATCCCGAAGAATGCCAGGCGCAAGGATCTGTCCTGGAGCTTCATCAAAGCGATGGTCTCCAAGGAGGCCACGCTGAAGGCAGCGCTCAACGGCAACGGACCGGTGCGCGCCTCGACCTATGCCGACGAGGCCTTCAGCCGGACGGTGCCCTATGCCGCGGAGGAACTGAAGGTGCTGAAAGTGGCTCGCGTGCCGCTGCCGGCCTTCGACGAGGCGGCCCGCGCCGGCGACCTCTTCAAGGAAGAGGCCGAGGCCGCCGTGCTCGGGATGAAGACGCCGGAGGAGGCGATGGCCTCGCTGGTCAAGCGCGTCCAGCCGCTCCTGCCGGCCTGAGATCGAAGATCCCGAACGCGCGAAACCGCCCTTGGAGAATAAACCCATGACTGGAATGCTTTCGCGTCGCGATTTCGGTCTCACGGCCGGGGCCGCAGCCCTATCCGCTGCGGTGCCGGGCGCTGTCGGCGCGCAGGCCAGGACCGTCACCGCGCTCGGCCACCGCGTCCACCAGACCTCCGCCACCACCGGGCCGGGCGGCGACGCCACCGAGGCGTGGCGCAAGACGTCCGGCGCGACCGTCAACTGGGTGACCTTCGGCGACGTCAACGCCATCCACGAGCGTCTGTTGCGCGAAGCGACGCTCGGCGAGACCACAATCGACGTCGCCTTTCTGCTGAACGGGCGCGCGGTGCCGCGCAATCTCGCCCTGTTCGAGCCGCTTGACGCGCTGATGAAGGAGGCGCCCCTCGAGGATATCGCCGACGTCGCGCCCGGCCTCATCGCGCCGCTGAGGCTGAACGGGGCGTTGCACGGCATCCCGGTCAGGCACGCCACCAACGCACTGATCTACAATGAGGCTTTGCTGGAAGAGCGTGGCATCACGAAGCTGCCGGGGAGTTTCGAGGAACTCGTCGAACTGACGCGCACGCTGACGTTCAAGCGCGACGACGGTACGCAGGTCCATGGCCTGGCGTTTACCGCGGCCTTCGCCTCGAATTTCCTCACCCTCGCGCGCTGTCTCGGCGGCGACTACATGACCGCCGACGGCAAGCTCGTCGCCCATGAGGCGCCGATGGTCAAGGCGCTCTCGATGCTGGCCGGGCTCTACAAGGCAGGCGTGCTGCCGCGCAATCTCGCGACGGTGAACAATGAGGAGATCACCACCTGGATGCAGCAGGGTCGCGCTGCGATGACGATCAACCCCTTCGCGCGCCTGGTGACCTATAACGAACCGAGCAAGGGCAAATATGCAGGGCGCTTCAAGTCACTGCTGCCGCCGATGGCCACCGACCTCATCGGCAAGGTCGCCTTCGCGCCGACCGTCGAGTTCTGGTCTCTCGTCATCCCCAAAAGCAGCAGACAGAAGCCGCTGGGCTGGGAGATGATCCGCGCGCTCTCGTCCAAGGCCGTCACCATTGCGATGGCGCTGAACGGCAATGGCCCGGTGCGGATCTCGACCTATGCCGACGAGAAGCTCAAGGCCGCGATGCCCTATGCAGCCGACGAGGCGGCCGCGCTCGCAGCCTCGCGCATCCATCTGCCGGCTTTCGACGAGCAGGCGCGCGCTCACGACGTCTTCATCGAGGAGACGCAAACCGCCGTGCTCGGCATCAAGCCGGCGCAACAGGCGATGGATGACGCCGTGAAGCGCGTGAAGCCGCTGCTCGGCTGATGGCGGGCCCGCTGGCACGCCGCGTCGCGCTCGTCACCGGCGCGGCGCGCGGAATCGGGATGGCGATCGCGACACGGCTCGCGGAAGCCGGCGCTGCATTGATCATCCATGACCGCGATACGCAAGCTCAGGCGGTCGCTCGCTCCCTGTCTGCGGCGGGGTGGTCGGCAAGCCCGCTGATCCACGATCTCGCCAGACCCTGCGCGCCCTCCGCCATGCTGGCGGAGCTGAAGGCGGCCGGGCGCGAGCCGGACATCGTCGTGCTCTGCGCCTCCGCCGAGATCCGACAGACCTGGGAGGCTCTCACCGACGAGGCCATGGGGCTGCAGAGCGAGGTCAATGTTCACGCCACGGCGCGACTGCTGCAGGCCTTCCTACCGGGCATGATCAGCCGGGGTTTCGGGCGCATCATCGCAATCGGATCGGTTCAGGAGGCGCGCGCCAATGCCGATTGTCTCTACTACGCCGCGACCAAGGCCGCGCAGACCAGCATGTTACTGACACTGGCCCGCACCCTGCGAGCTCCCGACATCACCCTGAACGTCATCCAGCCCGGAGCCATCCGCACGGAGCGCAATCGGGCGATTCTTCAGCAGCCCGGCCGCGAGGCGCTGGCGCTGGAGCGGATTCCGCTAGGGCGGCTGGGCACCCCAGTCGACTGTGCGGGGCTGGCGCTGCTGCTGTGCTCACCGGAGGGGGCATACATCAACGGCGCCGAAATACCCGTCGACGGCGGCATGCGGCTCTGATTACTCGGAAATACGCCATGGACCAATAGGTCCTCTAGAAGCCGGGAATGCTCATGAACGTTGGCCAGGCCGGGATGGTCGATCGCTCCGGTCATACTCAGCGCTCCCTTTATTGCCGGAGGTGGCTGATCGAGTTGGCGCCGTAGAGGCGGCTCGCCGTTACGCCATACCGGCAGCGCAGCAGGCTGATGGCGCGGCTGAGGGGTGGGCCGCCGATCCGAGGGATGATGATCGCGGCGCTATTGCTGCAAACCAGCACTTCAGTACCGATTACCGCTCAAAAAAGGACGGGCCGATGACCATCGTGAAATGGGAACCGGTTACTGCTGAACCATCGGGTTATGGACTGGCTCGATGAACGATTTCAAAGCCTTAGATAACCGCATCGCGATATGTCTGGTTTGCGGCAGGGACTTAAAGTCAGCTTTTGGCGCGTCTGACTAATTGCTCGACGCTAGCTGGGATTTCGCGCCAGAGCGGTGAAGGCTTTGTCCTTTAGGACAAACGCTGGAAGGAGGTCAGCGCGGGCCCGTCCAGCCCACCAATACGGACTGATCTTCAGACGCGATCTCTCCGCGGCCCGCCTCCCGGCGGTCATTCAGTATGCCAAGGCGTTGTGTCCCCACCCACTCGATGAAAGCCCCTGGAGCGTCGAGTGCCCGAAATCTGGCGGCAACGTGGTCCCACGTCTCGAACAGCCGAGGCGGCTCCTGCTCGAGAACGAGCCGCAGGGCCTCAAGCAAAGCGTCAACCATCGCTTCCGGTGTGGGACCTTCGTCGATGTCGTTGTCGCCGTTCTCAGCGACATCTCCGGAGCGAGCGGCATCGATGCTCCTGAGTCCCTTAATCAGCTCCGAGATCCTCTTGACCATTTGGTAGGCCTTGAGGTCGCTGGCCAGACTCCCCAGCAGCCGCGTCTCGTGCGACCCCTCGCCAAGCCACAGCCGAACATCGCGAAGGTGGTCCAGAAACACGGGCGCAGCGGCGGAGATCTTCGCGACCCACTCGTCGATGAGGCCGACCGTTACGCCCCGATCAAGCAGGCGGTTCCACGCGAGCGTTCGCCAGTTTCCGTTCTCTTCGACCTTGCGGCGCAGGAACGCCTCAAACACGGCGGGCAGGTCCTCGACCTGATACTGATCGACAAGATCGGCCAGCCACGCATCGTCTTCCGTGAAGGCGAGCTGGTCTTCCAAAGCGCGCGCGAAGACCGGCCGATGCGGCGCGGCGGCCGACCACCGCACCGCATCGGTCCAGGTCTTGGTCGACACGTGATGACAGCCGAGCCACCAAAGCGGTTGGGGGACGCCGATGAAGACGTGGAGGCAGGCGCTGTAGAGCGGCTCGCCCAAGGCAGCGAGCAGGTCTGAGGGGGCAAGGTCGAGGAGGTCGACGCGACCGGACAGCGCCGCAAGCACGTCGCCCGGAACCTCGCGTCGCGTCAGAGCGGCCGCGCGCAGCCAGTCGGCGTCGGCGTCATCCTTCTGAAGGAGCGCGATAACGGCCTCGCGTTCATCAGACGAGAGATCGGCCCAGCGATCAACCAGCGTGGCGACGATCCGAAGGCGAGCGCCCGTGTTCGGAACGTCGAGGAGGTCCATGATCAGCGGCCACCGCCAGGCGGAATGCCCCACGTCGAGCATCGCCTCGGGCACGCTCAACTCGAACTCGTCCGGGAGGTGGGTCGCCAGGCGCCCTGCGAGATGCTTCGCCCACACATCCAGAAGGGGGATCAACCTCTCTCCCTCACCGGCCCTGATTGCGTCTTGGACGGCCGAAACGATACGACCGTCGCGGAAGACGACGTCCGGTGCGTGCTGGAGGGCGATGGGCGCCAGACGGGAGAACACCGGCCAGGGTGGCTCCTCGCCGAACTCTTCAACGCGATTGAACTTGGCCAAGCGCTCCAAGAGGGTAGTGGCCGGGCCCGGCGCGATCGCGTGGGCCGCGATGATCGAGAGGGTCGCCTCCCGGCGTGTCTCAGAGAGCTCTGCCCATGAGCGGACAAGGGCATCCAGCACCGCGTTCGACACTGCCGGCGTCGCGTCGTTCTCGATGCGGCGAAGGATATCCACATCGCCGTCGCGCGCGCGCTGCAGCCAATCCGCGCTCGCCGCGGCGCGAAGCACCGCTGCGTCCATCGACAGCAGGCGTTCCATCAGCTTTGGCGTGAGTTCCGCGCCATTCTGCCGGCAAGCGAGGAGGATCGCGTAAGCCAAGGCCGGGTCGAGGTCGACCGGCTGGTCAGCCTCGATGGCGTCGACGTAGGGCTGGACACGCGCCTGAGGAACCGGCGTCGGCCCGTAAAGCGCGGCCGTGCTGGATACGACCAGGAAGCCAGCCACCTCCTCGATGTCGTCCAAGTCCACATCGACGGCCCTGACCCAATGCCGCACTTCCTTTTGTTCCGTCACCGGAAGGTCCGATGCGCGGGATGTCAGAAAGTCGAAGCAGGCATCGCGGGTCGCGGGGTAGCGGGAGCGCAGCCCGGCTTTCGCGAGGGTCACGGCGCTCAGCAAGCCGGCCTCACGAGTCGCTAGGGCGGACGCGATCCAGTCCAGGTTTCGCGCCGCGGCGAGCGAGACCTTGGGATCGACGGCCGCGAGCGCTCGCTCGGTAAGCGCGACCGCGGTATCCGCGTCTTCTTCCAGGTCCGGACGAAAGATCGCCTGCGCGCCAGCCCGCAGATACGGGTGGACGAAGTTGAGCCGCTTGGACTGGCTGTCCAGGACCCTGCGCCTGCGCAGCATGGTCATCGCGTCCCTCGACGCGTCGCCAAGCACGGGTGCTGTGACATAGACGGGCGCGACCGTCGGTTGAGGACCACCGAACACCAGGACGCCGTTGCTTTGATCGAGGCTGGGCCGCTCGTTGCTCGCACCCGTCACGAACGCCAGTTCCGTCTCGCCGACGCCCGTCGTCGCCTCGGTCGAGACTGCGACACCACGAAGAACCGCTCCGGCCGCAGCCGACTCGTCGGCGAGCGCCTGTGCGAAGTCGACTGCGTCGCTGCGCCCCTGGGCCACGATCTCGTTTGCCGATGCGCCGACTCGCAGCCTGTCAAACGTGATCGCCAGATATGCAAGGGCTCCGGCGTCCCGAAGGTCCGGGCGCTCGCGAACTACGTCGGCGACCCGTTCGATCTCTTCAGCCGCGACCCCGGCGTCCGCGGCGTCCCGGCGCCACAAGGCCTCGGCCTGGTCCACAGGCAGCGGCTCGAGGATGCGCCAGACGAACTGGCCGAGGGCGCAGTCGCGCAAGTCGTTCTGGCGGAAGGTCTGGAGGATGGGCGCATCGCTTTGCGCGACGATCAGGCGACGATCCGCCGGGAGAGACGTCAAGAGCCGCCGCAAATCCGAAACACGCGTCGAGGCGTCCTTCACCGCCTGGCGGTCCCCTAAGGGGTCTTCCAGCACGTACGCGCGCAGCTTGCGCACCGGATCGTTCAAGAACCGGTCGGCCTGATCGATATGCCCGCTGCGCGCCACCTCGTATCCAAGCCGCTGAAGCCCGCCTGCGAGTTGGAGCGCCAACCAGGACTTGCCAACACGTGGCGGTCCCGAAAGGAGGATGGCGCTCTCGCGACCAAGATCGGCCGCGAAAGCCTCTTCGTATCCGCGCAACATGTACTTCGGTCGCGCCAGCTGCTCCGGCGCAAATTCAGCCAGTACGGCCCGCAGGGCCCCGAACACGTCAGGGCGGGCTGCTCGATCGTCGGCGACCACCTGCTTCAGTCGTGCGATCCCATCGAACAAGCGGTCGGATGGCACCCCGACGTCGAAGAGTTTCTGGTGGAGGCGCACGGCGATCGTCGCAGGCGTCTCCTCTTCGTGGATGAATACCCGCCCGAGGGCCTCGGCGAGCCGATCTGCATCGCTCCCAGCAAGCACGGCGAGCTGAGCGGCCCGATCAAATTCCAGCTGGGTCGGTTTCCTCGTCCGCACGCGGGCCGGACCTTCGGAGAGATGCTTTAGAGCTGCCGCCAGAGCCTCGCCCGCCCGCCGACCAGGCGCGTGCGTGCGGTAGGCGCCGGTCCATGTGGTCGGGACGCGGTACCCGGCGACATCGTCCCGACAGCGTTCGCTGGCCACGAACAAAACAACCTGCTCAGGATTGGCGATAAGTCGCTCAAGCAGGCACCCCTGGGCCTGATGATCGGGAAAATGGGCGAGATAGTCGGCCAGCGTGGCCATGTCGATTTCGGCGGTGGAGCGGCCCTTCACCTGCACTTCGCAAAGCCGCCGACGCCCACCTTCTTCCCAGGTTAGTTCGGCGTCCTCGCCGTTCTGAGGCTCAGCCCGCAGCGTGGGCGCGCTATCCGCAGGCCACCGCAGGCCGAGTTCGACACATGCGAGGTCCTGAAAATCGAACTTCGTCGGGGCGATGATTGCTATATTCAAGGAGGACGGTCCGGTGGCGAGACTGGGCTCGACCGGAGCGAGACCCATTCGAGGTTCGCGATCGTAGCGACGCTGCTGTGGGGGCGTAAAGGTGCGCCTTGGGGTTGCCCGCCTTCATCGACAAGCGACCAACGCGTGATGTCCCGTTCAGGCCCGACAGGCTGGGCGGGATCAGTTGCGGCAACCCAGTCAGCTCGTCGTCGCCAGCAAACGCGATAACCTTCCGCGAACGGCAGACAGGTCCGTCACGGTCGCCGCGGCTTTGGCGCCTTCGCCCTCCTGCGAGCTGACGCAGCCGCTTCCCGCCGCAACGCCACGGCGGCCTTTCGACCAGGGAGCAATCTCCCTGCGGGCCACCCATGGGACGAGCTTGATCGGGCGCCGCTCGACGCCCGCCGTGAGCACGGGGATGTTGGCGATCAGGTCGAGCGGGGCAGCAAGCTCGATCGCATCGGCTTAGCAATCTTCGGTCTCGCCACTCCCCGCATGTCCCATCAGATCGGCGCGCATCGCGGAGGTGATGAGCTTCAGCGCTCGGCGGTGCTGTGATCAGGCCCCAGAATCCGTCGGCGCTTCGTGCGAATGTCCGGTTCGTGGCAGGCACCCGATGTCCGGAGATGGCGCAATGGGCACGGGGATATCAGCCCATTCGAGCGCGCTCATCGCTTTCGAAACGCTCCCAATAGGGTGGTTGGCCAAAAGCTTGCCGAAGACATTCAGCGAAGGCGCGCAGCTTGGCTGACGGCCGGCGGCCTTCTGGATGTGCGAGGTAGATAAACTCAGGTCCTGGCTGCACACCGATCTCGACAATAACGAGCCGGCCGCTGCGGATATCGGCGCCGGCGATGAACAATGGCAGCAGAGCGATGCCTAGGCCGGCCAGTGCCGCATCCCGCATCATGTCGCCGTTGTTGACTCGAAGCCTGGGTCGCCCACGAACGCTGACCATCCCTTCCGGGCCATGGAACGACCAGTCACCGCTGCCCCGATTGGTGTAGAAGATGCCGGCATGACCATTTAGCGCGGTGATCGAATCTGGGCTGCCATGCCGCTCCAGATAATCTGGTGATGCGACGAGCACCCTCCGGCTCGGGGCCAGCGTCCAAGCGACGAGGCGAGTATCAGCAATCGGTCCATGACGCAGCACCGCGTCATAACTTTCGGCTCCGACCTCTACTCGTCGGTCGTCAAGGTCGAGCGTCAGCGCTATCTCGGGATGGCGGGCGAGAAACGGATAGATTGCGGGGCCAAGATGCATGCGGCCGAAAGTGACCGGAGCCGAGATCGACAGCGGGCCGGCCAGCGTGCCCCGCCGCTCGGCCATGTCGGCCGCAGCGTCCTCTACCTCGCGCGAGATGCGCAGGGCACGGTCGAGAAAAGCCGTTCCGTCCTCCGTGAGCGTCAATCGTCTGGCACTGCGATGCAAGAGCGTCGCCCCGAGGCTGGCTTCCAATTCGGCAAGACGATCGCTGACCACGGATTTCGACAGGCGTAATCTTCGCGCCGCCTCGCTCAGCGAACCGGCTTCCACAATCGCAACGAAGGTCGTGATGCCGTCGAGCTTCACCATCGTTCGGTTTTTCCGGAGGTTAGTTTCGCCGAAGCAAAGCTAATCCGAACGTACCCCGAATGCTACGTTTCATCATGCCAGCGGGGCAGACAGTGACGGTCAGTTGACCGCCCTCCCGGTGGGCGGGAGATGAGCGATGTTAAAGATTGCCGCAGTAGTGATCGGAATGCTTGCGGCCGCCGCGCCAGTGGCCGCGCAGGTTCCGGACTTCCCAACTTCGTTCAAGACACAGCAGATTGCGACCGACGGCGTGACGATCCATGTCCGTGTTGGTGGGAAGGGGCCGGCGGTCGTGCTGCTGCATGGCTATGGCGAGACCGGCGACATGTGGGCGCCGATGGCCGCCGACCTGGCCCGGAACTACACCGTTATCGTGCCGGACCTGCGCGGGCTCGGCCTCTCGTCCAAGCCGGCTTCCGGCTTCGACAAGAAGACGCAGGCTGGGGATGTCGCTGGCGTGCTCGACGCTCTCAAAATCGAGCGTGCCGACCTGGTGACGCATGATATCGGGAACATGGTCGGCTTTGCCTTTGCGGCGTGGCATCCCCATCGGGTCAGTCGCTTCGCTCTGATCGATGCCCCTGTCCCCGGCGTCGGTCCATGGGAAGAGATCCTGAAGAACCCGCTGCTTTGGCATTTCCGCTTCGGCGGGCCTGATATGGAGCGGCTGGTAGCAGGGCGCGAGCGCATCTATCTTGACCGCTTTTGGAACGAGTTCTCGGCGACGCCGGCACGGTTCAGCGAAGCCTCGCGTGAGCATTATGCCAAGCTTTACGCGCTGCCGGGCGCGATGCATTCCGGCTTCGCTCAGTTCGCAGCCTTCGACCAGGACGCGATCGACAACCGCGCCTATCTGGCGACCGGCAGCAAGCTTACCATGCCGGTGCTGGCGATCGGCGGTGAGAAATCGTTTGGCACCGCAATGGCGGCCGTGATGCGGGCCGCCGCTACCGACGTCACCGAAGGCGTCATCCCCGATTCAGGGCACTGGATCATGGAAGAGAACCCGACTGCTACCGTCGCCATGGTGAGGGCCTTCCTCGATAAGGGACGATAGTCATGCCAGTCCGAGGCGGTTCGACGGGGACCGCCTCGGGAGGTGCGCGAGCGGAAGTCTTGCACCTTGCGCGCTGCGCTGGCGTCCGCTTGTGGGCAGGGGCCGAAGGTCAGGATACGGCGCATCCCGCCCGGAAATTGAATTACAATCAGCGGCAGCGGTATGGCGATGCAGTTCACATGTCGCGCCGACCGTGGCGGGACAGCAGTGTTGTGCTCGCGAGACGGTGCGCCTTTCCTATAAAAATCCCCCTCTTGATGACCAGTGGGCCAACACGTCTTGAATTATCGACGTAGCGTGAGCCTCCATCAGTTACGTCAACGCGCGGCCGGGACCGCAGCCTCCACGCCACTCAGATGGCTTTTCGTCGTTTAAAATACAACACATCTCAATTGACTCCATCGCCGCTCCGCAGCCGGCTCGCGCGCTGCAGATGGCGCCGCATCTGCGCGGCTGCCACTTCGAGATCCCCGGCTTCGACCGAATCGAGGATCTGCAGATGCTCCCGGCAATTCACCTCGACGCGCTCGAATCCGAAGACCCAGTCGTAATTCGACAGACGCCGGAGCTGGTTCTGCCGGCGGATCGCCGAATGAATGAAGCGGTTGCCGGATGCCGCGGCGAGCCCCTCGTGAAAATCTGCATTCATCTCGAAGAAGCTGATGGCTGAGGTCTCGCGCCAGGGCTGTCGCAGCGTTATGAAATGACGGTTGCGCATCTCCGCGGCCCAGCCCCGGTCCAGCGCGAAGCCGGGCTCCAGATAGACCATCGGCTCGATCAGGAGACGAAAGCGATAGCGTTCGTCATGGGCCCGATGATCGCGAGGCTCCTGCAGAAAGCGCCAGCCATAGCCGGGTTTGCGCTCTACCATATCAAGATCGGCGAGGCGCGTCAGCAGCCGCTTCGCCTCTGGCCGGCCCAGCTCGTAGCGCCGCATGATCTCCTGCTCGGAGAATTCATCCGCCAGCTCCCCGGATTCACGTTCATGCGCGAGGCGGATCAGGGCGCGTTCGACCGGATCGCTTGAGATTGCCTCGCCTTCGGCGGAATTCGGCGACTTGATCAGTTCGAGCCCGCGATGCGGGTGACGCCGCACCAGCCCGCGGTCCTCCAGCCAGGCGAAGGCGGCCCGAACCGGTGTTCGCGAGACCCCGAGCCGGCGCGCGATCACGCTTTCGTTGAGATGGGCACCGACGGCCAGCCCGTCCTCGCGCACCAGTTCGAGGATACGCTCGGCAAGCTCCTGCTGCAGGCGGGACGGCTGGGACATGGAGGGCCTTGATTGTCTTAGTTGCAGATGAAATACACGATGAAATCAAGATGGGCCACCGGCCGGGAGATACGACGATGATACAGCCCTGTCCCTTCGTGGATGTCTCCGGATCGCCCTATGAGCGCGGCCGCCAGCATGGCGCGGCGGTGCCTGGCCGCGTCAAGCGGTCGATCGAGCTCTATGGCGGACAGCTCGGTGAGCTCGGCTACGGAGCCGCAGCGAAGACGGCCCTGATCGGCGAGTTCGCCCGTGAAATCGAGGCCTTCGGCGCCCATTACGTCGAAGAGATGCGCGGCATCGCCGACGGCGCCGGCGTCTCCTTCGAAGACATCGTCATGGTCAATGCCCGCACCGAGGTGATCGCCAAGGCGCGACTGGTCAAGAACAAGCCGGTTGAGGCGACCGAGGAACTCGACGACGGCTGTACCGGCGCGATCATCCTGCCCGAGCGCAGCGCCGACGGCTCCCTGATCCATGGCCAGAACTGGGACTGGAAGGCCGAATGTGCGGAGACCGCTATCGTCCTGCGGGTGCGCCGCCAGGACGGGCCGGATTTCCTGACCTTCGTCGAGGCCGGCGGCCTTGCCCGCTGCGGGATGAACGAAGCCGGCATCTGCATCACCGCCAATTATCTCGAATCCGAGCGCGACTTCACGCAGGCCGGCGTGCCGCTCGCCCTGATCCGCCGTAAGGTGCTGGAGCAGGAGCATTTCGCCTTCGCGATCAAGGCCGTGGCGACCACGCCCAAGGCCTGCTCGAACAACATGATGCTGTCCACGGTCGCCGGCTTCGGCATCGACTTCGAATGCGCGCCGGACGAGGCCTTTCCGCTGTATCCGAGCGATGGCCTGATCGTTCACGCCAATCACTGGGTCGGCCAGGTCGCGCTGACCAAGCTCCGCGACACCGGCACCCCGCGCGTGCCCGAGAGCTTCTACCGCGACTGGCGGGTGAAGAAGCTGCTCGACGAAGCGGGGGACAAGCTCACCGTCGACGATCTCAAGCACGCCCTCTTCGATGATTTCCTGACGCCGCATTCGGTCTGCCGTCCGCCGCGCCCTAACGACACCGGCAATCTGTCGGCGACGGTCGCCATGGTCATCATGCAACCGGCCGAAGGGATCATGGAGGTCTGTCCGCTGCCGGCCCGGAACAGGATTTTCACCCGCTACAGCCTGACAGCCGATCCGCAGACCCTAGCCCGGGCCGCCGAATAGCCCGCCGCTCCAGCCGCAGCATGCCATCACGACAATGGGGAACAGGCCGATGCTTCGAGGAATTCATACGATTGCCCTGGCCGCCGCGCTCGCGCTCGCAACGCCCATCGCGGCCGCGCAGGCCGCGACCGCGCTCAAGGTCCAGCTGCGCGCCGACATCCGCTCGATCAATCCCGGCGTGAACCGCGACCACAACACAGACGGCGTAATGCTGCACATCGTCGAGGGGCTCGTGGCCTATGGCGAGGATTCCGAGCCGAAGCCGCTGCTCGCCGAAAAGGTCGCGATTTCGGAGGATGGCAGGACCTACAGCTTCACCCTGCGCAAGGGCGTGACGTTCCACAATGGCGCTGCGCTCGGGGCCGAGGACGTGGTCTGGAGCTGGAAGCGCTATATGGATCCGAAGACGGATTGGCGCTGCCTGTCGGAGTTCGACGGGCGCGGCCTCGTCAAGGTCGAGAGCGTCACCGCCCCCGACGCTGCGACCGTCGTCTTCAAGCTCGACAAGCCCAGCGCGCTGTTCCTGAGTTCTCTCGCCCGCACCGACTGCGCGATGACGGGGATCCTGCACCGGGATTCTGTCAAGGCCGACGGCTCCTTCGACAAGCCGATCGGCACCGGTCCGTTCGCATTCGGCGAATGGAAACGCGGAGAGCTGGTTCGGCTGCAGCGCTTTGCCGGCTATGCCACACTGTCCGGCGCGATCGACGGGCTGACCGGCGCCAAGCGCCCGCTGGTCGACACCGTCGATTTTGTCGTCATCCCCGACCTCGCCACCGCGAAGGCCGCCTTGCTCAGCGGCGACATCGACGTGGTGCCCGACCTCGCCAATGCGGACGTGGCCGAGCTGAAGGGCAAGGACGCGGTCAAGCTCTCGGTGAAATCGCATATGGGCCTGGTCGGCCTGATCATGCAGACGCGCGACCCCGTGCTGGGCAATGCCAAGCTGCGCCGGGCCATCGCCGCCGCGATCGACAAGGCGGAACTCGTTTCAGCGGTGACGGATGGTCTCGGCAAGCCCAACGGCTCCGTCGTGCCGACGCTGTCGGCCTATCACGGGAAGGTCCAGGACGAGGACGTTGCCTACGACCCGGCCGCCGCGCGCAAGCTGCTGGCGGAGGCCGGCTACAAGGGCGAGACGATCGTGATGCTCGCCAACAAGCGCTATCCGCAAAGCTTCGACGCGGCCGTCGTGGCGCAGCAGATGCTCAAGGCGGCCGGGCTGAAAGTCGAGATCGAGGTGCTGGAATGGGCGACCCAACTCGACCGCTACAGCAAGGGCAACTACCAGATGCAGGCCTTCCCCTATTCGGGGCGGCTGGATCCGTCCTTGTCGTTTGAATCGATCACGGGCCCCAAGGACAAGCAGCCCCGCAAGCTCTGGGACAATCCCGAGGCGCAGGCGCTGCTTGACCGGTCGATGACCGTCGCCGACAAGGCCGAACGCCAGAAGATATTCGACGATCTGCACCGCCGCTTCCTCGCGCATATGCCGATGGTGATGCTCTACAACGGCATCGTCGCAGGCGGCACCGGCAAGCGCGTCGACGGCTATGTCTCGTCGCTGACCTCGCTGCCGCGGCTCTGGGAGGTGTCCGTGACGCCGTGAGGTCGACGCCGGAGCCGGCTGTTTCAGCCCAGGTCCTTGTCGATATGGCGCGTGATCAACGCCGCCAGCGCCGCCGCATCGCGACGCCTCAGCGCTTCGACCATGGCATGGTGGTCACGCGCGCTGGCGAGCAGCGCCTCATGCGAGGCCCAGACCGTGACCGAGGACCCGCGCGAGCGGTCGCGCAGCGCCCAGATCGTCTCCTCCAGAACCGGATTGCCGCAAGAGGAATAGATCAGGTGGTGGAAGGCGCTGTTGATCTCGCTCTGCTGCGTGCGCGTGCCGGTCGCGGCAGCCTCGCTGAAGGCCGTCGCCAGCTCATCTAGGCGGGTGATCTGGGCGTCTCCGATATGGGCCACGACGCCCGTCATCGCGCCGGCCTCCAGAATGATCCGGGTGTCGCGAATGGCACGATATGTCGCCAGATCGATCTCGGTGACCCGGTAGCCGCGGTTGGGGACATGCTCGATCGTCTTGCGGACGGCGAGTTCTTCGAGCGCGCTGCGCACATCGAAGCGCGTCGCCTGGAACTTCTCCTCGAGGTCGATCTGCCGGAGCCACTCGCCGGGCCGGTACATGCGCAGCCGGATCGCCTGGGCGATTTCGCTCGCCAACGCGCGCTTGGCGGTCCCAGGCTTGGCGGTCCCGGGCTTGGCGCTCTCGGATGTGGCGACGACGCGCTGGGGCTTGGGCTGTGGCTGCATCACGGCGTTCTACCTATCCGGGCGCAAGACGCACAAGGCTGTTGCACGCCCCGTTTCGACGTGCAACAAAATTGGCGCCAATTATTCAGCCATTATGAGACGCGCCAATGACGGATCGGGATACGACACAGTCCGGTGGGGCGGCTGCCAGCCAGGACGCGGCCGCGATCGCGCGGGCTCTCTACGATCTCGGCCCGACGCCGGTGATCGCCTGCAAGGCTGATCCGCGCTTCAGCTACTGCCTCTACGTCCCCAAGACGCTCGGCAAAACTTCGCAGCCGCCCGAACTCGTGGTGGCCATGCATGGCACGGGCCGCGGCTTCACCGGCTATCGCGACGCCTTCCAGGAATTCGCCCGCTGGAACAACTGCATCGTGCTGGCGCCGCTGTTCCCGATCGGCGTGCTCGGCGACGACAACCGCGACGGCTTCAAATACATGCGCGAGGGCGCGATCCGCTACGATCACATCCTGCTCGCCATGGTCGCCGAGATCGAGGCGCGCTACGGCGTCAGCTTCCCGCGCTTTGGCCTGTTCGGCTATTCCGGCGGAGGGCATTTCGCCCATCGCTTCCTGATGCTGCAGCCGCAGCGGCTCTGGGCCTGTTCGATCGGCGCGCCCGGCTCGGTGACGCTGCTCGATCCGACGCGCGACTGGTGGGTCGGCACGCGCAACATGGCCGAACTCTTCGGTACCGCGCCCGACATCGCCGCGATGAAGCAGGTTGCCGTCCAGATGATCGTCGGCGCGGCCGATCTCGAGACCTGGGAAATCACCCACAAGCCCGGCGGGCGCAACTGGATGCCCGACGCCAACCATGCCGGTGCGACCCGGCCGGAGCGCCTAGCCAGCCTGAAGGCGTCCTTCGCCGAGGCGGGGATCGACGCCCGTTTCGATCTCGTGCCCAACATGGCCCATGACGGGCTGCGCGCCGTGCCCAAGGTCGAGGACTTTTTCGCCGAACATCTCGCCGTGCTGCGCGCCGGCAGGGCCCGCGCGGCCTGACGCCACCCGCGCGACGCAGACAACCGACAACAGGGGAATGATCATGAATCGCTTTCTCGCCTCCGCCTGCCTCCTGCCGCTGCTGGCTGGCACGGCGCTCGCGCAATCGGTCACCGTCGCGGTTCAGGCCGACGTCCGCAGCAGCAATCCCGGCGTCAACCGCGACGACGGCACCGACGATTTCGCGCTGCAGATGGTCGAGGGGCTCGTCGGCTATGACGAGGGTGGCACGCCGCAGCCGCTGCTCGCGGAAAAGGTCGATCTCTCGGCCGACGGCAAGACCTACACATTTGCCCTGCGCCGCGGCGTCAAGTTCCACAACGGGGCCGAGCTGACCTCCGCCGACGTGCTGTGGAACTGGGCCCGCTACATGGACAAGAAGACGGACTGGCGCTGCACCTCGGAATTCGACGGCCGCTCGGGCCTGAAGGTCGAATCCGTCACAGCGCCGGACGCCCATACGGTGGTCATGACTCTCGACAAGCCCAACGCGCTGTTCCTCGACACCATGGCGCGGACCGATTGCGCCATGACCGCGATCCTGCACAAGGATTCCGTCAAGGCCGATGGGTCCTTCGACAAGCCCATTGGCACCGGACCCTTCAAGTTCGGCGAGTGGAAGCGCAGCGAGTATTTCAGCATGACCGCATTCGAGGGTTATGTCCCGCTCCGGACCGACGGCAAGGTCGATGGCTATGTCGGCTCGAAGCGCCCCTTGCTGAAGGAGGTCAAGTTCCTCGTCGTCAAGGACCCCGCGACCGTGAAGGCCGGGCTGACCTCGGGCGCGCTCGATCTGAGCGAGATCCTGCCCAGCGATGTCGAGGAAATCCGGAAGCTCCCCAATCTCACGGTCGTCACGGCCCCGACGGCCGTGCGTCATGTCCTGCTGATCCAGACAACCGATCCCGTCATGGGCAAGCAGAAGATCAGGCAGGCGATCGCGGCCGCGCTCGACATGGACGAGGTCGTCGCCACGGCGTCGGACAATCTCGGCCAGACCAACACCTCGCCGATCTATTCGCGCTCGGCCTATTTCGGAGCGGTCGAGAAGCAGGGCCACAGCTATGACCCGGCGCGGGCCAAGAAGCTGCTCGCGGAGGCCGGTTACAAGGGCGAGACGATCGCGATCCTCGCCAACAAGCGCCCGCGCGTGCCGAGCTTCCCGGCCGCCGTGGTGGTGCAGTCCATGCTGCAGTCGGTCGGCATCAAGGCGGAGATCGAGGTGCTGGACTGGGCGACCCAGCTCGACCGCTACAACAAGGGCAACTACCAGATGCAGTCCTTCTCGTTCTCGGCGCGCTTCGACCCCGCGCACGCCTTCGAGCAGTTTTCCGGCCCCAAGGACAAGCAGCCCCGCAAGGTCTGGGACAACCCGCAGGCCCAGGCGAAGATCGATCGGCTGACCGCGATCGCCGACAAGGCCGAGCGCCAGAAGCTCGTCGACGAGCTGCACAAGCAGGTGATCGACGAAGTGCCGCTGATCTTCATGTTCAACGGCGTCGATGCGATCGCGCACAGCAAGACCGTTGCGGGCTTCCAGCCCTGGCAGTCGAAACTGCGGATGTGGGAAGTCACGGCGGCGAAGTGACGCCCGACCGCCTCCACTGAGCCTCGAGCCAGAAAGTCGCACATGCTGCGCTTTGCCCTGACCCGGGTCGCCATGGCCCTGCCAACGCTGCTGATCGTGGCGGTGTCGGTCTTCGTCCTGATCCGGCTGATCCCGGGCGATCCGGCCTCGCTGATGCTGGGCGACCTGGCCACGCCGGCCTCGATCGCCGATCTGCGGGCACGTCTCGGTCTCGACCAAAGCCTGCCCGTACAGTTCGGCATCTGGTTCGGCAACTTGCTCAAGGGCGATCTCGGCCTCTCGATCAACACGCAGGAGCCGATCCTGCCGCTGATCCTGTCGCGCTTCTGGATCAGCGCCCAGATCGTGCTGGTCGCGGTGTTCTGCGCCAGCCTGGTCGCCGTTCCCGCTGGCGTTATCGCCGCCTGGAAACAGGATTCAGGGCTCGACCTCGGGCTCGTCGCCGTTGCGACGCTGCTGCTCTCGATCCCGACCTTCTGGCTTGGCCTTCTGCTACTGCTGTTCTTCGGCCTCAAGCTCGGCTGGCTGCCTGTCGTCGGCTATGTCTCGCTCGGCGACGACCCCTGGCGCGGCGCGCTTTATCTGATCATGCCGATCCTGACGCTGTTCCTGCACGAGATCGGCGTGCTGCTGCGCATGGCACGGGCCTCCACGCTGGAGGTGATGCGGCTCGACTACATCACCCATGCCCGCGCCAAGGGCCTGTCCGAGATGGCCGTGCTCTGGGGCCATGCCTTCAAGAACGCCTTCGGGCCGACCTTGACGCTGATCGGCCTCGTGCTCGGCAATCTGCTCGGCGGCATCGCCGTGGTCGAGACCGTCTTCACCATTCCGGGGCTCGGCCGCTTGCTCGTCGATGCGATCTTCGCGCGCGACTATCCGGTCATCCAGGGCTGCATGCTGTTTGTCGCCTTCACCTATGTGCTGGTGAACCTCGTCATCGACCTTTGCTATCCGATCTTCGATCCCAGAGTGACCGCGCAATGAGGGTGACGGCGCAATGAAGCTTCCCCCTCTCAACGCCCTGATCGGCGGCGTGCTGATCGGCACGCTGGCCGTGGTCGCCGCCATCGGCGCGCTGTGGACGCCCTATGATCCGCTGCGCCTGTCGTTCCGCTTCAAGCTCGCGCCGCCCTCCTCGCTGTACTGGCTCGGCACCGACGAGTTCGGCCGTGACGTGCTCTCGCGGCTGATGGCGGGGGCTGCGACCTCGGTCTGGATCAGCATTTTGACGGTAACGCTCGCCGTCGTCCTGGGCACGGTGATCGGCCTGTTCTCCGGCTATATGCGCGGCTGGGTCGACCGGGTGGTGATGGCCTTCAACGATGCGCTGCTGGCTTTTCCGGGCATCCTGCTGGCACTCGGCCTGCTCGCCGTCGTCGGCGCCAACAAATACGGCATCATCCTGGCGCTCGGCATCGCCTACACGCCTTCAGTCGCCCGCATCGTGCGCGGCACGGTGCTGTCGCTGCGCGAGAAGGAGTTCATCGCCGCCTCGCGCGTCATGGGCAACTCCGAACTCTTCACCATGGCCCGCCACATCCTGCCCAACTGCATCGCGCCGCTGACCGTGCTGGCGACCTCGATGTTCGGCTATGTGCTGCTGGCCGAAAGCTCACTCTCCTTCCTCGGGCTGGGGGTGCCGCCGCCGGCCCCGACCTGGGGCAACATGCTGGCCGGCTCGCGGCCCTATATCGGCCAGGCGATGTGGCTCGGCATCTTCCCGGGCCTGTGCATCTCGCTGACGCTGCTGGGCATCAACCTGCTCGGCGATGCGGTGCGCGACCGGCTCGACCCGCGCATGCGAGGCTCGCGATGACCACAGCCCATTCAAGCGAAGCGGCCGCCGGTTCGCGCGTAGCGGACGGGTCGTCCCAGGCGCCCCTGCTCGCGGTCAAAAACCTCACCCTGGCCATCCGAACCTCCGGGCGCCAGGTCGTCAAAGGCGTCGGCTTCAGCGTCTCGCGCGGCGAGATCGTCGGCATCGTTGGCGAATCCGGCTCCGGCAAGACTCTGGCCGCGCGCGCCGTGATGGGTTTCGTGCCGCCGGCCGTGAACCGGCTTTCGGGCTCGATCCGGTTCGATGGCGAAGAGATCACCACTATGGCGCCAAAGCGCCTGCGCGCGGTGCGCGGCGCCAGGGTCGGCATGGTCTTCCAGGAGCCGATGACCTCGCTCAACCCGTCAATGACGATCGGCCGGCAGCTCGAGGAGGGCCTGGCCCTCCACCGCAAGCTCGACGCGGCCGGGCGCCGCGCGCTGATCCTCGACATGGTCCGCCGTGTCGGCCTGTCCGACCCCGAAGGCGCGCTCGAGGCCTTCCCCCACCAGTTCTCCGGCGGCATGCGCCAGCGCATCATGCTGGCCTCGGTGATGCTGCTCAAACCTGCGCTGCTGCTCGCCGACGAGCCGACGACGGCGCTCGACGCGGTGGTCCAGCGCGACGTCATGGAGCTGATGGTCGATCTGACCCGGGAGAACGGGACCGCCGTCCTGCTGATCTCGCATGATCTCGGCATGGTCGCGCGCTATTGCAGCCGCATCGTCGTGATGAGCCAGGGCGAGGTCGTCGAGCAGGGCGACAGCGAAGACATCCTGGCGCGACCACAGCACCCCTATACGCGCAAACTCCTGGCGGCGATGCCCAAGCGCGGCGAGCCGCGCGATCTGCGCCCGGCGGAGACGCCGATCGTGGCGGTCCGCGACCTCGTCGTCGACTATCCCGGCCGCCAGCGCTTCTTCCGCAAGAGCGCACCCAAGCGCGCCCTTCACGGCATCACGCTCGAGGTGCGGCCCGGCGAGGTCGTCGCCGTGGTCGGCGGTTCGGGCTCGGGCAAGACGACGCTCGGCCAGGCGATCGCGGGGCTCGTCAAGGCCAGCGGCGGGGACATCCTCTTCGACGGAAAGCCGATCTTCAAAAGCGAGACGGCCTATTGGGACTACCGGCTGAACTGCCAGATGGTCTTTCAGGACCCGTATTCTTCGCTCGATCCTCGCATGACGATCGGCAAGCTCGTGGCCGAGCCCTTGCGGCTGGTCCCGGGCATGGCGGCGGCCGACAAGCGGGCGCGTCTGGACGAAGTTCTTGCCGAGGTCGGGCTGGCGGACGGCTATGCCGACCGCTACCCGCACGAATTGTCCGGCGGACAGCGCCAGCGCGTCGCGATCGCGCGGGCGGTGGTGCGCCGCCCCAGCTTCGTCATCGCCGACGAGCCCGTCTCGGCGCTCGATGTCACGGTGCGCGCGCAGGTGCTGGAGCTCTTCGCCGAGCTGCAGCGCAAGCACGGCTTTTCCTGCCTGTTCATCAGTCATGATCTCGGCGTCGTCGAGCAGGTCGCCGACCGCGTCATCGTCATGAACGAGGGCCGCATCGTCGAGGAAGGCACGCGCGACCAGATCTTCGACGACCCGCAGCACGCCTATACCCGCAAGCTGCTGTCGGCCGTCCCCGGGCTGGAAAGCACGGATGACGGCGGGGTTCGGCTGTTCTGGCGGTTGGGGGATGGGGTGGCGGTCGCGCGTTAAGCCTTCCGTCATTGCGAGCGTAGCGAAGCAATCCAAGGGAACCACGAGCGCCGCCGGCAATGGATTGCTTCGCTACGCTCGCAATGACGTTTGAGGCCAACACCATGAAAAACGGAATGATCGTCTGCCCGCAGCCCGAGGCCGCCGAGGCCGGGGCGGCTGTGCTCGAACGGGGCGGCAACGCGGTTGATGCCGCCATCGCCTGCGCTTTCATGCAGGGCGTGGTCGATCCGCTGATGTCTGGCATCGGCGGGTTCGGCTCGATGCAGCTCTATATGCCCAAGCGGGGCATCCACCAGATCGTCGAGTTCTATGCGAGGGCCTCGCTGGCGGCCACACCCGACATGTGGACGGACAAGCTCACCGGCCAGTCGCGCGACGGTTTCGCCTTCCTGCTCGAGGGTGGCATCAGTGAGTTCGGCCACCTCGCCGTCTGCACGCCAGGCAGCGTCAAGGGCTACGACCATGCCCTCTCGCAATATGGCACGATGGACTGGGCCGACATCATCGCGCCCGCGATCCGGCAGGCGCGCGAGGGTGTTCTGGTGCGCCCGCACATGCACTGGTTCTGGAGCCAGGACCAGAAGGGCAGCGGCCAGGTCAACACGTCCGACAAGCTGCGCTACAGCGAGACCGGCAAAAAGCTCTATTTCCGTGACGATGGCAGCCTGAAGCGGCCGGGCGACATCGTCGCCAACCCCGACATGGCCAACACGCTGGAGCGGCTGGCGAAAGGCGGCGCCGACCTGTTCTATCGCGGCGAACTCGCCGAAGAGATCGCCGCCGATTTCGCTACCCAAGGCGGGCTGATCTCGCGCGAAGATCTCGCCGCCTACGAACTCTCGGTGGCAGAGCCGATCTGGGGCTCCTATCGCGGCCTCCGCATCTCGACCAGTCCGCCGCCGGCCAGCGGTCTGTCGATGCTGCAGATCCTGAACATGCTTGAGCCCTTCGCCATCGGTGACCTCATCCATGGCTCGGCCGAGCATGTCCGGCTGCTGGCGGAAGCGATGAAGCGCATGACGATCGACAAGGACGCTTTCATGGGCGACCCGGCTTATGTCGAGGTGCCTGTCGAAAGGCTGATCTCGAAGGAGCATGCGGCTGTGCAGGCGCAGAGCATCGCGCGCGGCGAGCGCGCCGATGTGAAGCGCCTAGAGCGGTCATCTTCGCGGGAGACCACCCATGTCTCCGTTGTCGACCGACATGGCAACGCGGTGGCGCTGACCCACACGCTGGGCTCCCCTTCGGGCGCGATCACCGAAGGCCTCGGCTTCATCTACAACGGCACGATGAGCCGGTTCGATCCTCGCCCGGGCCGGGCGGCCTCGATCGCGCCCGGCAAGAGACGTTCGTCCTCGGCTGCGCCGACGATCGTCTTCAAGGACGAGAAGCCCTTCATCGTGATGGGGGCGCCCGGCGGCAGCTACATCGCGCCAGCCATGGCGCAGGGCGTTATGAACGTGGTGGATTTCGGCATGGGGATGCTGGAGGCGGTCGCCGCCCCGCGGATCGTCGCTGTCTCCAACAGCATCGACATCTCCAACCGCATCCGGCGCAGCGTCAGCGAGGATCTGGCCGCGATGGGCTATGACGTGAAGCGCTCCGCCCAAAGCTATCCCTTCGCGGCGCTGCACGGCATCCGCATCGAGAACGGGCATTGCTCCGGCGGCGCCGATCCCCAGCGCGACGGCATGGCAATTTCGGTGCCAGCGACCTGATCCAGACGATGATCTCAAGATAAATCCGACGGTCGTGACGTCAGCTTTTCGGCATCTGCCCAATGTCAGAAAGTGGCGCATGTCGGATGCCCCAACACCTCACAGGTTGGCTGAACGAGATGAAAAGCCAGGAGCATCCGGCACGTCGACCTTCAGATAGCCGATCGCTTCAAGTGCCTTCTGGATCGATTTTAGCATCGCGCTCACCGGCGCGGTCAGCCCGCCCTCGGGATAGCTGGCATAAACTCTGCCGTGGTTGAGCTCCGGCACCGGGCGCAGCACCTCAACTATCCCGGCAGCGACCTCAGCCTCCATCATCCGCGCCGGTAGCACGCCCAGTGCGACCCCGGAGGAGACAAGATGGCCGATCACCGCGACGCTGTTGCAGAGATCATGGCGAAGCGGCTCCAGTCCAGCCGTCGCGAACCAGTCCTTGATCTGCCGGAACATCGCCGATCGCGGCTGATTGCTGACGATCGGCAGGTGATAGAGATCCGCCGGGCGAACCTCTGGCCCCAGCCCCCATTTCACCGAGGCGACCCAGGCCGTGTCCTGCACACCGAGCGGCACGAGCCTCATGCCGGGGCGGCCGATTGGATTGACCAGGACCGCGAGGTCGAGATGCCGCTCGTTGAGTTCGCGCTCCAGTTCATAGCTGATCGAGACGACATACTCTGCCTTCAGCAGGGGATAATCCGCCCGAACGGTCTCCAGCAGCGCCGGCAGGCAGGTCATCGCGAAGCCCTCGGCGAAGCCGACGCGGATGTTGCCGGTCACGACAGCCGGATCGGTCTGCAGCATGATCCGGTCGGCTTCCTCAAGCAGCGCAGCGGCACGCGGCAGCAGGGCAAGACCCTCCGCTGTCGGCGCGAGGCCGCGCCCCTTACGCTGGAACAGCTCGACATTCAGTGCTTGTTCGAGATCGCGCAGGCGCAGCGAGATGGTCGGTTGCGACATGTGCAGATGGCCGGCGGCACGGCTCAGCGAACCCAGTCGCGCCGTCCAGAAGAAGGCCTCTAGCTGCGCGATCGTGAATCTCATACCCATGACGCGCTCACATTTGGATTTCTGATGAATAACTCAGCAGATAATCCAATTGGATTAGCGATTGCAAAGCTGATCTACGATGGCGTCCCTGCCTCAACGCGTCATGTCCATGCTGTCTGCGCCTCCACACATCACCCGCATCGAAGGTTTCGAGCTCTCCGCCAAGCTCTCCGAGACCGTCGGCAATTCGCGGCAGATGTTCGATCGCCGCAGCGCCCTGCTTTTGCGCGTCACGAGCAATGCCGGCGCTGTCGGCTGGGGCGAGACCTGGGCCTATCCGGGCGCAGCGGCGGCACTCATCCGCGAGCATTTCGCGCCGGCCCTGATCGGCCGCGACGCGACGACGCCACGGGCCGGATGGCAAGCGATGGCGGCTAAGCTCGGCTACGACCGGCGCGGCATCTCGACAATGGCGGTTGGCGGTCTCGACATAGCCTTGTGGGATCTCGCCGGCCAGATCGCCGGGCGGCCGGTCCATGCGTTGCTCGGCGGCAAGCTGCGCGACCGGATTCCGGCCTATGTCAGCGGCCCCTTCATGAAGCCGGGTGGCAATCCCTATCGGGATTTCAATGCCGATATCGCCGGTTATCTCGACACCGGCTTCCGGGCGATCAAGCTACGCATGGGCAGCGATCCGGCGCAGGATGGAGCGACGGCGCTCAAGGTCCGCGCCCAGATCGGCGATGCGATACCGCTGATGGTCGATCTCAACGAGGGCTTCACGGTCGAGGGCGCGATGGCGATCGCCAGGCGGCTGGCCGAGGTCGATCCGATCTGGCTCGAGGAGCCGATCGCGCATGACGACATGCCGGGCTATCGCCGCTTCGCGGCCGCATCGCCAATGCCGCTGGCGGGCGGCGAGGCCCTGTTCGGCATGCGCGCCTTCCGCGATTACCTCACGGCTGGCGTGTTCGACTTCATCCAGCCCGATCTCGGGCTTTGCGGTGGTCTGTCCGAAGGCATGCGGATCTCGGCGCTGTGCGAGGCCTTCGAGGTCGCGCTGGTGCCCCATGTCTGGGGCTCGGTCGTCAATTTCCAGGCGTCGTTACATTTTGCAGCCTGCCTGCCGGAGCGACGCGGTCGTCTGCGTTGGCCACTCTTCGAATATGATCCCTCCGAGAATCCGCTGCGCACCGCCTTCGCCAGTCATCCGCTTGATGCGGAGGGCATGGTGGCTGTCCCCGACGCCCCAGGACTGGGCCTCTACCTGACGCCCGAGAGGCTGGCCCCCTTCATCATCAACCATTGGACCATCGAATAATCGGCTCGTCGGATTCAACCGAGAGCGCACCCCAGAGGAGACGACCATGCGACTGACATCCATCCTGCGTTCCGCATTCGTCGGAGCGGCCTGCCTTGCCGGCCTTGCGCCTGTCTCGGCCCAGCAGCCCAAGGTTCTCAACCTGGCTTTCGTCGGCCGCGTCACGGCGCCCGAGGGCATCGCGATGACCGCCTTCGCCGAGGAGATCAAAGCCAAGACCAATGGCCGCATCGAGATCCGCCTGCATCCGGGTGGCGCGCTCGGCGGCGACCGCGAGGTGCTGGAAGGCCTGCAAATCGGCACCGTCGATCTCACTGTCCCCTCGACCTCGGTCATCGCCAATTTCGTTCCCGAGGTGCAGGTCTTCGACATCCCGTTCCTCTTCCGCGATTTCGACCACGCCCAGGCGGTCCTCGACGGGCCGATCGGCCAGGAGATCCTGGCGAAGTTCAAGGCCAAGGGCCTTCAGGGCCTCGCCTTTGGCGGCATCGGCTTCCGCCAGCTCACCAACAGCCGCAGGCCGGTCAATGGTCCCGAGGACGTCAAGGGTCTGAAGATCCGCACGCAGGAGAACCAGATTCATCTCCAGGTCTGGCGCGCGCTCGGCGCACTGCCGACGCCGATGGCGCTGCCCGAGGTGTTCACGGCTCTGCAGCAGGGCGTCGTCGACGGCCAAGAGAACCCGATCGGCGCGATCCTGAACAACAAGTTCGGCCAGGTGCAGAAATACCTGACCATCACCAACCACGCCTTCACGCCCGTCGGCTTCGTCATGGCCCCGCGCGCCTTCGAGGCCCTGTCGCCCGAGGATCAGAAGCTGTTCGTCGAGGCCGGCCGCCGCGCCATGGCGATCTGCAAGGACGAGGTCGGCAAGGTCGAAAAGACAGGCGTCGACGAGTTGCGCAAGCTTGGCCTTCAGGTCGTTGAGAAGGTCGATACCACCAAGTTCCAGGACTTGCTCAAGCCGGCCTTTGCCGAACTCGGCAAACGCTTCGGCGAAGCGACGATCGCGCGCATCAAGGACCAGAAGTGAGCGCGCAACCCAGCCGCCCGGTCGTTATGCTGCTCGCGACCGAGCGCCTCGTCACCGCCACGGCGCTGGCCATGGGCTGCGTCGCGATGACGGTCGCGGCCTGTGCCGGTCTCTTCCAGGTGCTGACCCGCTTCATCCTGCAGGAACCAGCGACCTGGTCGGAGCCACTCATCCGGATGATGCTGATCTGGATGGCCTATCTAGGGCTCGCAGCCGCCGTGCGGGCGGGTTCGCTGATTTCGGTCGATTTGCTCTATCGCTTGCTGCGGGGTCAACAACGACGCCTGCTGGAGGGCGTCATCGCGCTGGCGACACTCGCCCTGCTCGGTGTGCTCGTCTGGTTCGGCATCGACCTGACCAGCCGGGTGCGCTTCCAGAATCTGGCCGGCCTCGAAATTCCGGTCAGCTTTGCCTATGCCGCGATCCCGACCGGCGCGCTGATCTCGATGCTGGCCGTTGTTGCGCACTTCTTCGATCCGCGCCGCGAAGAACTCGAAACCGCGGTCTGAGGAGCCGATCATGACCGCCACCATGCTCGTCACCATGTGCGTGCTATTCCTGTCCTCCGTGCCGGTGGCGATCGCCGTCGGTCTGGCAGCGGTCGCGGGCATGAGCCTCTACACGCCGTTGCCGCTCGTCCTCGTGGCGCAGCAGGCCTTCGCCTCGCTCGACAAGTTCCCGCTCGCCGCCGTGCCCTTCTTTATCCTCGCCGGCAATCTGATGGGCGAGGGTGGCATCTCGCGCCGGCTGGTCGATTTCGCCAAAAGCCTTGTCGGCGGTGTCCAGGGCGGCCTGGCCTGCACCTGCATCCTGACCTGCATGATCTTCGCGGCCGTCTCCGGCTCCAGCGTCGCCACGACCTTCGCGATCGGCGCTATCCTGATCCCGGCTATGATCAAGCATGGCTACCCGGTCTCGTTCGCGGCATCATTGCAGGCGAGCGCGGCCGAACTTGGCGTGATCATTCCGCCCTCGATTCCGATGATCCTCTACGGCGTGGCCGCCGAGGTCTCGATTGGCGAGCTGTTCGTGGCCGGCTTCGGCCCGGGCATCCTGATCGCGGGCGCGCTGATGCTGTCGGTCTGGGTCTGGTGCCGCATCAGGGGCTACGGCAAGACCGATCGCGAGGGCCGGCTCGCCGTGCTGCCGGCGACACGCGCGGCAGCGCTTGCCTTGATGATGCCGGTTATCATCCTTGGCGGCATCTATGGCGGCGTCTTCACCCCGACGGAAGCGTCGATCGTCGCCGTCTTCTACGCGCTGATCGTCAGCTGCTTCGTGTATCGAGAACTCGATCTCGCAGGCGTGCTCGCCATCCTGCGCAAATCCGTGGTGTCTTCCTCGGTCATCATGCTGATCATCGCGATGGCGGGGTTGTTCAGCTTCCTGCTGACGCGCGCCGGCGTTCCCGCTCAGATCGGTGCCTATATCATCGCGACATTCGACAGCGGTTGGTCGTTTCTGCTCGCGGTCAACATGTTCCTGTTCGTGATCGGCATGTTCATCGAGACCTCGGCCGCGATCATCGTGCTGGCCCCGATCCTGGCGCCGGTCGCGATCAGCTTCGGCATCGACCCGGTGCATTTCGGCATGGTCATGGTGGTCAATCTGGCGCTCGGCATGATCACGCCGCCCTTCGGCGTCAATCTCTTCGCCGCCTGCGCGGTTGCCCGGATCTCGCTCGATCGCATGACGAAGTCGCTGCTGCCCTTCATCGGCGTAGTCTTGGCCTGCCTGATGCTGATCACCTACCTGCCCTGGATCTCGCTGGCGCTGCGGGACCTCGTCTATCGCTGATTTCTAAGTCAGCTTCAGACGATCCTTCGAATGCCGCTGTTGGCTCGCGAAGCAGATTTCAAACCTTCTTCCGTGAGTCAGCTTTTGGGCGAAGAGCCAACGTCAGCTAGTGGCGCTCTGTTCCTGGGTGGGGACAGCGCTTCTGGGGCGTTTGAGACTCGCTGCGACAGTCGTTGCCGCGGGAACAGGAGCAACTGGTAACCTACCCAGAGGCTGTGGCAACCACCTACTCCATAGTCCCGATTTGGATCCTGTCAGGAAAGGCGTTCTTTTCTCGCGGTCCACGAGACGCGCACCGGCAGTTCGGACTACAGGTAACGCCACCTCACGGTCGGACATGCGAATTGAAATGTTCGTCCATCCTGGAGCACTCCCCTTGGATATCACCGTGAAGCCTGTCAGCCGTACCGCATGGTCGCTCATCGACCTTCTGGGCAGAGACGTTGGCACCGTCCACGAGAACGAGCCTGAGGAGTTCCGGATTGAGCCAGGTGAGCGTGTCGCAGACAATATGAAGGCGATGAAACTCGGACCCTATTCGACCCTCGACCAAGCGCTCTCGGCCATCGAGACGTTCACGCGATCTACATGCAGGCTGGTGGCGCAGGGCGAGTGATCACACCTTCCCCATCGGACCTCGCGTCGCCCAGCTCACAATTTTTCCTGATGGTAGCTTAAACGGGAACAAGCGCGCGCGCTTTCGCGTCCATTGTCCGATCACGGCCACGGCCGGCCGTGCAGAACATGGAGGAACCAGTGCCCGACACAATCGACAACCTCGAGGACCGGATCGCGATGGCCCGTCGCAACATCGAAGATCTGACCGCGCAGGCGACCGGCGCGTCCGGTGCGGCGGCTGAGGAAAGCATTGCCGCTCGGATCAGCGATCAGCAGGATGTGTTGAATGCTCTGCTTCAGCAGAAAGAGGCGTTGGAGCGAAAACAACCGACCTGACTGGGTTGCACGCAGTTCAAGCCGCCATCGTCTCGATGAGAACCCGTGGTGGGCCGGGCGTGACCAGTGGCACGACCCAACCACGCTGGACGGTCGCTATTTCGTCGTCACCGGAAGGACGTTGCGGTCTACGAACACGAACCAGTCGATCCGGGAGGATTTTCGACAGAGCTTGTCGATGCTCTGATCGATGCGCGCCGCGGGTGACGGATGCAAAGCGCGGCCAGGGAGACTTAGAGGGGCAAAGGCCGTTGAATAAAAGACGCACCGAAGACTGCTGAGCATGGTGATGTCCGCGCCACGCGGCGTCAACCGTCGTGTGTATAGCTACCACCGGTGGGGACAGGGCCAAGCCTCCAAGCATTGGCGCCACTCCAAGGAAGCATATAGAGCGGGTGCGTCATCACGACGGCGCGCAGGACCTGCCAGTTTGTCGGATCCACAGGATGCGAGCCGCGCTCGCCGCGCTGATATCGGGCAAGCAATCCTCTCGCCACCCGGCCCGCAGAAAGAAAGGGCTCGTTCCCCCAGCGTTGCGGGCGCACACCGCTCATCAAGAATGCCAGGGCGGAGACGACGTAACACGATGCCTCATCATCGGCGGCGGTGACGTTGGTGCGGAGCAGATCGTAGGCGCAGTGTAAGGACTCATGCAGGATATGGCCCTCCTCAATACGCCCGAGAATGCGCGGCACCTCCATCGTGTTGGCAGGCACTGAACCGCCGCTAAAGCCCGTGTATTGGGCGGCTGCTCCGGGGGTCAATGCTGCTGGGGGCGACACCGATGCCCGGCCGGTCACCAGCGCCCGCGCTACGTAATTGAACGTGCCGGGCGTAATCGAAATGGTCCGGGCGCCAGACGGAAATGTAAAACGGATCCTGGTCGCGGTCGAACCGCGCAAGATGCGGACAACCTGTTGCGTCAGCGTCATGGCAGCCACCTCCGCGGGAACGTTTGAACGTCCATATGGAGTTGTCGCCGCTATGCCCAATATGGTTCATTCATGGGAATAGATGAAGGCGATGAGGTCACCGATGCGTTGGGCTAAGAATGCTCTCTTGCTCGCGCTGGGCCTTGTCCCTGCGTTCGCATCTGCTCAGCCCGCCAATGACGTGATGCAGTGTGTCGGACCATTCGCCAAAGACGCGAATGAAGCTACCTTGGCTAAGGCTTTTGGCGCAGCGAATGTGAAGCGCGTGGACATCGACGCTGGGGAAGGGACGACCGAGCCGGGAACCGTGGTTTTTCCCAATGACCCGAAACGGCGGATTGAAGTGCTGTGGCATGACGCAAGCAAGCGGCAACGACCAAGCTCAATCACCGTTAAGGGCAGATCGACTTGGACCGTAGCCGCACGGTTTCCAGATCAGCGTCGGATCATGCTCGGCACGCCTCTCGCCGAGGTCGAGGCAATTAACGGCAAGCCATTCGTCATCAACGGATTCGGTTGGGATATGGGCGGATTTGCCGGTGGATGGGAAGGCGGAGCCATGGAACAGGTCGTAGGGCCTTGCAGCTTGTCGCTTCGCTTCGATCCGGATTCCAAAGTCAAAAGCGGAACGCTGGATAGGGTCTCTGGCGACAAGCCATTCAAATCATCAAGCCCCGCAATGCGCGCCGTGAAGCCGACCGTGTCTTCCATATCGCTGGGCTGGCCTGAGTAGGATTTAGCCACACGTAAACGTAGCCCCTTGTCCCCCAAGCAAGTGCGTAAGCTGTGAACACTCGCATGTGAAGCGAGTAATATAGCCGACGCCCTCCCTCGCATCAGCATCGCGCGACTGGCCGTTCCAGCACGAGCCTCACCCTCGGCCAGCTTGCAATCGACATGATGAGTGCACGGGAGTTCGGCGGCTTCTGAGTGGCCGTTCAGACACCAGCTGGCGAGTGAATGGAAGACATGGCGCTGGCGATGATCGAAGCCGCCGACCGCTTCATCGCAGAGCTGCGCACCCGTCGCCCCATGAGCGATGACGAGCGTGACACTCAGGCGGGGGCGTTAATCCAGTATGCGGCCATCACGAACGAGACGGCGGCCAGCGTCGCGGCGCTGGCGGTATCGCTAGATGCCCAACGGCACTAGGCGAATGTGGTAGGCCCATCGCCTTTGAAAAAGCGCTTGAGGACCGTTTCAAACAGCTGTGTCTCGTCTAGAGCCATCGGCGCGCAGCTGGCGACTATCGCGGCCAGTCGGTTCCTCGCCGCCTCTTCCGAGCGCGCGGACGATTGAATCGTCTTGCGAACTTCCTGCCAGGCTCGATCGAACACAGCTTGTGCACGAGCAAACGCAACTGGGTCTGTCAGTGAAGAAAATGGCATGGGTTCCTCCCGCATGCTCGTTTATGCAACGGACTAATTCGTCGCGAGTTATTGTCAGAAAGCGTACAAACATCAGCGAGGTTAGCAACCGTGGATGGCCGCTTCGACTTATGGCTCTGGATAGCCGTCATCGGGCTGATAGTAGCGCTAGGAGCTTTCCTTGCCATTGTGCCGAACCTGCCCTCCAGCTGCGGATGACCGCTGTTGTCTCGTGCCAAGACCAACCCGGCCGCCGGCAGCCCTGTTCTGCAAATGTCGGGATCATCCTAACTGGGTCGATTTGCCTTGAGAGTGCTCGCTGTTTGGAGGGATCAGGTGTCGAGACGGCGATGCGGGAGTCATTCCCCTATGCCCTCGAAGCTCATGTGGGGCAGTTGCCTGACTGCTTCCTTATTCCATCGGTGCTCACGGTGGGCAACCTCCTAAGGCTCTTCGATGGTAGTTGGTCGAAAACGCACAAATCTCGGTGTAATCCGAAACCTGGCGATGCTGGCTATCGAGGTCGAGATATCAAGAGGCGGCGCATGTCCTTCGCTTATCGACCAGCCATGGACAGTCGCGGCAACAAGGCCGAGACGCAAACCGCGACGCGCACACACGACCGAAATTCCCGTTTAACACTCTACGATAGGCAAAAACCTAGGAGTTCAGCTTCCGCTCATGCAAGTCATCGGCCTCATCGACAGCCGGATCAGGCTTGGGAACTTGGAACGCCTGTGTCTCGACAAGCGGGATTTTGAGCCACGGCCCCAACGCCTCAAGCCCATGGCCCTCTGCATCCTCGATAACCGCCGTGACGAGCGCATCGGCTTCCTCAGCAATCATCTCGATGTTGGCGTTGACCTTGGCTGCGTCGCGGTCGCTGGGGTGATCGGTCTGAAGCGATGACAGCTGGACGACTTGAGCGGCAAAGCTCTCGGCCAACTGAGCGATAGGATCGGGCTTGCTGTTCCGGCCGTGCCCGACGTCGCGAACGCGGTCGATCGGATCTTCGGTCGCCGTCGGCAATCCCGCGCGCGCGAGCCGCGAGATGAGCTGCGCATTTTCGTATGCGAGCCGATAGATCATTCGCTCAGCATTGGTCGCGTCGGGATCAAGGTCCAGGGCCCCCTGCCCGGCATCCTGAGGTCGATCGGCATGGCCCTTAACGACCTCGCCTGACGGACCGGAACGAAGCATTCGCTGGGCGCTCATAACACAACTCCGAACTGAACACGGAGACGCAACGGGAGGGCAGGCAAATCGTTCCAGCCATTCGGAGAGATGCGACGGCTCACGCTTTCACTTTTGTAGGAGGAACGACATCACGAGAACGGGTGTGCGACCAAAGCAAACTCGGGGATCGGGTAAGGATAATGCCACCGACGAGGCAATGCACACGGGAGTGCCTTATCTGATTCTTCTCCCTCTCCATGGCGACATCCTCGAAACTTGGTGTAGCTTCCGTCCAACAGCCAAAAAGGCAAAAGGCTGGTGGGAGGACATCCAATGCTTAAGAACATCACCATGATCGTAGCCATCTCAGTTGCGGCGGCTCTTGCCGGTTGTGCGACCGGGCCGACGGTGACCAGTGAAACCGTGATTGTCGCGGGTGTCGGTCCCGTCACGGTTGAACAAATGAACGTGGAGATTATGGACGTCGATCCCGATTCTCGCATCGTTCGCGTACGTCAAGGCCGCAACATATGGCCCGTCGACGTGCCTGAAGTCTTTGGCGACTTAATGAACATCAATGCTGGCGATCGGGTCCAAATCCGGCGTGTTGAGGGCGCGGTACTCGGCGTTAGGCCCGCGCGCAAGGGCGCTCAACCCGGCATCGTTTATTCCGAGATGACGACCGGGCCCTCATTCCAGAATCTGCCCGAAAAGTTTGTGGTACGCACGCTCACGCTGACGGCCAAATTCGAGAATTTTGACCTGGCAACCCGAATTGTGACCTACGAAGGCCCCCTCGGCCAGCGCACTCACATCGTCGTCGATCCCGCGATACAGACCGCGCTCAGGCGGTTGAAGCGCGGCGAAATGGTGCAGTTGACGTTCGCCGAAGGCTTCCATTTTCAGAAGTACTAGGGCCAATTGGTGGGGCTCATTCTGCCCTACCGTTTGCCTCTGCGCCAAGGTTTGGGCTCGATAAAGGTGCCGGCTTGCATGCCGGCACCCACCACGAGCGCCTCGTTCGTCATAGACCTTGCTGTCGGCCTCTATCAGCGCAGATGTGTGTCGGCGGGTGCCTGTCGAAAGCAGGCGATTCCCTCACTCCAGCGTTGTGAAAACTCGGCCCGCTTGGTCCGTCTTAAACAGGTTGGTCCAGCCCCTTGATACGCCTTCGGCGTCGACCCCTTCTAACGACCAGCTCGCATCGCCATCAGCAGTGCGATAGATCTGGACATCGTCTGTCGCCGTCGCGCTTGACCTTGCCGCAAAGTGGCCAGTGCTCGATCTCGGGACGTTTTTCGGTCATCGCCTGTTGCCCCGTGCCCCACGACTGAGCGATCACCGCCAGCTCATCAGTTAAAGCCGGCGATTCCGATTTCTCCTGCTCATAAGCACCCCCACTGCTCGGCGCTTGGTCAACGGCAAGGCGCTGCTCATGTAGGGGACCGGGCAGTCAGGCAGGGGCCCCGTTCTTCTTCATGCCTTGACTCCTGAACCCAAAATCATGTTCCTGTTTCGTTCTAACGGAGACAGCCATGGCCAACGTTACCTACTATGTCGCTTTACCGATCCTGGCCGGCGAAGACGGCGAACTTATCGCCGGCGAGCCCGTCGAGGCACTCAATGTCTGGCAGGCGGAAAGCCGTGCCGCGGGCCTGGCGATTCACCATGCCGGCGCCGTGGCCTTCTCGAGGACCGGAGACCCGACGACGGGAGAATTTGAGCCGGCCGTGATCCTCGCCAGCCACGGCACCCTGCCCGCTGACATCGTCGACATGACGGGCGGCCAATCGTGAGCGCACAGCCTGTCCAGGAGCCACCGGCCGATCCGCTGGGCGTGGACGAGAAAGACATCGACGCCGTGCTCTACGAGGCCAAGGAGGACGCACGCGAGGCCATCCGCATGCTGCTGCGTGACCTGGCCGTTATGGCGATGGATGGCGACGGTGCGACGTCGCGCGGCTTTCTGCGCGGGAGGTTTTCCGACGGTGCCCGCCGGCCGCCGTGGATCGAGGAACCGTGATGGTGCAGCGATCCAAACGCAGCATGTCGCCGGGCAAGGCCCGCGAGATGCAGGCGGTGACGAAGGAGTATCTCTACACGGTACGGCGTTGGTCGGGCGAAGTGCCAATCGGCCATCAGGTCTATATCGCGCTGGATGTGCTCAACTTCGCGCTGAACCTCGCCCTGAGCAAATTCAATCAGGAGGCGGGCACCAACACGCCCGACGAGCATATGCGCCTTCACCGCACGGATGTTGATGCCGGAGAATAAGGGGCGGCCTGCACGAGGGGCTGACCGTCAGATTTTGCCGCCGTTTTCGACGCAACGGTCGATGGCTTTGCGCGACACCTTCGCGTCCCTGCCCTGCCCGTTGCTTTTCTGGATAGCCTCACGGCAGATCCGCCGGGGATCGTCAGCGGACCGCTTTGCAAAGGCTCCGCTGCTCATCAATACCGAAGCCAGCAGGACAGACAGGCCGACCGCAATTGTCTTCATGGCACCATCTCCGCAGAATGAAGGACCATCGAAACAGGCTGGCATCGCATGTGCAACCTCTACAGCCTAACCAAGGGCCAAGCGGCCATCGCGGCCATGGCGCGGGCGATGCGCGACACCGCCGGCAACCTGCCGCCGCTGCCGGGCATTTTCCCTGACTACCCGGCGCCGATTGTCCGCAACGCCGCCGATGGCGTGCGAGAGCTGGCAATGGTGCGCTGGGGCATGCCGTCGTCGCAGCGGGCGATATTCGAAGCGGCCAAGAAGCGCGCCAGCAAGCTGGAGGCGAAGGGCAAGACGGTCGACTTCGACGAACTGCTGCGGATGGAGCCAGATGGCGGAACGACCAATGTTCGCAACACCGCGAGCGCGCATTGGAAGCGTTGGCTCGGCGTCGAGAGCCGCTGCGTTGTGCCGCTGACAAGCTTCAGCGAGTTCGACCACGGGGCGAAGCAAGATGTGTGGTTTGCGCTCTCGCCCGATCGGCCGCTGGCGTTCTTTGCCGGGATCTGGACGCCGCAATGGACTGGCGTGCGCAAGATCAGGACAGGCATGGAAACGACCGACCTTTTCGCTTTCCTCACCACTGAGCCGAACCGCGAGGTCGGCGCGATCCACCCAAAGGCGATGCCTGTCATCCTGACCGAGCCTGAGGAGATCGAGACCTGGATGACCGCGCCATGGGAGCAGGCGAGGACGCTTCAGCGACCGCTGCCGGATGGCGCGCTGGTCGAGGTTGCCCGGGGCGTCAAAAAGGACGAGGCGGCGACGGCCTAGTCGACGCTTCACTGCTGAATGAAGCGTCCTTGATGACGCTCAAGCGGAACAGAGCGCCCCTCCGACATCAACCTTTTGATTTGGTCGGGCGGGAGGCCGTGGCGAGACGATCGGCAGCCTCTTTTTCCAATCGCTGTGCCTTCAAATTGGCTGTCTTGGCATCGCGCGCCTGCTCAAGCAGCTCTGTCTCAGACAGTATTCTTGCCTGCACAGAAGCGCGGTTCTGAACGCGGAGGAATGCGTTATCCGCGTCGATCCGCTGTTTCGTCTTTCCGGTCATTGCCTAGGCTTTGGCCTTGGCTACGTGCTTGCCTTTCGGTGCGGTCTTTCTGCGCTGCTGACCCAAGCCCATCGACTTTGCCAGAGCAGAGCGCGCCTCGGCATAGGCCGGAGCAACCATCGGGTAATCGGCCGGCAGGCCCCATTTGGTCCGGTATTGCTCCGGCGTCAGTCCGAATTTGCTACTCAGATGACGCTTCAGCGATTTGAACGATTTGCCGTCCTCGAGACAGATGATCGCTACGGGCGTCACTGACTTGCGGACCGAAATGGCCGGAACCAGGGGCGCGGCGGCGGGCGCTTCGGGTTCGCCGCCGAGCTTAGACAGCGAGGCATAAACGCTGGCGATCAAATCGGGAATATCCCGATACGAGACACTATTATTCGCAACGTATGCAGCAACGACATCGGCAGCCAATTCAACAATATTTGAATTCGTTTCGGGCATATATCTTCCTCTGAGATTTGTCCGTGGCCAACGCGCACGCGGTATTCATTTCCCAACGACCGAATCGTGAAATAATTATCATGTCAACACGAATTCGAGACGTACAGTGACGAAGGGTGGCTGTCACTTTTGCGGCCAATTTCGCGGCCCGCCTCTGAGATGCTCCGCAACCACGCTTGCGGCCTCGTCGGCCTCCTGATTCTCGCGAACGATGTCGTCGCCGTCCTTAGCGGAGAAGCGGAGGTCTGCTCTATAGACGCCCTTTCCGGAGGCATCGTTTACTTCGACGCCAAAATGGGCGGTTTTCCCATCAGGCAGGTAATCCTTTGCCATCTCAGCCAAGGCAATCTGAGCAACGTCGGTGGCAGCTCTTTCGGTCGTAAAGTCGACGGGTTTGCCGCAACGTTTCGAGCCGCCGCCGTCATCGGTCGAGATCGTGAATTTGGGCATTGGCGTCCATCCGGTGCCCCCGAGCTTTAAACAATGGACCGGGTCGTAAGTTCCGGCGATTGAGCCCTCAGGCGATACGGATACTTGCTGGTCGGCAAGGACCGGCGCCAGCGAAGGCATCGGTGCCGGACAGGAACCGCTCGGCGGCCGTGGTCGCAAGGTCCGCGCCGGAGGCCCAGTTCCACAGACGCATGAGAATGTGGCTGACCGCTCTCGTTCAGGCGCAAGGTCGACCGCACCCACGACGAGGCGCGGGCCGACGTATTCGACGACATCGTGAGGTTCTACAATGCCGTCTGCCGGCACCTGATCATCGGCTACCTCAGCCCGTCCGAGTGAGAGCGGACGGTGGGTTTTTCTCAACTGCGCGTCCGCAGACCGGCAGCAGGCCAAGTCTCACCGACCTCCACCGATCCTTTGCTGCAAGCGGCTAGCACCACCAGCGACGTGTCAGCTCACAGTGCCACCGCCATGCGCATTGTAGATTCCTCCAGTCGTAAAGCTGGCGTCTTCTGCGGCGAGTTGGACGTAGATCGAAGCGAGTTCGGCTGGCTGGCCGGGACGGCCAAGAGCTGTCATCCCACCAAACGTTTTGAGCTTCTCATCCGTCGCTCCACCGCTGACCTGCAGCGGCGTCCATATCGGGCCGGGCGCGACGCCATTTACGCGGATGCCTCTCTTGCCAAGCTGCTTGGCGAGCGAGAGCACATAGTTCGTCGTCGCGGCCTTGGTCTGGGCGTAGTCATATAGGTCAGCCGACGGATTTGTCGCCTGTTCGGAGGTCGTTCCGATGATCACGGCGCCTGGCTTCAGATGCGGAAGCGCCGCCTTGATAATCCAGAAGGGCGCATAGATGTTCGTCTTGATGGTCCAGTCGAACTCGTCATTGCTGATGTCGAGGATCGACGCATTGGTCTGCTGGCGGGCCGCGTTGTTCACGACGATGTCCAACCCACCGAGCCCTGCGACAGCATCAGCGACAAGCTTGGCGCAGAAGGCCGGATCCCTCAGATCGCCTGGCAGGGCCACCGCCTTGCGGCCTTCCGCCTTGATCAGCGCGACCACCTCGCGCGCATCAGGTTCTTCATCGGGATGGTAGTTGATCGCAACGTCGGCACCTTCGCGGGCATAGGCGATGGCGGCCGCTCGTCCCATTCCGGAATCGCCGCCGGTGATCAGGGCCTTCTTGCCAGCCAGCCGATCCGAACCCTTGTAGCTTGTTTCCCCGTGATCCGGTCGCGGCTCCATCTTGCTGGCGAGACCAGGCCAAGGCTGGGACTGCTTCTGGAAGGGCGGCTTTGGATGTTTGGTCGTCGGATCGCTCATGGGCGCAGCAGTCGTTTGCGCTTGAGCTTGCGCCCCCGTCACGGTCGCCGCCAACGCCAGACCGGTGCCCGCAGCTCCAACGAGATTGCGGCGGGAGATCGAATTGGAATCGTTAGCCATTGCCGGATCCTCTGCTTTTCGGGGAAGTGCATGGAACGCATGGCTGCAGCGGGCCGTTCCGGACAGGTGATGACACTCGTGATGACAGATGAGTGATCGAGGGACGGAAGGGACGAGATGATGGCGAGCGGGTGGGCTCCAGACGGAGCGGTTCAGGATCAGATCGACGACAGCATCAGCGACGCCGTGCGTCTCGCACGATCGCGCCTTCCCTCGGGGCCGGGCGAGGTCAACTGCCAAAGCTGCGGCGAGGCGATTCCCGAAGCGCGCAGACGGGCCATGCCGGGCGTCCGCACCTGCGTCGATTGCCAAGCCGCGCGTGACGCTCCCGCCTCAAAGAGCGCGTACAATCGGCGCGGCAGCAAGGACAGCCAGATCAGGTGATGCGCGCGATGTCTCGTGCCGTCAGCTCAAGACGGGAGTGGAGCGGATGCACTTTGAGGGTGGCTGCAACTGCGGCTCAGTCCGGTTTGAGGTGGCGGGCGAGCCGACCCGAATTGGGCTGTGCCATTGCCTGACCTGCCGCAAGGAGACAGGGTCGGCCTTCATGGCTTATGCGGTTTGGGACCAGGCAGCCGTGACAGTGAGCGGTAAGACCAGCAGCTGGACGGATACGACCGACAGACGCCATTTCTGTGAGATCTGCGGAAGCAGTTTGTTCGCCACTGACGGCGGCGCCGAAATCGAGATCCGTATCGGCAGCCTCGATCACGTCCCCACGGGAATAACCCCCGACCACGAGCTATGGGTGCATCGCCGGGAGCATTGGCAGAAGCCTCTCGCGTATGCCGACCAGCATGCTGGCAACCGCCCGTGATCGACGCCATGCCTTGGTTCTGACTCGGACATCGAACCATCCAGCTTGCCGCTCGTTCAGCTTCTTTGTCGAAGCACGAGGGACACTGGCCATGGGCGCAAATTTGACGGGACGCTTCGAGACAAGACGAGACGCCGAGATGGCCGTCGAGCGTCTCGTACAGGAACACAGCGTCGATCGTGGCAAGATCCTCATCGCGCCCGTGGGAGATACCAACAGTGCGGGCGAGCAGGCGGCCGGATCTGATACCGATGCTGCCGCGCCGAGCACGGGTGGACGGTCAGACGCCAAATTGACCGGGCCGATCGAGGTCTCGGTCGAGATCCAGGATGACGCGACAGCGCGCAAAATGCGCGACGCGTTCGAAGAATTCGGCGCTCACGACATCGGTGGCGGCTGAGGGCGCGGAACTGGCGCGGTGAAGTATCACGCTCACCGAGCCATGTTGCCGCTCTGACGCATTCCGCATTCTAATCCTTCCGGACGATGCTGATCTCGCCGCTCGCCTCGAGGACTGCAAATTTGATCTGGTCCTGTTTTTCCAGACCTTGTTGAATGCGTGCGGCCTTTAGAACGTCATCGATGCTCACCCGGGCCCGCCTCAACGCGCGGTCGTCAGGCTGGCCATGACTCATGAGAATGGTTGGCGTCCCATCGATGACAAGACCCAATCCGGAATGTCCCTTCTTGAGATAGGACAGGGCGATGTCGATCCCGAACAGCGTGACAATGAGCACAAAAGCATTGGTGATCGAAAAGTCATCCCCGAGCAGCGCCTGCTGCGTGGTCTCGGCGATGATCAGCAGAAGGACGAGGTCGAAGGGCGTCATTTGCGCGAGCGTCCTGCGCCCCGACAGCCGAACGATGACAAGCAAGACGACGTAGATCGCAAAGCCGCGAAGAACGGTTTCCGTGATAGTTCCTAGGGAAGAATGATCAGGGTGACGGCCGCGGGCGCGCGGTCGATTGAGACGGTACCGCGTACAATACCGGGGGCGCCTGGCTTGATCATGATCTTCGCCATGGCGCGCTCGCCTGGCCGAACGTGGACGATAAGCTCTTCGCCCGCTGCCGTGGCCGATGATTTCGATGGCCGAGGCTGGGCCCCTTCGATCGCGATGCCTCGGCCGAACTCGGGGGATAGAAGAATTCGGCGTTCGGCTTCGACCGCTGGGGAAAACGCTATGGATATGGTGTCCTCAGTCTGCCAGCGCGCGAAACGAGGGTAGTTGATCTCATTGCCGGCCGCTTGGATTCGAGCGCGAGCGAACACGCCGCCTTCTCCCGAAAACCCTAGCAGCGCAGCGACGATGATGAGGCCGTATCCGACCCAAGCCCAGCGCTGGACGGTCCAGTACTTCTCTTGAAAGGCGCGGTGCTCATCAAGATCGAGTTTCTCAGCCACGTTCATTGGTCCCCACCCTCAACCGGCATATGTGGCTATCGCCTCAATCTGGAACGCTGACGGCGAGAGTTGGTTGCGTTGCGGTCGGCTGCGTCCTGTGCGTCACTGGACCGGCATCAGTTCGTGTCGGCAGACCCTGTGCGGGCCCCATTTCCATCCGGATCAAGCGCCCTGCGACGGTCGAGCAGGCGCATGATGGGCGTGACTGTTATACCGTGCATCAGGATCGACATCAGGATGATCAGGCCGACGATCGCCCAGAGCCGCTCGCCTTCCTCGATAACGCCCATGTGGTTCAGTCCATAGGCGAGATAGTAGATGGTGCCGATCCCCCGGATACCGAAGAACGCCAACGTCAGCCTCTCCGTCCAGCTCGCATCGTGACCGATCAATCCGATTAGCCCTGTGACCGGGCGTATGACGAGTAGGACTATCAACGCCACCGCGACGTCGAGCCCCGAAAGTGGCGCGAGCAGCCCGCTGACGAGTGCACCGCCGAACGCCAGCAGCAGCACCATCATCGCGATGCGCTCGATCTGTTCGGTCAGTTCGTGCATCTCGAGCTGGAAGTCGTGATCGCGATGGGCGTTGCGGAACGTCAGTGCCGTGACGAAGACTGCCAGGAAGCCGTAGCAATGGATGAGTTCGGTCAGGCCGTACGAGACGAAGGTCGCCGAGAGCGCGATGAGGCCATCGCCGGTCTTTGCGAGCTTGGTCTTGGCCGGCGCACTGAAGGTCAGCCAGCCAAAAACGCGGCCGATGGCGTAACCGGCCGCTATGCCGGCGCCGATTTCCCAAAGCACGCTGTAGGTCAGCCAATTCGTCAGCCATGGCTCGCCCGTGGCTGAGGCGGCTGCGAGAGCGATTGCGAGATGGACGAAGGGGAAGGCGAAGCCATCATTCAATCCAGCCTCCGAGGTTAGCCCGAAACGCACCTCGTCCTCCTGACCAGATTGGGGCGGGCCTACCTGGACGTCGGCTGCCAGGACGGGATCGGTCGGCGCCAACGCGGCCGCAAGAAGAAGTGCCAAGGTCCACGACACGCCCAACCACCAACCGGCCAGCAGGGTAATCGCCGCGATGCTCAGCGGCATTGTGATCGCGATCAACCGCCACGTGATCATCCATTTCCGGACGCTGAAGAGCCTGTCGAGCTTCAGCCCGGCGCCCATCAAGGCGATGATGACCACGAACTCCGAGAAGCGCTCGGTGATCTCGGGATAACGCATCGGCAGCGGATCGAGCGTCACCCACGGCAGCGAGAATATCGCCGCTCCCAAGGCAATGCACACGATCGGCAAGGACAGAGGCAATCGCTGCAGGACCAAAGGCAGCCACGCCACGAGTGCGATGAGAAGCCCCGCCCCCGTGAGGATGACGATGTAGGGGTCGGGAGCAAGGCCGTTAGTTGACAGCATGTAAGTCAACCATCGGTCAGTGAATTCGATCCTCCCCACCCATGAACTTTCCACTTCATTCGGCAATCCGTGCGCCACCACGTGTTCCGTCCCAGGGAACCGCCTAGTCCTGTCCTCGCGCAAGTTGTCGCAATGGATTCAACGCAGGAGGCCGTCGGCTTCGAACGCTTCCCAGCCCTCCAACGGCGTTCGCACGCCGTCGCCCTTCTGATCCTCCTTGATATCGCTCGCCTTGCTGCGACGATCCTTGGCTGTGCGGGCCAGTGCCGCCTTGCCCGCCGCGCGCCGTCGGTTCTCAGCGGCGGTACGCGCATCGTCCTCACGCCAGACGACCACAAGGTCCTCATCGAGAATGTCTTCTACGTACCGCGGGTCGAAGACGTGAAACGTCACAGCCTTGGCGCGGCCTCGAAGTTTCACGGTGCGCGTCCCGGCACTTTTCAAGCGTCCATCCTTGAGCCACTTGTGGCGCTCACGCGACGACATGGAGAGAATATCCTCTGCCTCGCGGGGGAGGATCGGCAAAGCTTCGATCCGATCCAACACCTTGGCGATAGCCATTGAGGCAGCATCAAACTCATGCTGCTGGGCCTTATCCATCCGCAACTCGACACTGCCGATCGTGGCCACGACTTTCTTCCTCGACGTCCAAGGTAAGCGGCGTCGAAGCTCCTGTTCGATCCCCTTCAGCCGGACAGACGAGCCGAGCGTGGCCGAAGATGGCAGCGGCCACTCGGCGACAAGCTCAGGGGTTATTTCGGCGATGTTTTCGGCAGGCATCATGTCAAATTGGGAGCGCTAGCGTGCACGATTAACCTCAACTCATCGCACGTGTTCCGCACGAGAACATCAGTGAGTGCATCGATCGGGTCACAGCAGCCGCGGCTGCACCTGAGCCGTCCGCGGAGCACTGGGCATGTCGCCGCGTCGGGAGAGTTCGGTCTCAGCGCTGAACCGCAAGTCGAGGTCGCGATCGGACGCTAACTCGCGCAGGGCAACGATCGAGAGCTGGTCCCAACTCTTTCCGCGATCGGGGCCGGACGGCACGCGTGGCAACAGCCCCGGCTCCCGGCTCCAAGTGAGAAGTTGCTCGAGCGAGGTCTGGTTTAGCATGTCACGCAGGTGATGCGCGGTGACATAGGCATCAGGCATGGCACGATGCGCCGGAAGCCCGATCTCATGGATCAGCCCTGCCGGCATCCGCTGATAGCGCAGGAGCTGGTTCGAGAACCGCGGCAGATGTGGCCAAGTCCGTAGGGCGCACTTCCAAGTGCAGATCCAGTCTGCCCCGCCACTCAGCCTGGCCGTACAATACCGCTGCTCGAAAGCTGCGCGATGGGCCGCCAGAGCGGCGACTTCGCCTTCGGGACGCAGGACGGAGGGCGCGATATCCTTCCAAAACGGTGCGCCGGTGACGTCTTCGTCACGGATATGATGGATCGCCATCGTGTCGGGGGAGATCGGTCGGCCGGGGTTCACGAAGAATGCCCCGCGTTCTTCGTCGACGCGCCATCTGCCGTCCGACCCCAGCGCTACGTCCTGCCAACCGATCTCGCAGACGTCGAGGGGTCCGTTGCCTGCGGTTTCAAGGTCGATGACGCGGACGCGCGTGGTGAACATGAGCTGGAGATCACCATCCGAACCGACCGTTACAAGTCAGGAGCGACGCTCTGTCTCGGTTCGTCGCCGTGGCTGTCTGGACTGAGGGCTGACCGTTGAAACCATATTCGCCCGCAGGCTCCCAGGGGCCTCCGTGATATCGCCAGAGCAGCAAGCCGGTCGCCATGGCTTCGAACGGAACGAAGGAGGTGGAACACGTTCGTAAGAGCGCCTTGGCGGTCGTCGCCTCGGTCTTGTTTTGGATTGTGACATGCGGGCGGAAGCCCTGCGCGTCCTGTCGGGTCAGATGCGTCGACCATTGGCCCGCGATCTCGGCCCGAAGGCGCTGCAGCTCCGGGCTGTCGATCACATAGGCCGTGCCCTGGCCCAGGAAGCGGAGGGAAGACACGAGGATATGAAACGGCGCCTGGCTGGTCGCCACCGACGCCAGCCCCTCGGCGATCTCGCCATGGCGGTTGCCCGGCAGATGGTGGAAAAAGGTCAGATGGGCCGGGATGTGGTTGCGCGCAGGCGGAAAATGCCGCCTGCGCTCCTCATCGAACCGCGCGAAGCTCGTCTCGTCAAAACGCAGCGTCAGGATCAGCGGTGCGTCGTCCATTTGGATCTCGTCCTTCCGACCATCGCCGCCGAGTGGGATGGTGGCGATAGGCTCATCGCCACATGCCGCGCATCTGGGCGCGGACATCGATCCGCGGGCCCTGGCTCGCTGCCCGCGCGGCCTCAGGCGTGGCGATGGGCCACGCCGTGCGCTCGAACCTGCCGAGCAGCACATTCGGAATGAAGCGCGTGCGCGCCGCATAGACATGGCGGTCGCCGGTGGCGCTCTGGCCGTGCGTGAAGAAGCGTTGTGGCACCATGAGGTGTAGATCGTCCTTGGCCCGCGTCATCGCGACATAGAGCAATCGACGCTCCTCCTCGATCTCGTCGCTGGTGCCGACGCCGAGATCGGAGGGAATGCAGCCATCAACGACATTCATCACGAAGACCGATGTCCACTCCTGCCCCTTGGACGAATGGATCGTCGAGAGGATGACATAGTCTTCATCGAGCAGCGGAACGCCGGCCTGGTCGCTGGTGGCATCGGGCGGGTCGAGCGTCAGTTCGGTCAAAAAGCGCTCGCGTGAAGGATAGCCGCTGGCGATCTGTTCGAGCTGGACGAGGTCGGCCTGCCGCGTCGAGGCGTCCTCGTGGATGCGTTCGAGATGCGGCTCGTACCACTGCCGCGCCCGCTCGATCTCGGCCGGCCAGCCCGCTCGGCCTGAGCGCAACTCCTCGATCGCGCCCAGGAACCCCGCCCAATCGTCGCCGACCCGTGGCGGCGGCGGGGCCGACGCCAGCGCCTCCATCGGATCGGTCGCCGCCGCGATATGGTCGAGAACGCGCTGGGCCGAGGTCGGCCCGACAACGGGCAGCAATTGCATCACCCTGAAGCCGGCGACCTTGTCGCGCGGGTTCTCGACGAAACGCAGCAGCGCCAGAACGTCCTTGATATGCGCGGCGTCGAGGAACTTCAGGCCGCCGAATTTGACGAAGGGGATGTTGCGTCGGGTCAGCTCGATCTCCAGTGGGCCGCTATGATGCGAGGTCCGGAATAGCACCGCCTGCTGCTTCAGGGTTGAGCCCGCTTCGCGGTTCTCTAACACGCGGTCGGCGATATAGCGGGCCTGGTCGGCCTCGTCGCGGACGTTGACGAGTTGCGGCAATGCGCCCGTCGCGCGGTCGGTCCAAAGGTTTTTGGTGAAGCGCTCGCTGGCGAGGTCGATGACACCGTTGGCGGCGCTCAGGATGGCCTGCGTCGAGCGGTAGTTCTGATCGAGCGTGATGATCTCGGCCGGCGGCGAAAAGGCTGAGGGAAAGTCGAGGATGTTGCGGATCGTCGCGGCCCGGAACGCGTAGATCGACTGCGCATCGTCGCCGACCACGGTGAGGCCATGCCCGTCAGGTTTCAGCGCCAGCAGGATCGAGGATTGCAGCTGGTTGGTATCCTGGTACTCGTCGACCATAACATGGTCGAAACGCGCGCCGATCTCGGCGGCGAAATCGGGATCGGCCATGGTCTGCGCCCAGTAGAGCAACAGATCGTCGTAATCGAGCACGTTTTGGCGCTGCTTGGCTTCGACATAGGCTGCAAACAGTGCGCGCAGCTCCGGGGCCCAGGCGACGCACCAAGGGAAGGAAAGGGTCAGCACCGCATCGATCGGCGTCTGCGCATTCACGCAGCGCGAATAGATCGCCAGGCAGGTGCCCTTCGCCGGGAAGCGGGTTTCGGTCTTTGAGAAACCGAGTTCGTGACGCACGAGGTTCATCAAATCGGCCGCGTCCTCGCGGTCGTGGATGGTGAAAGCGGGATCGAGCCCGATCTGATCGGCATAGTCGCGCAGCAATCGGGCGCCGAGACCGTGGAAGGTGCCGGCCCATCGCAGCGCGTCGGTCATCACGCTCGCGCCCTCGCCCATGACCTTGCGGGCGATGCGCTCGACGCGGCGGGTCATTTCGGCTGCGGCGCGGCGCGAAAACGTCATCAAAAGAATGCGGCGCGGATCGGCGCCCGTCACAATCAAATGGGCGACGCGGTGCGCCAGAGTGTTGGTCTTGCCGGAGCCGGCGCCCGCGATCACCAGCAGGGGCGCGGCACGGCCGCTGCCGACGCCATGGGTGACGGCCCGGCGCTGCGCCGGGTTGAGCGTATCAAGATACGGCTTGGCGAGAGGCGGCGAATCGATGGCGAGCATAAGCCGGACTCGAACAGTTTCCGGTTTTGTTCGCAATCTCCATCATGCCACAGGCAGCTGGCACGATGGCGATCCGGCCAAGCGGAACAGACTCTAACCGCCATCGTTTGGCTCTTCGGCAGAGGAGTTTTTATGCGTAACGGTCCCAGGGACAGGCTTATCGGTGAGCTTGCGTCGCAACTCGGCGGCGAGCACGAGACCGGGGCCGCAATCGCCGAGGTCGCCGCGAGCGGTGAGATCGAGCGAGAGATCCTGCTGACGCTTCTGGAAAAGCCCATCCCCGCTTGTTCGCAGGAGGACCTGAACCGTGCTGATCGGCTCGCGGCGTCTGCCATGAAGCGTCGCGCAATCGCGGCCTGATCTGGCTGCTGCAACCTCATCAGGATGGCGGAGGCGTGCCTTGGAAAAGCTGAATGCCTATCGCCAGAAGCGCGATTTCAACAAAACCAAAGAGCCGAATGGCGATGCGTCGGTCGTCGCGTCCAAGCGGCTACGCTTCGTGATCCAGAAGCATGACGCTACGCGCCTGCATTACGATCTCCGCCTTGAAGTCGATGGCGTATTCCGCTCTTGGGCGGTGACCAAGGGTCCCTCTTTGGATCCATCAGATAAGCGTCTTGCCGTGGAGGTCGAGGACCATCCCCTGCCTTACGGCGACTTCGAGGGGACGATTCCCAAGGGGCAGTATGGCGGTGGCACGGTTCAGCTTTGGGACCGTGGCCATTGGCACGCGGAAGGCAAGGTCAGCGCCGACAAGCAACTCGAGAAGGGCGAGCTGAAATTCCAGCTCGACGGAGAGCGCCTGCAAGGCAGCTTCGTCCTCGTCCGCATGCGCCACGACCGAGACGGAGGCAAACGTACAAACTGGCTATTGATCAAGCACCGCGACGAACACGCGGTCGAAAGCCATGGCGACGCTGTTTTGGCCAGCGACCAGTCGGTAGCGTCTGGACGGAGCATGGCGGCCATCGCCGCTGGCAAGGGCCGGTCACCAAAGCCGTTCATGCTGAAGGAGGACGTTCTTGCAGCCGATGCGGAATGGGACAGTCGCAAAGGGCTCGCCGCGCGCGAACGGGGCCAGCGTGCCAAGCCCGTTTCCAAAGCCAACCGTTCCCCGTCACCGGCGCCCAAGTCGAAAAAGTCCGTCGCTGCCACCGCTCTTCCCGCCTTCATCGAGCCTCAGCTTTGTCGCAGCGTCGAACGGCCCGCCAGCGGAGGGGATTGGGTCCACGAGATCAAGTTCGATGGCTACCGGATCCAGATGAGGATCGAGAACGGCGTCGTCTCACTCAAGACCCGGAAGGGTCTCGATTGGACTGCAAGGTTCGATGCGATCGCGAAGGCAGCCACAGGTCTGCCTGCCGGGATCATCGATGGCGAGATCGTCGCACTCGACGATCATGGCTCGCCGGATTTCGCGGCACTTCAGGCGGCCCTGTCCGAAGACAAGACGGACGATCTGGTCTTCTTCGGCTTCGACATGCTCTTCGACGGGAGCGCCGATCTGCGAGAGGAGCCGCTACTCGGCAGGAAGGAGCGGCTGAAGCGCTATCTGGATGAGCATGCCGATGGTGTGACGCTGCGCTACGTCGAGCACTTCGATACCGGCGGCGACGCCGTGCTGAAGTCGGCCTGCCGCCTGTCGTTGGAAGGTATCGTCTCCAAAGCGACCGACGCGCCCTATGTTTCCGGGCGCAGCGATACCTGGACGAAGGCCAAGTGCCGCGCCGGGCATGAGGTCGTGATCGGAGGATGGTCGACAACGGCTGGCCGGTTCAAGTCGCTTCTGGTCGGTGTCAACCGGGGCGCGCATTTCGTCTATGTCGGGCGGGTCGGTACGGGCTACAGCGCGGCCAAGATCGAAGCCCTGATGCCCAAGCTCAAGGCCGCCTCCGCTAAGACGTCACCTTTCACCGGCATCGGGGCGCCAAAGCGAGAAGCCGGCGTGACTTGGCTGAAGCCCGAGCTCGTGGCCGAGATCGCCTTTGCCGGGTGGACCGGTGACGGCATGGTCCGTCAGGCTGCCTTCAAGGGTTTGCGCGAGGACAAGCCGGCCGAGGAGGTCGAGGTGGACCTGCCGTCCGATCCCGAGACGGTCGCGACGCCCAAGCCAGCGCCGGCGCGATCGCGCGGGCGCGGCGGCCGTGCCGTCGTCATGGGCGTCAGCATCAGTCACCCCGACAAGGCGCTGTGGCCGCACGCTGAGGACGATAGACCCGTCTCGAAGCAGGACCTGGCCGAGTACTTCGAAGCTGTCGGCGAATGGATGCTTCCCCACATCAAGGGCCGGCCCTGTTCCCTCGTGCGAACGCCAGACGGGATCGAGGGGGAAACGTTTTTCCAGCGCCATGCCGGCATGGGAACCTCAAACCTGTTCGCACTCGTTCGCGTTTCGGGCGACAGGAAGCCCTATCTGCAGATCGACCGGATCGAGGCGCTTGCCGCCGCGGCCCAGGTCGGGGGTATCGAGCTCCACCCTTGGAACTGCGTTCCTGGCTCTCCCGAGATACCCGGGCGCCTTGTCTTCGATCTCGATCCGGGCCCTGGCGTAACCTTCGGCGATGTGATCGACGCGGCCAAGGAGATGAAAGAGCGGCTCGAGGCCCTTGGTCTGGTCAGCTTCTGCAAGACCACAGGCGGCAAGGGCCTCCACGTCGTCGTGCCCCTGGTACACGGCGAGCGGGCATCGTGCGACTGGCCGGCGGCCAAGGATTTTGCGCGAGGGGTGTGTGCGCAGCTCGCGAGCGACGAGCCGTCGCGCTACGTCGTCAACATGGCCAAGCGTCTCCGTAACGGCCGCATCTTTCTCGATTATCTTCGTAATGACCGGATGGCGACTGCCGTGGCGCCGCTCTCACCCCGGGCCCGGCCCGGAGCCCATGCCTCGATGCCATTGACGTGGTCCCAGGTAAAGGCGGGTCTCGATCCCAGCCGCTTCACGGTAAGGACGGTGCCTGGGCTTCTGAAGAAGACGAAGGCTTGGGACGGCTATGACGCTGCGGCGGGATCGATCACCGATGCCATCAAGAAGCTCGGAAAGCGCACCTCATCTGCCTGACCCTCAGTTGGCCGGACAACGCGGGAACGAAGAGACGAGACCCTGCGTTCACCGGGGCAGTTGGAGATGTGACCATGGCGCCGCGGACGTTCTGGAAGGGCTATCTGAAGCTATCGCTGGTGACGTGTCCGGTTGCGATGATGCCGGCACGCTCCGAGAGCGAGAAGGTTCGCTTCCACACGCTCAATCGCAAGACCGGCAACCGCATCCAGAGCCGATATGTCGATGCCGTCACCGGCAAGCCGGTGGCCGACGACGACGAGGTCAAGGGATATCCTAAGGGCGATGACGACTATGTTGTCCTGGAGGATGACGAACTCGATTCCGTCGCCTTGGAGAGCACCCGCACAATCGACATTCAGACCTTTGCCCCACGATCCTCGGTCGGCTGGATCTGGTATGACGCGCCCCATTACCTCGTGCCCGACTCCAAGGTTGGCGAAGAGGCCTTCTCGGTGATCCGGGAAGCGATGAAGCGGACGAAGACGGTGGGGATTTCCCGCGTCGTTCTGTATCGCCGCGAACGCGCCGTGCTGCTGGATGCGCGCGACAACGGCATTGTCCTCTGGACACTGCGCTATGGCGACGAGGTTCGGCCCGAGAAGGACTATTTTGCCTCGATCAAGGACGCCGAGCCCGAAGCGGAACTGCGGCCGTTGATGGACAAGCTGATCACGACCCGCACGAAAGACTGGTCGCCCGATCTGGCCAAAGACCCCGTCCAGGACGAGCTGCTCGCGATCATCAAGGCCAAGCAGAAGGGCCGTAAGCCCGCGAAGCCTCAGGCTAGCGAAGGCAATGTCGTGCACATCATGGACGCACTGAAGCGAAGCCTCGAGCCACGCAAGAAGTGATCATCCGGCCTTTTCTCGTGGCGCTTCCTTGGCGGCAGGCGCCTTCGTCGCTTTCTGGGCGGGCTTGCTCTTGGCGCTTTCGCGCAGCGCATCAAGCAGGCTTACAACCTTGGTCGGCTCGGGCCGCTTCTGCGGCTTGATCTTGCGCCCTTCGATCTTCGCCTGGACCAATTCAGCCAGGGCGCTTTCATAGCGGTCATCGAACTCTCTGGGATCGAACTCGCCAGCTTTCGTCTTAATGATGTGCTCGGCCAGTTCGAGCATCTCGTCGTCGATCTTGATCTTGGGCACGTCGCTGAAGGCGTCCTCCTTGGATCGCACCTCGTAGTCGAAGTTTAAGGTGGTCGCGATCAGACCCTCGCCATGCGGTCGGATCAGGATCGAGCGCATGCGGCGGAAAATGACCGTTCGGGCAAGGGCTGCCGACTTTTGGCCCCTCATGCCCTCGCGGATTAGTCCGAAGGCCTCGGACGCGACAGGCGAGCTGGGCGAGACATAGTAGGGCTTGTCGAAAAAGATGTCGTCGATCTCGTCGCAGGGCAGGAACGTCTCGACGGTTAGCGTCTTGTCGCTTTCGGGAATGGCGGCAGCGATCTCATCGGGCTCGAGGATGACGTAGTCGCCGTCGCCCTTGTCATAGGCCTTGACCTGATCCTCGGTCTCGACGGGCTTGCCAGAAATCTCGTCGATGAACTGGCGGTGGACACGATTGCCGGTCTTGCGGTTGATGGTGTGAAACGAGATGCGCTCCGATGTCGAGGCGGCGGTGTAAAGCGACACCGGGCAGGTGACCTCGGCGATCTTGAGAACGCCCTTCCAGACTGCGCGTGGAGCCATATTCGTTCCCGATCCGCGTCACCTCACCAACGTTTGCGAGCAACTAGCCGACGGTGTCGATGGTTCCACCCGCAAGCGCTCCAGCGAGAAACCTGTCAGATGCCAAACGACGACTCCGTTATCGCAAAAGCCTTGAATGCAGGCCTGCGCCGGCTTCTTGTGACGGCCTTTGTCCACGAGAAAGATCTGGGTTCAGGCAACCCGCGAACAGGCGATCTGCAGGCTGCGTTCAGGCGCGAGATCGATCGGCTCTTGATCCGCGGTATCACCGAGGGCGGCGACGCCGTCGAACTAACAAAGGCAGTTCGGCAAGCGCTAAACCTCTTTGTCGACGCCGCTCAACAGGAGGCGTCGAGCCGCCGGGATGCACCAGGACAGATACAGTAGATCGGCCATCGAGAGAGTCGATGTCAGTGCGCGCTTACGCCAGACCAGTGAGGCCATAATATCCCGCTGGATCGGAGCAACCGGGCCGCGAGGATGCTGAAAAATTGACGACACCCGAAACGAACGAAACCTAATGAGTTTGTTTGTGGCGGGCGTGCAGCTCGCGCAACACGACGTCGAATTGGGCGGATTGCGCCGTCACCGAGCGTCTTATGTTCAATACATCTCAATCTATGTTAGGAGGCTCTCCTTGTCGACGAGCTCCGGCGACGCGCTGGGACGGCATCGGCCGAAAGCTGGATCCAAACGGGCGCGTGGTCGCTCGCCTTCTCCCAGCCACGCACGTCGCGATCAACGCCGGCAGCAACGAGATGCTTTGCGATCTGCGGGCTCAGCAGAAAATGATCCAGGCGCAGTCCGGCGTCTCGGGCCCATGCGTTCCGCAGGTAGTCCCAGAACGTGTAGATGGGCTCATCTGGATGTTGCACCCGCACGGCATCGGTCCAGCCTTGGCCTGCCAGAGCCTGAAAGGCGTCGCGGACCTCGGGGAGAAACAATGCATCCTTTCGCCATCGCGCGGGATTGTAGACGTCCAGATCGGCCGGGATGACGTTGAAATCGCCAACCAGCATGACCGGAACATCCAAACTGAGAAGGTCCGAGGCATAATGCGTCAGCCGCTCCAGCCACCGAAGCTTGTAGGCGAGTTTGGGGCCGGGTGCAGGGTTGCCATTGGGCAGGTACAGGCAACCGATCAGCACGCCGTTGACCGCCGCCTCGAGGTAGCGGCTCTGATCATCACTGGCATCGCCGGGAAGGCCGCGCCGGGTCTCGATCGGCTCCCGGCCTCGAGCGAGGATCGCGACACCATTCCAGGCCTTCTGGCCATGCCAGATTGCGCCATAGCCGGCGTTTTCGATTTCTCTGGTTGGGAAGCGCACATCTGGCGCTTTGAGCTCCTGCAAGCAGACGATGTCGGGCCGCGTTTCTTCCAACCACTGCAACAGAACGGGCAGGCGCCCGTTGATTCCGTTGATGTTGAAGGTGGCGACCTTCATCGATCGGTTTGTCCCATGATCCGATCAGCCCAAGCGGAAACCTCGTCGGCCATGGTTTGGAGATGATCGGCCGCAGTTAGGCCCGAGATACTTTTCCGCGGCTTGAGGTCGTGATCGCCGTCCTCCAGCCAGAGGAGTTGGATCGCCGCAGACAGCGAGTAAGCGGAGACATCCGCTTGGGTGCCGAACACATCGCGCGTTCCCTGCACGATCAGCGCAGGGGTCTTCAAATCAGCCAGGTGCTTGGTGCGGACCTGATCGGGCTTGGAGGGCGGATGGAATGGATAGCCCAGGCAGAGCAGGCCCTTAATGCGGCCTAAAGCGAAAAGGTCATCTGCGATCATGCTGGCGACGCGGCCCCCCATCGATTTACCACCGATGATGAGCGGCCCTGTCGTGCCAAGCGCTTCGATAGTGGCGACATATTCCCGTTTGAGCTTTTCAGCTTGCGGCGGCGGCTTACGAGCGGACCCGGTCCGCCGCTCAGCCATGTAGTCAAATTCGAACCGCGCCACCCGCAATCCCACCCGGGCCAGCGCTTCGGCTGTGGCGTTCAACGTTGCCGAGTCCATCGGCGCCCCCGCGCCATGAGCCAGTAGGATCGTGATGCTGGCGCTCTCGAGTCCGTTGAACAACATGGTCATCGGGAATCCTATCAAGCTTGATTGTCGTCTCTTTCCCTCTAGACGCAATTTCGACCCGGCTTTTCACTTAGGTTGCTTGATCTCACTGCCCGGTTCGGACGGGTGCCGGATGTCGCCGCATGCATCATCCGATCTTCTTCGAGGCGGTTCGACACCGTTAGGGGATTGCAATGACAATTACCCGCCGCTTCAGGCTGGTGGGACGCGGACCAAGGAAGCACGAAGGCCAGCCTGTAAGCGGCGGACCTTCGCGTCGTTGCTAAAGGATCAGTCGAGGAGGTCAGACGGCACCTTGCCGCCGTTTTCCGATAGCTTTTTGATGACTGCCTTGTGCAGCCAGACGTTCATTGTAGCGCGTGCCACCTGTCCGACAGGTTCTGGAAACCGATTTTCGGCGTTTGCTGCAGCCCCGAACAGAGCCCGGTGACGCCCAACACGCCGGCGGTCACGATCGCGGCGGTCTGAGGCAGTCCGATCACCGATCCGACGGCCCCGGCGGCCAGGACGGCAACCGTCAACCATGTCATTTCTTTTTCGAGGCCACCGACGAACCGGTTGGATCCCGAGACCAGGTTGTCGACGCGACCGACTTCGCCCAGCTTGACGGCGACCGTCATCGCCCGAAGACGCTCGCACTCTAGACCCAGTGTCTCAAGCTCGGCATCCCGCTGATCCCAGGCGCCCTTCGCTTCGGCCGCCTCCGCCTATTGGGCTTACCATGCCCTTCTAGCGGCAGCGCGGCAACCTGTTGCGGTCGTACTTCGCCTTAACTGCGGCACTTTCTGCTTAAACACTCTCAAACGGTGATCTATATATTTCAAAGGCTTATGAAGCGTTTGAGTCGCGAGTGCGGCAAACTTCGGTTTCCCCTACACGTAGGGAAAACCGAAGTTTTCCGCAGTTGACCAAAACTGCCGCAAACTGCGCCCGGTTGAGCCCGCTGGGGTCGGATTGGCGCTTGCTCCACGTGCGAGAATTGCGAAGTACTGCGGGTTGACGACAGATGTGAGACGGACGCTGGATCTAGAGGCATCGTGTTGCCGCGATTGTCGGTCGAGTTCCGCAATGGGCGTCTGGGCGCCCAGCCTTAGCCGGGCGTCCGATCTCATTCTGATCGGTCACTTCGTACTGCCACGGTTATGAGTTCCATCAACGACCTGGCTGCCGCGATTCGGCTTTGGACCTTCGATTGACCGACCCAATCACCATCGATTCTCGATCCATTCGATCAGACCAATCGGTCAAGCTTGCTTGAACAATGGCTCATTCGCGACATCTGACGGACGCCCGCTCGCTGCAGATGACGGAGCCCCTAAGGCCTGCCAAGATGGCGGCCCGACATCCCTCACGGCCTTTGTCCGGCGAAGCGAGACACGATCTTGCGCAAGACGATCGAACTGGCCCTTCGTGAGAATTGGCAGCGCCTGTTCGGTTATGCGTGCCGGCTGAGCGGCGGCCGTGAAGCGGCCGGCGACCTGCTGCAGTCCTGCGCGAGCAAGGCTCTCGCCAGCCGCACGGCGCCTGTCGAACCATCGCAGACGCGCGCCTGGCTGTTCAAGATCCTACGCAACTGCTGGATCGACGATCACCGCCGGTTGGCGGTCCGCGCAATCGACAGCCCTGGCGAGATTCGGATCCAAACGCCTTGGGACTGCGACGACCGCCTCATTGCGGAAATCACCGTCAAGCAGGCCCTGGAGAAGATTGATCCAGCCCATCGTGAGATCGTTGAACTGGTTGATATCGCAGGGTTCCGCTATGCGGAGGCCGCTGAAATCCTTGATCTGCCCGTGGGCACGGTGATGAGCCGATTGAGCCGCGCACGTCTGGCGATGCTGGTTCTGATCGAAGGGCACAACGTTATGCCGATTGCGGCCGGTCGGCGTCGCGCAGGGTGAAGACGGGTGCAAGGTGAACACGAGACATGACGGGTAGCCTGCCAATGAGCTGGGAAGCGCTCAACGCCTATGTCGATGACGAGCTTCCGCCGGAGGCCGCCGCCGATGTCGCAGCCGCCGTCGCGCGCGATCCCGATCTCGCCGCCCGCGTCGCCAGCCTGTCGCGCTTGCGCGCCACGACGCGGAGCCTGACGCTCGGTATGAACGCGCCCGCGCCTCGGCTACCAGGCCGGAAACAGGGGTTCCCCGTACGGTTCGCGGCGCTCGCGGCATCGCTTGTCATCGTCGCTGGCTTTGCCGCCGCGATCTGGTCGTTCTCCTGGACATCGCGGGATGGCGGGCCGCTTTCGGCGGCCGTCGCCGCGCATCACGCCTGGCTTGCCGATACAAAGCCTGCTCACGGCGGCCGGCTCCAGGTCGAGATGGCCGGCGCGAGTACAAAAGCCCTTCCGGACCTGACGCTGGCGTCGCTGACGCTCGTCCACCTGTCGCTCGACCCGGCGATCCGTAAGGGCGGTGGCGTGCTTGCCGGCTATGTCGGCCCCAATGGCTGCCGGGTGGGGCTCTGGATCGCCCCTCATCATGGCCCGACCCATCCGCAGCCTGTCGCCGATGATCGCGACGGACTGATGATCCGTCGCTGGAGCGGGACCGAGGCAGACTATGCGCTGCTCGGGCGCGACATCGACAGCTTGCGGCTGGATCGGATCGCCGCGCTGGTCGCAAGGCTGACCCGGATGGACCCCGTCATTCCGCGGGACCAGATCGCCGCGCTAGACGAGGCGCGCAGCATCGCTCCCGCCTGCACGGGATGATGCCTTTAGATTTTCGGATGAGCCCGGAATAAACCGACCGTCTCGGGCGTCGTCTCCCATGAGGAACATGTCCTCGGGAGAAACGCCATGCTCAACGAAGCACAATCGCGGGATGCCGCAACGCATTCAGACCACAATGATGCCGACCGTCGCGAAGCCGTCCAGACCTCGCGCCGGGGCCTTTTGCTCGGCGGCAGCCTCGTCTCGCTGGGTGCGGCCGCCGGCCTGGGCCTGCCGCTCGGCGGTGGACGCTCCGGCCTGACATCGACGGCCTCGGCGCAAGGCGCGCCGGCATCGGGCGCCGCCCCCAAGGGCCCGCAGCCCTTCGACTATCCCGGCAAGGACAAGGGCCTCGTCCTGCTCGGCGATCGGCCGCTCGTGGCCGAGACGCCCGAGCGCCTGCTCGACGACGACACCACCCCGATCGGGAAATTCTTCGTCCGCAACAACGGGCAATTGCCCGATGAGGCGAAGAACGCCGAGGCCTGGACGCTCAAGATCGAGGGCGAGGTCGACAAGCCGCTGACGCTGACCCTCGCCGAGCTGAAATCGCGTTTCCCCGCGCAGACGATGCGGATGGTGATGGAGTGCGGCGGCAATGGCCGCTCCACCTTCCAGCCGCCCGGACGCGGCAACCAGTGGACCAATGGCGGCGCCGGCTGCGCGGAATGGACGGGCGTGAAGCTCGCAGACGTGCTGAAGGCGGCAGGCCTGAAGGACAGCGCGAAGTTCACCGGCCATTACGGCGCCGATCCGCATCTTTCGGGCGATGCAGGCAAGGATGCGATCTCGCGCGGCATGCCGATCGAGAAGGCGCTCGAGCCGCATTCGATGATCGTCTGGGCGATGAACGGCGAACCGCTGCCGCATATCCACGGCGGGCCACTCCGGCTGGTCGTGCCGGGCTGGCCGGGTTCGCTCTCCTCGAAATGGCTGACCCGGGTGCTCGTCCGCAAGGACCCCCATGACGGCCAGGGCATGGGCGGCACCTCCTATCGCCTGCCGACGGTTCCGGTCGTCCCGGGCTCCAATGTCGACGGCAAAACCAACTTCGCAGACATGACCTCGATGCCGGTGCGCTCGATCATCACCGCGCCAGCGAACGGCGCGCGGCTGGCGGCCGGCACGCATCGGATCCCGATCCGCGGTGCGGCCTGGGCGGGCGACCACGACGTCCAGAAGGTCGAGGTCTCGTTCGACGCCGGCCAGCGCTGGCAGGCGGTTGACATGGCCAAGCCGAAGAACCGCTACGACTGGGTCCGCTGGACCGGCACGGTTGCACTGCCGAGCGACGGTTACTTCGAGATCTGGGTCAGGGCGACCGACTCGCGCGGTGTCGCCCAGCCGCATGTCGCGACCAACTGGAACCCGCAGGGCTACGGCGCGAACGCTTTGCACCGCATCGCCTTGCTGGTGGGCTGAGACATGCCGATCAGGACCACATCTCTGGCGGCCGCAGCAGCGGCCGCCCTTTTGGGCGCCCTCCTCGCCACCGCCTCGGCGCAGACACCGACGGCGGTCGAGGAAACGCCGGAATCGCTGCCGGATTTTCCCGGCCGCGAAGAGACCTTCGGCTATTGCGTTGGCTGCCATTCCTTTAAGGTGGTGGGCCGGCAGGGCATGGACAGGAGCCGCTGGGACGACACGCTGAGCTGGATGACCGAGAAGCACGCCATGCCTGCGCCCGATGCCGAGATGCGCAAGGTGCTGATCGACTATCTGGCGCAAGCGTATCCCATCAAGGCCCCGACCCAAGCCGGCGGCTGGGTCAGTCCCTTCGCGCCAAAGCCGTGAGGCGAATCCTGGCTTGATCCCGATGTTGGAAATTGCGCTTGGTATCAGGACCAACAGGGCATTTTCGGGCGCATGTCTGCCGTGCACGCAGTAGCAGGTCAGTCGCGGGCGAGACGTCGGCATGACCGGCGGACCACCAGTTCGACCGGCAGGACCTGCTGCTTCTCCACCGTTTGACCCGCGACCATCGCCATCAACGTCTTCGCCGCGAGGTTGCCGATCCGGCCTGTCGGGACATGGACCGTCGTCAGCCCGGGTGAGACATGCGCCGACATGTCCAGCCCGTCGATGCCAACGACACTGAGGTTCTCGGGAACCGTCATGCCGCGGGCATGGGCCTCCTCAAGGCAGCCGATCGCGAAGAGGTCGATGCCGCCGATCAGCGCCGTGGGGCGGTCATCCAGGTCGAGCAGCATCGCGCATCCGGCTCGGCCGCCGGCTAGAGTCAGCGACTGTTCGACCACGAGTGTGTCCGGCAGCGACAGGCCGGCCTTCTCCAGTGCCATTCGAGCGCCGGCGAGCCTCGCCCTCTGGCGATCGTTGAACTGCAGATGACCGACGATCATGCCGATTCGGCGGTGGCCAAGGTTGATGAGATACTCCACTGCCAGGCGGCCGGCGAGCGCATTGTCGATGGTCACGGCGGTGAAGTGGCCGTCACCGCACCAGGTCAGCACCACCGGCAGGCCAGAGCTGCGGAGCAGGGCCGTCGTCTCCGGCGCCCGTTCCGCCCCGACCAGCATCAGCCCGTCGACGCCGCGTCCCAGCAGGGCGCGCACGGCCTGCGTCTCGGCGGCGGGGCTGGCCTCGTGCGAGGCGACCAGCAGCAGGTAGCCCGATTGCGCCAGCGTCGCCTGCATCGCCTGGAGAGCGCGGGCGAAGATGGCGCTGTCGAGCGTAGGAACGATCGCGCCGATCGTCATCGATCGGCCCGATGCGAGCGCCCTCGCCGCCCCGTCGGGCAGGTAGCCGAGGCGCTGGGCGCTGGCTCTGACTCGGGCGAGCGTTTCCGGTGAGAGAAGCTCGGGCTGGGCGATGGCACGAGAGACCGTGGCAGCGGACACCCCCGCATCCCGGGCCACATCGCTCAGCTTGACGCGCGCTGCGCTCACTATCGTCACCCTGAAAATTCTTTCATCCGATCTAGGCCCATATCGCCCTCAAACTCAAGCTCAAGCCTCCAAAGACGCGCTCAGATAGATGGCGTTGACACGGGGACGATGTTCTGGAACGTTGAGTGAAAGCGCTTTCATCAGAAGAGTGCATCGGGAAACGCCATGATTGGACGACGCGGATGGATCGGCCTGGGCTCGGTGGCAGCTGTGCTGCTGCTGTGGTTCGGCCTGACCACGGCGACGGGCCTGGTGTCGCCCGGCCGCTTCCCCGCGCCTGCCGATTTCTGGCTGTCTCTGAAGCAGATCACGACGCGCGGCTATGCCGGCGGTGGACTCGCAGCCCATGCGCTGCAGAGCGTGAAACTGGTCGTGATGGGTTTTCTCGTCGCGATCGCCACGGGCGTGCCACTCGGCCTCTGGATGGGCTGGGACCGGCGGGCCGAGGCCGCGATCAACCCGATCTTCCTGATCATCCGGCCGATCCCACCCTTGGCCTGGATCCCGCTCGCGATCCTGTGGCTCGGCCTCGGCGACGGCGCCAAGATCATGGTGATCTGGTTTGCCGCCTTCGTGCCCTCGGTGATCAATTCCTTCGCCGGTGTCCGCAACATCGACCGCCCGATCATCGAGGCCGCGCAGATGCTGGGCACGCCGCGCTGGCGGATGGTCACGGAGGTGATCGCGCCGGCCGCCGCGCCGATGATCTTCACCGGCTTGCGCCTCTCGCTCCAGGCAGCCTGGACGACGCTGGTCGCGGCCGAACTGGTCGGCGCGCTCGCTGGCATCGGCTTCGTCCTCAACATGGCCCAGCAGGACATCTATCCGGGCATGATCCTGGTCGGGATGGTGACGGTCGGCGTGCTCGGTTGGGCGACGACCTACGCTTTGGGCCGCGTGGAGCGCCGGGCGCTGGCCTGGAACGTGGCGGGGAGGGATTGATGCAGACGATCCCGCTGCGCCTGAGCGAGAAATGCGCCTGGGGCGCGCTGGGCCTCGTCGGCCTTATCGGGCTCTGGGCGGCACTGTCGGCCTTCGGCATCGTGCCGCGCCAGTTCCTGCCGTCGCCGCCCGATGTCCTCACCCGCTTCGTTCATCTGCTGACAAACCCTTTCGCCGGCGCGACGCTGCCGCAGCACCTGGCCTCGAGTTTCCAGCGCTATGCCTATGGCGTGCTGCTGGCGGCGTTCATCGGCGTGCCGCTCGGCCTGCTGATGGGCTGGTTCCGCTGGCTCGACGACGTCGTGACACCGCTTTTCGACGGCTTGCGCTTCATCGCGCCGATCGCCTGGGTGCCCTTCGCGGCTTTATGGTTCGGCGTCGGCATCGGCGGGCCGATCCTGATCATCTTCGCCGGCGCCTTCCCGCCCTGCCTGATCAACGCCTATCGCGGCGCCCGATTCGTCGAGCCGCGGCTGATCGAGGCGGCGCGCATGCTCGGCACCGGGCATCTGCGGATGATCCTGGAGATCCTGCTGCCGGCTGCGACGCCCTCGATCGTCTCGGGCCTGCGCGTGTCGGCGGGGCTGGGCTGGCAGTCGCTGGTCGGGGCGGAACTGATCGTGGCGGCGGCGGGGGTCGGATTCATGATGGTCCAGGCCCAGGCCAATGTCGCGACGCCGACCGTGATGGCCGGCATGGTCGCGATCGGCCTCGTCGGCATGGCCATCGACGTGATGCTGCGGCAGGGCGAAGCCTGGCTTCGCCGCCGCCGCGGCCTCCAGGCCTAAGGGAGACGAAGACGATGGGATCGATCCGTTTCGACAAGGTCGACAAGGTCTTCGGCCCGGTCTCGGGGGGCGTGAAGGCGCTCGACGACATCAATCTGGAGATCGCCGACAAGGAGTTCGTCGCGATCGTCGGTCCTTCCGGCTGCGGCAAGACGACCTGCCTGCGCATGGTCGCCGGCTTCGAGCCGCCCAGCGCCGGCATCGTCAGCGTCAACGGCAAGGCGGTGACGGAACCGGGGCCCGATCGTGCCGTGGTCTTCCAGCAATTCGCGCTGTTTCCCTGGAAGACGGTGCGCGAGAACATCGAACTCGGCCTGCGCAACAAGAACCTGCCGAAGGCTGAGCGCGACGGGCTTGTCGCCGATGCTTTGAAGCTGATGAACCTCGAGAGCCATGCCGATTCCTTCCCACATCAGCTCTCGGGCGGCATGCAGCAGCGCGTCGCCATCGCGCGGGCCTATGTTCTCGACCCGGAAGTGCTGCTGATGGACGAGCCCTTCGGCGCGCTCGACGCGCAGACCCGCGTCGTCATGCAAGAGGAACTGGTGCGGCTGGCGCGGGTCAATCCGCGCACCGTGTTGTTCATCACCCATGCCGTGGAGGAGGCGGTGTATCTCGCCGACCGCGTTGCGATCATGACCCGCCGCCCAGGCCGCATCAAGGAAGTGCTCGACATCCGCTCGGTGCGGGAGGCCGAGAACTGGGACCGCCATGAGCGGATCGAAGACGTGATGGATCTCGAATCCTTCGTGCATCTGCGCACGCAGATCTGGAAGTCGCTGCGCGAGGAGAAGGGCGCCCATGGAGTCTGACCTCGCCACCCTGCCGCGCCTGACGCGCGACCTGACCGAGCCGGAGCCGATCCCGGAAGCTGGCATCGCGCGCGCCTGCGAGCTGATGCGCTCGGGCCGGCTGTTCCGCTATGGCGAGATGGGCGCCGACCAGAACGACGTCGCCCTGCTGGAGCAGGAGTTCGCGGCCTTCGTCGGCCGGCGCTACTGCGTCGCCGTCAACTCCGGCGGCGCCGCCTTGTGCCTGGCGCTGAAGGTTCTCGACCTGCAGCCAGGCGAGCCGGTTCTGGTCAATGGCTTCACGCTGGCGCCGGTGCCCGGCGCCATCCTGCATGCCGGCGGCCGGCCTGTGCTGGTCGAGGTCGGCCCGGATTACGTCATTGATTGCGAGGACCTTCGGGCCAAGGCCCGCGCCTCGGGCGCCCGCATTCTGCTGCTGTCGCATATGCGCGGGCACATCGCCGACATGGATGCGGTGATGGCCGCCTGCGACGAACTCGGCCTGCTCCTGGTTGAGGATTGCGCCCATGCGCTCTGCGCCGCGTGGGACGGCCGCGCCATCGGCACTTTCGGCGCGGCCGCCGCCTTCAGCGCCCAGACCTACAAGCATCTCAACGCTGGCGAAGGTGGGTTCCTGGTGCTGGACGAGGACGACCGCGCCGCCCGCGCCATCCTGCATTCGGGCAGCTACATGCTGCACGCGCAGCACCGCAGTGCGCCGTCTCCGGAGGTGATCGCCGCCTGGGAGGAACGGACGCCCAATTTCAGCATGCGGATGACGGCGCTCGCCGCCGCACTGCTGCGGCCGCAACTGCACGACCTGCCGCGCCGGGCGGCGCGCTGGAACGTCATCCACGATCGCTTGGGCGCCGCCATCGCGCGCTCGCAACATGTCCGGCTGCCGCCGCGTTCGCCCAAGGAGCGCTATGGCGCGACCTCGGTCCAGTTCTCGCTGCTCGGCTTCGGGGACAGCGAGATCGCCGCGGTGCTCGATCGCTGCGCCGCGCGTGGCCTGCCGATCAAATGGTTCGGCGCCGGCCGGCAGCGCGGCTTCACCAGCGCGCCGCGCCATTGGCGCTATGCCGGCGAGCAGGGGGCGATGGCACAGACCCACGCCATCCTGGCCGGGCTTTGCGACATCCGCACGCCGCTGTCGCTGACTGTTGAGGACTGCGACCTCGCCGCCGAGATCCTGCGCGAGGCCATCGAGACCGTCGTCTCCGCGCGGGCGGAGATAGGGAAAACCGGGCGAGCCGCAACGGGCTGAGACCGGGCTAACGACAACAGGGAGAGACGAAGATGAAACGCATCGCTGCCGGATTGGGTCTTGCCGCCGCGCTGACCTTTGCCGCCCCTTCGCCGGGCCAGGCACAAACCGCCATTGGCGTCAGCTACCAGCCCTCGCTCTACTGGGCGCTGCCGTTCCACTACGCCACCGTCAAAGGCTGGTGGAAGGATGTCGGCCTGACGCCGAATTTCTCGACCTTCCCGGCTGGCGCCCCGCAGATCGCGGCCTCGGCCGCCAAATCCTGGGATGTCGGCGGCACTGGCTCGGTTCCTGCCGTGCTCGGCGCCGTGCGCTTCAACATCCTGACCATCGGCATCACCAATGACGAGTCGAAAACCAATGCGATGATGGTTCGTGGCGACAAGTTCGACGCGATCAAGGCCGACCCGAAGCTGCTGAAGGGCCAGAAGCTGCTGCTCACCACCAATTCGACGGTGGATTACGCGGCGCGAAAATGCCTGACCAAATTCGGGCTGCAGAACAACGACATGCAGTTCGTCAATCTCGGCCAGGCACAGATCATCACCGCGATCACCTCCAACAATGGCGACGTCGCGGGCGTCTGGGCGCCCAACACCTACACGCTCGAGGAGCGCGCCAACGCCAAATATCTCTGCTCGGGCGCCGATGCGAATGCGATCGTGCCCGGTGCGCTCATCGTGCGCGGCGATTTCGCCAAGGAGCGGCCCGACGACGTGGCGAAGTTCCTCGCCGTCTTCCTGCGTGGCTGGTCCTGGGCCAAGGCCAATCCGGCCGAGGCGCGCACGCTCGCGCTCGACTTCTACAAGCAGGGCGGGCTCGAAGTGACGCCCAAGGCGATGGACCAGGAATTCGCGCTGCGGCCGACCTTCGGCCTCGATGAGCAGCTCAAGCTCATGGCGCGGGCCTCGGGGGCGTCGACGGTCGATGGATGGTTCTCCGAGATCGGCAAGTTCATCACCGAGGTTGGGACCATCCCCTCCAACCCGGACGCCAAGAGCTACGTCACCGACGACTTCCTGAAGCGCGTCGCAGCCGATCCCAAGCTTAAGGCCTTCGCGACCGAATTCGACAAGAAGTAACCGGCTCACGACCAACCGACCGCTGCGGTGACGTCTCCCCGACGTCACCGCCACCACCCCCTGCGCTCCGAAGCGGACCTAAAGCCATGGCCATCACCCATCTCAAGACCGCGACCAAGACGCCGGAAACGGAAACCGACACCGCGCGCGCGGTGGTCACCGAGATGCTCGCCGCGATCGAGGCCGGGGGCGAACAGGCGGTGAAGGACTATGCCCTCAAGCTCGACAAATGGGACGGGCCGATCGTCCTCGACCAGGCCGCCATTGCGGAGCGCATCAGCGACGTGCCGCAGAGTGTCCGGGACGACATCAGCTTCGCCGCAGGCCAGGTGCGCCGCTTCGCTGAGGCGCAGCGCGCCTCCTGCCAGGATTTTTCGCTAGAGATCTCGCCTGGCCTGCATCTCGGGCAAAAGCTCGTGCCGGTGAACACGGCCGGCTGCTATGTGCCGACCGGCCGCTACGCCCATATCGCCTCGGCCTATATGTCGGTCGCGACCGCCAAGGCCGCCGGCGTCAAGACCGTCGTCGCCTGCTCGGCGCCGTTCCGCGGCCAGGGCATTCACCCCCATGTGCTCTACGCGCTGACGGTGGCGGGCGCCGACATCATCATGTGCCTGGGCGGTGTCCAGGCCGTCGCGGCCATGACCAATGGTCTGTTCACCGGCAAGCCGGCCGACATCATCGTTGGTCCCGGCAACAAATTCGTCGCCGAGGCCAAGCGCATGCTGTTCGGCAAGGTCGGGATCGACGTCTTCGCCGGCCCCTCCGAGGTCGCCGTGATCGCGGACGACAGCGCCGATCCGGTGATCGTCGCGACCGATCTCGTCGGCCAGGCCGAGCATGGCCATGAAAGCCCGGCTTGGCTGATCACCTCCTCACGCCACATCGCAGACGAAGTTACCAGGCTGATGCCCGAGCTGATCGCCACCCTGCCGCCGACCGCGCGCGATGCCGCCGGGGCCGCCTGGCGCGACTATGGCGAGATCGTCCTCTGCGACACCCGCGAGGAGATGGTCGCGGTCTCGGACGCTTACGCTTGCGAGCATCTCGAGGTGCATTGCGGCGATCTCGACTGGTGGCACGCCCATCTCAGCAATTACGGCTCGCTGTTCCTGGGCGAGGAAACCAATGTCGCATTCGGTGACAAGGTCTCGGGTCCCAATCACATCCTCCCGACCAAATTCGCTGCCCGCTATTCCGCCGGGCTGTCGGTCCACAAATTCCTGAAGCCCCTGACCTGGCAGCGCATGGACCGCGCCGCCTGCCAGCGCATCGCCCCCGTCTCGGCCCGGATCTCGCGGCTGGAGGGCATGGAGGCCCATGCCCGCACCAGCGATGCGCGCATGGCCAAATATGCGCCGGGCTCGAACGTCGATCTCGGCGCCCCGGTCGAGGTCTGAGACATGTTCAGGCTGACTTCGCTCTTCGACCTCACCGGCAAAACAGCGCTGGTCACCGGCGGCAACAGCGGCATCGGGCTCGCCATGGCCCGCGCGCTGGGCTTGGCGGGCGCGCATCTCGTCATCGTCGCGCGGCGGAAGGATGCGCTGCGCGAGGCGGCCGAGGGGCTAAAGGCTGACGGCATCGAGACCGATAGCGTCGCTGCGGACCTCGCCTTACCGGAGGCCGGCACCCACCTGGCTGCGGCCTGCGAGCGGTTCGGCCGGTCCGTCGACATCCTAGTCAATGTCGCCGGCCTCAATCTGCGCCAGCCCTTCATGCAGGTCACGGCAGAGGCGTTCGACCTGCATATGGCAGTGCATCTGCGCGCGCCCTTCCTGCTGACCCAGGCCTTCGCGCCCGGGATGACGCAGCGCGGCTATGGCCGCATCGTCAACATCGCCTCGCTGCAGAGCTACCGCGCCTTCCCAGACTGCGCGCCCTATGGCGCAGCGAAGGGCGGCGTCGTGCAGCTGACGCGGGCCATCGCCGAGGAATGGTCGCGCCATGGCGTCACCTGCAATGCGATCGCGCCGGGCTTCTTCCCGACGCCGCTGACGGCCCCCGTCTTCGCCGATCCCGCCCGTGCCGCCAAAAACGCGGCGCAAACCGCGATCGGCCGCAATGGCGAACTCGACGATCTGGCCGGCGCCACGGTCTTCCTGGCGTCGCCGGCCTCAGCCTATGTCACCGGCCAGACGCTGGCGGTCGATGGCGGCTTCACCGCCAAATGAGGAATGCTCCCCGATGAAGGCCCTGGTCTATACCGGCCCCAACAGCCTCGTCTTCCGCGACGAGCCGGACCCCGTGCCGGAGGCCGACGAGGTCCTGGTGCGGGTCGAGGCGGTCGGCATCTGCGGCTCCGATATGCACGCCTATCACGGCTTCGACGCCCGCCGCCCGCCGCCGCTGATCCTCGGTCATGAGGCGGCCGGGCGCATCGCGACGGGGCCGCGGGCCGGCGAACGCGTTACCATCAACCCGCTCGTGGTGGATCCGGCCTGTCCCTATGCCATCGAGGGGCGCTGGCATCTCTCTCCGACGCGACAGATCATCTCGATGCCGCCGAGGCCCGGCGCCTTCGCCGAGCTGGTGCGGATTCCGCTTCGCAATGTGATGCCGATCCCCGACGCCATGCCGATCGCCCATGCGGCGCTGGCCGAGCCCGTCGCCGTGTCCTGGCATGCGGTGCGGACCGGCATGCAGCGCCTGCACCAGCCGCTTGCGGCTTGTCGTGTCGTGATTCTTGGCGGGGGCGCGATCGGATTGGCCGCTGGGCTGGTCGCTCGGCTGTTCGGCGCCCGCGATCTCGTCATCGGCGAAACCAACCCGCAGCGCCGCGCGACGGTGCTGGCGGAGGGGATCGGAGTTTATCAGCCGGGTGAGGATGAGCCGGGTGACAACTGCGCCGATCTTGTCATCGACGCGGTCGGGGCCGATGCGACCCGGGCGGCCGCCTGCCGCATGGCGCGCCCCGGCGGCGTCATCGTCCATGTCGGTCTGCTTCCCGGCGCAGGCGGTCTGGACGTTCGCAAGATTACCCTCCAGGAGATCACGCTTGCCGGCGTTTATTGCTATACGCCTGCTGACTTCGCCCAGACCGTCGAAGCACTCGCCATAGGGCGTCTCGGCAATCTCGGCTGGATCGAGCAACGATCTCTCAACGAGGGCAACCACGCTTTTGCCGACATCGATGGTGGTCGGGTCGGTGCAGCGAAGATTGTTCTGAGGGCCTAGCCGGGACCGCAATTGTTACATGGCCAGCGGCAGGCCCACCACGGCCCAGGCCAGCAGGGCGGTCGTGTCGAAGCCACCCTTGCCGATTCCGAAGGAGACCTACTGTACCGACGAGCTGGCGGACGCCGTCTTTGGCCTGAAGCGCCGCGACCTCGGCATCCTTCATGAACCATTTCGTCGCGACCGGCCAAACCAGGACGTTGGCGGGGAAGCCGAGCACGAACATGCCCGCGAGGATGGACAGGGTGCGGTCAGAGGATCAGCTGTCTCTCAGCGTCGCATGATAGCGATCTCGCTAGGGCGGTCCGTCAATGGTGCCGCAAGACGTGGCGCGCCCGGCGCTACAGCATCCTGGACAATTCGGCACTGATCAGTTGGGCCGTTTCCCGTACCAGCCTTCCGCAGAGTTCGTGGCGCCGCTCGTCATGCCGGTACACCGGCATACTGATGCTGACCGCTCCAATCGGCTCCCGCAAACGGTTGAAGATCGGGCTGCCCAAACAGCGGATGTCGGGCTCGTTTTCCTCGTCATCGAACGCGAACCCCTGCTCACGCGTCCGCTTCAATTCATCTAACAGCGCTGCAGGCGTCGTGAACGTCTTGGCGGTGTAGCGCTTCAGGTCCACGCCCTTGAGAAGATCCAAAAGCCGCTGGTCCGGCAGGCCAGACAGCCACGCCTTGCCGACGGATGTCGAGTGAAGTTCGACCTGGCCGCCAATACTTGTCTTCATCTGCACCCTGTTAGAGCCAACCAGCTTGTCGATGTAGACCATCCGGTTGTTGCTCGGCACCGCAAGATGGACGGTCTCGTCGGTTGCGTCGCGAAGCGACACCAGAAAATCCCTCGCGATCGTCCGCAGATCGGAGTCCTCCCAGGTCTTGGCAGCAAACTGGAGGAGGCGTGGCCCCAGACTGAATGTTCCGCCCTCTCCTGCCTGCGTGACGAGCCCTTCCGCGATGAGCGCCGAAACGAGGCGGTAGATCGTACCCCGGGGAAACGGCGCGCGCTTTGTCAGCTGGGCAATGTTCAGCGTTCCGGGGGCATCCGCGATGATCTGCAGCACCGCCATGAACTTCGAAAACGAGGCCGCTCCTTGCACATGAGCAAGAGTCTTTTCGTGGTCGTCCCCAGTCGGCTGACTTTTGCTCATGGGCATATCCTCGAAAGCTTGACAACAAAGCAGCACGGCAGTACACGAATATGGGCAAACTGTCCACATTGTAGTCAGCACTCCCGTTTTGGTTCTAGCCGCCTGATCGAGGACGATCAACGTCAATCGCCGGAACTCCGAATGCGACCATGTTGGACCGTCCGTAATCCGCGAGAAAACGCGGAGCTCATCTGGGGAAGGTTAAACAATGTCCAAGAAGGGTTACTGGGTCGCCTTGGTCGATATCGCCGACCATGAAGGATACAAAGACTATATCGCCTTGAACAAGGCAGCATTCGACAAATATGGGGCGTCCTTCGTGGTGCGCGCCGGCCAGAGCCAGGTCATGGAGGGTCCCGCTGCGAACCGCCTGGCTGTGATCGAATTCAAGGACTACGAAACCGCGCTCGCTTGCTACAACTCTCCTGAGTATCAGAAGGCGATCAAGGCCCGTGAGAAGCATGCCAAGGTCCATCTGGCCGTGGTTGAAGGCGTCTGACTGCGAACGGTTTGCCTAAGGCCTTCTGCCCAAGCGGCCGGGGGAATCTTCGCCTTCATCTGGCGCGCATTTCGACCTGAAGGTTTGGCCGGGCCTCACTCCGCCATCATGGTGAGCGTGCTCGGCTCACGGCCTTCTGATCCTCGTCGGAGCGCGGCGAAAGTCGCCGCATGCGCGCGCAACCTTCGAGAGCGCTCCATGTCGTCAGTGTTGCAGTGGCTTTTCAAGGCCTTTGATGTCTTCGTCGTCATCGGCATGGCCGTCATCAGCCTTCTGATCTTTACGAATGTCGTGCTGCGCTATGGCTTCAGCTCAGGCATTCCGTTTGCCGTCGAGGTGTCCCGTGTGGTCCTCGTGTGGGTCATCTTCATGGGATCCGTGGTGGCCCTGGCCAAAGGCGCGCATCTCGGCGTCGAGTCTCTGGTGGTCCGTTTGCCTGCGCGAGCGCGTCTCGTCTGTTTTCTTGTTTCCTATGGGTTGATGCTGTGGTGCTGCTGGCTTCTTGCAGAAGGCAGCTGGTCCCTCACGGTGATCGAGTGGGGCAACGTCCAGGCGCTGTCGGGGATTCCCGTGGGTGCCATTTACGCTGCGGGGCTCGTTGCTGCGATCCTGATGGCCCTGATCCTCCTTCTCGATCTGTGGCGCTCCCTGCGAGGCATTCTGCCCGCCCCCTGGTCAGGAGTGCAGCATGTCGAGCCGCTGCCGGTCGTGCTCCCCGCGCGTGCTTCGGAGACAACACCGTGAGCGGCTTGGTCTTTATCGTCTCCCTCCTTGGCACGATGGCCATCGGGGTTCCCATCGCCTTCGCCCTGATGCTGTCGGGGATCGCGATGATGCTGCTGATGGGAAATCTGGATGCCAACATCCTGGCGCAACGCCTGGTCAATGGCGCCGACAGCTATCCGCTGATGGCGATCCCCTTCTTTCTCATTGCGGGCGAGCTGATGAACGCCGGCGGCCTCTCGCGCCGCATCGTGAATGTTGCCCTGGCGCTCGTCGGGCACATCCGTGGCGGCCTCGGTTACGTGGTCATCGGCACGGGCCTGATACTGGCCAGCGTCTCCGGCTCCGCAATTGCGGATACGGCGACGCTGGCGGTCATGCTGGTCCCGCTGATGCGGGATGCCGGCTACCACATGGGTCGAGCCTCGGGCCTGATGGCGGCGACAGGTATCATCGCCCCCGTCATCCCGCCGTCTGTCGGGTTCATCATTCTGGGCGTCACCGCGAACATTTCGATCGTCGGCCTGTTCTTCGCCGGAATCGTGCCAGGGCTGATGATGGGTCTGTGTCTCATGATCGCGTGGTGGTTCCTTGCCAAAAAGGAAACGGCGACGATCCGGCTCAAGCTGCCGCGCAGGGATCTCCCCAAAACCATCATGACCGCCGGTTGGGCGTTGATGATGCCGGTGATCATCCTGGCGGGACTGCGGTTCGGCCTCTTCACGCCAACCGAGGCCGGCGTCGTTGCCGCCGCCTATGCACTGTTCGTGGGGCTGTTTATCTATCGCGAGCTGACACTGCGGGCGCTCTACGACGCGCTGCTCGCAGCCGGGCGCCTGACGGCCGTGATCATGCTGCTGGTGGCAGCCTCGATGATCTCCGGCTTCATGCTGACGATCTCCAATATGCCCGCCCAGATCGTCAGTCTTCTCGGTCCCTTCATCAACTCGCCGATCCTGCTGATGGGTATGATCGTTCTGGTGGTCTTCATCGTCGGCACGGCGCTCGATTTCGCACCCTGCATCACCATTCTGGTGCCCATCCTCATGCCGATCGTCAAAGCGGCCGGCATCGACCCGGTCTATTTCGGGGTCATCTTCATGATGGTCAACGCGGTCGGCCTGATCACGCCTCCTGTCGGAACGGTCCTCAACACGGTGAGCGGGATCAGCGGCGTGTCATTGGAGGCGGCGACGAAGGGGGCCATGCCCTACCTTGTGGCTCAGATGGCCCTCATTGTGCTGCTGGTTCTGTTCCCGGCCTTGGTGACGGGGCCGGCGCGGTGGTTTCACTGAGGCTCGGAGACCGCGGAGGAGTTCAACCGGGCGTCGGCGGGACTTTGAAGCCGGAGGCGTTGCGGCGGCTGGTGCGCATCAATGGCGCACCGCTCCACACGTTCGGGTGGGGTGGCGGGTCAGCCCGGAACTCCTCCGTGAGATCTCCCGACGTCAGGACATCAGAGCCCGCCAGCGACCGTGATCAAGGTGCCTGTCATGAAGCCGGAGCCTGGTGACGCGAGCATCAGCGCAGCGCGCGCGATGTCCTCGGGCTCCGCGATGCGCCCCATCGGCGTTGCCGCGGCAATCCTGGCCGGGCGCTCGGGATTGCCGCCCTGCGTGTGGATCCGCGTGTTGGTGGTCCCGACACGGATGGCATTCACGCGGATGCCCTCCGGCGCCAGCTCCTTGCCCGCCCCGAAGGTGATGGATTCCACGGCCCCCTTGGTGGCGGCGTAGTGGACATATTCGTTGGGGCTGCCGAGGAAGGCGGCCAGCGACGACATGTTCACGATCGTCCCGCCCTGGCCGCCCTTGCGGGTGGACATGCGTTTTGCTGCCTCCTGGATACAGTACATGACCCCGAAGACGTTGATCCTGAAGGCGGTTTCCAGCACCGCAGGCTGCAACTCCTCGATCCTGCCGGCTTTCCCAATGATCCCGGCATTGTTGACCAGGCAGGTCACTCTCCCGAGTTGGTCATCGCAGGCGCTGAAGAGGGCCTGGATATCCTCCCTCTTGCCCATGTCCGCCTGCACAGCGACAGCGCGGGCGCCGGCGGCCTTGCAAGCCTCGACGACCTCGGAGGCTGCGGCGCTGTCCGAGAGATAGTTGATGCAGACATCGTAGCCTTCAGCGGCGAATAGTCTGGCCGTTGCTGCACCGATGCCGTGGCTTGCGCCCGTCACGATCACGATCGGTCTCACGAAACCACCTCCTCGGTCCTTCCCTTTGGCCTTCCCGGCTTAGAAAACGGCCTCGAGGATCGCGGCGTAGTCTTCCTTGCTCAGGGGACGTGGATTGGTGGGGTGACTGTGGTCGGCAAGAGCGCGCTCACACACCCAGTCGATGACGTGGCGGGGCACCCCGAGCTCGGACAATTTGGGTGTGATGCCCAATCGACCGTTCAGCGCATCCAGAGCGTCTGCGAGTGTCGTTCCCTCCAATCCCGCCAGGCTTTCGAGGTGGCTGACCTTCGCGGCGACGGCTTCGACTTCCACGTTCCAGCGCAGGACGGTCGGCATCAGGATGGCGTTGAGCGTACCATGATGGAGCTTCGCCTCCTTGAGGCCGCCCAGCGCATGACTCAGCGCATGAACGGCGCCGAGCCCCTTCTGGAACGTCATGCCACCTTCCAGCGCGCCCATCATGAGTTCGGTCCGCGCCTCGGCGTTCGCACCATTCGCGTACGCAACAGGCAAGGCCTTCCAGATGCGCTTGAAGCCGTCCGTGGCGATGGCCTCGGCGGGCGGGTTGAAGCGGGGTGAGAGGTACGTCTCGATACAATGCGACAGCGCGTCGAGACCTGTCGAGGCCGTCAGACCCGGAGGGAGCCCCATCGTCAGAGCCGGGTCGCAGATCGCTCTGCGCGGGATCAGGAACGGGCTGATGAAGCCGAGCTTGCGCCCGTCATCCAGTGTGATCAAGGCCGCGCGTCCAACCTCGGATCCTGTGCCAGCCGTTGTCGGGATGGCCACGAGCGGTGCTACTGCGCTCGTGATGCGAGCCACGCCACCCAAGATGGCAGCATAGCGATCCAGCTCGCCATCGTGCGTGGCAAGGAGCGCCACGCCTTTCGCCAGGTCGATCGGAGATCCCCCGCCGATTGCCACGACGCCATCGCAGCCGCCCTGCCTGTAGAGTTCGAGACCAGCGGCAACCGCGGCTTCCGTGGGGTTGGTCGGAACGTCCAGGAAGACCGGAGCAGACTTTAAGAACGCGAAGCCCGGGCGCTCAAGCAGACCAGCAGCTTTGATACCGTGATCACTGATCACCAGAGGGCGCGAGACGCCGATTTCACGCAGAACATCCGCCAGGGAGTCGGACGCGCCAACTCCAAAACTGATGTTGGTGAGGTAGGTTATGGTATGCATGAAGCTCCCCCTGCTTTTTCATCCACCCGTATCGCGACAGGCATGACGGCAGACGTCGCGCCATTCTTCAGCGAGTGCAGATGAAATCCACTTAACCGCCATAGCCAATGTCCAATATATGGACGTTCTGTCCAAATATGTGCGGGTCTGTTGCTCGGCTTGTCAAGCTGCAGCCGTCATGCGGCAGGCGATGATTTTCAGCCAGCGAACCGGCATCCCAACCGGCATACGCGCTGCGCCGCCCTAGCGTTGACAAGCGGCCACTTCTCTGGCCATCATCTTGTATTGGACACTTTGCCTATATTGTGGACAAAAATCGACGTAGCCGGTGACGGCGCATGTTATGCTTTGGCGCCTTTCGAATCTCGATCACGCGAAGATAACACCGCCGTTCAGCGCAGTCCTCAGCGAGGAGACCACGAGACGAAGACACACCTGCTTCAGAAGCCAAAGGTACGGAGCAGATATTCATGGCCGAACCGGCCATATCGGAGTCCCGGTCTCGTTCGCTAAGTCGCGTCGGGTTCCGCGGCCCGGTCCAGATAACAAGATCCTGTGGGAGGATAGACGATGAACATTCGATTGCTGACTACGGTACTTCTCGGAGCGGTTCTGGCCGCCGCTCCGGCCATCGCTCAGAATGCGCGCTTGGGATACGTGCCGGTAGCCGAACATCCGGTTGGAGAAGCGTCGCGGCTTTTTGCAAAGCTGGTCGAACAGAAGACCGGCGGCCGCATCAAGATCGAAACATTCGGCAATGGCGTGCTCGGAAGCGAGCCCGAGATGCAGGCATCCGTTCAGGCCGGCTTCATCGACATCATGGTCGGCCCGACGCCGAACCTGGTCGGCGTCGTTCCGCAATTCATGATCTTCGATCTCCCGTTCTTCTACAAGGACTTCGCCGCCGTCGATGCCGTGATGGACGGCAAGGTCGGCGAACAGCTCTTCGCACAGCTGAGGGAGAAGACCGGCATCGTGGGGCTGGCCTGGTGGGACAACGGTTTCCGCCACATGACCAACGCGAAACGGCCCGTCAACACGGTGCAGGATATGGCCGGCCTCAACATCCGGGTCATACCCAACCCATTGTTCATCGCGACCTGGACGGCTCTGGGGACCAATCCGACGCCGCTCCCCTGGCCCGAGCTTTACAGCGCGCTTGAAAATCGAGCCGTCGACGCCCAGGAAACACCGTACGCTCTGATCTATACCGCAAGGTTCTATGAAGTTCAGAGCCATCTGGCTAAGACGAGCCACGTCTATACGCCGTTCGTTCTTCTTGCCAGCCGCAAATGGTTCGGCAGTCTTTCGGACAAAGACAAGCCACTGGTGATGGACGCGGCAAAGGAATCGGCGGCGTTCCAACGCGACCTTTCTCGCAAATCGGCAGAGCAACTGGAGGGCGAGCTTCAGGCGAAGGGCTTCAAGATCACCCGGCCTACGCCTGAAGCGATGGCAGCCATGAACGCACGCGTTGCGCCTGTCGTGGCGGAATACAGCAAGAAGATCGGCACTGACCTTGTCGAACAGGCGCGCGCCGCCATGGCCGCGAGCGCCAAGCCGTAAGCGTGACGTCAATGTCTCCGGAGCCGGTTCGCCTGCTCCGGAGACCTTTTGCAATCGGACGCTCGAATTCTTATCCGCGTCGCTCGTTCGCCTACCGCGGCTTCGGTACGGTTTATGGCGCCCAAGCCCGCGCTGTGCCGCTTGCAGACATTCGGCGCTTGTCAGGAACCAGACGCTTGTCTGCGCGGATTATCACGACATTTCGCCTAGCCCTTGCGGCAGTGGGAGGTTGTGTCCGGTCAATTTGGGGACTGCTTCAATTGCCCATGAAACCAGCGAGACATTGCATGGAGAAAGTCATCGCTTAGCTCGCGGCAAAGGGATACCTTTCATCAAAACAATAAAGGGGGGACTGCAATGCGACGCCGTACATTTTTGGCAGGAAGTGCTGCCACGCTGATCACTGCGCCCGCGATCGCACAGAAGATCGCGACCCTGCGCTTCGTCCCACAAGCAAATCTGACGTCGCTCGATCCGATCTGGACGACCGCGACAGTGACCAACAACCACTCCTATTACGTCTACGACGTTCTGTACGCCTGTGGGGCGGACATGAAGCCCCGCCCGCAGATGGCGGAGGGGCATCAGGTCTCCGACGATGGTCTCACATGGACGATAAAGTTGCGCGATGGCCTCCTGTTCCACGACATGTCTCCGGTCCGCAGCAGCGATTGCGCGGCGAGCATCGAGCGCTGGACCAAGCGAGACACGTTCGGTCAGATCATGGGAAAGACCGTCGACCGCTACGAAACGCCGGATGACAAAACGCTTGTCATCAAGCTTACGCGTCCCTTCCCGCTTCTGCTGGATGCGCTCGCAAAACCGGATTCCAGTATCGCCTGGATCATGCCGGCCCGATTTGCCCAAACCGATCCTTACAAGGCCTTCACCGAGGCCATCGGTTCGGGGCCGTACCGGTTCATTCCGAGCGAATACGTCTCTGGTAGCCGCTGCGCCTATGAGAAATTCAGCGGATATGTGCCGCGATCAGAGCCCGTCGAATGGGGCTCCGGGGCCAAGATCGCGCATTTTCCACGTATCGAGTGGACGATCATGCCCGACCCCGCAACCGCTGCGGCCGCTATTCAGAACGGCGAAATCGATTGGTGGGAACAACCGCATCCGGATCTGCTGCCGGTTCTCGCGAAAGCAGGGATCACTCTACAGATTGACCAGCCAGGAGGACGCCACGCCTTCGCGCGCGTCAATCATCTTCAGGCGCCGTTCAACAACAAGAAGGTTCGCCAAGCTTTCATGATGGCGGTGAGCCAGGAAAGCTACATGCAGGCGGTGCAGGGCGATGACAAATCGCTCTGGTCGACGTGCCGAAGCCCCTATCCGTGCGGGACGTCGTACGAGAAGGATTATGGGTCTTCCTTGATGAGAGGCGATATCGACGCTGCAAAGAAGCTTCTTGCGGAGTCAGGATACAAGGGCGAGCAGACTGTCGTCATCAACCCGACGGATTTTCCCTCGATCGGTCCACTCGGGCAGGTCACCGCTGACATCCTGAAGCGCGTCGGTTTCAACGTCGATCTCCGGGAAAGCGACTGGGGTACGGTCGTGCAGAAAAGGGCGAGCCGCGAGAGTGTCGAAAAGGGAGGTTGGAGCGTCTTTCACAGCTTTGGCAGCGCACCAAATTACTCGAACCCGGCGGTCTCCTCGCTGGTTCGCCAACAGGGAGCATCCGGTTGGTTCGGCTGGCCGGAGAACCCCAAGGCGGAGGCCATGATACAGGATTGGCTCGATGCCAAGGATGAAGCCAACCGCACGCGCATCGCCGAGGCCATAGGGGCTCTTGCTATGGAAGAATGCACGACGATCCCTGTCGGGCGCTTCTTCATTAAAACGGCGTACCGCAAATCAATCACGGGCGTTCTGCAGGGGATCGCTCCCTATCCGTACAATGTCAGGCCTGCATGATCGATGCTGGTCTGCATCTCCCCAGCCATGGGTGACGAGCGGCGATCCTGCCCGTGCCCTTTTTAGGTCACGGGCACATGGAGCCGCCGACACCTTTGACCTTCAATCCGCGCCGGCACCCTACCCCGCTCCGAGATGTGCCAGCTCAGATTTCCTTACTTGGTGGCATCACCAAGATTGGGCAGACAATACCGGCTTTCGGATGCCGTTTTGACCCCTGGTAGCATCATTGAAACATGCCATTCAGACCGTCTCAAGCCATTGCCGATGCGTGGCGATCGCGAGTGACGGTCCAACAAAGACGGGCGGTCAGCGCGACATCCAGGCCAGCGGCCACATCACGATCTGCGGGAAGACCACCAGCAAGGTCAGGACGACGAGCTGTGCGACCATGAAGGGCTGCACGCCCTTGATGACGCCGGTCATCGGCACCTTGGCGACACCGCAGACCACGTTGAGCACGGTGCCGACCGGCGGCGTCACCAGACCGATGGCGTTGTTCATGATGAACAGCACACCGAAATAGACCGGGTCGATGCCAGCTTGCTTGACCACCGGCATCAGCACCGGCGTCATGATCAGCACCGTCGGTGTGAAGTCGAGCGCCGTGCCGACGATGAAGACCAGCAGCATCAGCACCGCCATCAGCAGCATCTGGTTGTGCATGAAGGGCTGGACCATCTCCGCGACCTGCTGCGGAATGTTCGCGGTGGTGATCAGCCAGGCCGAGACGCCGGCGGCCGCCACCAGGAACATGATCACCGCGGTGGTTTCCGCAGCTCGGTACATCAGGTGGAACAGGTCGCTGACCTTGATCTCGCGGTAGATCACGAGCCCGACGAAGAGCGAATAGGCGGCCGCGATCACGGCGGCCTCGGTCGGGGTGAACCAGCCGACTTTCAGGCCGCCGATGATGACGACCGGCAGCACCAGGGCCCAGGCCGCGTTGCGGGTCTCGGCCAGGCGTTCGGGCATGGTCCGCTTGCGCTCGACACGCGGATTGTCGCGCTTGATGCTCCAGCGCCAGGCCAGCATGATCGCCACGCCCATCATCACGCCGGGCACGATGCCGGCAATGAACAGCTTGGTGATCGAGACGCCACCGGTGACGCCGAAGATGATCATGCCGATCGACGGCGGAATCACCGGGGCGATGATGCCGCCGCAGGCGATCAGACCGCAGGAGCGGTTGATGTCGTAGCCGGCATTGCGCATCAGCGGGATCAGGACCGAAGCGAGCGCGGCCGTGTCGGCCACGGCCGAGCCCGAGAGCGAGGCCATGATCACGGCCGCGATGACCGCGACATAGCCGAGGCCGCCGCGGATATGGCCGATCCAGGCCATGGCCATGGTGATGATGCGCCGGGTCATGCCGCCGGCATTCATCAGCTCGCCGGCCAGCATGAAGAAGGGCACGGCCAGCAGCGGGAAGCTGTTGGCGCCGTCCCACATGTTCTGGATGATGATCTGCGGGTCGGAGATGCCCATATAGAGCATCATGGCCAGGCCGCAGCCGATCAGGGCGAAGGCGATCGGCATGCCGAGCGCCATCAGGCCCAGCAAGGATGTAATGAAAACAAGGACGATCACGACTTGGCTCCCCCGGCCGTTTGAGCCTTCATGTCGCGTTCCGTGGCGAGGGCATCCGTCATGCCCTCCTCATTGACGTCGATCAGTTCATCCTCGCCGACCTGGCCGCGCGCCAGCCGGATCAGGTTGGCGAGGCAGATGATGGCGATGGCGGCGCCCGTGACGTAGCTCACGCCATAGACCCACAGCATGCTGATCTGGGCGACCGGCGAGGCGTTGCCGGCGATGATGTCGTGCTGCAGCCACGTCCCGTAGAAAATGTAGATCGCGCAGACGAACATGATCGCCTGGCTGATCCCCCAGCAGACCTTGCGGCCCAGCAGCGGCAGCGCCCGCACCACCATGTCGACGCCGAGATGGCTGCGCCGATGCAGGCCGATGATGCCGCCGAGGAAGGTCATCCAGACGAAGGCGAAGCGCGGCATTTCCTCGGACAGGTCGATGCCGGTGTTGAAGAAGATCCGCAGCACGACATTGCCGAAGACCATCACCAGCATCGTCGCCATGCAGAGGACGAGGACGACCTCGATCAAGCGGTAAAATCCGCTCACCAGATTGTCGAGCAGACTGCTCATGCGGGGCACCTCGCGCGCATTCATGAAAACGGGCCGGCGATCAGCCGGCCCGGGGCAGATTGTGGGACCGCGGACTTAGTTTGAAGCGCGGGCCTTGGCGATTTCGGCCATGAAGCCGTCGACGAATTCTGCGCCGATCTGGGTCTTGAACTTCTCAACGACGGGCTGGACCTTGTCCTGCACCTTTTTGAGATCGGCGGGCGAGACCTCGTTCACGGCGACGCCGGCTTCCTTGAACTTGGTGATCACGTCGCGATCGCCCTCGTCGAGCAGCTTGCGCTGCAGCAGCCCGGCCTCGACGGCGGCCTTCTGGATGCCGGCCTTGTCGCTGTCAGACAGCCCGTCCCAGAACTTCTTGGAAGCGACCAGCGCAACCGGCGTGTAGACGTGGTTGGTGACGGAGATGAACTTCTGCACCTCCTGCATCTTGTTCGCCCACATGTGCTGCAGCGGGTTTTCCTGCCCGTCGAGCGCCTTGACCTCGAGCGCCGTGAAGACCTCCGAGAAGGCCATCGGAACGGCGTTGGCGCCGATCGACTTCCAGGTGTCGAGCGCGACAGGGTTGGCCATGACGCGCAGCTTGAGCCCGCCGACATCCTCGGCGGTCTTCACGGCGCGGCGGCTGTTCGAGAGGTTACGGAAACCCATACCGGTCCAGGTCAGGCCGACCAGCCCGCTCGAAGAGATCTTGTCGAAGATGAGTTTGGAGGACGGTCCGTCGAGGACGGCATAGACCTCCTTCTGGTTCTGGAACAGGAAGGGCAGATCCCAGACCTGAACCTCCTTGACCCGCGTCGAAAGCGGCGCGAGCGTGCCGATATAGAACTCCTGCGTGCCCGCCTGCACCGCCTGAAGCTGCTTCTCGTCCGAGCCGAGCATCGCCGAATGGAACGGCTGGATCTTGACGTTGCCGTTGGTGTAGGCGCTCGCCAGCTCGGTGAACTTGGTCACGGCGGTCGATTGCGGGTGGGTGTCGGGCATGGCGTGCCCGATCTTGGCCTTGACCTCGGCGGAGGCCGTCACCGTGCCGAGGCCGGGGGCCGCGAGGGCAAGGGCTGCGACGGCGGCGATGAAACCGGAGCGCGTCATCGGATTGGTCATGCTGATCATCTCCCTGAATTCGGATCGGTCGCATGCGCCTAACACGCGCGCGCCTGACCCGTCGGTTGGACTCATTGCCGCTGTTTTTTGATCTCGCCGTAGAATGCGTTGACGAAAGCGGCGCCGATCACTTCGGTGTTCTTCTCGATCACGGGCTGGATTGCCTTGCGGATCGCATCCAGCTCGGCGGGGGGCATCTCAGTAGCAACCATGCCCTTGGCCTGCAACTCCTTGAGCACATCGGCGGCGTCGCGCAGTTCGACTTCGCGCTGGAAGCTGCGCGTCGTCTCGGCCGCCGCCTGGACTGCGGCCTGCTGCTGCGGCGAAAGCGAGGACCAGAAGCGCGTGGAGGCGACGAGCGCCACCGGCGTATAGACGTGGTTCGTGACGGTCAGGTGCTTTTGCACCTCGAACATCTTGTTCGCATACATGTCGACGAAGGGATGCTCGTAGCCGTCGAGCGCCTTGGTCTCCAGCGCAGTGTAGACCTCGGTGAAGGCCATCGGGACCGCGTTCATGCCCATCGCGTTGAAGCTCGCCAGCGCCATCGGGCTCTGCATGACGCGGACCTTCAGGCCCTTCATGTCGGCGAGCGACCCGACCGGGCGCTTGCTGTTGGAGAAATTGCGGAAGGCGCCACCCGACCAGACAAGGCCATGCATGTTCATGTCGGCGAGATCGGTGAGCAGGCGTGTGCCGGCCGGCCCGTCGAGAACCGCGGCCGCTTCCTTGTCGCTGGCGAACAGGAAGGGGAAATCGAAGATCTGAAGTTCCTTCTTGCGGGTCGCGATGGGCGAGAGCGCGCCCATGTAGAAGTCGACGGTGCCGGACTGCACGGCGATCAGCATCTTCTCCTCGGAGCCGAGCGTCGCATTGCCGAAGACGTCGATCTTGATGCTGCCATTGCTGGCCTTGGCGACCTCCTCCGCGAAGCGCTTCATCGCCGCCGCGCGGGGATGGGAATCGGCGAAGGAATGGCCGAGCTTGGCGGTCTTCACCGCCTGCGCCTGAGCCGGTGATCCTGCGATGGCGCCGGCCGCAGCCGTAGCGGCAAGCGCACTCAAGACCATTCTGCGGGTTGCCTGTGTCATGACGTTTTCCTATCCCTTCGGCGCGTCTCAGCTCTTATGGCAGCGCCGTTGGCATCAGATAATCGGACGATTGTCAGCTTGTCAAACAACTGACAGCATGACAGTGTCCGCCGTGGAGGAACCATGCTGTTATCGTCGATCGGCGCCCGACCGAATCTGGCGGTCGATGCCGCCACCGCCCTTGCCCGGTCGATCCGCCAGGGCGATCTGCAGCCCGGCGCGCGCCTGCCGTCCGAGACCGAGCTCGCCCGCCAGCTGGGCGTGAGCCGACCGGTGGTGCGCGAGGCGATCGCCTATCTCAAGGCCGACGGTGTCGTCGAAAGCCGACGCGGGCTTGGGCTGTTCGTCAATCAGCAGGACGCGCTGCGGCTGCACCGGCACGACATCGCAGCCTCGGAACAGTCGATCCTGGCGTTCCTGGAATTGCGTCTCGGGCTCGAAGTCGAGGCTGCCCAGCTTGCCTCGCTGCGTCACGATGCGGAGGATCTCGAGCGGATCGAGGCCGCCGCCATTGCGATGAACCAGGCCGATGACGAGGGCATCGACAGCGCGGCGCATGATCTTGCCTTCCACATCGCCATCGCCAGGGCGTCCCGGAACCACCTGTTCCTGTCGGTGCTCGAATTCGTGTCCGGGCCGCTGCTGGGCTCGATCAAGAGCATGCGCGACAGGGATCGCGGCGACCACTCCAATGTCGTCATCCGCAGGGCCGATCATGACGCGGTGATCGACCGGATCCGAGCGAAGGATCCCGACGGCGCCGGGGAAGCGATGCGCAGGCATATCGGCGAATCCTATCGGCGTTATGCGCAGCGGATCGTTTCTCCCACCGAAGCACCGATCCATCCGGCGCTGCGGCCCAGAAACAGCTGAGGCCGCGGGCCTCGAACCGTCGTCACAGCGACGCTGACCCTCCACCAAGACCGGCAAGGATAGCCCATGAAGATCACCGCGATCGAAACGCTGCGGACGGAGGAGTTCGCCAATGTGCTGTGGGTGCGCGTCCACACCGATGCCGGGATCATCGGGCTGGGCGAGACGTTTTATGGCGCCGGCGCGGTCGAGGCGCATCTGCACGACACGCTGGCGATGCGGCTGCTCGGCAAGAACCCGCTGCACATCGAGGCGCTGCACCGGGAGATGACCAACCTGCCGATGGCCCAGGCCTCGACCGGCGTCGAGTCCCGCGCCACCTCGGCGGTCGACATCGCGCTGTGGGATGTGTTCGGGAAGGTCTGTGGCCAGCCGGTCCACCAGATGCTCGGCGGCCTGTGCCGCGACAAGCAGCGGATCTACAACACCTGCGCCGGCTACAATTACGTCCGGACGCAGAACATCAAGCCGGTCTCGACCTGGAATCTCGGCGAGACCGAGGGCCCCTATGAGGATCTCGACGGCTTCATGAACCGCGCCGATGCTGTCGCCGAGAGCCTGCTCGAGAGCGGCATCACGGCGATGAAGATCTGGCCGTTCGATCCGGCGGGAATCGAGAACCAGGGCCTCCACATCACGCCCGACCAGATGCGCCGGGCCTGCGAGCCCTTCGAGAAGATCCGCAAGGCTGTGGGCGACAAGATCGAGATCATGGTCGAGATGCACTCGCTCTGGAACCTGCCGACAGCGATCAAGATCGCTAGGGTGCTCGAGCAGTACAGCCCGACCTGGTACGAAGACCCGATCCGGATGAACTCGCCCCAGGCGCTCAGCGAGTTCGCGCGCTCCACGACGGTCTCGGTCTGCGCCAGCGAGACGCTGGGCTCGCGCTTTCCCTACAAGGACATGCTCGACCGCGACGCGATGCACATCGTCATGGCCGATCTCTGCTGGACCGGCGGGTTGACGGAAGGCCGCAAGATCGCGGCCATGGCCGACACCTATCACCGCCCCTTCGCCCCGCATGACTGCATCGGCCCGGTCGGCTTCATCGCGGCGATCCACGCCTCCTTCAGCCAGCCCAACACGCTGATCCAGGAATCAGTGCGCGCCTTCTACACCGGGTGGTACAACGAGCTCGTCACCACGATGCCGGTGTTCAAGGACGGCTACGTCCTGCCGATGGAAGGCCCCGGCCTCGGCGTCGAGCTGCTGCCGGCCGTGTTCGAGCGCACGGACCTGACTGTCCGCCGCTCCAGCCTGTGAAAACGTCAGTGTAGGCTGGTTGCGACGTGATAAAGAGCGACATGCGCTCATAGGCTGGACGGATTGCGCCACTGAGGGAGGTTGGCATCGGACCCGATACCGGTCGTTCGCACCGATATCGCCCTGGCCGATTAACCGCTGAAGAGGCAGGACGCCTGACCCCAGCGCCTTAACGTCCGTCTGGCAGGGTCGCGCGGGCGGCATCCATGAAGCGCCTGGAAAGGTCCAGATCCCAGCGCGCGATGTCGGCCGGTCTCGCATCTTTACGCATCAAGGCCGTGCTGACGATCACACCGTCCGAGGCGGCCAATGCCTCGCCTACATTGCCCGTGGTCACGCTGCCGCCGAGCAGGATCGGGCGCTTGATGCCGGTCTCGCGGGCGCGGCGAATGCGGGCCAGCGAGTCTGCCCAATCGGCGCCGGTCAGGATCAGCCCGTCGGCGCCGGTCTTCTGCGCCCATTCGGCGGCGAATTCAGGTGTTTCAGACGACATCGGCACGGCGGTTCGATCATGAATGTCGGCGAGGATGGCGATATCGTCGCGGCCGAGCGCGTTGCGGTAGGCCATGGCCTGCGCGCCCATGCCGGTCTTGGGGCCCTGCGCCGTCATGGCCTGTCCGACGAAGACCTTGAGGCGAACGAAGTCTGCGCCCGCGGCATGGGCGATCGAGAGCGAGGCGATGGGATCATGCGCCTCGACGATGATGCCGAGCCCGATGCCGGGCACCTCCGCCCGCAGGAAGCGGGCGAGCGAGGCCGTGATCGCCAGTGAACTCGCCGCCATTGGGCCGGCTTCCCGAGTCTGGTCCTGGAGCTTGATATAGGGCACGCCGGCCTGCGCGAAGATCCGCGCATTCGTAGCCACATAGTCCTCGAGCCAGGCCATGCTCTTGTCGCGCATCTTGCCGAAATCTGGCAGGTGCAGCGCGGCGATGACGAGGGGGCGGGCGGCGAAGACGCGAAGCGTGGACACGGCGTACCTTTCCGGGGGGATGAGCAATCAGGCCGGGTGAGACGCGCGGCCGAGCGGCGCCGCGAGAGTAGCGAGCCTGGCGCGGCAGGCGGCGCGATCGATCGGCAGTGCGCCGTCGGCGCCGTGGCGGCTGACGATGAGCGAGGCCGAGACGGCGCCGAAGGCCGCCGCCAGGACAGGATCGCCGGTTTCGACGAGCCCGGCGAGAAAGCCGCCGCAAAAGGAATCGCCGGCGCCGGTCGGGTCGATGGCGTCGGTCGCAATGATCGGCACGGAGATCGCCGCGCCCAGCGCCTTGTCCCAGACGAGGCAGCCGCGGGGACCGAGCTTGACCGCTGCCGTACCCCGGCAGCGCGCGGCGAGCAGGGCCAGCGCCCGCTCGACCGGCACGCCGGGCACGATCGCCGCCAGCTCGATCTCGCTCGGCAGGAAGGCGTCGACCTGCGCGAGGAAGGGCGAGAGTTCGTCAAGCGAGAGTTCCGCCAGCTGCCAGCCCGCGTCGAGCGTCACCACCATGCCGCGCCCGTTGAAAAGCGGCAGCAGGTCGTTGAGCACGACCGGGCGGCTCGGCGCGCAATGGGCGCCGCGCGCGCCCAGATAGCTCTCGGGCACCTGGGCGGCGACCATCGGATGGGTATCGCGGAACTGCGAATAGGAGAGCTCGCCGCCATCGCCGCGCGCGCGCAGGTGCTGCTGCCAGAGCAGGACCTGTTCGCGGTTGAGCCTGTCAGTCGGAAAGTCGGCCTCGCCCAGTTCCTCCGGCCGGCTGGTCAGGCGCTCGCTGCGGTTGCCGTCATCGTCGTAGATGAACCAGTTTCCGCTTTCGAGGGCGACATCGACCATGACGACTCCGTCGAGCGCGACGCCGCTCTGGCGCAGCCGCGCCAGCGTCTCGCGCGGATAGCTTGCCACCGCGACGCTGACGAGGCCGACGCAATCGCGCCAGCACAGGGCGCCGACGCTGGAATATGCGCCGTTGCCGCCGACGCGGGCGAGCGCGACCACCCCGTCGGCCGAGATCACATGATCGACCGTCAGCCCGCCCGCGGTGACGAGCTCGGGCGTCACGCCGCGAGGCCGCCGAGCCGCGGTGCGCCCAGCCCGAGCGCGTCGCGGGCCTTGGTGACGTGATAGCCGAACAGGTGCAGCGGCACGCTGTAGACCAGCGGGGCCAGTTCGACGCGGATTTGCGGCAGATGCCAGACATGGGCGCAGTAGTCGCCGAAGGCGCTCTCGCCCTCGGGCACCAGCGCGATGGTGTGGCCGCCGACGCCCTTGCCGACGATTGCGGTCTCCAGCGCGCGCTGGCGGCTGGCGCTGTCGGGCGCGATGATGAAGAGCGGGTCGCCGGCCTTCTGCGTGCGGTAGTGGTGGTACTCCTCCAGCGGGAAGGCGATGGCGTGGATCGGCGCCAGCTCTTTCAGCTTGGCTGCACCGAAGGCGGCAGGCGCCAGATGCGGCCCGGCCCCCGCCAGCAGCATCATGTCGCTGCGCGCGAGTTCGACGCCGAGCGCCTTCGCCCTGTCGTAGAAGCCGGTCGCAACCGTGTCCATCACGCCCGGCAGCGCGGCGAGGTCGGCAGCCAATCCCGGTGCCCTGCCCTCGCCCAGGCCCTTCGCCTTGGCGATCGCCAGCGCCAGCGCGATCAGCAGGGCCATGGCGGCGGTGCTGGATTGTGTCGGCCAGCCGCCGCGCGTGGCCTGGATCAGCAAGGCGGACGGAAAGTCCCGCATCATCGCCGAGGTCGCGGTGTTGGTCAGCGCGACGGCATAACCGCCGCGCGCGATCGTGGCCTTCAGGCTCGCGCTCACCGGCGCCGTGTTGCCGCTCGAGCTCAGCCCGATCATCAGCGTGCCGTCGTCGACGAGGTCGAGTCCGTACTGCTCGAGGTCGAAGGCCTCATAGGGCTCGCAAGGCACGCCGAGCAGGCGCTCATAGGCCATCCTGACGCCGATGCCGGCGATCCAGGAATCGCCGCAGCCGGTGATGACGACGCGCCGCAGCGGCCGCGCGGCGATCTCGCCGGCGATGCGCTTCACCGCCTCCGCCGTGGTCGCGAGCGTGCGGCTCATCGCCTCGCCCTGGGCCATCATTTCCGTATGCGTCAGCTCCACGCGCCGGAAGCGCTCCGGATCGCCGGGCGCATCCGACGAGGATTCGCGTTTGAGGGCTTTGAACTGCTGCATGTGGTCGGCCATGCTGGTCCCGTCCTGTCGATCGTCGTGGGGCGGCTCCGCTCTATGGGAGGCGCTGAATAGACTTTCGATATCCTTCATTTTATACGGTAGCGCAAGTGACACCGAAGCTAATCATGCCCCAGACACAAGCCCTGCCCGACCTCGCCCGGGGGCGCTCCCTGCCCCGCCACGAGCGCATCGTCGAGCTGCTCGCCGAAAAGGGCATGGTCGAGGTGGCATCCCTGGCGGAGGAGTTCGGCGTTTCCACCGTGACGATCCGCGCCGATCTCGATGCGCTGGAGAAAAGGCGGCTGATCCGCCGGATTCGGGGTGGCGCCATGGCGCTGCGCCCGGCCCGCTTCGAGCGCCCCGCCGATCTTCCGAGCCAGTCTTTTTCAGCCGAGAAGGAGCGGATCGCCGACCTCGCGGCGAGCCAGGTGCGCGACGGGGAAACGATCATCCTCGATGCCGGCACGACGACGCTCGCCATCGCCCAGGCCCTGCCGGACACGCTCACCGACGTTGTCGTGGTGACCAACGGGCTCGACATCGCCATCGCGCTGCAGGGCCACGCTGGGGTGACGGTGATCGTGACTGGCGGGCGCCTGAAGCGCGGCGGGCGCAACGCCCATTCCAATAGCCTGATCTCGCCTTTTGGCGCCACGCTGCTTCAGGAAATCAACGCCGACGTCGCCTTCCTGTGCTGCGCCGGAGTGGACCCGGTGCGTGGCTTCACCAATGGCAACTGGGAGGAAGCGGAGGTCAAGAAGGCGATGATGGCCTCGGCCCGGCGCGTCGTCTTCGTCGCCGACCACGGCAAGATCGGCCATGTCGGCAGCGCGCGGATCGCGCCGCTGGAGCAGGCCGACCTGCTGATTACCGACCACGGCGCTGCCGCCGCCGACATCCAGGCGCTCGAGGCAGCAGGGGTCCAGGTCACCATCGCGTGACCGCCTCCAAAATCGGCGGAACCTGGCTAAGTTTTATGCTTGCGATTGGTTTCGATTGCTCTCAAATTGAAAGCGCAGCTTTTCGTGGCCCGCCCTCGCGGCGGGCTGTCCGATCCCATGCAGGCGAGGCTGAGGAGATTCTCCATGACGACATTGTCTCGACGCCACTTCCTTGGCGCTGCCGCCGGCAGCGTCGCGTTGTCTGCTCCCAGCGTGCTGCGCGCCCAAGCGCGAGAGCTCGTCATGATCGGCTATGGCAGCGCCCAGGACGACCCGCTGAAGCGCGCCGGCGAGATCCTCGCCAAGAAGCATCCCGGCGTCTCGCTGCGGATCATCGGCGGGCTCTCGGCCGAGGCGATCGCGCAGATCAAGGCGTCGCGCGGCGCCTCGCCCTATGATTTCGCCGTGATGGGCTCGCCCGCGATCATCAATGCCGTCGACGAGGGCGTGCTCGAGCCGCTCGATGTGTCGAAGATCCCCAACGCCGCCAATATCGATCCGCGCTTTCCCCCTTACGCCTACGGCATGGGCGTACCGATCAGCTACGCCGGCATCGGCATCGCCTACAACAAACAGATGGTGCCCAATCCGCCCAAGACCTGGGCAGACCTCTGGAAGCCCGAATATGCCGGCAAGATCGGCGTTTCGCGGCCGCAGTCGAATCTCGGCCTAGCCTGCGTCTCTATCGCCGCCGCCGCTTTCGGCAAGCCGGATTCGGACACTGATTTCGGCCTCGCCAAGTGGAAGGAGCTCAAGCCGCTGGTCGGGCGCAATCCCAACCTGCTGCAGCAGATGCTGGAGCGCGGCGAGATCGGGCTGTGCCCGCTCTGGCACGACAATACCGGCATCGCGGTCGCGAGCGGCCTGCCGCTCGGCTACGCCAAGGTCACCGGTCCCGGCCCGCTGATCCTGCCGACGATGATCGTCAAGTTCGCCCGCACCGCCAACAGCGAGCTGATCCACGAATTCGCCGACATTCTGCTGACGACCGAGAGCCAGACCTTCGCCGCCCAGCCGCCCTACTACTTCGGCACGACGGTGAAGGGTATCGTCGCCCCGGCCGGCGCCGCCGCGTTCCTGCCCTCGACGCCCGAGGAAATAGCCTCAATGGTATCAGTCGACTGGCCCAAGGTCGCGCCGAACCGCGGCAAGATCGTCGAAGCCTTCGACCGGATGTTCGCGGGGTGATCACCGCCACCGCGCCCGCTGGCGGATTGGGGGCGGCGGCAGCCGCTCCGGTCGTCATCCGCGACGCCGTCAAGCGCTTCGCGGGTCTCACCGTGCTCGACCGCTGTTCGCTGGAAGCGCAGGAGGGCGAGATCCTGACGCTGCTCGGTTCCTCGGGCTGCGGCAAGACCACGCTGCTGCGCTGTATCGCCGGCTTCCTGACGCCGGATGAGGGCGAGATACTCATCGACGGCAAGGACACCATCCCCGTTCCGGTCAACCGCCGTTCCGTCGGCGTCGTCTTCCAGAGCTATGCGCTCTTTCCCCATCTCACCGTCGCGAGGAATGTCGGCTATGGCCTGCGTATGCGCGGCGTCGCTGCAGCCGAGATTGCTAGGCGAGTGTCCGTCGCCCTTCAGACGGTGTCGCTGACGGGCTTCGAGGAACGCTATCCGGCGCAGCTATCCGGCGGCCAGCAGCAGCGCGTGGCGATCGCCCGTGTGCTTGTCCTGGAGCCGCGGGTGCTGCTGCTCGACGAGCCCTTCAATGCGCTCGACGCCAAGCTGCGCGGCACCATGCAGATGGAGATGCGTCAGCTCATCAAGCGGCTCGGCATCACCGCGATCTTCGTCACGCATGATCAGGAGGAGGCGCTGACGATGTCGGACCGCATTGCCGTGATGCGCGCCGGCAAGATCGAGCAGCTCGGCACGCCGGAGGAGATCTTCGACCGCCCGGCGAGCGCCTATGTCGCTGATTTTGTCGGCACTTCGAACTTTGCCGACGGCGTCGCGAGCGCGGGCCGCGTCATTCTGCCCGACGGACAAAGCATCGCGACCGATCTCGATGGCGCAGTACGGGTGATGCTGCGGCCGCACAATATCCTGCTCGGTCCGGCTCAGGCCGAGGGCGCCGGCTGGAGCGGGCTGGTTCGCTTCCGTCGCCATGTCGGCGCACTGATGGAGTATGAGGTCGGGCTCGAAGACGGCGCCGCGCTCAGGGTCGTGGCTTTGCGTAACGAAGCTGTAGCCCGCATCGAGGCTGGAGATCGCGTGTCCTTGAGCCTGCGCGACCCTGCCGCCTGCATCGCCTTCCCGCGCGCATGACCCGCCGGCCCCTCCTGCTGCGCCTCGTCGACGAGTTGCTCTCGGGGCACGGAATCTGGCCGGCCGTGCCGGCCATTGTCGTCCTCGTCGTCGTCGCCGTCATTCCCTTCGGCGTCCTGCTCTCTCTCGGTTTTTCCGACATCGTGGTGTCGCGTGGCGTCATTGTTTCGCAGGAATTGTCGCTGCGCCATCTCCTCACGGCGCTGGCCGACCCGCTCTATCACACCACCTTCCAGCGCTCGCTAACCCTGGCGCTGAGCACGACACTGTTATGCAGCCTGCTGGGCTTTCCTGTGGCCTATCTCTTCCTGATCGGCGGGCCATGGGTCCGGCGCATCATCCTGGTGCTGACGATCGCGCCGATCCTGACCAGCGGCATCGTGCGCACCTATGCCTGGATCGTCATCCTCGGCGGCCGGGGCGTGGTGAATGCGACGCTGATGGATATGGGGCTGATCTCGCAGCCGCTGCGGATCATCAACACGCATTGGGCGGTGCTGATCGGCATGGTGCAGATCCACCTGCCGATCATGATCCTGCCGCTGATCGCGGTGATGAGCCGCCATGACTCACGGCTGGAGGAGGCGTCCGCCAATCTCGGCGCGAGCCGGCTGGCGACGCTGCGGACGATCATCCTGCCGCTGAGCGTGCCCGGACTCGGCACCGGCGCCGCGCTCGTCTTCACCCTGAGCTACACCACCTTCGTGGTGCCGCAGCTTCTGGGCGGCGGCAACTACCTCAACGCTGCGACAATGGTCTACGAACAGGTCGTCTACTCGCTCGAATGGAGCAAGGGCGCGGTGACGGCCATGATTCTGATGGCGAGTTGCCTTGCCGTCCTGCTGATCTTCGCCTGGCTGACGCATATTGGGACGCGCTGGACACGGGTGGCGCAGCGATGAAGCGGATCGACGGCGCCGAACTCCTCGACCGGCTGGGCATCGGCTTCATCATCGCGCTCGCGGTGCTGGCGCTCGCGCTGTTGCTGCTGCCGGCGGTCATCGTCGTCGTCATGTCGTTCGACACGCGCGGCTATATCAGCTTCCCGCCCGTGGGCTTCACGCTCGACTGGTACGTCAAGGTCTTCAACCAGCCTGTGCTAGTGAACGCGATGTGGACGAGCATCAAGGTCGGGCTCTACGTCACCGCGCTCTGCATCGCGCTCGGCGTGCCGACCGCGCTGGCCTGCGCCCGCGGCGATTTCCGCGGCGCCACGGCGCTCTCCGTCTTCGTGCTGGTGCCGCATATGGTGCCCGGCATCGTGCTCGGCGTCGCCGTGCTGTTCTCGGGCGCGCTGCTCGGCATCGGGCCCTCGATCTGGCTGCAGTCGATCTCGCTCTCGGTTTACGTCATGGCGGTGATGGTGCGCACCGTAATGGCCCGCCTCCAGCGGCTCGACCCGCTGCTGGAGCAGGCCTCCGCCAATCTCGGCGCAACCCGCTGGCAGACCTTCCGCACCATAACGCTGCCGCTGCTGCTGCCGGCGATCCTGGCCGGTGCCGTCTTCACCTTCATCGAGGGCTTCGACAATCTCTCGGTGACGATCTTCACCCATGGCTATCGCGACCGGCCGCTGCCGATCGAACTGCTGGCCATCGTGCAGAACAGCAGCTCGCCGCTGGTGGCCGCCGTCTCCAGCGTTCAGATCCTGCTGGCGATGCTGGCCTTGCTCGCGATCTCGCTGACGATCGGCCTCGACCGAGTCAACGAGTGAGTAGGTCGGCCGGGCAACGCAGCTCCCGGGGACTGCCGCTGTCGCACATATCGCCTTGACTGGCCGCCAACTCAGCACGCCATTTTGCCGCTGGCACTTTCTGCTTAGACACGCTCAATCAATGTTCTCTATATTTCAATGATTTATTAAATTGCTGAACCACGCACGCGGCAAACTTCGGTTTCCGCTACACACGCCGTCGCGGCCGGCGATCTTGTCTGTTCCGGCGAACTCTCCGCGAACCCCTCAGGCGGCGGCCTGCGCGCCGTCATGGCGCGCCACATGGCCGACGGCGGCGCGCAGATCGTCGATCCCCGCGCCCGCGGCCACGCAATGCTCGGACAGGTGGCGGCGGAACTGGCGCGCGCCCGGGCGGCCCGGGAACAGCCCGACGAGATGGCGCGTGAAGGCGTGCAACCGCCCGCCGGCTTCGAGATGCGTGGCCAGATGCGGCTCCAGCGCCTCCAGCATGGCGAAGGCATCCGCCACCGGCGCATCCTCGCCGAAGAGCAGCGGATCGACCCGCAACAGGATTTCCGGGTTCTGATAGGCCTCGCGGCCGACCATCACGCCGTCGAGATGCTCGAGATGGCCAGCCCATTCCTCGGGCGCACGGATGCCGCCATTGATGGCGATGGGCAGATCGGGATGGGCTTCCTTGAGCCGATAGGCGCGCTCGTAATCGAGCGGCGGGATCTCGCGGTTCTCCTTGGGCGAGAGCCCCTGCAGCCAGGCCTTGCGGGCGTGGACGATGAGCGCGTCGACGCCGGCCGCCGTCACAGCCTGCGTAAGGGCATCAAGGGCTTCTTGCGGATCCTGATCGTCGACGCCGATGCGGCATTTCACGGTCACCGGAATCGGGACGGCAGCCTTCATCGCCGCCACGCAGTCGCCGACCAGCGCCGGCTCGCGCATCAGGCAGGCGCCGAAGGCCCCGCCCTGGACGCGGTCCGAGGGGCAGCCGCAGTTGAGGTTGATCTCGTCATAGCCGAAATCGGCGCCGATGCGGGCAGCCTGCGCCAGCAGCGCCGGATCATTGCCGCCGAACTGCAACGCGACGGGATGCTCGAACGCGTCAAACCCGATCAGACGCTGCCGGTCGCCGCGGATCACGGCCTGTGCCGTCACCATCTCGGTGTAGAGCCGCGCGCGGCGCGACATCAGGCGATGGATCGTCCGACAATAGCGGTCGGTCCAGTCCATCATCGGCGCGACGGAGAAGCGCAGCTGCTCGGGCGAAAGGGCGGTCATAAGCGCTGACTAGCCCGAAATGAGCGATTGCGCACCCCCGTTCTCTTCCTCGCACTGCGTTCGGCAAGCGGCAACGCGTAGATACGGTTTCTGGAAACTGTATATACGGAAGCAGGCCGACGGTCGCCGTAGTCTCTCTTGCGCTACGCCGCCAGCAGCCCGAGCGCCCGCTCGATGCGCGAACATGCGCCACGCGCCCTGGCCTTGTCATAGCAGCGTTTGAGGCGGCCCGTGGCGTAGGAGCGCAGCACGATCTCGTGGACATAGCTCTTGCGGACCACGGCGGGGGTGTTGACCAGCCGTTCGGAGATCGCGCGCATGATGTCCGCCAGCTGTCGCTTCTTGCCGGTCTCGCTGGCCACGATCTCGCCGGCGAGCAGGAGTTCGGCGGCCGCCGCGTTGGCCGCCAGCATCCGCAGATCCTTGCTGCTGACCGGAAGGCCGGTGACGGCCTTCAGATAGGCGTTGATGTCGGCGGCCCTGATCTCGGCCACGCTGCCGTCCTCGCGGCGGTATTGCAGAAGGCGGCGGCCCTTCAGGGTCATGATCTTCGTCAGCGCGCGCGCCAGCGTCGCGTCCTCGCAGACGCAGGCGATCTGCTTGCCGCTCTTGCCCTTGAACGCCAGTTCGATGCGGTTGCCGGTGATGGTGACGTGGCGCTTGAGGAGTGTCGAGGCGCCATGGCTGCCATTGGCCTTGGCATAGGTCTCATTGCCGACGCGGATGTGGCAGCGGTCGATCAGGGCCGCCGCGCAGGCCAGCGCCTGCTCGCGGCCCGGGCTGCGTGGCTTGAGGTCACGGGCGATCGCAGCCCGCAGTTTCGGCAGCGCGTCGATCAGGCATTTCAGGCGCTTGAGCTTGCGGCGCTCGCGCACCTTCTCCCAATCCGGGTGGTAGCGATGCTGGATGCGGCCGGCCTCGTCGTGCCCGACGGCCTGGAGATGGGCGCGCGGATCGGCGGCGATGCGGACATCGACATAGGCGGGCGGGATGACCAGAGAGCGGATGCGGGCGAGCGTCGCCGGGTCGGTGACGCGGTGGCCATCCCCGTCGCGGTAGCTGAAGCCCTTGCCGGCGCGGTGCCGGGTGATCGGCAGCCTGGCGGCCGAGCTGCGTTTGAGGCGTGTCGGCGGCGCCGGGGCCGGGACGATATCGTCAAAGATCACGCGCGCCATGATGGAGATCTCCGGAGCCCGCGGACCGATCGGCATCCGCGCCGGATTCAATCGCAAACAGCCCCATCCGGTTCCGGACGGGGCTGTGTATCTTTGCGCTGCGATGCGAGACGCCTACCGTTTAGCGCGGGCCACGATCTGCGTCGGATTGACGAAGCGCAGCGCGATCAGCAGCCAGATCAGCGTCGTCACCATGTAGACCACCGCCATGGCGTCGATCGACTGCACCGCGCGCACGCCGGCGGCGAAGACGGCGTAGTAGAGCGCGACCACCAGCGTCTGGCTGGTCGGCCCGGCCGTGAGGAAGGTCAGCTCGAACATCGCGATGGTGCGCACGAGCACCAGCAGCAGCGCCGCCAGGATGCCCGGCGCCAGCAACGGCAGCAGGATATAGATGAAGAGCTTGAAGGTGTTGGCGCCGAAGACCCGCGCCGCAGCCTCGATCTTGGTGTCGATCTGCTCGATGAAGGGGATCATCACCAGGATGACGAAGGGCACCGTCGGCACGAGATTGGCGAGCACGACGCCCGACATCTGCCCAGCGAGCCCCGCCCGATACAGCACTGTCGCCAGCGGGATGCCGAAGGTGATCGGCGGCACGAGCAGCGGCAGCAGGAAGAGCAGCATGACGAGCTTCTTGCCGGGGAAGTCCCGGCGCGCCAGCGCGTAGGCGGCGGGAACACCGATCAGCCCCGAGAAGAAGACCACGAGGAAGACGATCTGGAAGGTGACCGAGAGCACGTCGAAGAGCTGGAACTCGGCCCAGGCGGAAGAATACCAGCGCGTCGTCCAGCCGGCCGGGAGCCAGGTGCCGAGCCAGCGCGTGGCGAAGGAACTGGTGACGACGGTCGCGATCATCCCGAACAGGTTCAGGACGAAGAAGCCGATCACGGCCCAGTTGGCGAAGGCCCAGAGCCGGGCCGAAAGGCGGGTGTCCTTGACCATCGGCTCAACCCTTCCCGCCGCCGGCAGGGCCGCGATACAAAAGTCCGCGCGCCGCCAGGACCGCCACGACGATCGAGAGCTGGACCACGCCCATGATCATCGCGACCGCCGAGGCCATCGAGTAATCGTACTCCTCGAAGGCCGCCTGGTAGGCCGCGATCGAGATCACGCGCGTCGGCCCCGCTGGCGCGCCCAGCAGCACGGCGGAAGGAAACACCGAGAAGGCCTGCACGAAGGACAGGCAGAAGGTGATCGCCAGACCCGGCAGGAGAAGCGGCAGCAGGATGTGCTTGAAGCGCTGCCAGGGTCCGGCGCCCAGCGTCGCCCCGGCCTGTTCCAGCGCCGGATCGACGCCGGAGAGATAGGACAGCGTCAACAGGAAGGTGAAGGGGAAGCCGGTGATCACCAGCGAGATCATCACGCCCCAGTAGTTGTGGAGCAGCTTCACCGGGGTTGAGATCAGCCCCATCGTCAGCAGGGTGCGGTTGAACCAGCCCTGCGGGCCGAGATAGTTCAACAAGCCCTGCGCCACCAGCACGGTGCCGAGCGTGATCGGGATCACCAGGATGGTCGTCAGCAGGCGCTGATGCTTCATGGTGCGGACGCGGAACGCGATCGGGATCGCCATCAGCAGCGTCATGATCGTCACCGGCAGGGCGAGCCAGAGCGTGGTCGCGATCGTCCCGTACAGGAACGAATCCGAGAAGAAGCGCTGGTAATTGGCCAGCGTGCCGCCCGCCTTCGGGTTGAAGGACAAAAACAGCCCGTAGAAGAACGGGTAGATGAACAGCACCAGCAGGAAGAGCACGGCGGGGATGACAAGCAGCGTCAGTCCGTCGATGCCGCGCGCGGCCAGCCGCTGGGCCAGAGGCACGGCCGGGGCCGCGCCGGTCGAGGAGGAAGCAGCGGTCACGGCGCGGCCCCATAGACAAGGACGCGGTCGGGCTCGGCGGCGAGCGTGACCTCTGCGCCCGGCGCGAGCTTGTCGGTGGCCAGGAAGGACAGGTCGGTGCCATCCGCCATGCGGGCGAAGCCGACGAATTCGCGCCCCCTGAACTCGGTCGAGATCACCTGCGCCTTGAGGCCGGCCCCGCCGGCTGCGACGGGATGCAGATCCTCTGGCCGGATCGCGACATGCGCGGCAGCTCCCGGCGTGACGCCGTTGCGGGCGCGCCCGACGATGCCGGCGCCTTCGATCGTGACCGTCGCGTGCTCGCCCGAGACCGACAGGGCCTTGCCGGCGATCTTGTTGCGGAAGCCCATGAATTCGGCGACGTCGAGATGGTCCGGCCTGGAGAACAGATCCTCCGGCACGCCGACCTGGCGGACCTGGCCGTCGCGCATCACCACGATGCGGTCGGCAAGCGACAGCGCCTCTTCCTGGTCGTGGGTGACGTAGATCGTGGTGGCGCCCAGCGTGTTGTGGATGCGCCGGATCTCGGCGCGCATCTCGAGACGCAGCTTGGCGTCGAGGTTGGAGAGCGGCTCGTCCATCAGCACCAGCGCGGGCTCGACGACGATGGCGCGGGCGATGGCGACGCGCTGCTGCTGGCCGCCCGACAGCTGCCCCGGCAGCTTCTCCGTCTGGCCCTGCAGCCTGACCAGCGCGACGGCCTCGGCCACCCGGCGCTCGATCTCGGCCCTGGCGACGCCGCGCATCTTCAGGCCGAAGCCGATGTTCTTGTTCACGCTCATATGCGGGAACAGGGCGTAGTTCTGGAAGACCATGCCGAAGCCGCGCTCCTCGGGCCGCAGCGGGTCGATGCGCCGGTCGTCGAGCCAGATGCCCCCGCCGGTCGCGGGCAGCAGGCCGGCGATGATGTTGAGCGTCGTCGACTTGCCGCAGCCGGAGGGGCCGAGCAGCGCGATGAACTCGCCCTGCTTGATCGTCAGCGAGACGTCCTTGAGTGCGTTGTGAGTGCCGAAATCGCGACTCAGGCGATCGAGCCGGAGCTCATTGAAGTTGGCTGCGTGAATCGTCATGGCCACCGCGTGCTGAAGTCTCGATCAAAAATCCGGTCGGCGGCAGCCTTGCGGCCGCCGCCGGTCGATTCACCCGCCTATCGGCGCAAATTCACGCGCCCACACGCAAGATCACTTGCGCTTGGCGCCCCCGACCTGCTCGTCCCAGATGCGGAACGCAACCACCATCTTGTCGGGATCGAGCGGCGTCTGGAGCGGGTTGTCGGCGATCAGCTTGTCGTATTCGGGCCGGCCGAATTCCTTGATCGCGGCCTGGCTTTCCGGCGGGGCCATGTCGAGCGTGACGCCCTTCACGGCCGGGCCCGGATAGAAATAGCCCTCGTCATAGGTGTAGGCCTGCTGCTCCTTGGTGAGGAGGAAGTTCATCAGGTCGATGAGCACCGCGAGCTTCTCGTCCGAGACGCCCTTGGGGATGCACATATAGTGCGCGTCCGTGACCCAGTGGAAACCCTTGAGGGCGGCGATCTTGGCTTCCTTGGGGACGACGCCGAGGACGCGCGGGTTAATGTCCCAGCCCGTCGTCGTCACGGTCATGTCGCGGGAGCCGTCGCCGAGTTCCTTCATCACCGCGCCGGTGCCGCCGGGATAATACTCGATGTTCTCGCCCAGCGCCTTCAGATAGGCCCAGGTCTTGTCCCAGCCCTTGACCGGATCCTTGGGATCGCTGTCGCCCAGCAGATAGGGCAGCCCCATCATCCAGGTGCGGCCCGGACCGGAATTGGCCGGACGCGGATAGATGAAGCGGTTCTTGTTCTCGCGTGTCCAGGCGAGGAGTTCCTCGGCCGTGGTCGGCACCGTCTTGACCTTGGCCGGCATGTATTCGAGCAGCGGACCGGACGGATAATAGGTGACGACAACGCCCTGCCCGCTGGCTAGCGCCTGCATCTTGGCAGCGCCTTCGAGATAGATCTCGTCGAGCTTGGGCAGGCTGCCGGCATGCTGCGGAAGCAGCGGCACCCAGAGCTTCTGGTCGACGCCGGCCGAGAGCGCGTCCGTCCCCGTCAGCACCATGTCGATGTCGACGCGGCCAGCATCCTGCTGCGCCTTGATCTTGCCCGGCAGCTCGGGAGACGGCGCCTTGGTGAAGACGATGCGCGAAACCAGGTTGGGCTTGGCCTTGCGGTAGTTCTCGATCGCCTTCTGCGTCAGGGCGAGATTGCCGGCGACATCGACGATCGACAGGACGACGGGGGATGTGGGCAGCTTGAGCTGCTGGGCGAAGACGGAGGGCGCGTGAGCGATGCCTGCAAGGCCCGCGGCGCCGCCGATGAATGCACGTCGATTGATTCTGCTCTGGACCATGACCTCTCCTCCAATGTTGTGCGGATTTTCCGCTTTGTTGTTGATCGCGCCACCGGCCTCGCTTCAGGATGCCGTTTCGTCAGGCCGGTACGCGCGCCGATTGACGCGGCACCGGATTAGTCGGTATCCTAGTATACCAGTCGATCAGAGCTTGGCAATGGGCATCCCCGCGACACGTCAGAGCACCGAACAGATCCACCGTCTGCTGCGAGGGGACATCCTCGCAGCGGCGCTGCGTCCGGGCGAGGCGATGTCCGAGGCGCGCATGGCGGTGCGCTTCGGCGTCAGCCGGACGCCTGTGCGCGAAGCGTTCAAGCGGCTGGTCGAGGAAGGTTTCCTGATGGTCGTGCCGCAGGTGGGCACCTTCGTCGCGCCGATCGACCTCGCCGCCGTGCATGACAGCCAGTTCGTCCGTGAGACGCTCGAATGCCGCACCGTCGCGCTGGCCGCGCGCCACGCCGACGATGCCGGCAAGGCCGCGCTGGAGCAGAACCTGCGCCTGCAGGAACAGGCGCTCGCATCTGGCGACCGGCCCAGTTTTTTCCGCCATGACGAGGCGTTTCATGCCAAACTCGCCAGGCTGGCGGGCCACCCGTCCGCCTGGAGCCTGATCGAAGGCGTCAAGGCGCAGCTCGACCGCGTGCGCTGTCTGTCGCTGGAGAGCGCGGAATGGCCGGGCATGATCCTCGGCCAGCATCGCGACATCACGCATTGCGTGGCGACCGGCGACGAGGCCAGCGCGGAGGCCGCCATGCGCGCGCATCTGCGCACCGTCTTCGACGCGATCGAGACGATCGCGCGCAACCAGGGGGATGCCTTCGCCGGAAGCGCGGTTCGCGCCCGGCTCGATTGACGAAGGCACCATGTCCACAACAAGAAACCTCGGAGGATCGACGCTTATGATTCACGCCCAGACGGAACGGACGCACTGATGGAACAGAGCTGGCGCTGGTTTGGTCCAGACGACGTGGTGACGCTTTCCCAGGCGCGGCAGGCGGGCGCGCGCGGCATCGTCAATGCCCTGCATCAGATCCCCTATGGCGTGGTCTGGAGCGTCGACGAAATCGAGGCGCGCAAGGCGATCATCGCCACCGATCCCAGCCTCGGCCTGCGCTGGAACGTGGTCGAGAGCCTGCCGCTGCATGAGAGCATCAAGATCGGCGAAGGGGATCTCGAGCCGGTCTTCGCAAACTACCGCCAGTCGCTGCGCAACCTCGCCGCCTGCGGGCTCGAGGTCGTCTGCTACAACTTCATGCCGGTGCTGGACTGGACGCGCACCGAACTCGCCTTCGCGCTGCCCGGCGGCGGCACGGCGCTGCGCTTCAACATCCACGAATATGTCGCCTTCGACCATTTCATGCTGAAGCGCCCCGGTGCGGACGAAGGCCACAGCGCCGACGTCATGGACCGCGCCAAGACCTGGTTCGAGCGTTCCACCGAGGCCGACCGCGACAGGCTGCTCGCCAACATCATGGCCGGGCTGCCGGGCGCCTATGACCGCTACGATGTGCCCGGCCTCGCCCGGATGCTGGAGCGCTATCGCGGCATGAGCCATGAGGCGCTGCGCGCCAATCTCAAGCGCTTCCTCGAAGCCGTGATTCCGACGGCGGAGGAGGTCGGCATCCGGATGTGCATCCACCCTGACGACCCGCCACGCCCGCTCTTCGGCCTGCCGCGAATCTGCTCGGACGAGGACGACATCGCCTTCATCATGGGCGCGGTCGACCGCCCCGCGAACGGGCTGACGCTGTGCTCGGGCTCGCTCGGCGCCAATCCGAAGAACGACGTGCCGGCGATCGCCAGGCGCTTCGCCGACCGGATCTGGTTTGCGCATCTGCGCAATGTCGCGAAGGACGCGGACGGCTCCTTCATGGAGGCCGAGCATCTCGGCGGCGACACGGACATGGTGGCGCTGGTCGAGGCGCTTCTGGCCGAGGAGCAGCGCCGCAAGGCGGCGGGCCTGCCGCACTGGCAGATTCCGATGCGGCCCGACCATGGCCACGCCCTGCTTGACGACGTCGACAAGGGCTCGTTCCCGGGCTATCCGGCGGTCGGGCGCCTGCGCGGGCTGGCGGAACTGCGCGGCGTGATGACGGCGGTGGCGCAGATCAAGGGCTACGACGCCTGACCCTTCGTCATTGTGAGCGCAGCGAAGCAATCCAGGGCGCGTCGAGCGAGGCTCACTGGATTGCTTCGCTGCGCTCGCAATGACGGGAAAGCGGATGCATCAGTAGACATCGGCCTGGTAGCGCCCCGTCTTCTTCAGCGCCGCGACATAGGCGACTGCCTCGTCGGTCGAGCGCCCGCCATGCGCTGCGACGACATCGACCATCGCGCGCTCGACGTCCCTGGCCATGCGCTTGGCGTCGCCGCAGACATAGAAATGCGCGCCCTGCCCCAGCCAGGCGAAGAGCTCGGCGCCGCGCTCGCGCATTCGATCCTGGACATAGATCTTCTCGGCGCCGTCCCGTGACCAGGCCAGGGTCAGGTTGGTGAGCACGCCCTCCTGCTTCATCGCGGTCAGCTCGTCCTCGTAGAAGAAGTCGCTGACGCGGCGCTGATGGCCGAAGAAAAGCCAGTTCCTGCCCGGCGCCTTCGTGGCCCTCCGGTCGTGCAAGAAGGCGCGGAACGGTGCGATGCCCGTGCCGGGGCCGCACATGATGACGGGCGTCTGCGGGTTTTCGGGCAGGCCGAAGCCGTGGGCGCGCTGGACATAGACCGGCACCCTGTCACCGGGCTGGACCCGTTCGGCGAGATAGGTCGAGGCGACGCCCCAGCGCGGCCGGCTGCCGACCCGATAACGCACGGCGTCCACCGTCAGCGAGATACGACCGGGCGTGGCGATGCAGGAGGAGGAGATCGAGTAGAGCCGCGGCTGCAGCGGGTCGAGCGCCTCGACGAAGGCCTCGGGCGAGAGCCGGACCTGCCCGAATTTGTGGAGCGTGCCGAGCACGTCGAGCCGGTCGAGATCGCCATCGGGATCCTCGCCCGCCGCCAGACGACGGGCCTTGGCGCGCATCTCGCCGCCTGTGACGTAGGAGATCAACTGGAACAACGCGTCAGGCGCCGGACCCAGCGCGCGCTGCGCGATCAGCGCCTCGCGCAGCGTCATGCCGTCGACGGGCGCATCGGGCCGCGCGCCGAGCAGCCCGATGACGGCGTCGACGAGACGCGGGTCGTTCTGCGCGACGATGCCGAAGGCGTCCCCGACAATGTAGTCGAGCCCACATTCCGCCAGGTCGAACTCGACATGCCAGGTCTCCTTCTCCGAACCCTCACCGTTCAGCTTGCGGCGGGAGAGAAAGGTGGCGAGCGCCGGGTTCTCGCGACAGCGGCCGAGCGGGCCTAGCGACGCCGTGGAGGCGGCGTCCTGCGTGGTGGCCGGCGCGGAACCGCCCTCCTCCACCAGCGTCTTGAGCATGCGCAGCGTGTCCTTGCCTCCGGGCGCGCAGAGGTTCAGGCGCGGCTCCCGGCCCTCGGCGATCGCGGCCGAATAGGTCTCGCAGACATAGCCGCACTGGCCACAATCCTGCTGCGCCATGGCGGCGAAGAGCTTGCGTGGCAAAGGCTTACCCTCGGCGAGCTGCATCCGCTTGGGCAGCTCCAACGAGGGATCATGCCAGGGCGCGCCGTCATCGGCCTCACCCATCACGGCGGCATTCTGTGCCGGCGACAATGCCGTTACGCCGGCATTGTCGAGCGAGAGCAGGCCGGCGAAGAAGCCGTTCAGCCAGGAGCGCTGTTCCTCGCTGAACGGCGCGGTCTCGGGCAGGACCTGGACGATGGGGGATGGGGTCTGGAGGGTCACGCAGCGTCTCCCGTCTGCACGACCAGCGCCTGCAGCGCCGCGATCTCGTGGCGGCGGGCGAAGGCGACGAAACTCTCGTCGGGCGCGGCGCGATGCTCCTGCCAGGTGCGCAGGATCGCCTCGACCAGCGCCGGCGCATCCTCCGCCTTCACGTTGGTGCGGAATTCCCGGCCGATGCCGCCCTCGACGCCGAAGCCGCCGCCGACGAAGACATGGTAGCCGGGCACCGTGTCGCCCTCCTCGCTGACCGGCACCTTGGCGCCGATCAGGCCGAGATCGCCGATATAGTGCTGGGCGCAGGAGTTGTGGCAGCCGGTGAGGTGGATGTTGACCGGCGTATCCACCGTGATCCTCGGCTCGCAATGGGCGGCGATCGCCAGCGCGTCCTCCTTGGTGTAGGCGCCGGCGAATTTGCAGCCCGTGGCGCCAGTGCAGGCGATGAGCCCCGCGCGCAGGATCGAGGTCTGCGCCGACAGGCCGACCGCCTCGAGATGGGCGATCACGTCATCGACCTTCTCGTCCGGCACGCCGGAGATCAGCAGGTTCTGCCAGACGGTCAGGCGGATATCGCCGTCGCCGCAGCTATTCGAGATCGCGGCGAGGACACGCATCTGCGAGACGGTGAGTTTGCCCACCGGCAGCGCCACGCCGATCCAGTTCAGGCCAGGCTGGGATTGCGGGTGGACGCCGATATGGGCGAGACGGTCATAGACGGGGCGCGGCTTGACGAAGCTCGTGTCCAGCCTCAGCAGCCTGCGGCCGAGCTTCTCCTCGACGGCCTCGAGAAACCTGTCGAAGCCCCAGGCGTCGAGCACGTATTTCAGCCGCGATTTCGCGCGGTCGGTGCGGTTGCCGTTGGCGGTAAAGACGCGAACGATCGCGTCCGACACCGCGATGGCGTCGGAGGGCGCGACGATGATGCCGGTGTCGCGGGCGAGGTCCTTGTGGCCGGTGATGCCGCCGAGTGCGAGGCGGTACCAGATGCCGGGCGAGACCGGTTGGCCCTCGAAGCTTGCGCCCTCCATGACGTCGATCGCCTGGAAGCCGATGTCGTTGGTGTCCTCCAGCGTCGCGATGGAGCCGGCGCCGTCGAAGGCGACGTTGAACTTGCGCGGCAGGCCGTAGAGCGAGCGGTCGTTGAGAATGTGGTGATGCCAGGCGCGGGCATGGGGCCGCGTGTCGAGCAGTTCATGGGGGTCGATGCCGGCGGTGGCCGAGCCGGTGACGTTGCGGATGTTGTCGGCGCCGGAGCCCTTGGCTGTCAGGCCGAGATCGGCGAGGCCTTCCAGCAGCGCCGCTGCGTTCTCCGCGGGGATCTCGCGCACCTGGAGATTGGCCCTCGTGGTGACATGAGCATAGGGGCCGCAGAGCCTTTCGGCGAGATCGGCGACGCCCTCGAATTGCCAGGCCTTCAGGATGCCGTTGGGAATGCGCAGCCGGCACATATAGCTGTTCTGCGCCGGGGCGACGTAAAACAGCCCGTGAAAGCGCCAGCGGAAATTGTCGTCCGGCTTGGGGTAAAGGCCGGCGCCGGCCTGGTCCTTGAAGCGGGCATAGGCGTCGAAGGGATGCTCGGCGGCCTTCCATTTCTCCTGGTCGACGAGCTTGCCGCCGGCCGCGACCGTCTTCGCCTGCGCCTCCAGATGCTCGCGGTCGGGCCCCGAGGGCGCGGCCGCCTGCGTGGCCCCGCCGCCGAGCGGGCCGAGGCCACGCGCCGTGCGGGCGGACTGCATGCCGCTCATGAAGCCTTCGAGATAGCGCTTCTGGTCGGGGGTGAAGTCGTCGCTCATGTCATC